>Ga0209172_10005625_pt1 | contig 14923 bp, 18 predicted proteins | sample LarsenN4metaG_FD_184113 | JGI IMG/M metagenome (GOLD analysis project Ga0209172, IMG submission 184113) | Hot spring sediment bacterial and archeal communities from British Columbia, Canada, to study Microbial Dark Matter (Phase II) - Larsen... ... | reverse complement strand
ACCGTGCCCCAGAAGGAGGTGAACCCGCCGAGGATCGACGCCGCGAATAGGAAGAGGAGGATGACCCAGCCGGTCTCGGGCACCACGGGCACGTTGATGACCCAGAATGCGCCGCCGAGGCCCGCGAGGCCCCCGGCGAGGAGCCACGTCCATCGTCGGACCCGGACCGTGCGGATCCCCGCGATCCGCGCGAGGTCGAAGTTCGACGCCATCGCCCGCATCGCTTTCCCGAGCCGCGTGCGCGTGAAGAGGACGTGGAGCCCGATCACCACGCCGAACGTCGTCGGGAGGACCCACGCGTGGAGGTTCGTGAACGGGGCACCGCCGACGGTGACGAGGATTTCTTTGTCGATCGGGGACCGCACGACGAGGAGGTCGTAGGACGCGACGATGATGGACAGGATGTACCGGATCACGAGGCCGACGCCGATGGAGGCGACGAGGAGGTGGAGCGAGGTCGCGCCCCGGCGAGTGAGGGGCTTGAAGACGAGTTCGTCGCCCCCGACCGCGACGGCGGCCGCGGCGGCGAAGGCGAGGACCGAGGCGAGGACGATGACGGCGACGCCGGCCAAGCCCGACGCGGCAAGCAGGCCGCTGAGGCCGAGGGCGAGGACGGCGGCAACGTATCCGCCGACGGTCACGTATTCCGCGTGGGCGAAGTTCGGGACCCGCGTGATGGCATACGTCATTGTGAGGCCGAGGGCCATGAGCGTATAGAGGCTGCCCAGGAGAATGGACAGGAGCAGGGGACCCGCGAGGTCGACCATGGGCTCGGCTCGCAAGGGAAGCGCCCGAAGAGATAACAATGCTTCGTTGGCCGAAAAAGGGCTCCCGCCATGCGGTCGTCGCGCGGCGGCAATGAGGCTCCTCCCAACAGCGATCCGGCCCGAGGGGCGGCAGGATCCCGTCCGAGCCGCGGTGGTCGACGACGTTGATGGACCTTCGAGGAAGCCTTATCTTATTCCACGGCCGTCCCGGCACTTCGGGGCCCACCGGGGCGACGACACCATGAAGACGAGGCGCACCCAACCGAGCGGGACGAGCCCGGAGTACAGGATTCGCGTCGCGTTCCGCGTCCCGCTCGACTTCGCGTTCGCTTGGTGCACGGACTTCACTCCGGAGGACGCGAGCCTGGAGGGGGAGTCCTACGAACGGAAGATCATCGAGCGCACGCCGCGTCGCGTCGTGTTCGAGGACCTCGAGGAGTCCGAGACGGGCTGGATCTGGAAACGGGACGTCGTCGCCCTGCGTCCCCCGAACCGATGGCACATGGAGAGCACCGGCAATCGCCGCGACGTCACGGCGGATTATGTCCTGTCGAGCCTGCCGGAGGGCCGGACGCAGCTCGAGCTGCGATGGAGGCGCCGGCCCACTGTCCTTGAGGCGACGAAACTGACGAAGGCGCAGCGGGAGGCATCCACGCTTCTCGCGTGGAAACGGTTCGCCGCCGCAATGGAGCGGGATTACCGGCGCAGTCGACGCCGCGCGAAGTGAGGAGCCGGCGCGCGTCGTTCACAGGGTTTCCGGCGGAGACCTCCCGGACGCCTTCTTCTGTTGCCGCTGGCAAAGCAAGAGGAGGACCGCCGCGAGCACCGCGGCCTCAGGGACGGGCGCACCGGCGTCACGCGAGGAGGCTCGCCTTCCGAATCGTGACCTTCGTCCGAGGCCGGTCTTCCGCATCCGTCGGCGTCCGGCTGATCGCGTCGACGATTTCCATCCCGCGGGCGACCCGACCGAATGCGGGATGCTTGGAGTCCAGCCGGAAATTGTCCACGACATTGATGAAGAACTGGCTCCCTCCCGTGTTCGGACCGGCGTTCGCCATCGCGATCGTCCCGCGGGCGTTCCGATTCGTGGGCGGAAGCTCGTCCTTGATCGTGTAACCCGGTCCGCCGTACCCCGTGCCCTCCGGGTCTCCGCCCTGAATCATGAAACCGGCGATGACGCGGTGAAAGATCGTGCCGTCGTAGAAGCCGTCGGAAACGAGCCTTCGGAAGTTCGCCGCGGTGATGGGCATCGTGTCGTCGAAGAGCTCGATCGTCACATCGCCCATCGTTGTCTGAAGCAGGACCGTCGTCATGCGCCAACCGCATCCCTACCGGATATGTAAACCCTGACGCCGCGCGCCTTATATCCCACTCCCCCTTCCCACGTGCATGCTCACGTTCGAGACGGTCGCGGTCGTCGTCCGCGATGAGAAGAGGGCGACGAAGTTCTGGAAGGACAAGGTTGGCTTTCGCGTGGTGACATCATGGCCGCACTGGGTCACCGTCGCGCCGCGGGGCTCGAAGGTCCGCCTCCATCTGTGCCCCGACGCGAGGCCGGAGAAGGGGAACACGGGTTTTCTCTTCGCCGCGAAGGACATCGCACGGGAAGAGCGTCGGCTCCGCAAGAACCGCGTCAAGATCACCCGTCCGATCACAAAGGAGGAGTGGGGCACGACGTTCATGTTTGCCGACCCGGACGGGAATGAGTTCTGGGTCATCGAGGGCTAGACCTCCCGCCCGCTCCAGGAGCGACGAGGGCCCTAGAGCCAGGCTGTCCGCCAGACCCTCCAGAGGGCCGTGGGGTCGCTCAGCGGGTCCCCGTGCACGAGGAAGAAGTCCGCCGGGCCGCCCACGCGGATCCGGCCGGCCTCGGGCTCTCCGAGGAGGTCCCCGCCCCGGACCGTCGCCGAGGCGAGCGCCTCCCATGGCGCGAGGCCCGCCTCGACCAGCGCCTCGACCTCCCACGCGAGGTGGTTCGCGCGCAGGGATCCGCCGCCGGAGTCCGTCCCTGCGGCGATTCGCACTCCGGCGCGACGGGCGAGGCGGACAGACTCGACCGCCATCTCGCGGCGGCGCTCGGCCCGCTCCCGCCCCTCGTTGCCCACGAACCTTGACAGCGTCGTGGTCTGGGCGAAGGACGCCCACGACCGGAAGATCGCGAGGGTGCTGATGAGGAACATCCCCTGGCGCGCCATCGCCGCGACGGCGTCCGCGTCGAGCTCGAAGCCGTGCTCCAAGGAATCCAGGCCAGCGTCGATCGCCACGCGTGCGCCGGCGAGGGTCCCGGAATGGGCCGTGACCTTCGCCCGGCGGGCGTGGGCCATCTCCGCCACAGCCCGCACGTCCTCCGTCGACCAGGGAGCCTCCTGCGGCTTCGGACCGTCGAGGTACAGCTTGAGGAAGTCCGCGCCGTCGTCGAGCTGCGCCGACGCGGCCTTGAAGAGGTGAAAGCCGTCGTCCGCCTCGATCGCAAGGCCAGAGGGCAGGACGCCGCTGTGGGCCAGCCATGTGCCGGCGACGCGGATCCTCGGGCGGGAGGAGTCTCCGAGCCACCGCTCCCGGACGCGAAGCGCAAGGGCCCGACGATGTCCATCCCGCGGGTCCACGGCCGCGGGCGATCCAACGTCTCGGGCCCAGCGGACTCCCGCGCGTCCGAGGAGGTCCCCGTTGTGCTCGGCCACGTCGAGCAGTTCCTCGGGAGGGTCGAAGCCGCGGTCGATCCAGTGGGAGCCTCCGGGGAGGGTCACGTGACTGTGGGCATCTACCATTCCCGGGACGGCCGTCGAGCCTCCCGCATCGATCACGCGGGCATTCGGTGGGAGGACGCCCTCATCCGACGCGGGACGTATCCAGATGACGCGGCGATCGTCCACGAGGATGCTCACGCCTCTTCGCAGGGAGGATCCCGTCCCGTCCGCGAGGGCGGCATCTCGATAGAGCGTAGCCCGGGCCGCCGTCATGCGTCCCGGGATGAGCGGCTTCGCTTAAGGCCTCCGCGAACCGAGGACGTCTTCGTCGCGCCTCCCCGTCGCGCGGATCAGCGTTCCCCGGGGCCCCAGCAACTCCAGCGCATGCCCCAGGCGGCCCACATGGCGGCCAGGATGCCGAGGGCGACGACGATGGATGCGAAGAAAATCACGATGTTCTGGAACAGGGTGAAGTTCTCGGCCCAGAATCCCGCGAAAAGCAGGATGAAGGCCACCCACCCGAACCCGATGATGATCGAGGCGACCGACCGCCACCGCAATCCGGGCATCATGTGCTTCGGCACGCCCATCTTCCACGACTCCTCCGGGCCTTTGGTTTCCTGCTGCATCTTCATATTCCCCCACCCGGCCACCGGGATGCAGACCATAAGGATGCCGTCCATACTTGCCGTATCCTTCGGTTCTCGACCGTCCCGAGCTACTTTTCCAGCGTGATCGCCGTGAGGGTCGCGTGAGGCTGGCCCGGATAGTAGGTGATACGGACGAACCGACGTCCCACGAGGACCGCGACCTGGACGAACCCGTCGCTCCCAGTTTCTAGCTCCCCGATCGGTTCCAGGTCTGAATCGACGATGCTCATGATCCGTTTCGTCGCGCCTCGCGGGAACCACCCTGAATAGGGGTCGAGATGGAGGATCTTCTTGCGAAGGTCCTCCACCCGGTTGTCCATCGCTTTCCGGGCGCGTGGCTTCGTGGCTTCTTTCTTTGCCATAAGCATCCCAGGTACGGATGCGGCCCCGATACATATCGTTGCCTGCCGTCTCGTGCGTTTCGCGAAAGTTCGTTGAGTCGAGGAGAGTGACGCAACACGGCGAAACGCGGAGCGGGGCGTCTCAGGCGACAAACCATTCATAACGCCACGCCACAGGAAGCATGTGCGACGATTCCGATCGCATAACGATGTACGCATGAAGCTCGGACTCATTTCTGGGAAGTCATCCATGGAGGTTTCGGGAGCCACGAATAGTGCTTTCGCAGCTGTTCGTAAGTTTCGTTGCTCTTGGCGGGATCTAGGAAGACAGCGGGACCGTGCTTCGTCGGTTTGGGTCTCACAATTCCCTCACTCTTGAGACTGTCGAGAGTTGCGCGCAGGGAGCCGACTTTCTCCGGTGGAAAGCCTCGTAGAAGGTTGTGTTCAAGGATGTGGCCAGCTTCCTGGTTCGCCCTGAGTTTATCCCCCAAGCACCCTCTGAGATCGTCGTAGTTTCCTGCCGAGCCGATCACTGCGGATTGTGACGCAGGTGAGATCGAACCTCATCAGAAACCTGAAGGTCCTCCAAGGCCTTGCGGTAGACCGGCGGAGCTCTCCATGGCGGGCCGTATCCCGGACGAACTCGCACGCGACGTCCGGAAGTTCGTGTTCGACCACTTCACGGTGGACGCCGCCCCGCCCGTCCTCGAGGAAATCATGGCGCGCTTTCGGCTCAACCGCCCGATGGCCTTCGGAGTCCTCCAGGAATTGGAGGCCGCACGCCACGTGAGGCTCGTGCCCGGGACCCAACGGATTCTCATGGCGTTCCCGTTCTCCGCGGTCGCGACGCCGTTCCAGGTGTTCGCCCCCGGCGGACGCCAGTACTTTGCAAACTGTGCGTGGGACGCCGTCGCGTTTCACGCGATGCTCGGCGAACCGATCCAGATCGCGTCCTACTGTCACCATTGCGCCGAGCCGATACGGATCGAGCTTTCGGGGGGCCGCGTGGTGGACGCCCCGGAGCCCGCGCCGCTCGTGTTCCTCTCCCTCCCCGCTTCGCGGTGGTGGGACGACATCGTGAACACGTGCTCGAATCACATGGTGTTCTTCCGGTCCGCGGAGCACCTCGAGGACTGGAAGGCTGCGAACCCCGGCTTGGCAGGGGAGGCGCTCAGCGTCGAGCAGACACATGCCCTCGGGCTTCCGATCTATCGGGACAAGATGAGAGTCGAGTACGTCCGGCCCGCAAAGGCTCAGGTCGTCGCGCACTTCCGGTCCCTGGGGCTCACGGGATACTTCTGGGATTTGTGACCCTCGGGGCTTCCTCCTAAGTGCTTGGAAACACCGCATCTCGGGCGTCGGGCCTCATAGGCTCTTGAGGAAGCTGAGGCTGGGCGTGAAGAGGTACTCGCCTCCTCGCAGTCGCACGTAGTCGCCGAAGTTGATCGTCCGGCGGCCCAGGAACCTCCCGCCCTTGCCCCATTCCCGTGGCCATTTCTGCGCGGATCGGGGGTGTTGGCCAATGAGGGCATCGTCCCCGGTGTTGAGGCCCCGAAAGAGGAGGAACTCCGGGAAGTTCGGGTTGTCGGCCCAGCTCCGTTGGATGAACTCGAACTGCCGGCCGATGTCGCTCTGGAAGCACATGAAGAGGAGGCCCTTCTCGCCGACCGAGCGCGATCCCTCCGCTGGCGAGGGAGCCGGGCGGATGCCATACGGGACGCCACGGCGCACGATCCGCCGGGTTCGCTCTTCCTCTAGGTCAAGGAGCGGGTTCGCTCCTCGCTGGTTCGCCTTGCGGATGTGCGCGTGGAACGGGCAGCGGTTCCCCACGCGGTCCTCCCGCAGATATTCGAAGTTGTTGACGGCCCCGAGACCGTCGTTGGCCTGGCGGGTGACGGGGGTGCCGTCTTTGAACCGTCCGACGACGAGGGAGCCTGCAAGGTCCTCGCTTACGGAGAGCCTCGACGCGAGGGCTCGGACACCCGCATTGAAGCCGTCCACGTCCTGCCGCAACATCCGGAAGACAAGGTAGCTGCCGAAGCTGTCCTCCTCGCTCGCGAAAGGATCGTTGACGAGGATGAGCCCCAAGGGAGCGGAGGGGTCCCACACGTCGACACCTTGCGCCCGCTCCCGGTCGAGGTCCCCCTTGAGGAAGAGAGGCTGGCTTCGTGCGTCGATGTACCCGAAATGTTCGATCGGCTCCCCTCTCGCGTTTCGCAGGACGGTTCCGTGCTCGACGGTGAGGACGGAGGCGACCTCCTGGAGGTCCGCGGAGATTTCCCGGGTCTTCGCCTCCACCGCCGCAGCCGAATCGTCCGCGAGCACGATGAGCGCGTGCATCTCGCCGCGGTAGGGTTCCTCCCACTCCGACGGACGCGGGTCTCGGTTCCGGGCGATTACCGCAAAGGCCCGCTCCTTCATCCCGTTTCGGAACGCCTCGCCGGGAGCGCCGAAGTCCCGGGTCGCGAGGCCCAGGGCCTCGTACCCGTTCGCAGAAAGAGCGAAGCTGGCCACGAGACCACCGCGGGCCCCATCGCGCCGATAGGCGTCCGTCTCGTCGAGTTGCTTCCAAGCGGAGGCGATCTCCTCCGCGGCGAACCTCCGGATCCAGCTCCTCACGGCCGCGACGCCCGCGGTGAAGCGCAGAAAGAGGTGGTCGGATTCCGTCCGCCCGTGCGGCTTCAGGATGTTGCTCTGGAGGTTCTACAGCATCCTCCGATACTCGGGGCGTGTGGGGTCGATGTTCGTTTCCCGCAGGTCGACGGCCATGGGCGGCCGGAGGCCTCTCTCCGCTTACAAAGCTTCCGAGCCAATTGTCACTTCGGGAGCAGAGATTCACCAAGGCGTCCGACGACAATCGCATCAGATTGTCTCTGAGGTCGCCATCCTCGGTGACCGGCTTTGTTGCTGCGATCTTCGATCCGCGCTCGGACGATGGCAGTCTCTTCACCGGGTGCGGTGCGTTCGGATGGCCTTATCGCCTTCGGTCCTTCGGGGGAGAGGTTTAAATACCTGTCGCGTAATTAGTACGCGAATGTCCTCCCTCGAGACCCACCGGCGGAAGGCGGAAACGTTCCGACACGCCGCCACCAAGATCGACGAGCCGGGCCTACTGGTCGAGACGTGGTTCCTGAGCGCCTACCACTTCATCGAGGCCTGCGCGGCGAAGCGAAGGATCCACATCCAGAAGCACCATCGCGTGCCTGACGAACTCGACCGGAACCCTGCGATCCTAGGCGTCCGGTCCTCCGCAGTTGCCGAGGCCTTCCGATACCTGGACCATCACGCCCGCGCCAAGTTCGTCTACGGCGACTCCGGGACGAAGGCCGATCTCGCCAAGGCGCGGAGGAGCTTCGAGACGATCGAGTCCGCCTGCCGGGAGGTGCTGGGGTGATCCCTCGGAGGTTCGCAGAGGCCATCCGGGCCGCAGCCCAGGAACTCAGCCAGGTCCCAGGCGTGCGATCGGTCGTCCTCTTCGGCTCGGCGGCGCGAGGCACCGCGAAGGAGGACAGCGACATCGATCTCTTCATCGACTGCGACCGGGCTGCAGAGGACGCCGCATGGAAAGTTCTCGTCGGCCTCGATGGTCGGTTACACGTCGAGTTCAGCGTGATGTTCTACCGCCCCGAGGAGCGCGAGGCCTTCGACAAGCAGTTCCTCGAGTCCATTGTCCGCCAGGGCCGGGTCCTCTTCGGCGGTCTCCCCGTCCTCACGCCGGACCAGCTCGACCTCCAGCCCCTCCGCCTCGTAAGCTACCAGACGGGGCGGCTCTCCCCGCGGAAGCGCGCCCAGTTCCTCCGGGAGATTGACGGCTACGAGACCCGGAAGCGCGTCGGGAGGAAGGTGTACGTCGTTCGCAAGCCGGGGTTCCTGAAGGAGGCCGGTGGCTGGCGCGTCGGCCGGGGAGCCGTGGTGGTGCCGGAGGAATCCATCGAGGCCCTCGACGACCTGCTCCGGCGATACGGAGCGACCCGCAGCATCATCGCGATCTGGTCGCAGAGACCTTGACGGCGGACAGCGGACCATCGGAGCGGGAACCGATGCCACAGCCTCCTCCCGCTCCGTCCCCGCTGACTGATGCGGTGATTGGGTCACTGGCTCGCTCAGACACGCGGGGAACGATAGCGCCAGAATGTCTCCCCCACGTGAACAATGGCTCCAAGCTCTCATCGAACGTAACGCATCCTCCCGAAACTCACCATCGGTGTCGAAGCTTTCTTATTCCGATAGTCGCCTCGGTGCGTTAGAGGGAGCATGCCGCCACCGGCGGTGAAGACGTACCGGGATCTCGTCTGTTATGAGTGGGCGAAGACCATCGCACGCTCTTCTGGATTCAAGGACAACTTCGCTTTCATCATGAGCAAGATGTCTAAGCTGAAAACCGGCGAACTCCACATGAGTGACATCGTTCGGGAGGACCGCCTCATGGCAGTAGAGGGATTCAATGAATGCGCCTACTGCGGAGGTACAGGGGAGCTTTCCTGGGATCACCTGGTTCCAACCAGCAAGGGAGGCCCCAATGCCATCAGCAATCATGTTCCTGCATGTCGCAGTTGCAACTCGAGCAAGGGCGACAGGGATGCACTCGAATGGTACCGAGCGAGAAAAGGGGTGTACATCCCGCGACTCGTGTGGGGGAAGTACCTCAAACTAATCTATGAGAGTTGGGAGAAGCAAGGAATCTTGGACCACCCGCTACCTCCCGATGAGCGAGATCGCTGGTCTGGCCTCAGAGTCGAATGAAGGATTGATTCCCCAAACGGGCAACAATCACCGTGGAATGCTACGCGATGATTCGGCCCAATGGTGCTCAGTACCATGATAACAAACATTATCTAATAGGATAGCAATCATTATCCTATGCCTTTCGTGAATCGGTTCCATGAACTCGAGAGCCTACGCAAAGTGCTGCGTGGCGGAAGGCCGGTCCTCGTCCGGGTGTACGGTCGGCGGCGGCTCGGAAAGACCGAGCTGCTCCGGAAGCTGTGCAAAGAAGAGCAAGGACTGTATCTCCTGGTGGACGAGGCGGACTCACCGCAGCAACGAGATTCCCTGTCCCGCCAAGTGGCGGGAGAAATCGGAACCATCGTCATGCCGTACCCGACATGGGATGCTTTCTTTAATCATCTTCGCCAGATCGATCGGAAATTCGTCGTCCTTGATGAGTTCCAGAGGATGCTTGCAACGGACCGCCAAGCCGTGAGCCGGCTCCAACACCACTGGGACACTACGCTCCGCGAGACGGGGCCGACCATCGTGCTGTGCGGCAGCAGTGTGGGAATGATGGAACGAGTTACGGCAAAGAGAGCCGCACCCCTCTTCGGTCGAATCGCCGCAGATCTTCGACTGCGCCCCTTCGGAAACGCCGCCGTTCGCCTCCTCTATCCCGAGCTCTCTGAGGAGGACCGCGTGAGGCGGTATGCGGTGTTCGGAGGGACCCCGTACTACCACGAGTTCTCCGTTGGTCGTCCGCTGAGAGAAGCGGTTGAATCTGCCTTCCTGTCTGCCACCGCCCCCCTCGTGGAGGAGCCGCAGAACCTGCTGCGAATGGAGCTCCAGCTTCCGACCCGCTACAATTCGATCCTGTTCGAAATCGGGCAGGGCACCCATGACTTACGTGGCCTAGAAAGTAAGGTGGGCGTCAGGAAGGGAGGGCTGGGTCCATACCTCGAGACCCTTCGGTACGATCTCGACCTCGTGCGCATGGAAGACCCCGTCTGTGGGGTCCGAAGGCAGGCGCGCTACGTGTTCGACGATCCTTTCTTTGCCTTCTACTACCGCTTCGTGTTCGAGAATCGCCCTCTACTTGAAATCGGGAGGAGAGCGGCCGTGTGGGTTCGCATTGAGAAGGGGCTCGACGAATTCGTCGGGCCGCAGTTCGAGCGGGTTGCCCGTGAAGCCCTGGTGCTCCTCAACGGTGGCGAGTGGCGGGGCATCCCCCTCGAGTTCGAGAAAATCGGGCGATGGTGGAATCGACAGGGTGACGAGATCGACATCGTGGCCGCGGGAAGGAACGAGGTCCTCGTGGGCGAGGTCACCTGGTCGAAAAACCCGATGGCCCTCGACGTCTTGCGACGTCTCGAAATCAAGGCAATGAAGATTGAGCGACTTCGGGGGAGGCCTGTCCGCTTCGTGTTCGTCTCTCGAAGCGGGTTCGAGCCGGAGATGGTTACGGAAGCCAAGGCGAAGGGTGCGATACTATTGGATCTCGACGCCCTCCAGGAAGTCTTCGACAAGAAATACGCGCGGCCGAAATGATATGTGTGGATCGCTACCCCCATGAACCCGAAGGCCGGTCTCGACTATTGAAATCTGAATTCGCTTGGCAAGAACTTGAGTAGTTTCCCCGGCAGAAGGTCGTCTAGTTTTTCGATGTCGCGCTCCCCGAGTGAGATGACACGAAACTTGTAATTCCGGAAGAGCTCGAGCTTCCTTCTCTGCCGGGCACTGTATTCTGGTGTGTCAAGGCCCCAGTATTCGATGTAGCAGTCCCCAATGGGGATGTAGAAGTCCGCGTAGGCTTCCTCCGGAACGGGAAGTCGGCGCTCATAGGCGTGCGCAATGGGCGGGTGCCTCGTATAGAGCCAGTTGTCAATCAGTAGCTCGGCCTTCGAGCGAACCCAGTGGCCATCGGAGCAGAGGTAGTTCGCGGGATACTTCTTCCTGAAGTCACTTTCCTCTTTCGTGCCAGGCTCTCCAAGAGACTCCTTTCGGCCTTCCGCCAAGTCGAGGAGTTCCTGGACGACTTCCATGGGCAGGGAGAAGTTCGTAAGGTAGCCTTTGGAGTTGAAATTCAATCCTGGAATCGTCTCGAGCTTCTCTTTGGGCACCGGTCTGGCGAATCGCTTTTCGAGCGCCAGAGGGACCTGGACTCGGTACCGACGGATCCACTCGAATTGAACATGATCAAGCTTCACTTCCGACGTGGCCGTGAAGTGCCCCACGAGCATGCCGGCTTCGTAATTGTACAACAGCACGGGATCCCCCGCCTTGAGAGAGGAGAAATTCGTGAGATACTTCTCTGGCGAACCCACGATGCCATGACGAAAACACTCCTCCTGCGTGTTGTTGTTACAAAAGAAGATCCAACCTTGCGTCGGCGAAGTCATTGCTGGACCGACAAGCAAAGTCCCCATATTTGGCTCTATTCTCACTGATATCTTGGGAAGAACCTCAAAGCCTCGATTGCTTCGAAGCGGGCTCCACCGCTCTTCATTAGAGCGACGATAGCTGTGAATCGTCACGCGAGCCTGAAGCCAAGTCTCAGATATCGGTTCAGCGGGGTATATGGGAAGTTAAAAGTCCAAGCCTGAACACATTTCATCCAGAAATCGAAGAGGTGAGCAAGACTACTTTCAGGTTCGCTTATCAAATAGAGAGTACTAGGATCCGGGAGCTTGGCCGGGTCGATGCTCCACCCATCATTAAGCGACAGGGTGTAGTCCTCTTCGAGTACAGTGAAGGTGTTTGGTAGAAGGCGAGTTTGAACCTTCGATCCCCACTCCTTTAAATGCGCAATCAGAGTCGGCGGCGCGGGGCCTCTGTATGCCACGACTGAGTAAGGGATTGTCTCAAGTTTCGTGTCAGCCCCATCGGTCCGTTGAACGGTCCAGGGCCAAGGAACGAGTGGCCCGGGATCGAGTTGCTTTACTCTGACGCAGGAGTTGAGTGCTGTGCTGAGTTCAGAATCCCCCTCCGGGCCTGATGTCGTAAGGTTGGACTTCACCTCAATTGCCCCCACTACGCCCGCTGCCAAGGCGATCACGTTCGTCCCGCCTAAGCTAAATCTCGGAACTCCCGTGGGAACGACCAAGATGTCGATCTGACCGGAACGTTGTCCCTTAACATCGATTATTTCGCCAGTACGGAAGGCAACCGATTCCGCTAGATTGGCTTGAAAAAACTCCGAGAGGACAAGCTCCCTCGCCGCTCCGCGAATTGAGGTGCTACTCGCCAACCCTGCCTCATTGGCCTTCTCGAGCAACGTCTCTCGAACAATCTGAAAATGTGCTTTCAGAATCTTATCTGGACTGTCCAATGTTATCGCCCAACCGGGATCAAGAGTGCGAAGAAAAGGTTTCTGACCCTGGTCTCACTCTTGCGCGGTCGAGCTAAGTGTGGATCGTCTTACTCTCGATGCGCTCCCTCCCCGGCACGATTCGACACCGAAACGTCCGAAACGCTAGAGGATTCCGAGACGCTGCTCGAACTCCTTCCAATCCTTTTTCAACTCGTACAGACGCCTTACATCTTCCAGTTTGAGGACCTTCACGCGATCGCGTATCTCATGGAAAGTCCCCGAAAGGAGAGTCGAGGCCTTCGACTGATCCTTATCGCCGAGTGCTAAGAAGAGCTCACTATTCCATAGATCGTGGGCGTGCTTCAGCTTTCCGAGCGCGTGTTGAACGTCTCCTCCGACTTGGACCTCAAAGACATAAGTGGGAACACTCTTCTCTATGCGACGCCAGACCACATCAAGGCGCTCCCCATCCATTTGGTATTCGACATCGCTGATCAAGCGTTGGAACTTCCCTAGCTCGAAGAGCATCTGTTGCACATTCGAGTGGCTGAGTTCACGGGTCCGCATTTCCTCTTTTCGAGGAGCGGCGAGTGCCTTTCTAATACGCTCCACCAACGATTCATCACGTACCTCATTCAGGCCGGCGGAAATGTGGTTTCTCTGCAGACCGAGCGCGACCCCCTTCGCTCCCTGGGTCGCCCAGCGGTCCTCCGGCAGAAGAAAGTCAACATCGAATTCAAACCTGAACGGGTAGATCACCGTTTTGGATGCCACTTCGTCCGGCCAGAACGGCTTGTCTTGTCGGAACTTCGTCCGAACTCTTCCGAAGCCGATGATTGCTGCGGTGGGTGACTTGCAGTAGAAGAAAACCTGGTCTCCTGATTTCAGACGCTCCCAGAGCCGTTCCAGGTTTGCACGAACACCCCATATCCCCCGGGATTCGAGGGCCTCGCGCCAGTTCTCGGCGTTACCGGTCAGAATCCAGACGGCCATAGCACGGAATCAGAGATTGGCCTGAAATGTGTTTCGGCGTCGCGGAGTACGCATGCGGGTCAAGGGCACACTCCATCCGATGGGACCTTCTCAAAATTCTCCAGTCGTGCTTGCGATTCAAGATGGGCATCCAAGCCATGGTCCTCCCGCGAGCAGTAATTCGTGAATTCGCAGCGCGCGTGACGTTTGGTGTGAAGTGCCACCGGATTATCTCGTTAGGGCCTTAACTCGAATCCGACCCGACGCTGACGTTCTGGAGTGAACTATGACAAGACCGCAACACTGCTCCAGTTCCGCCCTCTACGAGGCTAGGTCTTGCTATTCCCCGAAAGGAAAGCGCGATAGATTTCCAGATACCGACGCGCGTCGTCCATGTGTACGCCGTCCAGCAGAGCGCGATCCAGATCCTTCACCTACTCCTCGAACAGTACGAGCTCAACGTGATTCCGTGTAAACTCCCGCCGGACCTCGGAGAAATGGTCTTCGCCCTTCATTCGACCAATAACGTACTGCCTTTTGTAGTCACTCCTGCCGAGGATCCTTCCGACCTCATCTCGATCTTGTGGTTAGTTGGTTCCCCGCTTTCCTTGTCGGTATGTCTACAAATTTCCGATTGCACAGCGCCTTGATCCGCCAGGCAAGCGGGAGCTTCGCATACTTCAGGGGATTCCAAGGCCGAATCTTACCAAGCGGCTCTAGGGAAACATGCACCTCGATGTGCCGGGCCTCCAGCGAGTGCGGGTGGATAGCGAGGATGTCGACTTCGTGCAACCCAATCTTGAGATTTGTCAGAGTGAAAAATCCAGCGGAATGGAGATAGGCATTTGTGATTTCCTCAGCTGGTTCCATGCTAATCTCACTATCGCCATGGAGAGCCGGCAGCATCAATCTAGCGCCGTCCGTATTCAGTCATTGTCAGCGACCCTTTGCAGAGAGACGATAAGCGTGGATTTCTTCTACGTACCCAGATAAGGTGCGAGGCGTGGCGACTTAGTTCGCCGGTGTCTTGTCACGGTGAAGTTTCGGGCAGACAGAGTCGACGGGGCAAGACCGACAGTCGGGATTTCTTGGGTGGCAATAGTGACGCCCGATGGTTCAAGCAGGCAAATCAAGCGACCCCGGGTACTCTGGGTGAAGCTCTCGAGCAGCTTCGACGACCTCGTCCGCTGCGGGGTCATGTGTAAGGCCTGTCCTCCAGAAGACTCGGAGAACATGTACGTCGCCTGAGACATCGATGCCTCTCCTATCCTTGACGGGGACGGAATAGTCGCGAACTAAGATGTTAGTGGCCATCGACGCTTTCTTCTGCCCAATGCCGTGAAATGCTTCAAGCCGACTTTGAATGTCCTGAGTGCGGGGGCTATCCGCCCAAATCCGACTGACATCGCCTTCGTACCGTTGAACCAATAGTCGAGACGAGTCGAGGATGAACTCCGCAACCTTCCTCGGATGACGATGCAGGGCT
>Ga0209172_10005622_pt1 | contig 14937 bp, 9 predicted proteins | sample LarsenN4metaG_FD_184113 | JGI IMG/M metagenome (GOLD analysis project Ga0209172, IMG submission 184113) | Hot spring sediment bacterial and archeal communities from British Columbia, Canada, to study Microbial Dark Matter (Phase II) - Larsen... ... | reverse complement strand
CATGCAGGATCGCAAGATCCTGAACGAAGGCGCTGAGCTTGCCCGCGGCGATGCCTTCGCCGGCCATCGCGACGACGAAGGTCTTGCCGCGGTAAGCGTGGATGTACGGCGCGACCGAACGGAACCACGGCACGAAGGTGTGCGGGAAGACGACGGCGGCCGGCATGTTCATCGGCGGCGATTGTGCCGCTTGGGCGCGCGCCCGCTCTAGGGGCGTGGTTCGCCGGCGTCGACGGCGGCCGGCTGCGGCGGGCTGGCCGCCGGCACGGCCGACACCCCTGGCGCCGTCACCTCGGCGCGCCGTGCGCCGTCGAAACGCCGGCTCCAGTAGGCGACGTTCATGTCCTCGAGCCGCACCGCGGCACCGCTGCGCGGCGCGTGGATGAAGCGCCCGTCGCCGACGTAGATGCCGACGTGCGAGAAGGCCCGCCGCATGGTGTTGAAGAACACCAGGTCGCCGGGCTTGAGCTCGTGGCGCTGCACGTTCACCAGGCCGGGCGTGGCGGCCTGCTGGTCGGCGCGGCGCGGCAGCAGCAGCCCGGTGGTGGCTTCGAACACGTAGCGCGTGAAGCCGCTGCAGTCGAAGCCCTCGTCGGCGCTGTCGCCGCCGCGGCGGTAGCGCACGCCGACGTAGTTCATGGCCTTGATGACGAGGTCGGCGGCGGCGTCGCGCACCTGGCGCGCCTGCTCGGCGGCGGCCGGCACCAGGCCCGGCACCAGGCCCTTGTCCTTGAGCAGCTCGAGCAGGCTGTCGCCCGGCTCGGCGCGCGCCGCCGGCGCGGCCAGCGCGAGGCAGGCGGCCAGCGCCGCGGCCAGCGCGGCGAGCGGCGGAGCGGGGTTGCGCAGCATCGGCGGGCAGCTTAGCAGCGGGCCTCGCGCGGCAAAAGCGGGCCGGGCATCGCGGCGCGTGGCAGGATTGCGCTTCCCCTCGTGCGGAGTGCAAGAAGATGTTCAAGGCCCTGTTGCTGGAAAAAGACGATTCGGGCTTCCGGGCCTCGATCACCCACCTCGACGAGGCGCGCCTGCCGGCCGCCGACGTGCTGGTGCGGCCGGAGTACTCCACGCTCAACTTCAAGGACGCACTGGCGCTGACCCACAAGTCGCCGGTGGTGCGCAGCTGGCCGATGGTGCCGGGCATCGACGGCGCCGGCACCGTGCTCGAAAGCAGCCACCCGGCGTGGCGGCCGGGCGACCGCTTCGTGCACAACGGCTGGGGCGTCGGCGAGACGCACTGGGGCTGCCTGGCCGAGCGCGCGCGCCTGAAGGGCGACTGGCTGGTCAGGCTGCCCGAGGCCTTCACGCCGCGCCAGGCCATGGCCATCGGCACCGCCGGCTACACCGCCATGCTGTGCGTGCTGGCGCTCGAGCAGCACGGCGTGGCGCCCGGCGACGGCGAGGTGCTCGTCACCGGCGCCACCGGCGGCGTCGGCAGCGTGGCCATCGCGCTGCTGGCGCGCCTGGGCCACCGCGTGGTGGCGGCGAGCGGCAAGCTGCAGGAGGCCGACTACCTGGCCCGCCTCGGCGCCGCGCAGGTCATCGACCGCGCCGAGCTGGCGCTGGCGGGCAAGCCGCTGCAGAAGGAGCGCTGGGCAGCGGTGGTCGACGCGCTCGGCAGCCACACGCTGGCCAACGCGCTGGCGCAGACACGCTACGGCGGCGTGGTGGCCGCCTGCGGGCTGGCCCAGGGCCTGGACCTGCCGGGCTCGGTGGCGCCGTTCATCCTGCGCGGCGTCACGCTCGCCGGCGTCGACAGCGTGATGTGCCCGAAGCCGCGCCGCGAGCTGGCCTGGGCGCGCCTGGCGCGCGACCTCGACCCGGCGCTGCTCGAGGCGATGACCACGGAGATCGGGCTCGACGAGGCGCCGGCGGCGGCCGCGCGGCTGATGGCCGGGCAAGTCCGGGGGCGTTACGTGGTCCGGCTTTGACGACGGTCAGGACGGCGCTTCGCCAACGTCAGAGCATCGTCAGTCACCGCGCATTCAATGCGCGGCACCGCAGAACAGGAGACAAGCCATGGCGGGCTATGCCGAATTCCATCGCCGTTCGCTGCAGGACCGCGACGCGTTCTGGGCCGAGCAGGCCAAGCTCATCGACTGGAAGCAGCCGTTCAGCCAGGTCTGCGACTACGCCAACCCGCCGTTCGCGCGCTGGTTCGTCGGCGGCACCACCAACCTGTGCCACAACGCGGTGGACCGGCACCTGGCCACGCGCGGCCACCAGAACGCGCTGATCTGGATCTCCACCGAGACCGAGCAGGAGCGCATCTACAGCTTCCGCGAGCTGCACGCCGAGGTGCAGCGCATGGCCGCGGCGCTGCAGGCGCAGGGCGTGAAGGCCGGTGACCGCGTGCTCGTGTACATGCCGATGATCCCGGAGGCCGCGTTCGCCATGCTCGCCTGCACGCGCATCGGCGCGCTGCACTCGGTGGTGTTCGGCGGCTTCGCGAGCGTCAGCCTGGCAAGCCGCATCGACGACGCCGAGCCCACCGTGATCGTGAGCGCCGACGCCGGCAGCCGGGGCGGCAAGGTGGTGCCGTACAAGCCGCTGCTCGACGAGGCGATCAAGCTCGCCAGGCACAAGCCGGCCCGGGTGATCATGGTCGATCGCGGCCTGGCGCCGTTCGAGCGCGTGAGCGGCCGCGACCTCGACTACGCCACGCTGCGCGAGACGCACCTGCGCGCCAGCGTGCCCTGCGCCTGGCTCGACGCCACGCACCCGAGCTACACCCTCTACACCAGCGGCACCACCGGCAAACCCAAGGGCGTGCAGCGCGACACCGGCGGCTACGCGGTGGCGCTGGCTTCGAGCATGAAGAACATCTTCCTCGGCAACGCCGGGGAGACCTACTTCTCCACCAGCGACATCGGCTGGGTCGTCGGCCACAGCTACATCATCTACGGCCCGCTGCTCGCCGGCATGGCCACCATCATGTACGAGGGCCTGCCGATCCGGCCCGATGCGGCGATCTGGTGGAGCCTGGTCGAGCGCTTCAAGGTCACCTCGATGTTCTCGGCGCCCACGGCGATCCGCGTGCTCAAGAAGCAGGACCCGGCGGCGCTGAAGAAGCACGACCTGTCGAGCCTGCGCGCGCTGTTCCTGGCCGGCGAGCCGCTGGACGAGCCCACGGCGAAGTGGATCGCCGAGGCGCTCGGCCGCCCGATCATCGACAACTACTGGCAGACCGAGACCGGCTGGCCGATCCTCGGCATCTGCAACGGCATCGAGAAGGCGCCGAGCAAGTTCGGCTCGCCCGGCAAGGCGGTCTACGGCTACGACGTGAAGCTGCTCGACGAGCACACCGGCGAGGAACTCAAGGGCGCCAACCAGAAGGGCGTGGTCGCGATCGAAGGCCCGCTGCCGCCGGGTTGCATGCAGACGGTGTGGCGCGACGACGACCGCTTCGTCAAGACCTACTGGAAGAGCATCCCGGGCAAGATGGTCTACAGCACCTTCGACTGGGGCATCCGCGACGAGGACGGCTACTTCTTCATCCTCGGCCGCACCGACGACGTCATCAACGTGGCCGGCCACCGCCTGGGCACGCGCGAGATCGAGGAGAGCATCTCGAGCCACCCCAACGTGGCCGAGGTGGCGGTGGTCGGCGTGGCCGACCAGCTCAAGGGCCAGGTGGCGATGGCCTTCGCGGTGCTCAAGGACGCCAGCAAGATGGCCACCCCGGCCGACGCGCTAAAGCTCGAGGGCGAGATCATGAAGGTGGTGGACGAGCAGCTCGGCGCGGTGGCGCGGCCGGCTCGCGTGCGCTTCGTGACCGTGCTGCCCAAGACGCGATCGGGCAAGCTGCTGCGCCGCGCGATCCAGGCGGTGTGCGAGAAGCGCGACCCGGGCGACCTCACCACCATCGAGGATCCGAGCGCGCTGCAGCAGATCAAGGATCTGGTCGGCTGAGCCGGGCCGCCTCGGAGGACCAGGCAGATCCGCGGGGCGAGCGACCCTCCACCGCGAATCGACGGCATGTGCGCGACATGGTCGCGGGCAAGCCCGCTGGCAGGGCGCGCCGCGCGAGCCCACAAGGGCGAAGAACGAGGCCGGCCGGGCGGGCAGGCGGGCGGCGGCCCGCCTTTTTCTTTCCGGCCCGCCGTGCCACCTTGATCTGACACAAGGAGCGGCCGGTCCGCGCGTCTAAGCTGGCCTTTCCTGCGGGGCGGACGGCCAGACGGCATGAGCGACTTCGAGATCGTCAAGCGCGCCGATTATTCGGACGTGACCTACTTGCTCGAAGTGCGCCACCCGGCGATGGCGCGCGCCGCGCAGCCCGGGCAGTTCGTGATCGTGATGGAGCACGAACGCGGCGAGCGCATCCCGCTGACGATCGCCGACTACGACCGCGAGCGCGGCACGATCACGCTCGTCATCCAGGCCGTGGGCAAGACCACGAAGGAGATGCAGCAGCGCTGCCAGGTCGGCACGCGGCTGCACGCGATGGTCGGGCCGATGGGCATCCCGAGCCGCATCGGCCACGCCAAGAAGGTGGTCTGCGTCGGCGGCGGCCTGGGCGTGGCGCCGGTCTACCCCCAGGCGCGCGCCTACAAGGAGGCCGGCGCCTACGTGATCGGCGTGCTGGGCTTCCGCACGCGCGCGCTGATGTTCTGGGAGGACAGGTTCCGCGCCTGCTGCGACGAACTCGTCGTCTGCACCGACGACGGCTCCGCCGGCCTGCACGGCCTGGTGACCGAGGGCATCAAGCAGGCGATCTCGGCCCACGCCGACATCGACGAGGTGGTCGCGATCGGCCCGCCGGTCATGATGAAGGGCTGCTGCGACGTGACGCGGCCGTTCGGCCTCAGGACGATGGTGAGCCTGAACCCGGTGATGGTCGACGGCACCGGCATGTGCGGCGGCTGCCGCGTGAAGGTGGGCGAGGGCGTCAAGTTCGCCTGCGTTGACGGGCCGGACTTCGACGGCCACCAGGTCGACTTCGACGACCTGATGCTGCGCCTGAAGCGCTACCGGCCCACCGAGCAGGCCGCGCTCGCCGAGTGGCAGGAGAGCTGCCGCCTGCGCGGCGGGCCCGGCCACGGGCATTGACCGCGCCGCCGCCGGAGGGGCCATGGCGAAGAAGACCATCCGCACGATCCCGCAGGCACGCACGCCGATGCCCGAGCAGCCGCCGGAGCTGCGCGTCCGCAACTTCGACGAGGTGGCCACCGGCTACCGCCAGGAGGACGCCCTGGTCGAGGCCGAGCGCTGCCTGGACTGCGCCGACGAGCCCTGCGTGCGCGGCTGCCCGGTGGGCATCGACATCCCCGGCTTCATCCGGGCGCTCGGCGGCAGGAACTTCCGCGGCGCCTACGACGTGATCACCGACACCAACCTGCTGCCCAGCGTGTGCGGCCGCGTGTGCCCGCAGGAGAACCAGTGCGAAGGCGTGTGCACGGTCGGCCAGCCCCCGAGTCAGCTCGAGCCGGTGGCCATCGGCCGGCTCGAGCGCTTCGTCGGCGACCTGGCGATCCGCGAAGGCTGGGCCAACGTGCCCTACATCGAGCACAACCGCTTCAAGGTCGGCATCGTCGGCTCGGGCCCGGCCGGCATGGCCTGCGCCGCCGACATGGCCAAGGCCGGCTGCGAGGTCGTCGTCTACGAGGCCTTCCACGAGCCGGGCGGCGTGCTGAAGTACGGCATCCCGGACTTCAGGCTGCCCAATGCGATCGTCGACCTCGAGATCGACAAGCTCAGGGCGCTCGGCATCCGCTTCGAGTGCAACACGCTCGTGGGGCGCCTCTTCACGATCGAGCAGATGATCACCGAGATGGGCTTCCACGCGGTGTTCATCGGCACCGGCGCGGGCTACCCGAGCTTCATGGGCATCCCGGGCGAGTCGCTCGGCGGCGTGCTGTCGGCCAACGAGTGGCTGACGCGCTGCAACCTGATGCACGGGCGCGAGTTCCCGAACTACGACACCCCGCTGCAGCCGGGCAGGCGCGTGGCCGTGATCGGCGCCGGCAACACCGCGATGGACGCGCTGCGCGTCTCGCTGCGCCTGGGCGCGGAGCAGGTGATGTGCCTGTACCGCCGCACCGCGCAGGAGGCGCCGGCGCGCGCCGAGGAGCTGCACCACGCCGAGCAGGAGGGCGTGCAGTTCCACTGGCTGACGAGTCCGACCGAGCTGATCGGCGACGCGCAGCACAACGTGCGCGCCGTGCGCTGCGAGCGCATGGAGCTCGGCGCGCCCGACGCCTCGGGCCGCCGCCGCCCGGTGGCGGTGCCCGGCAGCGGCTTCGAGATCGAGGCCGACACGGTGATCTACGCGATCGGCACCAACGCCAACCCGATCATCGGCCAGACCTCGGGCCTGCAGCTCGACAAGCGCGGCTACATCGCCGCCGACGCCGAACTGGCCACCTCGATCGCGGGCGTCTTCGCCGGCGGCGACATCGTCACCGGCGCGGCCACGGTGATCGAGGCGATGGGCGCCGGCCGGCGGGCGGCGCGCGCGATGAAGGCCTGGCTCGGGTTGCGCGACGCCGCGTCGATCGCCGGCGGCGACGGCGCCGACGAGCCCGCGCGGCGCCTGTTCGGCCTGCCGCGCGGCGAGCACGGCTACGCGCGCCTCCATCTGTAGCGCAGACCCACCGCGGCGAACCGCTGAAAGGCCCCCGATGAGCGAAGTCCTCGAACGCCCGCGGCCGGCCGCCGCCGAAGCGACCGTGCTGGCCGAACACATCGTCGAGGTGATCAGCGACTCGGGCGAGGGCGCGCAGCGCTGCGGCCAGAGCTTGGCCGCGATCGCCGCGCGCATGGGCAACGGCATCTGGACCACCGAGATCATCCCGGCCGAGATCCAGCCGCCGGCGCGCAGCGTGGCCGGCGCCAGCGGCATCCGCATCCGCATCGGTGCCGAGCGCATCAGCAACGGCGGCGACCAGACCGACCTCGTCGTCGCCTTCAACGAGCAGGTGCTGCTGGGCCGCGTGCAGGCGCGCGAGCTGAAGCCGGGCGCCATCATCCTGCTCGAGTCGATGTGGCGCACGCACCGCGACCCGGCCGTCGTCAGCTCGTACGTCAAGACCGTCGAGGCGCTGCGCCAGGACGGCTTCGTCGTGCACGAGGCGCCGCTCGAAGAGCGCTGCCGCGAGCTCGTGAGCGACCCGCGCCGCGGCAAGAACATGTTCGTGCTGGGCCTCCTGTGCCGGCTCTACGGCTTCGACGACCAGCTCGCGCGCGAGCAGATCGAGCGCATCTTCGGCAAGAAGGACGCGAAGGTCATCCGCCAGAACGTGGCGCTGTACGAGGCCGGCGCGGCCTGGGCCGAGTCGCACCTGCCGATGCGCTACCGCATCCCGGCGCGCCAGATCACCGAGCCGCAGATCGTGGTCAACGGCAACACCGCGATCGCGCTCGGCATCATCGCCGCGGGCATGGACATCTGCGCGATGTACCCGATCACGCCGGCCACCTCCGCCTCGCACTACCTGAGCGAGGTGTTCGAGAAGGTCGGCGGGCTCGTGCACCAGGCCGAGGACGAGATCGCCGCCTGCGCCTTCGCCGTCGGTGCCAGCTACGCCGGCAAGTGCGCGGTCACGATCACCTCGGGCCCGGGCTTCTCGCTCAAGCAGGAGGCGCTCGGCCTGGCGGTGATGGCCGAGATCCCGCTCGTCGTGGTGAACGTGCAGCGCGGCGGCCCGAGCACCGGGCAGCCGACCAAGGTCGAACAGGGCGACCTGCTCACGGCGGTGTACGGCAGCCACGGCGACGCGCCCAAGGTCGTGATGGCGCCGTGCGGCATCGAGGACTGCTTCTACTCGATGATCACCGCGCGCAAGATCGCCGAGACCTTCGGCATGGTCGTCGTCGTGCTCAGCGACGCCAGCCTGTCGACCGCGCAGCAGCCGTTCCCGCGCCCGCAGTTCAGCGAGGAGTGGCTCGCGCCGCCGGTCGACCAGACCCCGGTTCCGCTGGGCGCCAGGCCCTACGACTGGGACCCGGTCACCGGCCTGTCGCGCCGCTTCCAGCCCGGCCAGCCGGGCGGCATGCACACGCTCACCGGCCTCGCGCACGACCGCAACTCGAAGGTCGCCTACGACCCCGCGATCAACGAGGAAGGCCTGCACATGCGCAGCCTCAAGCTGGCCGCGCTGCAGAAGACGCTGCAGCCGCCCGCGGTGTACGGCGACCCCGACGGCGACCTGCTGCTGGTGGGCTGGGGCAGCACGATGGGCGCGATCGAGGAGGCGGTCACCCGGCTGCGCGCCCAGGGGCACGCGGTGTCGTCGATGCAGCTGCGCTTCCTGCAGCCGCTGCCCTCGGGCATCCGCGAGATCCTGAAGCGCTTCCGCAGGGTGATGACGATCGAGGGCAACTGGTCCGACAAGCCCGAGGACGCGCTGATCGACGAGGACAACCGCCGCTACTCGGCGCTGGCGATGATGCTGCGCGCGCGCTACCTGGTCGACGTCGACTGCTGGAGCGAGACGCGCGGCCAGCCGATCAAGCCCGGCAGCGTCGTGGCGGCCGCGAAGGCGGCCCTCGGTCGCCTGGACGGGCGCATGGAGGCGAAGTCATGACCCGCTCGCTGCATCAATGCGTGATCAAGCTGCACGAGGAGCACCACGCGCTCGAGGACTACCAGGGCGGCGTGCCGCGCTGGTGCAGCGGCTGCGGCGACAACGCCATCCTCGCCGCGATGCAGCGCCTGTGCAGCGAAGAGGGGCTGGCGCCGGAGAACACCGTGTTCGTCAGCGGCATCGGCTGCTCCAGCCGCCTGCCGCACTACATGAAGACCTACGGCTTCCACGGCATCCACGGCCGCGCCTTCCCGGTCGCCGAAGGCATCAAGATGGCACGGCCGGACCTCAACGTGTTCGTCTCCACCGGTGACGGCGACTGCTGCAGCATCGGCGCGGCGCACTGGATCCATGCGCTGCGCTACAACATGAACATCACCGTGGTGCTGCACGACAACCACGTCTACGGCCTGACCAAGAAGCAGGCCTCGCCCACCAGCCCCAAGGGCCTGAAGAGCAACACCACGCCCTACGGTGCTGCGCTCGAGCCGATGAACCCGCTGACGGTGTCGCTCGGCGTGCGGGGGGCCTCGTTCATCGCCCAGGGGGTCGACTGGGTGCCCGAGGTGCTGTACGACATCGTGCGGGCCGCGTTCAAGCACCGCGGCTTCTCGTTCGTGCGCATCCTGCAGCGCTGCCCGGAGTTCATGCCCAAGGCCTTCGACCCCTGGCTGCACGACCCGCAGCGCACGCTGCTGCTGACGCACCGCGACGGGCTGCAACTCAGCGCGGGGCTGTCGAGCAGCTACCGCAACCAGCGCGAGCACGATCCGTCGAACATCGACCGCGCGCGCGAGATCGCGTCGATGGAGGACCCGATCCCGGTCGGCATCCTCTACCGCAACCCCGACGCGCCCTGCTACGAAGACCTGCGCCATGCCGGGCAGCTGCGCTCGCCGGCGGCGATCGCCGCCGGGCTGGCGCGCGAGTTCGACAAGGTCACCGTCTGGCCCGGGGGCGCGCAGCGGCCCGAGCGCAAGGTGGCCTGAACCAGGACCGAGGGCCGACGCATGGATGCCGCCGTCAAGAACTCCGAAGCGCTGGTGTTCCACCTGAGCGGGCGCACGGGCGGCGCCGCACTGCGGCCGATCGCCGGCCTCGGCCTGCGCCCGGCGCTGCTGGCGCCGTACCGCGACCTGGCCGCGCTGCGCCACGACTTCCCGATCGTGCTGGCGCCCACGCACGGCCACGCCTTCGTGCACACGCTGTCGGCGCTCGTCGACCAACTGCTGCACGACGTGGCGCCGCGCGGCATCGAAGGCGAGCGGCTGCGCCGGCACGCGCTGCAGCTCGAGCGCGAGATCCGCGAGGCCGTGGCCGGCGGCGCGCGCGGCACGCTCGCCGAGCTGTGGGCTGCCGCCGCGGCGCGGCTGGGCGCGCGCGAGGGCGCGACGCTCGAGGAGGTGCTGGCCCGGTCCGGCACGGCACTGCACGCCGACGGCGAGGTGCTCGACTGCACGCCCGAGATGCCGGCGCGGCTGCTGCGCCACGCCTGGCTCGCGGCGCAGGATGCGAAGGCGCGGCGCTTCCGTCACGACCTCGCGCGCCTCGTGCAGAAGCTGTCGGACATCCTGCGCGCCGCGCGCGCGCATTCGGTCGAGGGGCGCCTGCCGGCGAGCCTGCGCGCGGCGGTGGGCGCGCCGCACCACGCGCAGTTCGACTTCGAGCGCCTGTCGATGCTGGTGGCCAAGGGGGTGCCCGAGCAGGAGCTGTCGGCTGCGCGCCGCGAGCGGCTCGTACGCACGCTCGCGACGCTCGAGGCGCAGCGCTTCTTCGCGCTGGACGACGGCCCGGCGTCCGACCTGCACGGCTTCGAGTTCGAGGACTGCGCGGCCGCCTCGCGGGCCTTCGCCGAGCGCCTGCCGGAGGCGGCCGGGTTGATCAAGGCCATCGCGATCGCCGAGCTCGAGGCGCGTGGCGCCTACGTCGAGGCCGAGCACGACCTCGTGTTCGAGGCCTTCGGCGCGCACTCGGTGAGCGCCGAGGACCTGGCGCGCCTGCCCGACTACCTGGTCTGCATCCCGAGCGGCCGCAACGAGGCGCCGGAGAACGCGCAGATGATGGCGATGCTCTCGTCGGGCCTGCCGGTCAAGGTGCTGGTGCAGACCTCCGACCTGGCCGAGGAGGCGGCCATCGGCGGCGGCAGCTTCGCGTTCGGCGTGCGCAGCGCTCGGCTGGCCACCACCGCGATGGGGCTGGGCGGCATGTTCGTGCTGCAGGCCGCGGCGTCGAGCCTGTTCGCGATGCGCGAGGCCGTGGCCGCGGGCATGGCCGCCAAGGGCCCGGCGCTGTTCAGCGTCTACAGCGCCGTCGGCGACGCCGGACCGGCCGATCGGCTTGCGGGCGGCCTGCCGCCCTACCTGGCGACGGCCGTGGCCACGCAGTCGCGCGCGTTCGCCAACTTCAGCTACGACGCCGCCGCCGGCAGCAACTGGGCCACGCGCTTCTCGCTGCGGCACAACCCGCAGCCCGAGGCCGACTGGCCGGTGGAGACGATCGTCTACGCCGACGAGAAGCAGCAGCGCCAGACGCTCGCGCTGGCCTTCACCTACGCCGACTTCGCGCTCGCCGACCCGCGCAACGCGGCGCACTTCGCGCTGCTGCCGCGTGCGTCGTGGCACGACGCGCAGCTGCTGCCGCTGGCGGACTGGCTCGCGCTGCCCGAGGCCGACGCCGCGCGGCGCGTGCCCTACCTGCTGGCGGTGGACGCCGACGACCGGCTCGAGCGCGTGCTGGTCGACGCCCGGCTCGCGCAGGCCACGCGCCGCTGCCTGCTGCTGTGGCGGCGGCTGCAGGAGCATGGCGGCATCCACGACGCCTATGCCGAGGCGCTGCTGGCGCGCGAGAAGGCCGCCTGGGCGGCTGCCGCGCCCGCACCCGCACCGGCGGCGGCCGAACCCGCGCCGGCCGGCACGACCCCGGCGCGCTCCCGGGACGAGGCCTGGATCGAGACCGAGCGCTGCCCGAGCTGCAACGAGTGCCAGCTCATCAACGACCGCATGTTCGCCTACGACGAGCGCAAGCAGGCCTTCATCAAGGACATCACGGCGGGCACCTACCGCCAGCTCGTCGAGGCGGCCGAGAGCTGCCAGGTGGCGATCATCCACCCCGGCCAGCCGCGCGATCCGAACGAGCCCGGCCTGCCAGAGCTGCTGGCCCGCGCCGAGCCGTTCCGCTAGGCGGCGCCACCGACGTCGGGCGCCCATGCCCGGGCCCCCGTGGCCGGCGAATCGGCCTGGGTGGCCCGCGCCCCGCACGGCGACGAACTCCTTGGTTGCACACAGAAACATTGTGGTTTCTGCAATGACTGAATAGTCACACGGGAACCGTAGAGTCTTCTGCGTTCACCCCCATGAGCTCGGCCCCCCGGTCGGGCGTGCCACGAGGAGTCACCGATGAAGCAATGGATCAAAGCGCTGGCCGCGTTCGCCACGGCTGGCCTGCTGGCCGCCTGCGGCGGCGGCGGCAACGATGCCCCGGCCGACGCGCAGGCGGCGCCGCAGGACCTGTCTGCCACCGCGCGCGCCACCGCGCAGGCCAGTACGATGGTCGGCGCGCTCGACGCCGCCGGCATGGCCGGCGTGATGCGCGACGCCCCCGCGCTGACGCTGCTGCTGCCCAGCAACGAGGCGCTGGCGCCCTACGCGGAGGAGCTGGCCGAGCTGCAGCGCCCGGAGAACCGCGCCGCGCTGGAAGACTTCCTGAAAGCCCACCTGGTCGACGGCACGCTGCTCGCCGAGCAGCTGAAGCAGGCGGCCGGCGCCGCCGACGAGCGCAAGCAGGCGCTCTCGGCCGCCGGCGCGGCCGGCGTCACGATCAGCGTCACCAACCTGCTCGGCGAGACGCTGGAGATCACGCTCGACGACGGCGTGCTGTCCGTCAACGGCGCCGTGGTCGGCCGTCTCGACATCCGCGCCAGCAACGGCGTGCTGCACCTGCTGAACGCGCCGCTGTTCCGGCCGAGCGTGTTCTCGGTCGTCAAGCGCGATCGCAACCTCACGATCCTCGAGGCCGCGGTGCGCGAGGCGGGCCTCGACGACGCGCTGCGCGGCCGCGGCCCGTTCACGCTGTTCGCGCCCACCGACGCCGCCTTCGGCCGCGCGCTGGCCGAGCTGAACCTGACCGCGGCGCAGCTGCTGGCCAACAAGCCGCTGCTGACCGAGGTGCTGAAGTACCACGTGTTGGCCAGCCGCACGCTGGCGCGCGAAATCGACGACGGCGCCAGCGCGATCACGCTGCAGGGCCAGGGCCTGGTGTTCGACGTCACCGACCGGCCCGGCCGCGGCCGCGACGAGATCGCCATCACCGACGCGCGCGGTCGCGCATCGAAGGTCACGCGTGCCGACCTGCGCGCGCGCAACGGCGTCGTGCACGTCGTCGACCGCGTGCTGCTGCCGACCGACCGCGACCTCGTGCAGCTGGCCTCGAGCCTGCCGCAGTTCAGCATCCTGGGCGAGGCGGTGGTCGCCGCGGGCCTGGCCGACACGCTGGCCGCGCCCGGCCCGTTCACGGTGTTCGCGCCGACCAACGACGCCTTCGTCGCGCTGCTCGGCGAACTCGGCCTCAGCAAGGAGGCGCTGCTCGCCAACAAGCCGCTGCTGACCCAGGTGCTCACCTACCACGTGCTGCCGGGCCGTCTGTTCGCCGACGGGCTGAAGGACCGCCTGGCGCGCGCCAGCGTGGAAGGGCAGCCGCTCGTCTTCCGCGTCGGCGCCGGTGGTGCGTCGATCACCGACGCGCGCGGCCGCAGCGCGGGCATCGTCGGCACCAACGTGCAGGCGAGCAACGGCATCGTGCACGTCATCGACAAGGTGATCCTGCCCACGCCGAACAACCTGGTTCAATTGGCGCAGAGCCTGCCGCAGTTCAGCATCCTGGTCGAGGCGGTGGTGGCGGCCGACCTGGCCGGTGCGCTCTCGGGCCCGGGCAAGCTGACGGTGTTCGCACCGACCAACGACGCCTTCGCCGCGCTGCTCGGCGAACTCGGCCTCACCAAGGAGGCGCTGCTCGCCAACAAGCCGCTGCTGACCCAGGTGCTGACCTATCACGTCGTGAGCGGCCAGGTGCTGTCGAGCGACATCCGCTTCGGCCAGCCGGTACCCACGCTGCAGGGCCAGACCTTCACGATCGGCCGCGACCTGAAGATCACCGACGCCCGCGGCCGCCAGGCCGGCATCGCGGCCACCGACGTGGCCGCGAGCAACGGCGTGGTGCACGTGATCGACCGCGTGATCTTGCCGCGCTGAACGCGGCGGCGCGGCGGGCTTCTAGAGCACCTCGCTCGCGAAGTCCGCCAGCCGCGAGCGCTCGCCGCGCGCCAGCGTCACGTGGCCGCCGTGCGGCCAGCCCTTGAAGCGGTCCACCGCGAAGGTCAGGCCGCTCGAGCCCTCGGTGAGGTAGGGCGTGTCGATCTGCGCCAGGTTGCCCAGGCAGACGATCTTGGTGCCCGGGCCGGCGCGCGTGATCAGCGTCTTCATCTGCTTGGGCGTCAGGTTCTGCGCCTCGTCGATGATCACGTACTTGTTCAGGAAGGTGCGCCCGCGCATGAAGTTCAGGCTCTTGATCTTGATCTTGGCGCGCACCAGGTCGTTGGTAGCGGCGCGTCCCCACTCGCCGGCGCTGGAATCGCTGCGCGCCAGCACCTCGAGGTTGTCGTCGAGCGCGCCCATCCACGGGCCCATCTTCTCCTGCTCGTCGCCGGGCAGGAAGCCGATGTCTTCGCCCACCGGCACCGTCACGCGGGTGACGATGATCTCGCTGTAGCGCCGGTCGTCCAGCACCTGCGACAGCCCCGCCGCCAGCGTCATCAGCGTCTTGCCGGTGCCGGCGGTGCCGGCCAGCGTGACGAAGTCGCACTCCGGGTCCATCAGCAGGTTGAGGGCGAAGTTCTGCTCGCGGTTGCGCGCCGTCACGCCCCACACCGCGTTCTTGCCGTGCGTGTAGTCGCGCAGCGTCTTGAGCACCGCGGTCTTGCCGGTGATCTCGGTGACGCGTGCGTACAGCGCCGTGCTGCCCGGCGTCTCGAGGTAGACGAACTGGTTGATCATCAGCGCCGGCACCAGCGGCCCGCTGATGCGATAGAAGGTGTGGCCGCCCTGCTGCCAGCTCTCCATCGTCTTGCCGTGGCGCTCCCAGAAGTCGGCCGGCAGCGGCAGCACGCCGGTGTAGAGCAGGTCGCCGTCTTCCAGCGTCTTGTCGTTGAAGTAGTCCTCGGCGGGCAGGCCGAGCGCGCGCGCCTTGACGCGCATGTTGATGTCCTTGGACACCAGCACCACGTCGCGCCCCGGGTGCTGCTCGCGCAGCTGCTGCACCACGCCGAGGATCTGGTTGTCGGCCTTGCCCTGGGGCAGGCCGGCGGGCAGCTTGAAATAGAACTGCGTGGTCTGGAAGAAGAGCTTGCCGCCGGCCTCGCGGT
>Ga0209172_10005619_pt1 | contig 14945 bp, 15 predicted proteins | sample LarsenN4metaG_FD_184113 | JGI IMG/M metagenome (GOLD analysis project Ga0209172, IMG submission 184113) | Hot spring sediment bacterial and archeal communities from British Columbia, Canada, to study Microbial Dark Matter (Phase II) - Larsen... ... | reverse complement strand
CTTGCGGGCGTGCGCGCCGAGCTGGGCGGTGACGTCGACGTGATCGGGACGGCGTCGGAGGTTGACGCCGCGATCGAGCTCATCCGTGAACGGTCGCCCGACGTCGTCCTGGTCGACGTCCACATGCCCGGCGGGGGCGGCGTACGGGTCGTGCGCGACGTCTCGGTCTCGCACCCCGACGTCCGCTTCCTGGCGCTCTCGGTGAGCGACGCTCCCGAGGACGTCATCCGCATGATCCGCGCAGGCGCGCGTGGCTATGTCACGAAGACGATCGCACCCCGCGACCTCGTCGCCGCGATCCAGCGAGTGGCCGAAGGCGATGCCGTGTTCTCACCGCGCCTGGCCGGCTTCGTACTCGACGCGTTCGCCGGCGCGACGACCGCACCCGTGGACCCCGAGCTCGACATGTTGACCCCGCGCGAGCGCGAAGTGCTCCGCTTGCTGGCGCGCGGGTACGCCTACAAGGAGATCGGCCGGCAGCTCGAGATCTCCGTGAAGACCGTCGAGACGCACGTCTCGTCGGTGTTGCGCAAGCTCCAGCTCTCGAGCCGTCACGAGCTGGCTCGCTGGGCCACCGACCGGGACCTCGCCTAGATGTCGAGCACGTGGCGATGAAACGCGTCGCGGCGAAGGGCGGCAAGCGGGCGCGGTCGGGCGCGTGGCCGCGGGACCCTCTGATCGGCGCGATCATGGACGTCGTGGGGACCAGCCAAGGACGGCCGGACCGCCACCGGGGCGGTCACCTCCTCGCCGGAGTGTCGGGACAGGTCGCGGGACGCCTGGGTGTGCACGTCAACTTGGTGCGGCTCGCGTTCGTCGCGCTCGTGTTCGCGGGCGGGCTCGGGTTCATCGCGTACGCCGCGGGCTTGATCGTGTTCCGCGATCCCGAAGACGATCTCGACCTCGCGCCGGTGCCGCCTCCGGGCCGCACCGATGCCGGGCAGGCGGCTGCGCTCGGCGCCGTGGTCCTGGGCGCGTTGCTCCTCGCGCGCTTCCTCGGGCTGCCGTTCAACGACGGGCTCGCCTGGCCGACGGCGGCGGTGGCGTTCGGGTTCGGGCTAATCTGGCTCCAGGCACCGCGCGTGCGCCCGGGGTACATCGGTGCGGGTGCGCTGCTCGTGGCCGGCGGGGTTTGCGCGCTCGTCGTGCACCTCACGTCGTGGGCCACGCTGCGCAACGGCGTCGTCGGCGCGGTCGCGCTCGTCGCGCTCGGCGCGATCGCGGCCGCGCCGTGGCGCACGCGGCGCGGCGCGACGCTCGGCGACGCGCTCGCCGACGTCGCGGCCGACGCCGAACAGGAATTCGGTGTGCGAGTCGAGGTGTGCCGGCGCGACGACTTCGACCTTGCCGGGCTCGAACCGCTGGTGCTGGCGGCTCGCGAGGGAATCCGCAACGCGGCGCGCCACTCCGCGGCCCCGCGCGTGTCGGTCATCGTGCAGCGCAACGGCAGCGGTCCGGTGGTACTCGTCCGCGACCGGGGCCGCGGCTTCGATCCACGGACGACCCCGGCCCGCGGGCTCGCGTCGGCGATCGTGCGCCCGCTCGCAGCCGCCGGTGGGACGGCTCACGTACGCAGCCGGCCGGGCTTGGGTTGCGAGGTCGAGCTGGCCCTGCCCGCGCCCCGACGCGCCCCATCTGCGGATACCGCGCGGTAGACTGCCCGCCGTTCGTATCCGCTCGTATCCGTCCGTTCGGGGGCAGGGGAACGTGGGCCGAGGCCCACGTTTTTTCTTGGCCCCGGCACGAACCGTGAAGGGAAGTCCACGTGGGCGCGACCGAGACGCAGGTGGAGGCGGCCCGTCGGGCCGTCGGCCCGGTCGTCGCCGCGCTCGGGTGCTCCCTGTACGACGTCGAGCTGAGCGGTGCGGGCAGGCAGCGCACGCTGCGCGTCACCATCAGCCGTGACGGCGGTCTCGATCTCGACACGATCGCCGAGGCGACCCGCGCGGTCTCGCCCGCGCTCGACGCGAGCGACGCGTTCACCGGCCCCTACCTGCTCGAGGTGAGCAGCCCGGGCGTCGAACGGTCGTTGCGGCGACCGGAGCACTTCCTGCGTGCGGTCGGTGAGCACGTCAGCGTCAAGTTCCACACCGACGCGGGGCCCCGGCGCGTCCGCGGTGTCGTGACCGACGCCGACGACACGGGTGTCGTCGTCGACTCCGGGGACGGCGAGCGTGTGACGGTCGCGTACGGCGACATCACGCAGGCGCGCACGGTGTTCGAGTGGGGCCCGGCGCCGCGCCCCGGTGGGCGCGCGCGGGCGAAGGAGAGGTCATGAGAAACCCCGAGATGCTCGAGGCGCTCTCGGCACTGGCAGTAGAGAAGGGGATCTCGGAAGAGATCATGCTCGAGGCGCTCGCGAACGCGCTCGTCACCGCCTACAAGCGCATGCCCGACGCGGCGGAGGAAGCGCTCGTCGAGATCGACGTCGAGACGGGTGAGATCCGCGTGATCGCACAGGAGCTCGACGAGGACGGCGAGGTCGTGCGCGAGTGGGACGACACGCCCGCCGACTTCGGGCGCATCGCGGCGCAGACGGCGAAGCAGGTGATCCTCCAGCGCATCCGCGAAGCCGAGCGCGAGATGAAGTACGAGGAGTACGCCGGCCGCGAGGGCGACATCGTCACGGGCATCATCCAGCAGACCGACGCGCGCTACACGCTCCTCGACCTCGGCCGCGTCGAAGCGTTGCTGCCCCAAGCCGAGCAGGTCCCCGGTGACCGCTACGACCATGGTGCCCGGATGAAGGCGTACATCGTCGAGGTGCGCAAGACCGCGAAGGGCCCGCAGATCGTCGTGTCGCGTACGCATCCCGGGCTCGTGAAGCGCCTGTTCGAGCTCGAGGTCCCCGAGCTCGTCGACGGTGTCGTCGAGATCAAGGCGGTCGCACGTGAACCGGGCCACCGCACGAAGATCGCCGTCGCGTCCAACGACGGCAACGTCGACCCGGTCGGTGCGTGCGTCGGCGCACGCGGCATGCGCGTGCGGCAGGTCGTCAACGAGCTGCGCGGCGAGAAGGTCGACATCGTCCCGTTCAGCGACGATGCCCAGGAGTTCGTCATGCGCGCGCTCGCGCCCGCGAAGGTGCGCGAGGTCCGCATCCACGAGGACACGGGGGTCGCCGAAGTCATCGTTCCCGACTTCCAGCTGTCGCTCGCGATCGGCAAGGAGGGCCAGAACGCGCGGCTCGCCGCGCGGCTGACCGGTTGGCGCGTCGACATCAAGAGCGAGACCCAGCTCGCGGAGGAAGAGGCAGGCGGCGGGTACGCGGAAGGTGAGTGGGTCGAGGGTGCGAGCGGCGAGCTGATGTGGCAGCCGGCCGAGGGCGGCGAGGCCATCTCGGCGGCCGAAGCCGGGTACGGCACGCTGGTCGACAGCCCGCGCGAGGAGGGTGAGCCGGGCACGCCACACTGGGACAAGCCGCCGGAGATGGAGGACACCGAGGTGCTCGCGCCCGACCGGCTCGACGAGATCCCGGACGCCGCGGAGGAGCAGGCGATGCACGTCGAGGAGGGTGCCGACGAGATCGCGGCCGACGAGCTGGCGTCGGCCGCCGACCTCGACGACGAGGACGCCGACGTGGCAGCCGCTGCCGGCGACGCGATCGAGGAGGCGACGGCGGCCGCCGAGGACGAAGCCTGAGCCGGCCCCGCCGCACCTGCATCGGGTGCCGCCGGTCGTTCGGCCCGGAGGCGCTCGTTCGGGTGGCGGCGGCCAAGGACGGGACGCTCGCCGTGGGGCGGGCGGCACCCGGCCGGGGCGCCTGGGTGTGCTCCGCCGAGTGCTTCGACGCCGCCGTGCGGCGAGGCGCACTGCCCCGGGCGCTGCGCCGTGAGTGTCCGAGCACCGAGGTCGAGGCACTGCGCGCGAGACTGTTCGAGCAACGCGACGAGGAAAGTTAGGGAGTTTGGCAACCAAGAAGATCCGGGTCTACGAGCTGGCCCGGGAGCTGGGCGTCGAGAACCACGTCGTGATGGAGCTCTCCAACGAGCTCAAGATCGGCGTCAAGAGCCACTCGTCGAGCATCGACGAGCCTTCGGCGGATCGCGTCCGGCGGCTGGCCGACAGCAAGGGACTCAAGCGCGAACCGGCTCCCGAGCCGGAGGCGGCGCCTCCGAAGCCCGAGAAGGCGGCCAAGGCGACGAAGGCCACGAAGGCCACCAAGGCCGCTCCTGCCCCGAGCGAGGCGCCGGAGCCCGAGGTCGTGGTGCCGGAGCCGGCGGCCGCCGAGGCGCCCGCGCCCGCCGCGGCCGCGGCACCCGAAGCCCCGGCCGCCGAGCCGGCGCGCTCGCGCGTGGTCCGCAGCACCGAGCGCGTCGTGCGATCGACGCCGCCGCGTCCGAGTGAGCCCGAGGTCGTCCGCCCGCCGGCCGAGCCCCGCCCGGCCCCCGACATCGAGCGGCCGGTCGCACCCGCGGCGAGTGCCGGGCCCCCGGCGACCGAGCGGCCCGCACCACCCCGGACCGCGCCGCCCCCGCCCCCGCGCCCCCCGATCTCGCAGTCCGGTCGCCCGATCCCGCCGCCGCCGGGGCAACGCACACCTCCGCCCCCACCCGGCCGCGGGCCGATCGGCGGCGGCCCGCGCGGTCCCCGTCCGGGCGGAGCCGGTGGCGCCGGGCGCGGTGGCGGAGGAGGCGGCGGTGGCTTCGGCGGTCCGCGCGGCGGGTTCGCGCCCGGCGCTGGTGCGCCGCCCGGCGGCCGGACGGGCGCCCCGGGCCGCGGCCGCGGCGGTCCCGGCGGTGGCCCGGGTGGTCCGGGCGGTGGCCCGGGTGGACGCGGCCGCCCCGGCGGCCCGCCCCAGCGGCGGCGCAAGAAGCGGCGCCGCGACCGCGAGGAGCTCGAACCGGCGGCCCAGCGACTCTCACCGGCCGATGCGCCGGTCCCCGAAGGCGAGATCGTCGTTCCGCGTGGAGTCACGATCCAGGAGCTCGCACCGAAGCTGAACCGCACGCCGGCCGACCTCGTCCGCATCCTCTTCGAGGCCGGCGAGATGGTCACGGCGACGGCTTCGCTGGCCGACGAGATGATCGAGCTCATCGCCGAGTCGCTCGGTGCCGAGGTCTTGCTCGTCGAGCCGGGCAGCGAGCAGGAGGTCGAGCTCCAGGCGTTGCTCGCGAGCGACGACGAGGACGACGACGCGCTGCTCGAGCCGCGACCGCCGGTCATCACGGTGATGGGCCACGTCGACCACGGCAAGACGACGCTGCTCGACCACATCCGTCACGCGAACGTGGTGGCGGGCGAGGCCGGCGGCATCACCCAGCACATCGGCGCGTACCAAGTCGAGCGCGACGGCCGGACGCTGACGTTCATCGACACGCCCGGCCACGAGGCGTTCACCGCGATGCGCTCACGCGGTGCGCAGGTCACCGACATCGCCGTCCTCGTCGTGGCGGCCGACGACGGCGTGATGCCGCAGACGGTCGAGGCGATCAGCCATGCGCGCGCGGCGGAAGTGCCGATCGTCGTCGCGGTCACGAAGGTCGACCGCGAGGACGCGGACCCGACGCGTGTCCGCCAGCAGCTCACCGAGCAGGAGCTCGTACCGGAGGAGTGGGGCGGGCAGACCATCGTCGTCGACGTCGCGCCGCCCGCCGGCGTCGGGGTCGAGGACCTGCTCGACAGCCTCGTGCTCGTCTCCGACGCCGAGATCGCCGAAGACCTCGTCGCGAACCCGAAGAAGCCCGCGAAGGCCTACGTGCTCGAATCCAACCTCGACCCCGGGCGCGGGCCCGTGGTCACCGCGCTGGTCGAGGACGGCACGCTGCACGTGGGAGACACGGTCGTCGCCGGGCAGGCCTGGGGTCGCGTCCGCGCGATGTTCGACGAGCACGGGCGTCAGGTCGCCGAGGCTGCGCCGTCGGTTCCCGTGGAGGTGCTCGGGCTCGACGACGTCCCGCTCGCGGGCGACGAATTGCGCGTCGCGCCGAGCGACAAGATCGCCCGAACCGTCGCCGAAGCTCGCGCCCGCCGGCGCAAGGCCGCCGCGCAGCGCAGCGGCATGATGTTGTCGGGCGGTGCTCGCCTCGAAGACGTGTTCGCGCTGGTGCAACGCGGCGAGGTCGCGACGCTCAACCTCATCGTGAAGGCCGACGTGCAGGGTTCCCTGGAAGCGCTCACCGACGCCCTACGCAAGCTCGACCAGGAGCACGACGAGGTCCGCCTGTCCTTCGTGCACCGCGGCGTCGGTGGCATCACCGAGTCCGATGTCAACCTCGCGGTCGTCTCGAACGCGACGGTCGTCGGGTTCAACGTCCGCCCCGACCGCAACGCCCGTGAGGTCGCGGAGCGTGAGGGTGTCGAGCTCCGGCTCTACGAAGTGATCTACAACGTCCTCGAAGACGTGAACAACGCGCTCGTCGGGCTGCTCAAGCCGGAGTTCGAGGAGGTCGTCACCGGCGAGGCCGAGGTGCGCGAGGTGTTCAGCATTCCGCGCGTCGGCCGGGTCGCGGGCTGCTACGTCACCCACGGCGTCATCACCCGGGGCTCGAAGGTCCGCTTCCTGCGCGAGGGAACGGTGATCTGGAAGGGGGCCATCTCGTCGCTGAAGCGCTTCAAGGACGACGTGCGCGAGGTGCGCGAGGGTTTCGAGTGCGGCATCGGGCTCGAGAACTACTCCGACCTGAAGCCGGGCGACGTCATCGAGACCTACGAGGACCGCGAGATCGCGCGGGGGTGACGCGATGTACGCGGCGGCCGTCCGCTTCGACCTCCATATCCCCGAGAGCCGGTCGCTGAAGGCAAAGCGGCAGGCAATCCGGCCGATCCTGGACGGTCTGCGCCATCGGTTCAAGGTTTCCGTCGCCGAAGTCGACCACCTGGAGCAGTGGCAACGGGCGGGAATCGGCGTCGCCCTGGTGGCGAACACCGAGCGGCACCTGCACGAGGTGTTGGAGTCGGTGGAGCGGTTCGTCGCGGCTGCGCCGGGTATCGAACTGCTCGACTCGGAGACGGCCTGGCTGGAGGTCGAGCACTCGTGACGTCAGCCCGCCGCTACCCAAGGACCGCCCGGCTCAACGAGTCCATCCTCGAGGTGCTCGCCGACGAGCTCGAACGCATGTCCGACCCGCGCCTCGACATGGTCACGCTCACCGGCGCCGACGTGACGCGTGACCTCTCGCGCGCTCGGGTGTACTTCTCGACGCTGGCCGCCGAGGCCGCGCACCCCGACGGCGACGCCGCGGCCGGCGCCGCCGCTGCGCTCGACGCGGCCGCACCGCATCTGCGCGCGGTGCTCGGTCGGCAGCTCCGCGTGCGCCAGGTACCGAAGCTCGTGTTCGCCGTCGACCAGGGGATTCTCGCGGGGCAACGTATCGAGGAGATCCTTCGCGGTGAGCGGACGCTCGACGAAGAGGTCGAACCGTGAGCGCCGAGGCACAGCTTCACGACATCGACGAGATGCTGCAGCGCGCGGCGCAGGTCATCCTCGCCGCCGACGAGGTCGCGCTCGCATGCCACGTCAACCCCGATGGCGACGCGCTCGGCTCGATGCTCGCCTTGCACCACGTGCTGCGCGGCGCCGGCGTGCACTCGACGGCGTCGTTCTCGCAGCCGTTCGTCGTCGCGCCCCACTACCGCGAGCTCCCGGGGCTCGACCTCCTCACCGCGCCGGAGCGATTCCCGCGCGAACCGGAGGTGATGGTCACGTTCGACTCGGGTTCGCTGGCGCGTCTCGGAGATCTCGAACCGTCTGCGAAGGCGGCGAGCGAGCTCGTCGTGATCGACCACCACGTCTCCAACCAGCGCTACGGCACGATCAACGTGATCGACCCCGACGCGGCGGCGAGCGGCGTGCTGGTGCGGCGCCTGGTCGAGCGCTTGGGCATGCCGCTCAATCGAGACGCGGCGGTGTGTCTCTACACGGCGCTCGTGTGCGACACCGGTCGCTTCCAGTACGAGTCGACGACTCCCGAGGTGTTCGACTTCGCTCGCGAGCTCTCGGGATTCGATCTGCCGATCGCGCGCTTGTGCCGGACGTTGTTCGAAGAGCACCGGTTCGCGTACCTCCAGCTCCTGGCCGGTGTGCTGGCGGGTGCGTCGCTCGTCGCCGACAAGCGCTTCGTGTGGGCGAAGGTGACCACCGCCGACCTCGCCCGCCACGGCGTCACGTTCGAAGAGGTCGAAGGTCTCATCGACGTCGTGCGCCGCACCCGGGAAGCCGAGGTTGCGTGCGTGCTCAAGGAGGCACCCGACGGAACGTGGCGGGTGTCGCTGCGGTCGCTCGGTGAGGTCGACGTCCGGCGGATCGCCGAGCAGCAGGGCGGCGGCGGGCACCGGTTCGCGGCCGGCTTCACGAGCGACGAGCCTCCCGAGGCGATCGTCGAGAAGCTCCTCTCGGCCCTCCCCTGAGCAGCGCGCCCCACCTTGCGTTGGAATTGCAGGCGGAGGGCGCAAACTCGACGCAAGAAGGGCCTCGGGTGATCGACGGGTTGGTGGTCGTGGACAAGAGTGCGGGGTGGACGTCGCACGACGTCGTCGCGAAGCTGCGGCGCGTGTACGCGCAGCGGCGCATCGGGCATGCGGGGACGCTCGATCCCGACGCGACCGGCGTGCTGCTCGTCGGGCTCGGTCGGGTGACGCGCTTGCTCCGCTTCCTCCAGGAGCAGGTGAAGACCTACCGGGCACGCGTCGTGTTCGGGATCGCGACCGACACGCTCGACGCGTCCGGTGCGGTGCTCGAGCAGGCAGAGATGTCGTTCGCGCGAGAGCAACTCGAGGATGCGGCACGCTCGTTCCTGGGCGACATCGAGCAGGTGCCACCGATGGTGTCTGCGATCAAGGTCGGTGGCCGCAAGCTCTACGAGATGGCGCGCGCCGGTGAGGAGATCGAGCGAGCGCCCCGGCGAGTACGCATCGAGCGCATCGACGTGCACGACCTCGCACCGGGTCCCTATCCCGAGGCCGACCTGACCGTGGTGTGTTCGAGCGGGACGTACATCCGGTCGCTGGCCGCCGACCTCGGCACCGCGCTCGGCGGGTGTGCCCACCTGAGCGCGCTGCGCCGCATCGCGATCGGCGAGTTCTCCGCGGACGACGCCCGCACGGTCGAGGCGGTGGAAGCAGATCCGGCCGCCGCCGTGCTCACGCCCGCCGACGCGATGCGCGGGCTCGACCGTGTCGTCGTGACGGGCGAGCAGGCGCGCGGCGTCGCCCACGGCGCGACGTTCGCCGCGCGCTCGCTGGTCGGGGACGACTCCGCACCCGGGCCCTTCGCGGTCACCGACGACGCGGGCACACTGCTCGCGGTGTACGAGCGGCGCGGTGCGGGTGTGAAGCCTGCAGTGGTGCTGACGCCGTGAGGATCTGGCGTGACAGTGCGGACGTTCCCCGTGCGGGACGTGGTCGAGCCGTCGCGATCGGCGCCTTCGACGGGGTGCACCGCGGGCACGCGGCGGTACTGCGGCTCGTGCACGACCTGGCTTCCGCGCGCCGGCTGTCGGCGACGGTGTTGACCTTCGATCGCCACCCCGCGGAAGTGGTCCGGCCCCAGTCGGCACCCTGCCTGCTCACGCAGCTCGACCAGAAGCTGGAGCTGCTCGCGGCGACCGGTCTCGCCGAGGAATGCCTCGTCCTGCCCTTCGACGAGGCGCGCAGCAAGGAGAGCGCCGAGGAATTCGTCGAGGAGGTCCTCGCCGGGGTGCTGCAGGCGCGGCTCGTGGTCGTCGGGGCCGACTTCCACTTCGGCCACCGCCGCCACGGCGACGTCCCGTTGCTCCAGCGCATGGGCGCAGAGCTCGGTTTCGAGGTGCTCGGGCTCGGTCTGGTCGCGGCGCCCGACGGCATCACCCCGACACCGGACGCGCTGCCGTACTCGTCGACGCGCGTGCGCAACGCGCTTGCCGCGGGCGACCTCGCAACCGCGGCCGACGTGCTCGGGCGTCCGTACGAACTGCACGGGACGCTCGCCGGCAACCGGTTCGTCGTCCCCGAGCGCGTCTGCATTCCCGCGGCCGGCGTCTATCCCGCGGAGCTCGTGACGGGCGCGCAGACGCTCGCGGTGACCGTGACGGTCGGCGACGCCGTCATCGTCGACCGCGCTCCCGATGCCGGTGCGGCCGCGCTGCGCTTCATCGCGCCGAACGAATGACGAATGCGAGTCGCACCGCGACGTCGTCGACGGGTCGGTCCCCGGCGGCAACCGCCATGACCAGGTCGTACACGTCAATCAGTGTGATACCGACCTCAGAGCGCGTCGCGGGCAGCCTCGAAGTTCCTCACGAATTCCGCCAACGAGTCGCCGCCGAACTTCCGCAGTGCCTCGTCGGCGAGCACGAGCGCCGCCATCGTCTCGGCGACGACGCCCATCGCCGGGACCGACGTGACGTCGGTGCGCTCCTTGAACGACACCGACTCCTCCTTCGTGACGACGTCGACGGTCTTGAGCACCGGGCGGTTCAGGGTTGCGAGCGGCTTCATGGCGAGGCGTGCTGCCACGAGCTCACCGGTCGACATGCCGCCCTCGATCCCGCCGGCGAGCGTCGTCTCGCGGCGGTACGCGTGCGAGTCTGCGTCCCAGGTGATCGGATCGTGGGCCTCGGAGCCGCGCCGGCCCGCCACGTCGAAGCCGTCACCGATCTCGACGCCCTTGATCGCCTGGATGCTCATGAGCGCCTGGGCCAGGCGCGCGTCGAGGCGCCGGTCCCAGTGCACGTGGCTGCCGAGCCCGACGGGCACTCCGTACGCGAGCACCTCCGCGACACCGCCGAGCGAGTCTCCGTTCTTGGCAGCCGCCTTCACCTCGGCGATCATCGCAGCTTCGGCATCGGTGTCGAAGCAGCGCACGGGCGATTCGTCGACCGTCGCGAGATCCGCGGGCGTGGGGCGCAGCCCGTGCTTGGCGCGCGCGGCCCCGAGCTGCACCACGTGCGAGACGACTTCCACACCGATGTGACGCAAGAGGACCTTCGCGACCGCGCCGGCCGCTACGCGCGCCGCCGTCTCGCGCGCCGATGCGCGCTCGAGCACGTCGCGCGCGTCGTCGAAGCCGTACTTCTGCATGCCGGCGAGGTCGGCATGGCCCGGGCGGGGCTGGGTGAGCGGGTTCTCCGTGCGGCCCGGCGCCGGTGACATCTCGGCTTCCCATCTGGGCCACTCGACGTTGGGGATCTCGATCAGCAGCGGCGACCCGAGCGTGCGCCCGTGGCGCACGCCGCCGAGCAGCAACAGCTCGTCGCGCTCGAAGCGCTGGCGGGGTCCTCGCCCGTATCCGAGGCGACGCCGCGCGAGCTCGCTTGCGATGTCGTCGACGGTGATCGGCAGGTTCGCAGGGAGTCCCTCGACGATGACCGCCAGCGCGCGCCCGTGTGACTCGCCCGCCGTCAAGAAGCGCAGCATCAGCGGTCCGCGAGGCGGCGGGTCGTCTCGACGTCGCGTGCGAGCTGCGCCTTGAGGTCGTCGATCGAGCCGAAGCGGGTCTGGCCGCGCAGCCACGTCTCGACGCGCACGCGAGCGTGCTCGAAGTACAGGTCGTCGTCGAAGTCGAGAAGGTGTGCTTCGACGAGCAGGAGACCGTTGTCGGCGTAGAACGTCGGGCGCCGGCCGATCGAGATCGCCGTGCGGTGCACCGATCCGTCGGGCCGCTCGTACCATCCCGCGTACACGCCGTCGGCAGGGAGCTGGATGTCGCCCGGCACGGCGACGTTCGCGGTCGGGAACCCGATCTGGCGACCGCGCTTGTCACCGTGCTCGACGACGCCTTGCACCTCGTACAAACGACCGAGCAGGCGGTTCGCGGTCGCGACGTCGGCGCTCGCGAGGGCCGCGCGTACGGCTTCGGACGACACGGGCTCGTCGAGCTGCTCGTCGTGGACGAGCGCGACCGTGTGGACCTTGAACCCGAAGCGCGCGCCGTGCTCCTCGAGTGATGTCACGTCGCCGCGGCGGCGGTGCCCGAAGTGGAAGTTCTCTCCCTCGACCGCGGCGCGTGCGTGCCACGTACCGACCACGATCTCGCGGAGGAAGTCGTCGGGTGCCTCGAGCGAGCGATCCTCGTCGAAGCGCAGCACGTGGACGAAGTCGACGCCAGCACGCTCGAGCAGCTCGAGGCGTTGCGAGAGCGTGCTCAACAACCGCGGCGCCGACTCGGGACGAACGACGGTCGCCGGGTGGCGGTCGAACGTCACCGCGACCGCGGGGGCACCGAGCTCGTCGGCCACCCGCCGGACCGCGTCGAGCAGCGCCTGGTGCCCGCGGTGCACGCCGTCGAACGTCCCGACGGTGACGACGGAACCGTTCGGCAACGGCGGGACGGGATGACCTTCGAGGATGCGTTCCACGGCCCACCAGGCTACCGGGCGGCCCGGGCCGGCCCTCGGGACGCGCGTCAGCCGCCGTGCTCGGTCGGGTTCCCGGCCTTGACCTCGACGCGCCGTGCCTGCTGTCGCTTCGCGATCGGGATCTCGATGCGGAGCAGCCCGTGGTCGCACGTCGCCTGCAGGTGCTCGGCATCGACGTTCTCCCCGAGATAGAGCTGGCGCATGTAACGGACGTGGCGGCGCTCGCACAGCACCTGCTCGTCGGCGTCCTCGTGCGTCGAGGTGCTCTCGGCGCTGACGGTCAGGGTGTTGCGCTCGACGCTCAGGTCGATGTCGTCGGGCCTGATCCCTGGCAGCTCCATCTCGACGACGTACTTGTCGTCCTTGCGGTACACGTCCATCGGCATCGCGCGGCCCGAGGCGGCTCTGGCTTCGCTCCCGGCCTGGCTCGTATCGACTCCCACAGCCGGTCGAGTCCGGCGAAGGGGTCCCAGCGCATCATCGACGACATGTGCACCTCCTTCGGCTGGCAGTGATCGCGTGTAGCAATACCCGGACAGGTCTCCCGTTACAAGCGCGGCAAGCAGGTTAGTGTCGCCCGCATGACGGGATTGCGCGAGCGGCTCGCCGCGCCCGAGCCGGCCTTCGGCGGATGGTGCACGTTGGGGTCGCAGTTCTCCGCCGAACTGCTCGGACACGTGGGCTTCGACTACGTGTGCATCGACTGCCAGCACGGCTTGATCGACTACGACGCGATGTGGCCCATGATCCAGGCGTTGCGCGGCACGGGCGCGGCGCCGGTCGTGCGGGTGCCGTTCAACCAGACGCACTGGCCCGGCAAGGTGCTCGACGCCGGAGCCGAGGGTGTGATCGTGCCGATGGTCAACACGCGCGACGAGGCCGCGGCCGCGGCCGCCGCATGCCGGTACGCCCCCGAAGGTGTGCGCAGCTTCGGACCGGTACGCGCCGGTCTGCTGCTCGGAGACGACCCGCCCGCCGTGAACCGCCGCGTCGTCTGCCTGGTGATGATCGAGACTGTCCGCGCGGTCGAGAACGCCGACGAGATCTGCTCGACTCCCGGCGTCGACGGGATCTACGTCGGGCCGGCCGACCTGGCGGTCAGCATGACGGGCAGCCTCGCGGCGATGGGATCCAAGGAACATGCCGACGCGATCGAGACCGTGCGGCTCGCGTGCGATCGCCATGGAGTCGTCCCGGGGATCCACACGTCGGGAGGAGCACAGGCGCGCGAGTACGCGGACGCCGGCTTCCGGATGTGCACACTGACGACCGACGCGGCGATGCTGCGCTCGTACGCGCGCGAGCAACTCGGCGTCGCGCGCGGGGCCGGCCCGGGATCGGCGGGACGCGGGCCGTACGGCTGACGGGCACGCCACCTCCGGTTGTACCGGCACGGGGCGCGGGGTAGACCTCTCCACGATGGCTCGAATCCTCGTTGCGCTCGACGAGACCGACGCGTCGGGACGGGTCGCGCAGTTCGTCAACGACTTCTTCGGAGGCAAGGCCGACGTCGAGATCTTGGCGATCAGCGTCGCACGCGGACCGGCGACGTGGATCCCACCCGCCGCCGGCTACGGATGGGTCTACGGTTGGGGCTGGCCGGCCGCGCTGAGCCCGCAGGAGATCGAAGCCGCGCGCGACGAGGTTGTCGAACGTGCGGAACAGACGCTCGAGCGGCAGGGCATCGCCGACGACGAAGCGATCGTCGAGGTCGGTGACCCGACGGTCGTGATCCTGCAGGCGGCACGCGATCGCGGCGTCGATCTCGTCGTGGTCGGCACGAACCACAAGAACCTGCTCGAGCGCCTGTTCTCCCGATCGGTGTCGCACGAGGTCCTGCGCGAGTCGGACCGACCCGTGCTGCTCGTGCCCTGAGTGCTCGCCGCCTCTCATCCGGGCGCGCGCCGCCGGAGCACGACCGCAACCGCCGCTCCGAGTGCGACGACCGCGAGCGCGGTCGCGTGCCCCCACCGGAACCCGTCTGCGATCGCGCGCGCCGTTTCGGCTCCGGTCTCGACCTCGTCGCCCGCCAGCAGATCACGGACCGCGTCGACGTCGCCGACCCTGCGCTGCACGACGAGCAGCACGCCGGCGCCGACGAGCGCCGCACAGTAGGTGTAGGCCAGGTTGCGTGCGTACTGGTGCGCGGCGTTGGCGCGGCCCATGCCCGAGGCCTCGACGTGACGTTGGAGGAACGTCAACAACGACGTCGACACGACGCCGACGCCGAGTCCCTGGACGAGCGCCATACCCCAGACCAGCGCGAGCGAGGTGTGCACGTCGATCACGGCGAGGCCGAGCGCGACGGCGGGGAGGATCGCGAGGAACCCGTACGCCGCGACGTCGGCGGGGTCGGCACGCGTGAGCAGGCGGCTCACGCCGATCGAACCGCCCGACCAGCCGATCGAGAGGAACAGTACCGACGCGGCCGCCACGCCGGATGAGTGGTCGAGTCCGGCTTGCACGTAGAGCGGGAGGTACGCGTTGAGGCCGAGGCAGCCGCCGAAGACCGCGGCGCTCGCGACGTGCACCGCCGAGAGCGGCATGCGCGCGAAGTAGCGGCGTTCGAGCACCGGGTGCTCCGTGCGGCCCGTGTGCCACCAGTACGCAGCTGCGAGGACGACCGCGCCGGCGAGCGCCGCGACCGACCAGCGCGTGAACGCGGACAGC
>Ga0209172_10005617_pt1 | contig 14955 bp, 12 predicted proteins | sample LarsenN4metaG_FD_184113 | JGI IMG/M metagenome (GOLD analysis project Ga0209172, IMG submission 184113) | Hot spring sediment bacterial and archeal communities from British Columbia, Canada, to study Microbial Dark Matter (Phase II) - Larsen... ... | reverse complement strand
AATCATGGAACAACTTGCCCTGACGGTCGCCGAGGCTTGCGCCGCTGCCCGGATCGGCCGAACCACGCTCTACGAGGCGATCAAGCGCGGCGATCTCGTCGCTGCAAAGTATGGTCGCAAGACCCTCATTCGCGTCGACGATCTGCGCAGCTGGCTCGCGCGTTTGCCAACCATTGGCCCGAACGCGACGCCGACCAGCGCATCCGATCACCGCGGCAGGCAGCATCGCATTTGAACTCACGGCAGAGCGTCAAATGGACGACCTGTCAACGCTGCCGGATATCTGGGCCGCGCCTTTGTCCCAAGGATGGAGCGTTTTTCCGCTTCAGCCTCGCGGGAAGAAGCCGCTTTGCGCATGGAAGAAATACCAGGTCGAGCGCGCGTCCCTCGAGCAAGTGCGCGAATGGGCGACGCGCGAATGCAACGTCGGCATCGTCACGGGTCGCATCTCCAAGATCGTGGTCCTCGACCTCGACAGCGAGGAGGCGATCGCCGAGGCGAAGCGGCTCGGCCTGCCCCACACGTCTATGGTGCGCACTGGAAAAGGGCTTCACGTCTATTTTCGTCACCCTGGCTCCTTCGATGTTCCCAACGCCGCCGGAATTTTCCCCGGCGCCGATATCCGTGGCGACGGCGGCTATGTGGTGGGGCCGGGCTCCGTCCACGAAAACGGCAAAGTCTACACATGGGCCTTGCCGCCCGGGCTCTATGACTTTGCTCCACTGCCGGAGTGGCTATTCGAGCGGCTCAAGCCCAGCGCTGCACGGGTGCTCGCAGAAAGGGTAAGGTGCGCGCCGCCGGGCACCCGCAACGACACGCTCAATCGTGTCGCGTTTGAGACGGCGCGCATGGCTGCCCGTCACGAGATCGACGGTCCGGATGCACGGCGCCGCCTCGCCGAAGCGGCAATGGATGCAGGGCTCGATCACCACGAAATCCTGCCGACTTTGCGAAGCGGCTGGAAGGCCGGGATTGCTGCAGAACTTGTCAAAGGCACTTCAGCGAGACCGCATCCGAAACCGCCGCCCCGTTTCGACTGGGTGAGCGGTTCGATCATGCCCGTACTCGGCGGACAATGGATCATCAAGGGCTTCCTACCCAGAGAAGGAATGGGCGTTATCTACGGCCGGCCCGGTTGCGGAAAGTCTTTCGTCGTCCTCGATATCTCGCTGTGTATCGCGGCGGGCATGAATTGGCGCGGCCTCAAGACCAAATGCTGTCCCGTATCCTACATCGCCTCGGAGGGCGGCGGCGCTTTCGCAAACAGGGTCGTTTCGTGGTGCGCCGAATACGGGGTGCCGTGCCCGCCGGGATTCCGTTTCTCCACCGTCATGCTGAACCTGCGCAGCGATGACGCCGATGCGCTTGCTCTGATCCAGGATGTGCAAAGCCATCAGCCGGGCTGCGGGCTCGTCGTCATCGACACGCTGAGCCGCAACATGGCCGGCGGGAACGAGAATGCGGCCGAGGACATGGGCGCATTCGTCAACTTGTGTGACCGAATCTCCAGGGAACTCGGCTGCCTTGTGCTGATCGTCCATCATACCGGCAAGGACGAAGCGCGTGGGGCCCGAGGCCACAGCCTCCTGCTCGGCGCCGTTTCGACCGAGATCGAAATCACCCGAAAACAGGGCGAGCCGGGTGCGATCAAGGTCACCAAGCAGCGCGACGGCGCGGACGGAGCCGAATACGGATTTATGCTAAAGGCGATGACCGTGGGCGTCGACGAGGATGGCGACATTGTCACATGCGCGGTTGCGATCGACGCCGATGCACCGCGAGAAAGGCCCAGATCGCTAGGGAAGGTTCAGCGCATCATCTTTGATGCCTTTTGCCAGTTCGTCCTCGACCACGGCCAGCCGAATCCGGCCGGAACCGGGTTTCCCGAGGCCGGTCGGGTGCGCGTCGTGGACTTCGAAGCCTTTGTCCAGTTCGCCGCCGGCCGCGTGGCGGCAGCGTCGCCTTCCGAGGCAAGAAAGATCGTCCGACGGACCATTGACACCTTGGTGGAACGACGGGTGCTCGCCATGAACGGCGGAATGCTCTGGTCCTTGTCATGAGAGGCGCTCACAGGACAAAACGGGCAAAACGGGACAAATTCCAAATTTGTCCCCAAGGACCCACTGGGACAAAAAGGGACAAATCTCTTTAAGGATTTGTCCCTTGTCCCGCGTCCCGGTGGGCTCAGCGCTTCTGACGGAGGCGGCCCGGAAGGTCGGCGCTGGCGGTCCAAGAGGGGCGAGCTTCGCATCACAGTCCGCCAGGGCTCCCGCCCCGGGGCCATAGGTTCTTTCCGGCGGCCGGCGTATGCGGGCGGCGAAGGCGCGGCAAATCGCCAGCGGCGGACGAAAAATCCGGGTGCGCACTTGGTGCGCACCCATTTGGCCGGCGCGCCGATAACGACGAAAATATGGGCATTTCCGCGCGTTCCCGGGGTGCGAACCGGGTGCGAACCGGGTGCGCAGTTGGTGCGCAGGTGCGCACTTCGAGGTGCGTGTGGCCACGGCACATGCGCACCCGCCCGCAAGGAGCTGGGCCGCAGCTTGAGTCCCACCGGCGATCAAGGCGCGGCGGCCGTCGAGCGAAAAGAACAGCGGTAGCCGCGCCAGCGGCTGCATGCGCGGGGGCGCGATTTGCGTTGGATGGCGGCCGGTCATGCCGCCCTCCGCCCACGCGCAACGATACGTTTTAGATCCTGCAGGCAGGAGCCGCAGTTCGAACCGACGCCGAGCAGACGAGTGACATCGGCGACGCTATGCGCACGGCCATCCTCGACCGCGGCGCGGATATGGCGCGCACTCACCCCGAAGCACGCGCACACCACCGGTTCGCTCTCGAACACGGGCTGGGCACTCGGCACTGGTGCGGCGATTCCGACATCCGGTACCGGCAGCACCACATGATCGGGAGCCGTTGTTCCGAACCGCCCCATACAGACGCAACTTTCTAAAGCTCCATCGACATAGGCCGCAGCTCGATAGAGACCTTGTGCGGGATCAAAATCTTCCGCCAATTGCGCATCCGCGCTGCGCAGCCGATGGGCAAAATCGTGCCAGAGCATCGCACCGGCATTGCTCGCAATCCGATATTCGACGCCGTCGCCGGCAGCGATGCGTGCCCACCAGGTCTGCGCCGGCAGCGTCACGTTGTTGCGCGTGCGCACAAAGCCGCACCAATGAAACTCAAGCGGTGCGATCGCAACCGGCGTCGCCTTCAGCTCCGGTTGGCCTGAATGGGGATCGGTGTGCGCGGCAACGAGCGCGCCGACTCTGGCAGCCGAAGCCGTTTCGTCACTCCAATGGATTGGCAAAAACAGCAATCCGGCCTGTTGTCCTTCGCTGACCACAACTCTTGCGATACAAAGGCCATGCGGACTCGTCACCCGAGCCAAATCTCCGTCAGCAATGCCAAGTGCAGCCGCATCCTGAGCCGCGATTTCGACGAAAGGTTCCGGCGCATGGCCTGCGAGGCGTGCGCTGCGGCCGGTGCGCGTCATCGAGTGCCACTGATCGCGGACGCGGCCGGTATTGAGCCGGAAGGGAAAGGCATCGGAGGTTGCCTCCCGCAGGGCCGGCGGCTCGACCGCTACGAAGTGCGCCTTGCGGTCCGCGGTGAAAAATCCTCCGTTGCCGAAAAAGCGCTCGCCACCCCATTGAATGGGTGCCAGCGCGTCGTATTCGGCATCGGTCAAGTCTGCCAGCGTGCCGATATCGAAATCGCGCGTCCCGCCATTCTCGAATCCGGACAGCGCCGCGTGCTCGCGAAAAATCTCCGCCGGTGATCCATAGGAGAACGCCTCGGCAAACCCCATGCGCCGCGCCACCTGCGACACGATCCACCAATCCGGCCGCGTCTCGCCGGGCAGCGGCAGGAACGCACGCTGGCGCGAAATCCGCCGCTCCGAGTTGGTGACGGTGCCGTCCTTCTCGCCCCACGCCGCAGCAGGAAAAAGCACGTGCGGCTGCGCCCGGATAGTGTCGTTGGACATAACATTGTCGGATACGACGAACAGGTCGAGTTTTGTGAGCGCCTCCCGCACAGCATCGGCGCGCGGCAAGGAGACCGCCGGATTGGTGGCCATCACCCACAGCGCCTTGATCTCCCCGCGCCCGATCGCCTCGAACATCTGCACCGCTTTCAGGCCTTCGCAGGTCGCCATGCGCGGCGCATTCCAGAAGCGCCCCACATGATCGACGTCGGCGGGTGCGAAGCCCATGTGCGCCGCGAGCTGATTGGCAAGGCCGCCGACTTCTCGGCCACCCATCGCGTTCGGCTGGCCGGTGAGCGAGAATGGCCCCATGCCCGGCCGCCCGATGCGGCCGGTGGCGAGATGACAATTGATGATGGCGTTGACCTTGTCCGTGCCTTGCGCCGACTGATTGACCCCCTGCGAGTAGCAGGTGACCACGCGCTCGTTCACCCGAAACAGCTCAAAGAACCGCACGACGTCGGTCGACGCGAGCCCGGTCACGCGGGCGGTCGCCGCAGGATTGGGGGCGACGGCCCTCGCTGCCGCGAGCGCATCGTCAAATCCCTTCGTATGGTCACGAATGTAGGCGTTGTCCAGCGCACCTTCATCCGCGAGGTGAACGAGCAAGCCGGCAAACAGCGCCGTGTCGGTTCCCGGCCGGATCGGCAGAAAGAGGTCCGCTTCTTCAGCGGTCGCGGTGCGACGGGGGTCGATCACCACGAGCTTGGCGCCCCGCTCGGCCCTGTTGCGGACCATGCGGCGGAACAGGACCGGATGGCACCAAGCTGCATTCGAGCCGACCAGCACGATAAGATCGGCCCCGTCGAGATCGGCATAATTGCCGGGCACGGTATCAGAACCAAAGGCGCGGCGATGGCCGGCAACCGATGATGCCATGCACAGCCGCGAATTGGTATCGACGTTCGCCGAACCGATGAAACCCTTCATCAGCTTGTTGGCGACGTAATAGTCCTCGGTGAGCAACTGGCCGGACAAATAGAACGCCACCGCATCCGGGCCATTGCGCGCGACGATGCGGCCAAGCTCCGCGGCGACATGATCGAGCGCTTGTCCCCAAGTGGTGCGGATCAGGGCGCCGTCGGCCTGCCGTAGCATCGGATGGAGAAGACGAGCTTCGAGCCCGACGGTTTCGAGCAGCGCGGAACCCTTCGCGCAGAGATCGCTGAAATTGGCGGGATGCTCGGGATCGCCAGCGAGGGTCAAGCGGCCATCCCCATCAGGGCGCACGATGAGCCCGCAACCGACCCCGCAATAGGGGCAGGTGGTGCGCACCGCTTCGCCATGACATAGGGGGGCGCTCATCGCATCCTCAATAGACGTCCTGCTGGTAGCGACCCTGCTTTTTCAGATTGGCCACGAAAGCGATCGCCTGGTCGCGGCTGCGGGCGCCGTAGGCGGCGACGATGTCCACGAGCGCAACCTCGACGTCCTTGGCCATGCGCTTGGCATCACCGCAGACATAGACGTGCGCACCTTCCGCAAGCCACGCCCAAAAATCGCGACCCACTTCGCGCATACGGTCCTGTACGTAGATTTTCTGATCGCCGTCGCGCGACCAGGCCAGCGTCAGCCGCGTCAACAGGCGCGCAGCCTTCATCTCGGTGAATTCGTTCTCGTAGAAAAAATCGTAGTCGCTGCGTTGATGACCGAAGAACAGCCAGTTGCGGCCCGGCGCGCCGATCGCCCGCCGCTCCTGCAGAAAGGCGCGGAATGGCGCAACGCCGGTACCCGGCCCGATCATGATGATCGGCATCGTCGGATCGGTCGGCAGCGCAAAGGCATGCGCCTTCTGCACATAAGCCTTGGCGGCGTCGCCGGGGGCGAGACGGTCGGCCAAAAACGTCGAGGCAATACCGAGCCGACGGCGACCGGCGATCGTATAGCGAACCGAATCGACGGTCAGCTCAATGCGGCCGGGGTTGAGCTTCGACGAACAAGAGATGGAATAGAGCCGCGGCTGGAGCGGCTCAAGCGCCTCGACGAAAGCCTCGGGATCCGGTTTCGTGCCGGAGAATTTTTCCATGGCGGCGAGCACATCGAGGGTTGCAGCATCGCCGTCGGGATCCTCGCCTACAGCAAGGGCGCGCGCCTTCTTCCGGCGCTCGCCGCCGGTGATGTAGGAATAGAGTTGGAACAGCGCATCGGGCGCTGGCGAGAGCGAGACGCTGTCCAGCAGCACGTCGCGCAACGGGCGCCCGCCGATGGGGAAATCCGGCGACACCGCGAGCGCGCGAATGACGGCATCGACGAGAGCCGGATCGTTCGTGGGAAAAATCCCGAACGAGTCGCCGACCGCGTAGTCAATACCGGACGAAGCAAGATCGAATTCGATATGCCAGGTTTCCTTTTCCGAGCCCGGTTTGTTCAGCCGTCGGCGCGACAAAAACTTCACCCACGCCGGATTGTCGCGGGACGGGCCTGTCTGCAATGCAGCAGCCGGCGGCTGCGTTTGCGGCGCTGTCGCCGGTGCCGCCGGTATCGCCGGCGCGGGTTTGAGCTCCTCGTACAGAACCTTCAGCGTGCGGGCGGTCTCCTTGCCGCCCGGCACGCAGAGGTTCAGCCGCTCCTCCTTGCCCTCGAAGATCGCGCCGGAATAGGCGCGGCAGTCATAGCCGCACTGGCCGCAATCCTGCTGCGCCATGGCCGCCATCAGGCGCCAGCGCAAGGGACGGCCCTCGGCCAGCCGCATGCGTTCGGCAACCGGCAACGCTGGGTCGTGCCAGGGCGCGCCCCCGTCGTCCTCCGATGGCGCGGCAGCCGCGTCAACGCCCGACAGAAGCGTCGCTGCCTGCTCGCTCGACAAAGGCGTTACACCGCTGCCGTCGAGCGAAATCAGTCCGGCGAAAAAGCCGTTCAGCCATGCCCGCTGCTCTTCGGAGAACGGCGCGGTCTCCGGCACCAGCGGCGGCAGCGGCGGCGACAGGCTTTGCGTCATTCGGCCGCCTCCGCGTCGAACATGGCTTTCAGCGCCGCAACCTCATGGCGGCGCGTGAACGCAGCGAACGTCTCCCCCGGCGCGCGGCGGTGCGCGAGATAGGCCTTGAGCATGGCCTCGATGATTTTCGGCGCGTCTTGTGCGCGAACATCGCGATAAATCTCACGGCCCAATGCGGCTTGCGCCCCGAACCCCCCGCCGACAAGGATGTGACAGCCCTCGACCTGATCGCCTTCGTCCGATACTGCGACCTTGCAGGCAAGCAGGCCGATGTCGCCGATGTAGTGCTGGGCGCAGGAATGATGGCAGCCGGTCAGGTGGATATTGATCGGCGTTTCGAGACTCACGCGTCCTTCGCACCAGCTCGCGATCTCCTCCGCATGCCGCTTGGTATCGGAAGCGGCGAATCGGCAGCCCACGTTGCCGGTACAGGCCACGAGGCCGGCGCGAATGGAACTTGCTTTCGTGCCCAGCCCCAGCCCGTCGATCGCCTGCTCGACGCGCGCGACGTTGTCGTCGGCGATGCCCGAAACCAGAAGGTTCTGCCAGACCGTCAGACGAATATCGCCATCGCCGAACTCGCGCGCGACCGCCGCAAGTCCCCGCATTTGCGGTGCGGTCAGCCGCCCGACGGGCAGCACCACGCCGATCCAGTTCAGCCCGGGCTGCTTCTGGCGATGCACGCCAATGTGCGCCGCGCGATCCGGCTCCGGCGGAGGTGTCATGGCTTCGCGCGGGACCTTCACCAGCGGCCGCCCGAGCTTCTCCTCGACGTGACTAAGAAATTTTTCGATGCCCCAGGCATCGAGCAGGTATTTCAGACGTGCCTTGCTGCGGTCAGTGCGATTGCCGTGCTCGATGTAGACGCGCACGACCGCATCGGCCACCGGCGTCGTCTCCGCCGGCTTCACGATCACGCCGCTGTCGCGGGCAAAATTCCTGTGCCCGGTGACGCCGCCGAGCGCAAGCCGAAACCAGACACCGGGCTCCGCGCCGAACCCGGGCTTCACCTGCACGGCTTGGAAACCGATGTCGTTGGTATCCTCCAGCGCCGCGATGCGGCCGCCGCCGTCGAAAGCCACGTTGAACTTGCGCGGCAGGCCGTACAGCGCCCGCTCGTTGAGGATGTGAAAATGCCATTCGCGGGCGTAGGGCCGCGTGTCGATCAGCTCCTGCGGATCGATTCCCGCGGTGGGCGTGCCGGTGACGTTGCGGATGTTGTCGGCGCCGGATCCGCGTGTGCAAAGACCGAGGTCGGCGATCTCCTCAATCATTGCGACGGCGTTTTTCGGCTCGATCTCGCGCAGTTGCAGGTTTGCACGCGTGGTCACATACGCATAGCCGCCTGCGTAGCGTTCGGCGAGGTCAGCGACCCCGGCGAATTGCCAGTGCTTGAGAATGCCGTTCGGAATCCGCAGCCGGCACATGTAGGCGTTCTGTGCCGGTGCCGTGTAAAACAGGCCGTAAAATCGCCAACGAAAGTTATCGGCCGGCTTCGGGGGCTCGTTGCTGGCCGCCTGCTGTTTCAATCGGCTGTAGGCATCGAACGGATGCAGCTCGCGCTTGAATTTCTCCAGCTCGGCAAGCTTTCCTCCTGCTGCCAGCACGCGATCCTGAGCCTTGATGTGGATCGCGTCCGGTCCGCCTCCGATCTCCGGCGTTTGTGGGGTGGCAGCAAGGCGCCCGCGTTGTGCGCGCGCCGCGGCCAGACCGGACGCAAATCCTTCCAGATAGCGCTTCTGATCGGGCGTGAAATCGCTCGACATGGGCGCTCCGGCCGTCAGGCCGCCTCCACCATGCGATGGCGTTCATAAAGAAATTCGAGCACCCGCTGGCGGCACTTGAGGTAGACCGGATCGCCTGCAAGCGCGAGCCGCCGGCGGGGACGGCCGAGCGGCACGTCCAGCACCTCGCCGATCCCCGCCGCAGGTCCGTTCGTCATCATCACGATGCGGTCGGAGAGCAGCACCGCCTCGTCCACGTCGTGCGTGATCATCATCACCGTGTTGCCGAGGCGCTCATGGATCGCCATCACCGAATCCTGCAGATGGGCGCGCGTGAGCGCATCGAGCGCGCCGAACGGCTCATCCAACAGCAGCACCTTCGGCTGCATAGCGAGCGCGCGCGCAAGACCCACGCGCTGCTTCATGCCGCCGGAAATTTCCGCCGGACGCTTGTCCTTTGCATGGGCCATCTGCACCAGCTCGAGATTGTGCATGGTGCAGGCGTCACGATCGGCGTGCGACTTGGAACGTCCGAACACTTGGTCCACTGCAAGCCTGACATTGCCGTATACCGTGAGCCACGGCAGCAGCGAGTGATTCTGGAACACGACCGCGCGGTCCGGGCCGGCCTCGTTCACCTCGCGATGTTCGAGGATCACGCCGCCGACGGTCGCCGGAGTAAGCCCCGCGACGATATTGAGCAGCGTGGTCTTGCCGCAGCCGGAATGGCCGATGATCGAGACAAACTCGCCTTGATTGATGCCGAGCGTGACGTTCCGGAGCACCTCGGTCTGCTGCGTGCCGCGCGTAAACGTCTTGCCGATATGGTCGAGCAACAGATAGGGCGTCATCGGCATGCTCAGTTGGCGGCTGTGCCGCGGGTGACAAGAGTGGCCATACCGGCGACGAGCCGGTCGAGAAGGAAGCCGACAAGCCCCACGTAGACCAGCGCCAGGATGATTTCGCTGATGTGCGAGGAGTTCCAGGCATCCCAGATAAAGAAGCCGATACCGACGCCGCCGATCAACATTTCCGCGGCGACGATCGCGAGCCAGGACAGTCCGATGCCGACGCGCAAGCCGGTGAAAATGTAAGGCGCGGCCGCCGGCAGCATGATCTTGAGGAAAAATTCCGCCTGGTTGAGCCGCAGGATCGCCGCGACGTTGCGGTAATCATTCGGGATGTTGCGGATGCCGACCGCGGTGTTGATGATGATCGGCCAGACCGCGGTGATGAAAATCACGAAAATCGCCGACGGCTGGCCGTTGCGGAACGCCGCAAGCGACAGCGGCAGCCAGGCAAGCGGCGGAACGGTGCGCAACACCTGAAAGATCGGATCGAGCCCGCGCATTGCCCACACCGATTGTCCGACGAGTGTGCCGAGCGCGACCCCGACAACCGACGCCAGCGCATAGCCGAACGCGACTCGCTGCAGGCTGGCCGAGAGATGCCAGAATAGCCCCTTGTCGATGCCACCGCGGTCGAAGAACGGATCGACAATAAGTTCCCAGGTGTCACTGAGCACCTTCGACGGCGGCGGCAGCGCGGATCCGGACCTGCGACACAGCAGCTCCCACCCCACCAACGCAAGCGCGACGACGACCGCCGGAGGTCCGAGCCGCGCACCGACCGCGCTTGCCTGGGGAAGAAAATTTTTCATTGCGGGCACTGGTCGCGGCGCCAGGGCGAGCACATTATTGCCGGACGGCGTGCCGGCCAGCGACTGCTGAGCCGCTGCTGCCGGTCTCGATTGACGTACTGGTATGCTCACGTGCGCAAACTCCATGCGACGGCGGCCGGTGACCACTGCGGCCGGAAGTTTCATCCGATTTCCGCGCGTTTGATCGCAAGGCTCTTCAGGTAGGCCGCCGGATTGTCCGGGTCGAAAACCTTGCCGTCGAAGAATGTTTCCTTGCCGCGCGATTCTGATGTTGGAATTTGATCTGCCGGAACGCCGAGCGCCTTGGCCGCCTCGCGCCACAGATCCTCGCGGTTCACCCTGGCGACAAGCGTCTTGGCATTGACCCCAGGCTCAAATTTGCCCCAGCGGATATTTTCGACGATGAACCACAGGTCGTGGCTTTGGAACGGATAGGATGCAAGCTCGCGCCAATATTTCATGACGTGGAGGCTGTTCTCGACCACGCGACCGGTGCCGTAATCAAACTTTCCTTTCGTGCGATCGCGAATGTCTTCGACCGGACAATTGATCCACTGCCGCTTGGCCATGATCGCCACGAGCTCGTCCTTGTTCTCGTCCTTATCGCTCCATTGCTGGGCTTCCATCACTGCCATCAGCAGGGCGCGAGCGGCTCTTGGGTGCTTGTCCACCCAAGCTGCACGCATGCCGAGCGCTTTCTCTGGGTGCTTGTTCCAGATCTCGCCGGTGTTCACCGCCGTGTAGCCGATGCTCTGGTGAATGAGCTGCAGGTTCCACGGCTCGCCGACGCAGAAGCAATCCATGGTGCCGACCTTCATGTTCGCCACCATCTGTGGCGGTGGCACCACGATGGTTTCGATGTCCTTGTCGGGGTCGATGCCACCGGCGGCGAGCCAATACCGCAGCCACAAGTCGTGTGTGCCGCCGGGAAAGGTCATCGCCGCTTTGACCGCCTTGCCGGATGCCTTCTTTTTTGCAAGCGCCGCCTTGAACGGCGCGGCATCGCTGCCGAGCTTGAGTTCGGCATATTCTTTGGCCACCGAAATCGCCTGGGCGTCGAGATTGAGCCGCGCCAGGATGTACATGGGCGTGGGCTGATTGTTTTGGGTTACTTTTCCGGTCGAGATCAGGTACGGCATCGGCGTCAGAATGTGTGCGCCGTCGATGCCGTTGCCTTCGGAACCGAGCACGAGATTGTCGCGTGTCGCGCCCCACGAAGCTTGCTTGAGCACTTCGATACCAGGCATGCCGTGCTTGGCGAAAAATCCCTTTTCCTTGGCGACGAACAGGGGAGCGGCATCGCTCAGCGCGATGAAGCCGAGCCTGGCCGTCGTCACCTCGGGTCCGGCCGCCATGGCGATGGCGACGCCGCCCGGAAATTGTCTCTGCACAGCGCCGGCGAGGGCCGCGGCGCCGCTCGCCTTCAAGATCGTTCGCCGAGAAATTTTTCCGGGGACGCGTCGAGACGATGCGGTCATTGGACACTCCTGGGTTTGCACCGGCGTCGCGCCATCCGCCGAAAGCAACGCGGATGGACGGAGGAACCGCCGCAAGGCGCTCTCTTGCGTCAGGTGCCTCGAGACGCTCTTTTCAAGTGGCGTGCCAAATCCGCGATCGGAGATTGTTGGAAAGAAATCAGCGGCTTACGATTTTGAAGGCACCAACGGCAAAACCGCGCGATGCGCATTTTTCGGCCATTAAGCTCGCCCATTGTGCAATGCACACTTGTTGGGCGATCAGAGGCCGACCCGGGTCCGGCCAACCGATCAGCGCGATGCCGAGATATCTGCTCGTGCCGTCGGCGCAAGATCAGCATATGCCCCATGTAGCATAGCCGGCTCTCCTGGCGTCGCCCTTGCGATACAGCTTGGCGTCGGGATCGGTCGTGCTCTGGTGGGTCTCGTTCGAACGCTTCTCTCGCCGGAAGTCGCGCTCCCCGTTGCGCCCCTCGGCCGGCGGTGCGCGAGCGCCTTGCCGACGCGTTCGTGATTGGTGATGGCCATCGGTCAGCCTCTATCGAGCAAAGGCGTGATTTGCGCGAGCAGCGTGGGAGCGGCTTCCGTCGCTGTGGTCCAGACCAGATCAAGGTCGATGTCGACGTAGGCGTGAACCAAGCGATGCCGCATACCTATGATCTCCGCCCAAGGAATGGCCGGATGCATCGCGCGCGTTTCGCTCGTGATTTTGCTCGCAGCTTCTCCGACGATTTGGAGAGCGGGGACGAGCGCGTAGGCGAGCATCTGATCGTTGTCCAAATCCTGCCGCTGCCGCCCCGCTACGAAGCGCCCGATGGACGTCAGCGCGTCGGCCATGTGGCGGAGGCGGATGCGATCATCCGGCTTCATATTGAACCTGCGCCGTCCGAACCACCTCGTCGCGGAAGTAACGGCTCAAATCTTGCGCCGTGCGCAAATCCACCTTCTTCCCGCCGAGCAGGTCCGACAGCTCCATTTCGATTCTTGCCATGGTGAACAGGCTCGGCTTGGCCTTCGGTTCGAACTCGACGAGAAGATCGACGTCGCTGTCCGGCCGCGCGGTGCCTTTGAGCGTGGACCCGAACAGGGCCAGGCGCCGGATGTGATGACGACGACAGAGCGCCGCGAGCGCCTCCCGGTCCGGGAAAAGACGATGCACCACAGTCGACGGCGCGGCCTTGCGACTGAGATCGGCGCTCCCGGACTCGATCACGCCGCGCGCATTCTTCCCCAGGCCCATGAGGCTCGGGCGCTCACCCCCGGCCGGTGCCTTCAACGCCAAGCGCAGCCCTTCCTCGACGAGGTCTTTCAGCTTACGCCCCTGCAATGCCGCTTGCGCCTTGGCCCGTCGGTAGAGGTCGTCCGAAATTTCAATCGTGGTTTTCATCGCGATACCCATATTCCCATAAAACCATATTTATGTTCAGCGGGCCAAGACCACAACTCCGATCGCTCAGAGGAGAGGTCGAAGCAGTTCGTGATGGCGCCTGATCTTGTTGCGGAGTTCGTGCGCGCTTTCAATGAAGAGACCAACCGCATGCGGCGCGAGCACGATGCGAGCCGTGAGGCGCTCGTGCGCGAAGCTAAGGTGCATTAGCTCAAACTTAATCTGACATCTGGCGTCCTGTCCCCACAGGCGAATCGCTAAGCCGAAGCGGGGCGCGGAGCGGTCGGGGTGGCGAAGCGCCCCGCCTCGGCGATTGGCGCACACCATGACGACCGAACAGAAGATCATCCGCGCCAAGGTTGGCCTGCTGGAGCTGGCCAAGCAGCTCGGCAACGTCAGCCAGGCCTGCAAGATGATGGGCTACAGCCGCGACAGCTTCTACCGGTTCAAGGAGCTGTACGACAAAGGCGGCGAAGTGGCGTTGCAGGAGATCAGCCGCCGGAAGCCGGTGCTGAAGAACCGGGTGCCGGCCGAGATCGAGGATGCCATCGTGGCGCTTGCCGTCGAGCAGCCGGCCTTCGGGCAGGTGCGGGTGGCCAACGAGCTCAGGAAACGCGGGCTCGCGGTCTCACCGGCCGGCGTGCCCTGCGTCTGGCTGCGGGACGGACATCGCCGAAACCTCGCGGCTCATCGCGCCTGCCACGGCTTCTGAGAAACGACTCGATTGACTGCGCCGGATGCACGGCCGCGTAATCGAATCCCCTCTTCGCAGTTCGTTGCGGGCAGCCGGTCGGCGGGCGCGCGCAGCGGGCGCTCCGCATACTTCCCAAAAAATTCCCATGCCCCAATTTGTTCTCGACCATCTACGGCTAAAGAATTGAAATCCTTGGCGCTCCCTAGGGGACTCGAACCCCTGTTTTCGCCGTGAGAGCATGGCCAGCCGACCTCCGGCGAACACCCGCGAACACGCTAAGCAGTTGGAATAAAAAAGATATTGCCGTCACTGTTCGTCACGAGACAGTGCGATTCGTCTACGGATTCTCCCAAAAAATTCCCAAAAATCGGAGGCGAAGGATGGGACGAACGGTTCGTGACGCAAACTTGGAGACACGCACCGCGATTGCGTCTCGCAGTTCGCGGCGAGCCGTATTGGCGTGGCCTCGAAAGAGGTCTTGCGCTTGGCTATCGGAGGCGTCGCGCGGGCGGCACATGGCTTGCGCGTCGTCGAAGGCTTGATGGCAACTACATCGAAGCGCGCATAAGCATCGCTGATGATTTTCAAGATGCCGACGGCATCTTGGTTTTTGATTACGCGCAGGCCCAGCGCGCAACGCGCGCATGGTGGGAAACCGAACAACGACGAGAACAGGGACATGAAGTCCGGTCCGGGCCATTTACGGTGAGTGATGCTGTCACAGAGTACCTTCACGCCTACGCGCGGCGGGGCGGCAAGGCTGTCTATCATGCGCGTCGGGCAGCTGAGCTTCACATTCTTCCAAACCTCGGATCACTTGAAGTCGCGAAGCTCACGACCAAGAGGATTGAGGAATGGCACCACGGCCTTGTCGACAAGCCGCCGCGGGCGCGCAGCCGGCAGGATCACAAGCCGAATTTTCGCAGACACGACATGAGTTCAGATGGCCTGCGTAAGCGGCGTGGGTCCTGTCGCGGAGTTGGTTGGAATTGAAGGTGGCGTAGTCTCCGGGGTGTTCAACCTCGAATCATCCGACGTAGGAGCGCCGGATAGGAGACCACGCCATGAAGAGCATTACCACGAAGCATG
>Ga0209172_10005614_pt1 | contig 14965 bp, 14 predicted proteins | sample LarsenN4metaG_FD_184113 | JGI IMG/M metagenome (GOLD analysis project Ga0209172, IMG submission 184113) | Hot spring sediment bacterial and archeal communities from British Columbia, Canada, to study Microbial Dark Matter (Phase II) - Larsen... ... | reverse complement strand
AGTCCCGGAGATGGTGAAGACCCTTTCGCGCGTGCTCGCCGAAGTCGGCGGGCCGGGCGGCGAGTAGCCCTCGGCCCGAGGTCTTCAGCCCTGCGGCCGGCCCGACTGCCAGCCCGCGGTGCCCACGGCCGGAACGCGCAGGCGCGGCAGCGGCGGCGCGGCGACCGATGCCCGCTCGGCGGCTTCGCGCTCCAGGCCCTTGCGCAACGCGGCGGCCAGGCCGGCCATCTGCGCGGCGCACGCCTCGAACAGGTCGTCGAACGAGACCAGCCCGACGAGATGCCCGGCGTCGTCGCGCACGAGCAGGCGCCGCACGCCTTGCGCCTGCATGGCCTGGATGGCTTCGTCGAAGCCGGCGCTTTCGGGCACGCTGACCACGCGAGCGCCCGTCGAGGCGGCGAGCCGGCCGACGTCGAGCCGGGCCGCGTCGAGGCCGCGCGCGAGCACCTCGATGGCGAGGTCTCGGTCGCTGATCACGCCCGCGATGCGCAGGCCTTCGTCGGCGTGTTCGGTGACGACGAGCGCACCCACGTGATGCTCGCGCATCAGCGCGGCCGCCTGCTGCAAGGTGGCGCCGCGGTCGACGGTGATCACGTGGCGGCGGCAGATCGAGGCGATGTCCATGGCGGTCCTCCTGCGGACGAAGGCCGCCGTGTGCGACGGCCGTGATCGAGCTGCCGGCATCGTCGCGCCGGTGACCGCATGCTGCGTTGACGGCGCTCAAGGCGGGGTGCGGCTCGCCGGGGCGCGATGGCTTCAGTTCGCGCCCGTTGCGTGCCGCACTTGCGCCGCCGACGGGGAGGCCAGCGGTCGAGCGTCGAAGGCGCGCAGCAGCAGCCCCGTCAGCTCGTGCATGTCGCCCAGCGCCGGCCGCTGCGGCTCCAGGCCGACGGCAAAGCCGAGCGCGACGAAGCGCTCGAGCAGCGCGCGGTCGCGGGTGACGATGTGCACCGGCACGTCCCAGCTCGCACCGGGGCCGCTCACGCTGGCCGCGGGCTGGTGGTCGCCCAGCCAGACGTTCACCGACTCGCGCGGCTCGGGCTGCTGCAGCCACTGGCCGAGCCAGCGGTAGGTGTAGTCGAGCATGCCGATGTAGTTGGGCAGCATGTCGTTCCAGTCCACGAAGGCCGTCTGCAGCGCGAGCGCGGTCTCGGCGTCGAACGGCTCGTCGGACAGCAGGCGCTCGCGGTCGGTCTGCAGCGGCGGCACCGGGCCGAAGGGCAGGTGCGAGGTGATGGTGGGAAAGAACAGGAAGCGCGGCGCGCTGCCGTGGTCGGCGCGGCGCGGGTGCAGCTGCTCGTAGCGCGCGAGGCTGTACTGGTCGGGCACCTTCCAGTAGCCGAGCGGCGGGCCGCGCCATTGCAGGTCGCGCGCGTCGAGGAAGACGTCGAAGCCGTAGAACGCACGCTCGTTCCAGTCCCACGACAGCGCCGGGTACAGGCCCACGGCCTGGTAGCCGGCACGGCGCAGCAGCGTCACCAGCGTCGGCCGCTCGGTGGTGAGCATGAGGTCGTGGCGCAGCGGGTCCGACAGGTCCACGCCGGTGAGCAGGCTCAGGTGCGACAGCTCGGACGCGCCGGCGAAGGTGGCGGCGCGCACGAAGGCCGAGGCCACGTGGCGGCCGCTCGCGGCGATGTCGTGCGCGAACTGCCGGCGCGAGGCCGCGAGCGCCGGCGCGACGCGCGGGTGCTCGAAGGCCATCGCGCCGTAGGACTCGAGGAAGAACAGGTTCAGGTCGCGCCCGCGCAGCGCGGCCAGCGCCTGCTGCGGCGGCTGCGCCAGCGCGTCGTCGAGCGCGGCCGAGCGCGGCAGCTCGCGCTGCAGGCGCTGCGGCGAGAACGCGGTGCCCAGCAGCCAGGCCTGGCGGGCGTAGGTCGGCGTGACCGGGTGCGTCACCAGGTGCCACGTGAGCGACGGCGCGGCGCCGGCCTGGTGTGCCAGCACGGCCGCGGCGGCGGCGGCCGTGGGCAGCCAGACCCAGCGCGAGCGCAGCGCGTACGGCACCGCCTGCGTGGCCGTGCGATGCATCGCCCAGCGCAGCAAGGCGTACAGCGCCACGACTCCGGCGATCGCCGCCGCGGCCAGGCTCGCCGTCATCCACCACGGATGGCCGCGCGCGCTCACCAGCAGGAAGCGCGGGATCTGCTGGCCGTCCCAGTAGAGGTGGACCGCCCGGCCGAACAGCGCCGGCACCGTCACGTCGCCGTAGCGGCCGAGCGCGAGCAGCAGCCACACCGCGGCCAGCGCGCTCACCACGCGCGGCGCGGGCACGCCGCGCCAGGCCACGAGCAGCAGGAGCAGCAGCCACAGGCCGACGAACTCGGGCGCGAGCCGCGCGTCGGGCACGATGCCCGGCGTCGGCCACAGGTTGCGAAAGCTCAGCGCGCCGTTGAGCAGCGCCAGCGCCACGAGCGCCGCGATGCCGCGCCATGCGTTCGGCGCTCGGGCGGTGATGCGGCTCGGGTCTGACGGCTCGGCGGGCGGGCGCTGTCCGGCACGTCGCGCCAGGTGTCGTCGCGGCTCAGTGGCGCTTGTACTGCTCGCTGCCGAACAGCACCTCGCGGGCCTTGTCGTCGGTGAGCGGCTTGCGCGCGTTGGCGAGGGTCGCCACGCCGCGCTGCACGGCGGGACGTGCGGCGATCTCGTCGAACCAGCCCTTGAGGTGCGGGTAGTCGGCCCAGTCGATGCCCTGGTTCTTCCAGGAGCGCAGCCACGGGAAGATGGCGATGTCGGCGATCGAGTACTCGGGCCCGCCGATGTACTTCGAGTGCGCGAGACGCTTGTCCATCACGCCGTACAGCCGCTTCGCCTCGTTGGTGTAGCGGTCGATCGCGTAGTCGATCTTCTCGGGTGCGTAGATGCGGAAGTGATGCGCCTGCCCGAGCATCGGGCCCACGCCGCCCATCTGGAACATCAGCCACTGCAGCACGTCCCAGCGCCCGCGCGTCGACGCCGGCAGGAAGCGGCCGGTCTTGGAGGCGAGGTACAGCAGGATCGCGCCCGACTCGAACAGCGAGATCGGCGCGCCGTCGGGGCCGTCGGGATCGACGATCGCGGGGATCTTGTTGTTCGGGCTGATGGCCAGGAAGGCCGGCTCGAACTGCTGGCCCGCGCCGATGTCCACCGCGTGCACGCGATACGGCAGGCCGCACTCCTCGAGCATGATGTGAACCTTGTGCCCGTTGGGCGTGGCCCACGAATACACTTCGATCATCCGCCTCGCTCGCTTTCTTCTTGAGTGTGAGTGCTTCGCGCCGACTCTAGTCGATAACCCGTCGCCATGCTCGATGCCCTGAAACGCCTGCTGAGCCGTCGTCAAGGCGAGCCCGACTGGACGATGATCGGCACGTGGGCGCAGGCCACCGGGTACTCGTTCAAGCGCGCGCGCGAAGGCGGCTTCGTGATCGAAGGGCAGGCTGCGGCGGGCCCGTGGCGGCTCGAACTCGGCCCGCCGTCGCGCGAGTACATCGACGGCCCCGAGCTGCGCATGATCGCCGACGTGCCGGCGCTGCCGGCCGACCTGCAGATGCTCGTGCTGTCACGCACGCTCGCGCTGTCGTTCGAGCGCGAGACCTTCGCGCGCTTCACCGACTCGCTGCAGACCTACGCCGACGACTCCGCGCCCGAGGAGATGCGCTGGGTGGCGATGCTGCCGAAGGTCGACGTCGCCGCGCTGGGCCCGCTGCGTTCGCGCTTCGCCGCGGTGGCGACGAAGCCCGTGTGCGTGGAGGCCTGGATCGGCGGCGAGTTCGGCCGGCACCTGCTGCACGCCACCACCAGCCTGGCCGCGGGCGACCCGCCGCTGCTGCTGCTCACCAACCGGGGCCGGCTCACGCTGCGCTGCGAGCTCACCGCGCTCGACGGCGGCGTGCTCGGCGGCTGGATCGGCCTGTTCGAGGCGGCGCTGCAGCGCCTGCCGCTCGCGATCGAGGCCGCGCGGCCGCGCTAGCGAGCGAGCGTTCCACGCTGCGCGGCGGCAACGCCGTCCGTGCGGGCCGAGCGCGGCGGCCACACCGTCCGCTCGGGCTGACCTTGTCGAAGCGCCCGAACGGTGATCGAGATGTCGTCGACTTCGGAATGCTCGATGGCGCCGTGCCGGCGCGGCCGCCGGCGCCTGCGTACCTACGCGTGCTTGCCCAGCTCGATCTTCGCGATCGCGTTGCGGTGGACTTCGTCCGGGCCGTCGGCGAAGCGCAGCGTGCGCGCGAGGGTGTAGAAGTACGCGAGCGGGAAGTCGTCGCACATGCCCGCGCCGCCGTGCACCTGCATCGCCCAGTCGATGACGTCGCACGCCATCGTCGGTGCCACCACCTTGATCATCGCGATCTCGGCCTTGGCCGCCTTGTTGCCGGCCACGTCCATCATCCACGCGGCCTTCAACGTGAGCAGCCGCGCCATGTCGATGCGGCAGCGCGCCTCGGCGATGCGCTCCTGCGTGACGGTCTGCGCCGCGATCGGCTTGCCGAAGGCCACGCGCGACGAGGCGCGGCGGCACATCAGCTCGAGCGAACGCTCGGCCAGCCCGATCAGCCGCATGCAGTGGTGGATGCGCCCGGGCCCGAGCCGGCCCTGCGCGATCTCGAAGCCGCGGCCCTCGCCGAGCAGGATGTTCGAGGCGGGCACGCGCACGTTCTCGAACAGCACTTCCATGTGGCCGTGCGGCGCGTCGTCGTAGCCCATGACGGTGAGCGGGCGCAGGATGCGGATGCCCGGCGCGTCGGCCGGCACCAGGATCATCGACTGCTGCGAGTGCTTCGGCGCGTCGGGATCGGTCTTGCCCATGAAGATGTAGACCGCGCAGCGCGGGTCGCCGGCGCCCGAGGTCCACCACTTGCGGCCGTTGATGACGTAGTGGTCGCCGTCGCGCACGATGCGCGCCTCGATGTTGGTGGCGTCCGACGACGCGACCGCCGGCTCGGTCATCGCGAAGGCGCTGCGGATCCTGCCGTCCAGCAGCGGCTCGAGCCAGCGCTTCTTCTGCTCCGGCGTGCCGTAGCGCTCGATCGTCTCCATGTTGCCGGTGTCCGGCGCCGAGCAGTTGAACACCTCGCTCGCCCACGGCACGCGGCCCATGATCTCGGCCAGCGGCGCGTAGTCGAGGTTCGACAGGCCCTCGCGCGTCGACGACTCGTGGCCGTGCGCGGCGCCCTTGGCGGTGGGCGGCAGGAACAGGTTCCACAGCCCCTGCGCGCGCGCCTTGGGCTTGAGCTCCTCGATCAGCTGCAGCGGCGTCCAGCGGCGGCCGGCCTTGGTGTTGGCCTCGATCTCGGCGAAGTAGCGCGCCTCGTTGGGGTAGACGTGCTCGTCCATGAAGCGAACCAGCTTCGCCTGCAGTTCACGGGTGCGTGGCGAGTACTCGAAGTCCATCGTGGGTCTCCTTCCGGGAGCGGTGTGTCGGGTCAGGGGCGCGCAGCCCCGCTGGCGAAGCGCCAGCCGAGCTCGGCCAGCGGCTTCGCGCCGGCGCCGGCCTGCTTCGCCTGCGCGCTGGAGGCGGTGCCGTCCTCCACGCGCTTGGCGATGCCCTGCAGGATGGCGGCGATGCGGAACAGGTTGTAGGCGAGGTAGAAGTTCCAGTCGGCCAGCAGCGCGTCGACCGCGTCGAGCCGGCCGGTGCGCTCGGCGTAGCGGCGGATGTAGTCGCGCTCGTCGGGGATGCCCAGCGCGGCGTGGTCGAGCCCGCCGATGCCGCGGAACACGCCCGGCGGGATGTGCCAGGCCATGCAGTGGTAGCTGAAGTCGGCCAGCGGATGGCCGATGGTCGACAGCTCCCAGTCTAGCACCGCGAGCACGCGCGGCTCGGTGGGATGGAAGATCAGGTTGTCGAGCCGGTAGTCGCCGTGCACCACCGACACCTGCGACTCGTCGCGCGCGCCGGCCGGGATGTGCGCCGGCAGCCACTCGATCAGCCGGTCCATCGCGTCGTTGGGGCCGGTGACGGACGCCTGGTACTGCCGGGTCCAGCGGCCGATCTGGCGCTCGAAGTAGTTGCCGGGCTTGCCGTAGTCGGCCAGCCCCGCGGCGGCCACGTCGACCGCGTGCAGCGCCGCGATGACGCGGTTCATCTCGTCGTAGATCGCGCCGCGCTCGTCGCGCGTCATGCCGGGCAGCGACTGGTCCCACAGCACGCGGCCCTCGACGAACTCCATCACGTAGAACGCGCGGCCGATCACCGACTCGTCCTCGCACAGCAGGTGCATGGTCGCGACCGGGATGCCGTGCGGCTTCAGCGCGCGCATCACGCGGAACTCGCGGTCGATCGCATGCGCCGACGGCAGCAGCTTCGCCGCCGGGCCCGGCTTGGCGCGCATCACGTAGGCCGCGCCCGGCGTCGTGAGCTTGAAGGTGGGGTTGGACTGGCCGCCCTTGAACTGCTCGACCGCGAGCGGGCCGGCGAAGCCCGGCAGGCGCGCCGCGAGGTAGCGCTCGAGGACGGCCACGTCGAACGCGTGCTGCTCGGAAACGGGGCGGGTGCCGGTGTACGCGTCCATCTCAGCCTCCTGCGGCGATCGCGCCGCGCGCCGGCCGGCGCCTCAGCGACCGGCGATCGCGAGCAGCTTGGCCTTGTCGAGCACCACCAGCCGCGTCGGCTCCACGCGCACCGCGCCCTGGCGTTCGAAGCCCTTGAGCTCCTGGTTCACGCGCTGGCGCGACGCGCCCAGCAGCTGCGCGAGGTCTTCCTGCGCCAGCGCGAGGCCGATGCGGATCTCCTCGCCCTGCGCCACGCCGTAGCTGCGCGCGAGCAGCAGGATCTGGCGCGCCAGGCGCGACGCGAGCGGCTTGGTGGCGAGGTCCTCGATCACGTCGAACATCAGCCGCAGGCGGCGGCAGTTCAGGCGCAGCAGCGCGTCGTACAGCTCGACGTGATGCTCGAGCAGCCACTTGAAGTCCTGCTTGCGCACGACCAGCAAGGTGGTCTCGCCGTGCGCATTGGCATCGTGCGTGCGCGGCAGGCCGTCGAACAGCGCGATGTCGCCGAACCACGTGCCCGGCTCCACGTAGGTGAGCGTGATCTCCTTGCCCGACAGCGACACCGAGCTCACGCGCACCGCGCCCTTGGCCACGCCGATCCATTCCTCGGCCGGCGTGCCGCGCGAGGCCATGGGCGCTCCGTCGGGCAGCCGTCGCACGAAGGCGCGCTCCAGGATGGCCTGGCGCAAGGGCAGAGACAGCTTCGAGAACCAAGTGCCGGACTCGATGTTGGAGCGTTCGTCGATTGTAAGAACCGGGGTGTTCATCGATAGTCGCTGACGTGACAGCCGGGCGCGTCGGCGCGTCGGTATTGTCCACGAGCAAAGCGCGCCGCGACGCGATGTGCGGCGCGGCCGGCCGACCCCGCGACGACAGGAGACACGCCATGGCCCACCCGAATCCCGATCCGTCCGCGCGCTTCGGCGCCGACGAGTGGCGCACGCGCGTCGACCTCGCGGCGGCGTATCGGCTGGTCGCGCTGTTCAAGTGGGACGACCTCGTCTTCACGCACATCAGCGCGCGCGTGCCGGGCACGGACGACCAGTTCCTCATCAACCCGTACGGCCTGCTGTTCGAGGAGATCACGGCGTCGAGCCTCGTCAAGGTGAACCTCGCCGGCGAGAAGATTGACGACTCGCCGCATCCGGTGAACCCCGCTGGCTTCACGATCCACAGCGCGATCCACGCGGCACGCCACGACGCGCAGTGCGTGGTGCACGTGCACTCGCTCAACGGCATCGCGGTGTCGGCGCAGAAGGGCGGCGTGCTGCCGCTGTCGCAGCAGTCGATCTTCGTGCTGTCGAGCCTCGGCTATCACGACTACGAAGGCGTCGCGCTGCGCGACGACGAGAAGCCGCGCCTCGTGCGCGACCTCGGCGCGAACCACTTCCTCATGCTGCGCAATCACGGCCTGCTGACCGTGGGCGCCAGCGTCGCCGACGCGTTCCTGTCGATGTACCTGTTCGAGACCGTGTGCACGATCCAGGTCCGCGCGCAGGCCGGCGGCGGCGAACTCGTGCACGTGGATCCGCGCATCATCGCCACCGCGCAGCAGCAGGCGGCGCAGGTGACCAAGGGGCTCGGGGCGGGGCTCGTGTGGCCGGGGCTGCTGCGGCGTCTGCAGCGGCAGATGCCGGGGTGTGACAGTTGACCCCCACGCTCGTCGCTTCGCTCCTCGCTGCCCCCCGAGGGGGCGCAGCCCGGCTTGGGGCGGCCCGGCGCCGGGCTGGGAGTTGACCCCCACGCTCGTCGCGCTGCTCCTCGCTGCCCCCCGAGGGGGCGCAGCCCGGCTTGGGGCGGCCCGGCGGCGGGCTGGGAGCTGACCCCCACGCTCGTCGTTGTGCTGCGCGCTGACGATCGAGGGGCGCGGCCGGGCTCGGCACGCCTCAACCGCGGTGCCGGCGGAACTCCATCAGCAGCTTTTCCATCGTCGTCAGCCGCTCGCGTTCGTGCAGCCACTGCGTGGGCGTGAGGTTGATCGCGCGCACGACCTCGTGATCGGTGCCGGCGTCGATCACGTTGATGCACGCCGGCGACTGCTCGAGCCGGCCGAAGAACGCGCGCGTGCCGGTGAGTGCGCGCGCGATCAGCGCGCGGTTCACGCCGCCGTGCAGCACCATCAGCAGGCACTGCCAGTCGTCGCGCGCGAGCCAGCGCTCGAAGGCGGGCAGGGTGCGGTCGAGCATTTCGCCGATCGACTCGCCGCCGAGGAAGCGGTGCGACTCGACGTCGCCGGTGGCGCGGAACGCCCCGACGAAGGCTTCCTCGATGCGCTCGGGCGGGATGTCGGCGAGACGGCCGCCGCGGATCTCCTGCAGCGCGGGTTCGACCTCGACGTCGATGCGCTGTCCGGCCGCCGCCAGCACGCGCCCGGCGGTCTCGAGCGTGCGCGGCAGTCCGCTCGCGACCACGCGGTCGAAGCGCACGCCGCAGCGCGCGTACAGCGCGCCGGCTTCGTCGGCCTGCGCGCGGCCGGCGGCATTGAGCGGCACACCGTCGGGCGGCACGGCCGAGCCGTCGGCGCGGAAGTAGTCCACCGCGCCGTGGCGCATCAGGTAGATGCGGCGGCGGTTCATGCGCGGGCCCGTGCGACGGCGCGATCAGCCGAAGGCCGGCGGGCGCTTGTCGAAGAAGGCCTGCAGGCCTTCGGCCGCGTTCGGGTGGACGAGGTTCTCGACGAAGGCGGCACGTTCATGCTCGAGCTGTTCCGCGAGCGACCGCGTCGCGGCCGCGTTGACCAGTTCCTTCGCGCCGGCGAGCGCGTTGGGCGCCATCGCGGCCAGCCGCTCGGCGATGCGCAGAGCTTCGGCCAGCGCCTGGCCGCTGTCTGTCACCGCGTTGACAAGTCCGTGCTGGTGCAGCAGCGGCGCCGGCAGCGGCTCGGCGAGCCACAGCGCCTGCAGCGCGAGCGCGCGCGGCAGCGCGCGCGACAGATGCCAGCTGCCGCCGCCGTCGGGCGTGAGGCCGATGCGGCCGTACGACATGACGAAGCGCGCGTCCTGCGCCGCGACGATCAGGTCGCACGCCAGCGCGAGCGAGAAGCCGCCGCCGGCGGCGAAGCCTTCGACCGCCGCGATCACCGGCTTCGGACACACGCGGATCGCTTCGATGAAGCCGTGGAAGCGCGCGAGCGCGTCGCCTTGCGCCTGCGGGTTCTCGCGCCGCGTCTGCGCGAGGCGCTGTACGTTGCCGCCGCCGCTGAAGTGCCCGCCGTCGCCGGTGATGACGACGGCGCGCGTGTCGGCATCGGACTCCGCCGTCTCGAGCGCCTCGACGCCGGCGGCGTAGACCTGCGGCGACAAGGTGTTGCGCGTGGCGGGGTCGCTGATGGTGAGCACCAGGGTGCGGCCGTGACGTTCGGTTCTGAGCTCGGTCGGCATGGTGTTTCCCCGGAGGCGGGACGACGGCGCGGGCATTCTGTCATGCGCCTCGCACCGCGCGACCGGGTGGTCGCCGCGGGTCCGGAGCCGCCGCCTCTTCATGCTAGAGTGCCGCGGCCCCCTGCACGAGACGTGCAAGTGATGTGCACGTGATGCCAGCGACGTCCGAATAACAGCCATATGCAGATCGCTCCGAGAACCGCTGTCGTCGGCGTCCTGCTGTCGATCGCTGCGACGTCCGCCTCCGCGCTGGGCATCGGGCGCAGCACCAACAACACGGTCCTCGGCCAGCGGCTCGACTTCAGCGTCGTGCTGCGGCAGGAGCCCGACGAGTTCGTCGACGCCGAGTGCGTGAGCGCCGAGGTCACGGCCGGCGACAACCGCGTGCCGCCGCCGCTGGTGCGCGTGGCGCTCGACGGCGACGGCAATTCGCGCGAACGCAACCTGCGCGTCACCACCACCGCGCTGATCGACGAGCCTGTCGTCACGGTGACGATCGGCGTCGGATGCCCGCCGCGCCTGTCGCGCACGTTCGTGACCTTCGTCGACCCGCCGACGGTGCAGCTGGCGCAGCAGGCGCCGGCCGCCGCGCCGGCGCCGCCGCCCGCGACCACACCCGCGACGACCCCCGCAACATCGAACGGCACGCCGATGGCCGCTGTCGCGCCGCCGCCGGCCGCGCAGCCGCCGGCCGCCGACGAGCCGCCGCGTCGCGCGCGCGCAGCGCCACGCGCGGCGCCGCGTCCGCGGCCCGCGTCCGACGCGCGCCCGGCCGCGCCGGTCAGCTTGCCGCCGGCGAGTCGTCCGCGCACCCCGACCGCGCAGACCGCGCGCTCGGCGGCGCCGGCCGCCACCGGCCCGCGCCTGCGCCTCGAAGCGGCCGCGCCGGCAGCGCCGACGAGGTCGAGCGAGGCCGCGTTGCAGGCCGAGCGCGCCGCGGTGGCCGCCGCGGCCGCGTCGGCGGCTGCAGCGGCCGCGGCCGAGGCGGCGAGCGCGGCGGCCGCACAGGACGCCGCGCGGCTGAAGCTGCTCGAGGACAGCCTGGCCAGGCTGCGCGCCGAAGCGGCCGCCACCAACGAGAGCCTCGCCACCTTGCGCGCGCGCGTGCAGCAGGCCGAGGCGCAGCGCTACGCCAATCCGCTCGTCTACACCCTGGCCGGTCTGGTGGCCGTGCTCGCCGCGTTGCTGGCCGTCGTGATGTGGCGTCATTCGCGCGAGCGGCAGGCGCAGTGGTGGGCCGCCGAGCAGGCCTCCGGCCGGGCCGACGCCGCGCCCACGCCGTCTCGCATCGCCGAGGCGCGCGACTCCGACATGGACAGCCGGTTCGGCGATTCGCAGGGCGGCGCCAGCGTGATCGAGAGCCTGCCGCCGACGCCGACGCTGTCGCCCGAGACGCGCCCGGCAGTGGCCGAGCCGCGCCGCGAGGTGAGCGTCGAGGAGCTGATCGACCTCGAGCAGCAGGCCGAGTTCTTCGTCGTGCTCGGCCAGGACGAGGCGGCGATCGACCTGCTGATGAACCACCTGCGCAGCACGGGCGGCATCAGCCCGCTGCCGTACCTGAAGCTGCTCGAGATCTACCGGCGGCGCGGCGAGCACGAGCCCTACGAGCGCATTCGCGAGCGCTTCAACCGCCGCTTCAACGCCTACGCGCCCGAGTGGGGCACCGACCCGACGCAGGGCAAGTCGCTCGAGGACTATCCCGACGTGATGGGCCGCATCGCGTCGCTGTGGGACACGCCGCAGCGCGCGATGGACGAACTCGAGGCGCTGCTGTTCCGGCGCGACGAGGGCGAGACCTTCGACCTGCCGGCGTACGCCGAGGTGCTGTTCCTGTACTCGCTGGCGCGCGACCGCCTCGGTCGGCCCGACGACGCGCAGGCCAGCGCCGTCGACATCTTGCTGCCGCTCGATGGCGGCACGGGCGGCGGCAGCGGCATCCGCCGCCTCACGTCGACCATGCCGCTCGAGGCGCAGCCCAAGGCCGAGCAGCCGCTGAACCTCGACCTCGACGTGAGCGGCGAGCCGAACGAGCGCCGCGAGCGCTACATGGGCGGCGACTTCTCGTTCGGCAGCGGCTGGGGCGACAGCCTGAAGCCGCCGCGCAAGTAGCCGGCGAGGCGCAGCCGAGCGAGCGTCGCGCGGCTACAGCCGCGCCAGCCGCTCCAGCGCGAGGTCGAGCGTCTCGTCCTTCTTGGCGAAGCAGAAACGCACGATGCGCTGCTCGAAGCCGCCGGCGTAGAACGCCGACAGCGGAATCGCCGCGACGCCGACCTCGGTGGTCAGCCACTCGCACATCGCGGCCTCGCTGCGGTCGTCGATGGCCGAGTAGTCCACGCACTGGAAGTACGTGCCCTGACACGGCAGCAGCTTCAGCCGCGTCGCGCGCAGCCCGTCGCGGAAGCGGTCGCGCTTGCGCTGGTAGAAGGCCGCGAGCTCCAGGTACGGCTGCGGGTCGGCCATGTACGCGGCCAGCCCGTGCTGCACCGGCGTGTTGACCGTGAACACGTTGAACTGGTGCACCTTGCGGAACTCGGCCATCAGCGGCGCGGGCGCGCACACGTAGCCGACCTTCCAGCCGGTGACGTGGTAGGTCTTGCCGAAGCTCGACACGATGAACGCGCGCGCCGCCAGTTCGGGGTGGCGTGCCGCGCTTTCGTGGCGCGCGCCGTCGTACACCATGTGCTCGTACACCTCGTCGGAGATCAGCAGCGCGTCGGTCGGCCGCAGCAGATCGGCCAGGCGCTGCACGTCGGCCGCACTCCACACGGTGCCGCTCGGGTTGTGCGGCGAGTTGATCACCACCGCGCGCGTGCGCGGGTTGAGCGCGGCGGCCAGGCGCTCGAAGTCGGGGCGGAAGCTGCCCGGCACCAGCGGCACGCGCACCACCAGGCCGCCGGCCAGCTCGATGTTGGGCTCGTAGCTGTCGTAGGCCGGCTCCAGCACGACGACCTCGTCGCCCGGGTGCACGACGGCGAGGATCGCGGTGAGGATCGCCTGCGTCGCGCCGGCGGTGATCGTGACCTCGGTGTCGGGCGAGTACGCGCGGCCGTACAGCGTCTCCACCTTCGCCGCGATCGCCTCGCGCAGCGCCATCACGCCGGCCATCGGCGGGTACTGGTTGAGGCCGCGGCGCATCGCGTCGGTCACGGCGTCGACCAGCCGCGGATCGCCTTCGAAGTCGGGGAAGCCCTGGCCCAGGTTGACCGCGCCGTACTGCGCGGCCAGCGCCGACATCACGGTGAAGATGGTGGTGCCCACGCGCGGCAGGCGCGTGGCGAGTTCGGGCGTGCGGGGCAGCGGATCGGTCTTCACGGCTACGACGGCAGGTGGGCGCGGGCGCGCGCTCAGAGCGAATAGTCCTCGCCGCCGCCGGCCATCGCGCGTTCGATGAGCGCGCGCGTCAGGCGGTCGGACAGTCCCTCGGCGAAGGCGTAGACGAAATGCCGCAGGTACGCGCCGCGCTTGAACGCGAGGCGCGCGACGTTGCGGCCGAACAGGTGCCCGGCCGGGCGCGACACGAGGTCGCCGCCGGGCGGGTCGTCGCGCACTGCCATTTCGGCGACGATGCCCACGCCCAGCCCGAGCCGCACGTAGGTCTTGATCACGTCGGAGTCGATCGCCTCGAGCACCACGTTCGGCTTGAGCTTGCGTGCCGCGAACGCCTGGTCCACGCGCGTGCGGCCGGTGAACGACGGGTGGTAGGTGATCAGCGGCTCGGCGGCCAGGTCGTCGAGCGCGATGCGCTCGCGCGCGGCCAGCGGGTGCTCGGCCGGCAGCACGACCACGTGCTGCCACTCGTAGCACGGCAAGGTGACCAGTTCGTCGAACTTCGACAGCGACTCGGTGGCCAGCCCGATGTCCGCCTGTTCCTCGATCACCATCTGCGCCACCTGCTCGGGCGTGCCCTGGTGCAGGCTGATGCTGACCTTGGGGAAGCGCTTGCGCAGCGCGGCCACCGGCGCCGGCAGCACGTAGCGCGCCTGCGTGTGCGTGGTGGCGATCGACAAGGTGCCGGCATCCTGCTTGCTGAACTCCTCGCCGATGCGCCTGAGGTTGCCGACCTCGCGCATGATGATCTCGATCGACTGCAGCACCAGCTGGCCCGGCTCAGTGACGCGGCGCAGGCGCTTGCCGTGGCGCGCGAAGATGTCGACGCCGAGCTCCTCCTCCAGCTCGAGGATGGCCTTGCTGATGCCCGGCTGCGAGGTGTACAGCGCCTTCGCCGTCTCGGTGAGGTTCAGGTTGCGGCGCACCGCCTCCTGCACGAAGCGGAACTGGTGGAGGTTCATCGGTCGGGGATTATCGCGGCCAGCGCCATCGCCTCGATCACCCGCGGATCGTCGCCGACCGCCTCGCACAGCGCGACACGCAGGCCCGGGCGCTGCGCGCGAAGGCGCTCGACCAGCGCCGGCACGTCCTTGCGCACGTGACCGCCGGTGCCGAGGAACAGCGGCACGACGTCGATCGAGTCGCAGCCCGCATCGGCCAGCCGCTCGCCGGCCGCGACGAGGTCGGGCGCCATGAACTCGAGGAAGCCGAGTTCCACCGGCGTGCCCGGCGAGCGCGCCCGCACGCGCGCGGCCACGGCCTCGAACGGCCGCGCCCAGGCCGGGTCGCGCGCGCCGTGCGCGAAGAGCAGGATCCCCTTCATCGGTAGCGCACGAGCCAGGAGAACGCCGCCAGCGACAGCAGCAGGTACACCACCCCCGGCGTCGCGGCGACGACCCACGGCGTCCAGTTGCGCAGCACGCCGAGGTGCCCGGCCACGTTGTTGAGCAGCACGAAGCTGATGCCGAGCATGATGCCGCCGAACACCTTCCAGCTGATGCCGCCGGAGCGGGCATGCAGGTACGCGAACGGCAGCGCGAGCGCCACCATCACGAGGCACGCGAGCGGGTACAGCGCCTTCTTCCAGAACTGGATCTCCTGGCGCTGCGCGGCCTGCTCGTTGTCGGCCAGGTGCGACGAGTAGCGCCACAGCTCGACGGTGGACATGGTCGACAGCGGCAGCAGCGCGGCCGCCACGACGCCGGCGTCGAGCGTGGTGGGCCACTGCAAAGTGGCGAAGCGCTCGTCCTTCACCGGCGCGGCGTCGACGGTGACGGGCCAGCGCGTGC
>Ga0209172_10005611_pt1 | contig 14984 bp, 11 predicted proteins | sample LarsenN4metaG_FD_184113 | JGI IMG/M metagenome (GOLD analysis project Ga0209172, IMG submission 184113) | Hot spring sediment bacterial and archeal communities from British Columbia, Canada, to study Microbial Dark Matter (Phase II) - Larsen... ... | reverse complement strand
AACGTTTGCTCAAGTGAGCGAATGGGGGTCATCGTGCGATCTCCTTTCAGGTTTTAGATTCCCCGAAAGTGTAATCGCATGATGACCTTAACCACAATTCAGACTCATTTTTTGTCCTGTAGAGAACAGAGAATGTTGCAATCTCCGTAGAAGATAAGGTGAAGAATCGACTGAGAAGAGAATATAGCAGCCTCAACCCGGCCGCAGTTAAAGCGCCAGATTAATAGATTACAAAATGAGCTGATAGATCTGGCAACGAAAAAGGAGCCGATGAAGACAAAGAGGCCTGGTTGCTGGTCGAACAAGGGGCACAAAAGGAATGAAGAGAAGGTCACTAGACTATCCACCCGTTTTGATGATAAAAAATGATGATGAAAAATCAGGCCAATTTTCAGTTCACTTTTTGATGATGAAAAACAATGATGATGAAAAAAGACTCAGATTTTGCGGTATACTTTTGCTGGTGAAAACGGGACAACTTTCGAGTCTCCTTTTACGTGAGGCAACGGACTTCAGACCCGGCTAGATTCAGGGAAGCCCTACGATTACGAAGGGGGCCCAGTAATAAGGATGGCGCGTCTGCTTGCCATTCCTCAACATATCCACTTTCGCCTCCCTGAGGGCAGCAGCATTGCTGCGATTCTCCAACAGATACCGATAGAAACTCTTCATAAAGCTGGCGGTTGAAAGGTCGGTCACATCCCACAGACTCACTGCTACCGAGCGCGCCCCAGCATAAAGAAATGCGCGGGTCAACCCAACTACGCCTTCTCCTGACAGCAACTGCCCTTGCCCCGTCCGGCAGGCGCTTAGCACAACCAGATCACAATCTAGCTCCAGATCGGCGATTTCATGTACCTCCAATAATCCATCTTCTGCCGGGTCGTTATCCAGCGTCAGTACTACTGCTGACCGTGAAGGCGCTCGCTCATTGATCAAGCTGTGAGTGGCAAAGTGCAATCGCCGGTAGCGGCGCAGCAGCTCGCGTTTGATCACTTCCTCCTTGCTCTCCTCGCCGAGATAGACTCGCCGCTGGTCGGGTGGGAATAATTCACCGACATATAAGACCTCTTTCCGAGTATTTGGCAGAGGGGGCAGGCGGTAACTGCCCAAAGAGGCTTGCAGCGGTTCATCGGCTTTCACTTTCAATCCACCTCTGAGCCTGGCTTTCTGCGATGGGCCGAAGATGGGATCGCCAAAAGCCAGCAATTCCATACGGTCGCTGCTGCCTGATTTTGCTCTCGCTTGCTGCAACAGGCCCAGCACACTGGCCGATGGGATATAACTTATTTCATGGGTCTCTATCAGATAACGCCCATTGTGAATGAGTGTCTCATAAGGTAGATAGTAGAGCAGGCCATCAGGCGCGATAATCAGCCGCTGCTCCGGCTTCAATTTATCAGCGAGCTTGCCCAGCAGTAGGCGAAAGAGTTCGTCGCCAAACTTCTTTTGCTTAGCTATCTCCCGATCCAGATACAGGCTGTTAGGTTTGGTGGCAATTAGATTGAGGTATTGCTTGACTTTCTCCTCAATCTCTTTCTGGCCGGGGAGGATCTCGAGAAAGGCATTCTCGGAAGTGATGAGCCAGACAAACGAGCGATTCTCTCCAGTAAAGAATCCCAGGAGAACGTCATTAGGTTGAAGCATGGCCTTTTGCACCTGCTTGAGGCTGGCGGGTTGGGTAAAGCGATTCAAGCGGCCCATCTGGGCTTGCAGTCGTGCTTCTTCAAGCTGAAGCTCCGCCTCTCTCAATTCTGTCTGTAATCTCTCTCTTTGCTTATCGCCGAGTTGAGGAGAGAGTAGCTCTGTGCGCAGGCGAGCGATGCTTTGAACGGTCTTTTGCCCTATCTCTGTTTGCTGTAGCGGTTGTCTATCGCCTCGCTGAACTTCGGCCAGCAGATGCAGGGTGGCTCGGGAACGAGCGTGCTCGGCAATATAGAACGCCTCACCGAGATCCCCGCGTTCAACACTAAGATCGACCAGCTCTCGATAAGGCGTTTGCCTCTCTGCTAGAAAAGTGATTCTATAATCATCGTTAGATGTGATAGGCGACCACTGCATCACCTCAATGTGACTGAAAGCGCGGTAATAGGATTTAGCAGCATCTTCTAATCTCCCCAGAGCGCGCTGTGCCCGCGCGAGCATGAAACAAGCGCGCCATCTCAGATCTCTGATTCTTAATATGTAAGCCATCTCTAGTGACTGTTTGGCGCGCTTTTCAACCAGTTCCACAGCATATTCGGCCTGTTCCAGAGCGATTTGCTTTTGGTTCGTAGCCAGATGCAGACCACTCAGAGAACATAACGATAGAACTTCTCCTTCCAGATCCCCCTCCTGCTGGTAAATTGCCAGAGCTTGCTTGAAGGCATCGAGCGCTTCGGTCATCTGCCCTAGTTTGCGATAGATCCATCCAATGAGGTACAGCGCCATTGCTTCAGACTTCCTATCCGCATATTGCTGCTTCAGGCGTCGCGCCCGATCCAGATATGCCTGGGCTTGATTGATATCTCCCTGCTGGGCATAAATTGCTGCTGATCCGATCAATGCCGATGATTGTGCCGAACGATTTTTAATGCTTCGCGCCAAATGGAGCGCTTGCCAATAATAGTCCAGCGCCAGTTCCCGCTGATATAGTTGAACATAGATCTGGGCAATAGCATTAAGCGCAACCACTCTGATTTGCGCCGGAAATGTTTTGTTCTGTAACTGCTTATAGTAGTAAAGGGCATATTGCCAGCGGTTAGTCCTTTGGTAGTAATCGGCTATCTGAAGGATTGCTTGTGCAGATCGTTCACTCTTATTAATCCGTTTCCAGAGATGAACTGCACCTAAGAGGTTGACGCGCGCCAGCTCGTGCTTTCCACTTTCAGCTAACTCCCATGCTTGCCGGTACAAAGCGTCTGCATCATTGATTTTGCTGGATTCTTGTTTGATAGCAATCCGGATTGGCGCCGCCAATAGAAAGGGGGACAGGATTAATACCAGTATCGGCGCTGAGGCAATCGTAGGGGCCAACATTCCGCTCTCCTTTTGATGGTGGGATTATAACACAGCAGGAAATAGAAGGCAGAAGGCAGTGAGATTCTCTTCTACTTTTGCTCCTTACTTTAACCCACGATCGAAGAGTAATGCGTGATGCGTAATGTGTAGTCTGCAATCCCAGAATCCGCAATCCGCGACCCAGGGGTACCCCGACGTTCAACGTTCAACGTTCGACGTTCAATCTTCCGTCTAGAACGTTTCTGCGATTTGCTGTGGGATATCGGAATAGAACGCGGATGACACAGATCCGGCGGATAGTCACGGATCAGATCAGCGTCCATCCGTAGCATCCCATTCATCCGCATTCTTCTCTGCCGTCAGGGCTGAGTAGTTGTCGTTACTTCAAATTTTGCCCAAACGCTTCGCGGCTGAAATAGCCGGTTGGGAAGCTTGGATTCAGCTCTATCGTCGAAAATGTTAGCTGATAGATCAACTGGCTTCCCAGCGACATTCGCTGGATGAATGGAAGCTGGAGCCCGTTGACTGAGCGATAATCAGCAAATTGCAAAATCTTGTCACCTATATCCACTCGAACGATCCGGTGTGAGCGATCCACGTAAACGAACCACTCGCCAGCTTCTGTTCTGACTGCGAACTTATCGAGCGACCTTGGTGTGCGCTCCAGGAAAACCGCCTCCACTGCTGGGCCCGAACAGGTCTGGAGAATTGGAACAAGGCCGTAAGCGTCAATGCTGAACTTAACCGCTCTCAATCGCTCGCTGTCCATCAAGCGCGGCTGATCTACAGCAGTTCCTTTCTCTACGACACTGTAATAGCCGACCTGGCCGTCGAACAGCTCGAATTGCTCTATCAACCCGAGTGGATCGACAATGTGGCGTTTGAACCAGGGGCCAAAAGCGGAGACGGTTAGCTTCCGCTCGATGTATTCCGGTGGTCTGGTCGATGTTAATCTCACCGCCTTAGCATGAAAGCTGCTGACCGAACCGATGGCCCCTCGCCCGCCATGAGCCTGGAGCACTTCTTCAAACAGAGGAGAAGATTTGAGCCGCGCAGCGTTTCCTGAAGATGCTATCCACATCCCGGGAATGAGCAGTGCGGCTATAGTCAAAGCGCGAACAAGTCTTTTCATAAGGTATCCTTCCTTTCAGGTGATTGGCTGAGCGGAAGCATGGCAAAAACTTATAACCATCCGCCCAGGCAATTGTACTTCTCTTATAGTTGGCCGGTTGTTGAGGAGTCAGGGGATGAATTACCGATGTTAGTCAGGCACAAGTAATTCACCTCTCCCAACCGGTCAATTGCTCAAACAGTCCTCCACGCAATCGTCATATCGATGATGACAGATTGCTTCTGCCACTGGGTTTCCCTGTGCTTGCTGTAGACAGTCACTCAGTCGTCTCTGGCACTCGTCAATACATGCGGCTTGACCCAAGCTAGTTGACCCGTTAGCTATCAAGCAAATTGCTAGAGCCAAAGTTAAAACCGCAAAACGGAACAAAAACACTCGTTTCATGTCTCTCCACCTCCATAAGTTTTTTTCACCTCGATGGGCAGACTATGCCTCAGGCAGAGACTGGTCATATCAAGGCAGCCTGGAAGAGCATCTATTCACTTGAATCTGAATATCTGCTGTCTCCGCCTATTAGTGGTGAGTGCTCACAAAACATTTCACGCTTGTCTTCCTGCCCAATTGGGAATCGACGTTCAATCAAGGCGATGGGGCCCTGCAAAACATCTCATATCGATGAGGGGACTGCTGTTCAATTGCGGATTGCAGATTCTTTGATTGCTGATTAAGGTAAAAGGCAAAAGTAGAGGAGAAGCTTACTGCCTACTGTTTTGCGATTGTGAAGTAGTAATCGCCAACTGCATCGAGGTCCCCAGAGGAGGTAATTCCTTTGAGCGTCAGTTTATAACTGCCGTTATTAAATAGACTGATAGGCAAACTCAAAACCGCTGCTTTGCCAGAATCGCCTGGCCTGATTCTCGACAAATTAGGGCTCATTATCTGCTCGCCTTCGGGGCCGCGAAGCTCTGCGCGAAATCCATTGTACTGGCCGATTCGTTCAAGAAGAAGTCTGAGCCGCAGTTGTTGCGCTCCGGGAGGAATTGTGATTCTATTTGGGTCATCAATGTCCCTAGTCATGCCTGGCAGCAGCGCAAAAGAGATTATTGTGGGTTGTAATTGTTGCAGCCTGGCAATCTCCTGTTCTAGCATCTGGCGCAGGTACCTTTCGCGCTGAAGCTGGGCGTTGAGATCAGTATTGTGCGCGCTCTGCTGCGAGATTTGCCGCTGCAACTCGATTCGCTCGGCTTCGATTCGCGCGATTCGAGATCGCAATCGCAGCGCATCTATGACCAGCAACGACCCGCCGCCGATCACCAATACGATCAATGTTGCTAATGAGAATCGAAGCGCCGGGCTTTGAGCACGCAGAGAGCCAAGAAGGGATTGCCGCGGGGAGACTGGCCTGGGGATAGTCTGGAGCAACGCTCTGGCAAATTCGACTCTTTCGCGGCGCTGGGGAGAAGAGAGAAAATAGAGCTCGAACTGCTTGCGCTGTTTGCGGGAGAGTTCATTGCGCACGTAATCGTCAATCAGGTCATCTTCTATGGCCAGCAACTGCTCGAATAATTCATCATCAGAGAAGAACATCTCTTCCAGCCGAGACCGCTCCTCTTCAGGCAATTGCCCCAACAGGTACTGAATCACTTTCTTGTCATCAACTTTCTCTCTAGAGCTATCTTTGCTTCTTACCATATAAGTGTTAGAACTATCGAGTCTATTCCAGTTTGTTATTAAACTGTCTGAGACAATTGGTAACGCATTTCTCAAGTTCCTCTCTGATGCGATGAGCTCGAATCCTCAGGGTATTAAGTGTTACTCCCATCATTTGTGCCAGCTTCTTTCTCTTCTTTATCTTATCGCTCTTCTCTCCTTGATAGTACTGGAGAATCAGCTCGCGATTTTCATTGGGGAGCCTTTTCAAACATTGCCCCAGGCATTCGATCCTTTCTTTTTGCTTTGGGGGATCAGGTGTTTGCTCCAATTCCCTGGGATCACGAGGAGGATTCCTAGACGCTAGTATATCTTCAATAGGTATCCCGATGTTCTTTAGCTCCTTCAAGTATTCCTTATAAATATAGCCCGCTATACTAAGTGCATACGTCTGGGGATATTCAACCTTCTCTCCTTCAATGATCTTTTTGGTCATGCGATCAATAGTTTTGTCAGCTAATTCATAAACCTGAGAACAGCCTCGCAGCTCGAAAAAGTATATCAACTTGCGGCGAATTTTCTCATATTCCTCGCCAGCGCGCTCGCGGTCAGGGTTAAGCGTACTTAGCAACAGGTCGAACGTCTCTTTAGTCAAACCGTTCTTTCTTTTTGGAGTAGTTTCCTCCTCTGAAGTGGTTTCATCTTCTCCAGGGATCTTGTCCTCTGAATAATTCATATCATCTTGAGGAGTTTCATCTTCAGAATGGATTATATCATCGGCCATCAGGCGCTCCCGCAATCAATGTGGGATTGTTATTCTAAGAATGGCAACCTTATCTCTTCGTCTGCGGCTTCCCGCATACAGCCGCGCTTCACTTCCACTCGCCTTGCAGCACAAAGCCTGCCCAATAATATGGCATGTCTTTCTCTTTCCGCAATTTTAACTGCGCTGCTCTGAGTGCCGCTGCTGGGCGCATGCGCTCCGGCCCGAGCATCTTTTGATAAAACTGCTCCATCAACTTTCTGGTGGCCCCTGTTTCAACCTTCCACAGGCTCGCTACAACTCGCTCTGCCCCTGCATAGATAAAGCCGCGAGTTAGCCCCACCAGCCCTTCGCCTCGGACATTCTTCCCTAGAGCTGTCTGGCACGCGCTAAGCACAACCATTTCCGCCCGCAACCTCATGCGGTAGACATCAGGTAGCAGCAACAATCCATCTTGCTGCTTGCTATCTTTGTCTACCAGCGAAAGCACGACGCCGGAGAGATTGGGGTGCGGATCATTAAAGAACCCATGAGTAGCAAAATGGATAATGCGATACTGGGCCAGTTCCGGGCTCATTGCTATCTCTCGATTAGCTTCAAAACCGAGCGCCAGTTTGTACTCGCCTGGGGAGACAAAAGAGATGATTTTCCTGGCTTCACATTGAGTAGATGGCAGTCGCTGCAATAATAGATCGGAATCGCTGCTTCTGAATATTCTGCTGTCCTCTTTCGCCTGGCCCTTCTGGTTCTCTTCAGGGCAAGGATATTCAGGTTCCTTGGCGCCAGTCTTGATTGATCTAACTCGCGGGTCATCTCTGGAGAAGACTGGATCGGCCAGTATAGCAACAGTCTTCATTGCCGGACCGGGCTCCTGTAGTTGCTGTCTCAGCGAGGCTAGCGTTGACGCTGATGGCAAGTTGACTATCTCATGATCTTCGATCAAAGGGGGCCCATTGTGGCCTGTCACTTTAGCCGGTTCGGCTGCTGGCGCTTGAGGCGCAGGCAGCATCGCGAATGGCACATACTGCAACGCTCCATCGCTGACGATCAACAATCGTTTCTTCCCCAGTTGCTCCGCCGCCGAAGAGAGCACCATCTGGCTTAATCGGGATGCTACCTCTGGCAATCGCGCATCAGCCTGGAGTATACGTGATTGTCTTTGATACGGCGTCTCACCTGGCCTTTCGTTGCGCGCGGTTAACATATCATAGACGAGGCGCGCGGCCTTTTCTATCTCTGTTCGTTTGGGCAGGACATAACTTGATATGGAATTGTGAGTGACTGCCCAGAGATAGCTGCGCTCTTTGCCCAGTGAGTATTCCAGAAGCGCTGTATCAGGGTCAAGCAACTGTTGAAGCTGGGGCAGAGTAAGCGGCTCCGTTTGCGAGAGCGCAGCATAGCGCGGACTACTACGGCGCATCTGCGCTTCTATCTCCTGATACTCAGTTGTGAGCGTTTCAATCTCTTTCTTTAACTCTTCCGCCTGGCCATGGCTGTATTTGCCCTGGCGCAATCGCAGTTGTTGCACTGTCAGGGCGCTGAGCTTTCGAGCCACTGTGCGCTCGCTCTCAACTAGCGCAGGGTCGATTCCCTGGCGGATGTCGGCGCGAGCTTCGGCCAGTAGATCGAGCAAGCCGCGAGCGCGCGCCCGCTCGCAAATCTGCAACGCCGTTGTGTTATGGTTTTCAGATGGATATTTTTTGTGAAGCTGCATCAGCAGGTCTATGTAGAACTCATAGTAGTCCTGCACTGATGCGAAGTAGGAGGCGCGCAGGTCCTGGATATCGACTTTGGTGCGCAACTGTTCAGTGATGCGGATCGCTTCGTCGACGCGGGCGCGAGCATCGCTTTCGTTGCCGAGGGCGGCATAAACCGCAGCCATGTCGGCGAGCGTGTGGGCTTCCCCCTGACGATTTCCAACCGTTTGGAAGAGCGGCAGTGCCTGGCTAAAAGCTTCAATGGCTTTCTGCTGATCGCCTGATCGGGAGTAACAATAGCCGATGCCACTGAGTGTAGAGGCCCTTCCTATGGGGTCTTCTATTTCTTGCAGGAGCGAGAGCGCCTGATTGTAGTAGCTGAGCGCCATCCGGTACCTTGAGAGCGCCGCAGCAGTTGCTCCCAGGTTGAACAGCGCAATAGCTTCCCACTGGCGATTCTTTGCCGCTCGCGCGGCAAAGCGCGCCCGCGTGAAGTGATTGATCGCTGTTTGATAATTTCCCAGCAAAGTGTTCACATCGCCGGTGAAGATCTGCATCAAGGTCTCGCCTGCGCGGTCGCCTGATTTGCGCAATAAGGGAATTGCCTGTCTGACATAGCTCAGCCCCTTCTGTTTTTCTCCCAGCGAGATGTAATTGACTCCGATCATAGTGAGCGCGAAAGCTTGTGTTCGCCGGTCGCTAACCATTTTGAGTATATTGAGCGCTTGGTTATAAGAATCAAGCGCCTTCTGCCACTCTCCGCTCAAGCTGTACATTTCGCCATTGATAGTCAGCGAGAGCGCGTGCCAGGATTTATCATTCAACTGTTGCGAAAGCAGCAGCGCCGTATTGAATTGATCGAGCCCGATCTTCTGATTGCCAAGCATTGTCTGAATCATTCCAATGCCAGCGAGCAATCTGGCCTCCAGATCACGGTTGCCTAGCGATCTCCAAATAGGGAGCGATTGGCTGTAAGACAAGAGCGCCCCTCTATATTCTCCTAGCAGAGACTGGCTGGAGCCTATGCTGATGAGGGTGAGCGCTTCGCCTGCGCGGTCCCCTGCTGCTTGCCAGAGGGGAAGCGCCTGGTTGTAGAAGCTGATTGCCTGATGCTTATCGCCCAGGTCGGCGTAAACATCGCCGATATGATTAAGCGTGGTGGCCTCTCCCGTTTTCAGGCCCCCATCGCGGAAGGGTAGAAGCGCCTGGTTGTAGAATTCGAGCGCCTTCTGTTTCTCTCCCAGAGAGTCATAAACGCGCCCTATAGACATAAGGGTGATGCCTTCGCCGCTGCGCACGATTTCAAGCCGATTGTATAAGAACTCCTGCGTAAAGAGTTTTATTAGGGAATCCATATCTTTCTGCTGCCCGGCTAACAGCACTCCCCAGATATTTGGCGGGGGGGATGAGGCGCGCTTTCCCAGAGACCGCCACAATGGAAGCGCCCGGTTGTAAAAGTCGAGCGCCTTCTGCTTTTGCCCCAGCGAGGAATAGGCTGTGCCAGTAAAAGTGAATATTGCCGCCTGATAGAAGCTGTTGCCTGATGCTTGAAAGATTGGCAGCGCCTGGTTATAGAACTCAAGCGCCTTTTGCTTATCTTCTTCTAAAAAGTTGTAGACCTGCCCCGCGCTGAATAGTGTGATGCCCTCGCCGATGTTATTACCTAAAGATTCCCATAACGGCAGCGCCCGGTTATAAACATCGAGCGCCTTCTGCTTTTCTCCCAGCATGAAGTGGGCAGCGCCTATGAGGTTAAGCGTGGTAGCCTGGGCCATCTTATCGCCTACAGCTTGTAAGATCGAGAGAGTCTGATGGTAGTAATCGATCCCCTTGCGCTGTTCTCCCAGGAATACATAGGCGTTACCGATTTGGAGCAGCGTGACTGCTTCCATCTTGCGCAGCAGCAGCGCGGATGGCCCCTTAAGGCGAACGCTGGCATCCCGCCAGGTCGGGAGCAACTTCTCAAATTGCCCGATAGCTTTCTGTAACGACTCTGGAGTTCCTTCCATGAAGAGTTGCAGACCCAACAGAAATGCCTGCAGTCCTTGTCTAAGATCGCGCTCAATTTGCTCAGCGCCGTCCTGACCGGCAGCCTTCTGCGTTAGCCAGGTGGGGGGCTGACTGTAGCTAGCTACGGCTGCCATTCCAAACAAGAGGGTGAGGCACAGGATAAACAGTAAAAAGCAGCGGCGAAGACGCTCGAAATCGAAGAGGCGATGGGTTACTGCTCGTTGCCCTATCTGCATAAATAAGTGTCTATGCGCCGCAAAGAAAGTGCAGAGCTGTTCAGCTCGTTCAGTCATGGCCAGAAGATGATTAATTCGTAATTGGGAAAATCTTAGTTTATGACAAAGCCAGTCGCCCTGGGTGGCAAGATTCTAATACAAATTATGCCACTTGTATAGATCCAAATTTGCCTCGCTGGCCGCCTACTCTACAGCACGTCCGGTTCTGAAGACCAGTAGTGGGAGCGATCCCATTGCTGAGTTCAACATATGGCGTTCAAGGGGGACTTTCTCCCTGTGCTGCACAAGCATACGAAGGGCCTGGAGCTTACAGATTTGCTCTCAACAGGCGTCGTTGAGATCCAGAGGAACTTCGAGCTGATGAAGTGCTGGATAGATGATCAGCGCCATTACCAACTCTCAGATGAGCGGTAGAAGTCACTGTAGATATCACAGGAGTCCTCCATTCTGGAATCAGATCGCTGCTTTTTTTAGTTGGATCAAGATATAATCCATTTATTGTTGAATTGCCTTGAGGGCGCCGCAGCGCCCGAACCAGCCACAATCTTTTTCGGCTCTTTGGGAATTGGTGTGGTTACCCACAACATCTTGTGTCTTTGTCCGCGAGTAAATCATAGCCTTTCAAATCTAGAAACAACCGTCTGAAGAGACTGGAAAGATTGGTGATACCATAACAGCGGCGGTTGAGCATTTTTCTATGGCGCCGTAGTCGCCCTTCGGGTGCGCCAGGTGTTGCCCCCTGCGCTTCGCCTGGCGCCGCCCCAAGATCGCTCCACACCGTGAGGACCCTCGGCGCCAGAGGATTCATCAGGAAATCGGCGGAAGCAAATCGATTCTGACAGAAATCAACCTGATAAGTTAGCCATACTACCAACCTATGGAAGCCGCCGCAGATCCATTGAATTTGCTCTGCGCAGCGAAAATAGACATAATATTCACAAGACAGGTTCAAATACCAACACAGCGAAAGGAAGTGAGCGCGATGCCCAGCCCGTTTCCCGGCATGGATCCTTACCTGGAAAGTCCACGCTACTGGCAGGATCTGCATGAGAGCTTTATCACCTATGCCCGCGAAGAGCTGCAACCGCAATTGCCGCCGCGCTATCGAGCATTGATCAGCGAACGATTGGTGTTAGAAGCAACCGAGCGTGTGATGATTCCTGATGTGACCGTCGTGCGTCGTCCCGCTCCACCCCCGCCCGCTGCCGAAGAGGGGGCCATCGCCACTGCCGTCGCGGTGGAAGTGGAAGCAGATGAACCGACCGTGTTCGCTGCTCTCATGGACGATCTGCGCGAGTCTTACATTGAGATCATAGATCGCACAGGGCAGCGAGTAGTCACAGCAATCGAACTGCTCAGCCCGATCAACAAGACAGGCGAAGGGCAGAGACGTTATCGGCAGAAGCAGGATGAGATGCTGCGCGGCAGCGTCAATCTGGTGGAGATCGATCTGCTGCGCGAGGGGGCCCACACGGTGGTAGTGCCGCGACCCAACCTGGAGCGGCACGAGCCGTTTCACGGGCTGGTCTGCGTATGGCGAGCGTCTCGTCCGCTGTATTGCGAAGTCTATTTCGTGCGGTTGCAGAATCGTCTTCCGCGCATCCGTATCCCGCTGCTCCCTGAAGATCGAGATATAGTGCTGGATGTTCAGGGGGTGTTGACTCGCTGTTATGACGCTGCTCGTTATGACCTCGATATAGACTACACGCAGATGCCCCCCGTTGCTCTCTCGCCTTCTGAGGCGGCGTGGATAGAGAACTATCTGCGCGAGAAGGGCATGCGCTAGAGCCGGCCCTGAAGGTTGCTATACCTTATACCAGGGTTCTCACCTATTTAGATTGTCTCAATCGCAGGTTGCCGACGGCAGCAGGCCAGGAAATGGTATAATTCGTTATTGCAACGATCTGAGATATTAGGTAACCGAGGGGCATTGCTCTCACATTTTGTTTTGTATAAGGAGAACAGGATGATCGAAAGTCTTCTGCGACGCGAAGTGAGCAAACGACCTGACAAAGTGCGCTTCAATGGGAGAATACTCTTCCTCACCGAAGATCCGGAACTCATCAAGCGGCAACTTGCCGGCGAGGATCTCGATTGGAATCCATCGATGAAACTGCGCGATAACATCAGCACAGACGAGATCACACCGGCATATATCTGCTATTACTTCGACGATACGCTCGGCGAATTTCCTTATCTCGGCTTGAAAGCGGGAGAAGAGTTTCCGATAACCAGGGGGGCAGTCAAGCGCGGAGGGTTTGTCGCTTCGGTCTCCGGCAAGCGGCGCGGCAAAGGAAGCAGCCGCGAACAGTCCCCCTTTGCCGAGCTTGTCGCAGGGATTCGAGTAGTTATTGCAGAAAACATTGAAAGGATCTACAAACAGAATTGCCAGAATCTGGGCATGCTCACTTCTACCAACTTCGATTTGATCGGGCGCATTCGCGCCGGAGAGGAGATACCGCTCGAAGAGTTCACCCGGGGCGAAGATGAGATCACCCGCCAGATCATCGAGTATGGCGGACTGTTTCCCTTCAACGTAGCGCGCCTTCAGGGCAAAGCTTATGTGCCTGAGATAAAAGGAGCGCGGCGGCCGATGACTCTGGCAGAGAAGATATTCGCCCGGCATTTCGTCGTCGATCTCTCAAAAGATCAAGTCGGAGTAGAAGCAGTCAAGCCGGGAGACGCCGGATTCGTTCGCGCCGATATTCGCTTCAGCCACGAGTATGTCACTCCTATGGCTGCAATCTTCTTCCAGAAGTATGTGGGAGAGAATGAGCGGGTCAACGATCCCGGCTCGATCTATTTCTTCCGCGATCATCTGACCTTCCTTGATGAAGTGATGACGCCGCAGCGAAGAGCGATGGGCTTGCTCGATGTAGCCGCCCGGCTCCGCATCAAGCAAGAAGAGTTTGCTCGCCAGCAAGGGATCAAACTGCATGGTGAATTGACCGACCGCAAAGGCTCAGAGGCTATATGCCACAGCAAGATTCTCGAATCTTACGCCTTGCCGGGGCAATTGATCATAGGCTCTGATTCGCACACGCCGCATTCCGGCGCGATTGGTTGCATTGCGTTCGGCGTAGGCACGACTGACATATTCAATTCATGGATTACCAGAGATGTTCGCGTTCGTGTGCCTGAATCTGTGCGCATAGTTGTGCGTGGCCGCAAGCCGGAGAACCTCACTGCCAAAGACTTCATGCTGGCGATCCTGCGCACCGAATACGTCCGTAGCGGAGAGGCCATAGGCAAGATAGTTGAGTACACAGGCGAAGCAGTGAAAGCTCTGAATATAGACGAGCGCGCTACGATGACCAATATGGCTGCCGAGGTGGGAGCGTTTACCGGCATTGTTGCGCCTGATGAGAAGACGGTTGAGTACCTGGTCAGTCAACGTGGAATGTCGCGCGATGAGGCAGAGAGATTATGCGAAGGTTGGGAGAGCGATACGGATGCCGAGTACGCTTATACGATTGAGATAGACGCATCAGAGCTGAAGCCGATGATTGCTCTGCCGGGGGACCCCGGCAACGGTATCTTCATCGATGAGCTAGGTCAGGAGGTTAAGATCAACATTGCTTATGGCGGGTCTTGCACCGGCGGCAAACGCGAAGATATGGATATGTACGCGCGGGTGTTCAAAGAGGCCCTGGCGCAGGGCAAGCGCGTGCATCCTGATGTGCAGTGCTATATTCAATTCGGCTCGCAGGAGACGAGGCGATATTCCGAAGAGAGGGGTTACCTAGAGATCTTCAGAGAGGTTGGGGCGAAGATCATCGAGCCCAGTTGCGGCGCTTGCATCAATGCCGGTCCGGGAGTGAGCACCGATAAGAATCAAGTGACCATCAGCGCCATCAATCGCAACTTCCCCGGCCGCAGCGGCCCCGGCCAGATGTACCTGGCAAGCCCGTTGACCGTAGCAGCTTCTGCTATTGAAGGGAAGATAGCGCCTTACCGGCCATCCTAATTTTCGCCAGGACTCTGTAAGCAGCGATTGTTTTTGCCCGTATAGAAATCGATCATATCCCATCTATGGCTGTGCGATAGCACTGAAGCGGACTGCTTCCCCTGTTGTGGTAGGTTAGGAGAGCATCCGAAAGGAAGCAGGATTAGTCGTCTGAGCACACCTTTGCTTGATTGAATACCTCCGATGGCGCTGATTGCACCGGTTGCACAACCGATGTTCGGCTCAAAATAAGCATCTTTAGAACCGATGTTCGGGCGGTTTTGAGGACCAAATACTTCGGGCGGTTTTGAGGGCGTTGCACGCCCGAAGTTCTTACCCTCAAAACCGCCCGAAGTTCTTGCCCTCAAAACCGCCCGAACTGCTGCAATCTTTTTCTTAAGGTCTGTAGCGCGACGAGAGAGGGTACCCCCAGGCTTTTCATCATTTCCGGGCGTCGCTCAAGCCGTCTGAATGACTCCTCAGAAAACAGAAGGCAGTAGGCAGAAGGCAGGCGGGCGCTCCTTCTTCCAACTGCGCTGTTCTCATCATTTCTCTCGCGCCGCGCGAGCCGTCTGAATGACTCCTCAAAAAATGTACAGCGAGGCGGTCA
>Ga0209172_10005607_pt1 | contig 15001 bp, 7 predicted proteins | sample LarsenN4metaG_FD_184113 | JGI IMG/M metagenome (GOLD analysis project Ga0209172, IMG submission 184113) | Hot spring sediment bacterial and archeal communities from British Columbia, Canada, to study Microbial Dark Matter (Phase II) - Larsen... ... | reverse complement strand
CAATTCGACGGCAAGGCGGAATTGGCGAAAGGGCGCGCGCACGTCGGCTTCTCCGTGCATGATGAGCAGTGGGCTGCGGATGCGGGCAATACGTGCCAGAGAATTGCTGATGGCGTAGATTTCGGGACGCTCCTCCGGGGAGCCCCCGTGCCCAGCGCGGATGAAAACGCGGCCGAGACGATCGGCCGTCCGATAGGCGTCCCCGAAGTCATAGATTCCAGCCATGGCAACGGCGGCATCAAACTTCTCTGGTGCGCGTGTAATCGCTGCCATGGTCATGATGCCACCGTAGCTGTAGCCATAGATTCCCACCTTGCCGTTACAGTAGGAGAGGCTGCGGAGGAAATCTGCCGCAGCGGCTGCGTCCAGTGCTTGCCCGTTGGCCCAATCGTTGATGGAGAGGTCTTGGAACTCTCGCCCGAAGCCGGAGCCACCGCGGTAGTTGATCGCCAAGACGATATAGCCTCTCGCCGCTAGGTGCTGCTCAATCAGGTTCAGCCCGTTCAGATAGGAATTCGTTCCGCCGCCATGCACGTTGACCACCGCCGGGTACGTCTGCCCGGGTTTCAACTCCGGTGGAAGATAGAGAAAGCCCTGAACATAGAGCCAGTCGTAACTCCGGTACGAGATCGCAGCTGGTGCCCTTGCATCCGACCACGGGCGGGAAAACCGGCTGAGCTGGCGGGGCAGCCCGCCGCGGTTTGAAATGTAGTCCACCTCAGCTCCGCGTGTGGGGGTGCTCCGTACCAAGACGAAGGCATCGCCCGCAGGGGTCGCATCGAACGAACGCACAGCGCCACCCATATTCGTAATGCGGGTGGCCACGCCGCCCGCGCTGGGGATTGCCCACAGGTCGAACTCCCCGCGCTGCTGGTAGAGAAAGTAAATCTGCGCTCCGTCGCCTGACCAGAAGGGTCGGTGGTTCATGAGCCAATCGCTGGCGTAGATTTGCATCTTGACCGTGCGCTCGGTCCCGGCGACAGGGTCAAGCAGGTAGATGTAGGACAAGTCCTCGTACCAGAACTCTTTCTTCGAAGTGCCCAGCACAGCAAGCAATCTGCCGTCCGGCGACCAGACGGGCGTGGAGGTCGCCATCAATCCGTGAGAAAGCTGGCGGCTTTCTCCCGTGTTGACTTCAACCACCCAGGCGTCATCGTGCCAGTAATGGCTCTTGTTGGAGATGAAGGCGATGTGCTTCCCATCCGGTGACCAAGCGGGGGCAAAGCGTGGGTCGTCCTCTGCCATGGCTTCTCGTGTCAAGCGGCGCGGGACTGCACCGGTTGCCGCTGCCACTAACCAGATATCCTGGTAGCCACTGCGCGAGGAGTAGAAGGCAATCGTCTTTCCGTCGGGGGAGAATGCTGGTGCACGTTCATCCTCGTTGTCAGAGGTGATACGCCGCGGTTGCTGCGAGCCTACCTCCGCAATCCAGAGGTCATTGGCGTGGAGAAAGACGATCCGTCCGCTGTCGGGAGACCAGCGCGGAGAAGAACCCGCGACCCAGAACGTGGCTTCAGGTGGATCCTCGGGATTCGTGGGAATCAGATAGATCCCCCTGCCGTGCGGGCCCGTAGCAGTAACGGCCACCCAGCGGCCATCCGGCGAGATGGCGGCGTCGTGGGCGCCCCGGTTCTCAAGAAAGATGCTTTCCCACGTCAGAGGAAGAGGTGAGGGTTCTTCGCCAGCCAGGCCCGAAGCGGGAATGAAGAGTATGAAGACAAGGACGCGTTTCGCCGATTGCCATCCTCTCATAAGGGGACTCCTCTGGAATTGCCTTCGTGCCTCAAGCGGACTACACTCCTCGGCACGGGAGCCCGTCCCGGGTAGCGCGAAGGAGATGAACATGGGACGCACAGGTATGGTTGTCGCCTTGCTACTGACCTTGTCGGGAGGCTCTTGGTCGTCCGCCGAGCAACCCGCGGCCAGTGCAGCCCAACTCCTGACTTCTCAGGATCGCGAGATTATCACACAGCTGCAAAAGGAAATCTCCGTCTCCGAGATGGAGAAGATTCTTGTTCCGTTCAATTTGGTGGATCGCGTCTCGGGGAGTGAAGGCGAGGCGCGCGCTGCCGAACTGCTCGCCGATGCGCTCAAACAGTACGGCATCTCCCACCAGGTTCATCACTTCAAGGCCTATTTGAGCTGGCCCATTCGCGCGGAACTGCGGGTGCTGGGGCGAGAACCGCGCACACTGCGCGCAGTGACGCCCTCATTTTCGACTTCCACCCTGCCACCAGGGCTGGAGGGAGAGCTGGTCTTCGTCGGCAGTCCCGGTGCCATCTTTGGTCTGCTGGCCGCGCCTGCCTACGCGGGGAAAGATGTGCGCGGAAAAATCGTGGTGGCCGACGGTTTGCTCACGCCGCAGCACGCGCGGCTGGTCGAGGAGCTGGGCGCGATTGGCTTGATTCACATTAATCCCCGCGAGTTGCTACACGAGATGATCATTACTACCGTCTGGGGCACCCCCACGCCGCAGACGGCGCGCCACATTCCTGGTATCCCGGCGTTGTCAATCACCCGAGCCGATGGCGAATGGCTGAAACAACTGAGACAGCGCGGGCCCGTGCGCGTGCGGCTGTTCACCGAGGTCTCGACCGCCTGGCGAACCATCCCCTTGGTTGTGGCAGAAGTGAAGGGAGGTAGTGACGACTTCATTCTCGTCTCCTCCCACCTGGATGCCTGGTACAAGGGGATGACCGACACCGGCTCGACTGACGCGAGCATGCTCGAAATGGCACGTATTCTTCATCGGAACCGAAAGCTGTTGCGGCGCGATTTTCGCTTTGCCTGGTGGACGGGGCATTCCACCGGACGCTATGCCGGCTCCACGTGGTATGCCGATCACTTCTGGTCGGATCTGGACCGCCACTGCGTTGCCTATATGAATCTGGATGGGCCGGGCGCGCGCAGCGTGCCGCTGGATGAAGTAGCCACCTGGGGATGGCCCGAACTGGCGGGCTTCACCACGCAATTCGCGCGCGAGTTAACCGGAAAGGAACCTAGGGATGGCTACTTCGCAGCCGGCATGCCCATCTTTCGTCCCTTCCGTGCGGGCGACTCCGCGTTCCAGGGTATCGGCATCCCGGAAGTGTCCATTGGCCTGCCCGAGATTCCGCTTGGGCATCCGGACCGGGCCGACTACGTAGGGGGGTCAGAGCGCGGCTGGTGGTGGCACACACCCGAAGACACACTGGACAAGATTAACATGCAGGCCCTTGTACGCGATACCGAGCTGCGGCTGGCGGAACTCTACGCGCTGGCGACCCTGCCGGTCTTGCCCTATCGGATTTCGCCCATTGCGCAAAACTATCGCAGAGCGCTGGCCGACCTGCAAACAGCGGTTGGCGCGCACCTAGATTTTAAAATGCTGATCGAGCGCGCCACGTGGCTGGAGACGAAGACACGAGAACTCGAGGCAGAGGCGGATAAGCTCCGCCTTGCCGCTTCGAGCGGAGAAGCAAGCTCGAGGGTGCAGGCTCTGAACCGGCTCTTCCTCCGGCTCTCGCACAACCTGAACGCAGCGCTCTACACCGTTTCGGGGCGTTTCGAGCAGGATCCGGCCGCACCGCTGCCCATTCTTCCAGGGTTGGATCCGGCACGCGAGCTTGCGCAACTCGACCCGACCAGCGACCGCTACGGCTTTCTGTTTACGCAGATGGTGCGGGAGCGCAACCGCGTTGCCGCCGCGCTCGATGACGCCCTGGAGCGAATCGAAGATTTTCTCGGTGCCGCGTCCCGCTAGCGGTTTCAGCAAGAATGCCCGCGCATTGACTTGTGTTCGCCGCTGGCCTAGCATAAGCCGCCCTTGATTGTATTCCCCGTGAGTCTTGCCTTGGCCAGCAGGCTGTCGTTCTTACCGCGAGATCAAGAGGGGAGGTGTGTGATGATGCGGTATATCTCGAACAATTCTGTGAGGTTGGTGTGTCTTGTCATTCTTTTCGTTCTGCCTCTTGCGGCGCAGGAGCGCGCCCGGCCGCTCCAGCCGACGGACATTTTCGAACTGGAGTTTGCGACCGATCCGCAGATTTCGTCCGATGGCAGACAGATCGTCTATGTGCGCCAGTTCAGCGACATCATGTCGGACCGGCGCTACTCGAACCTGTGGATCATCAACTTTGATGGCAGCGGTCACCGCCCGCTCACTACCGGTCACTACCGGGATAGCTCGCCGCGCTGGTCCCCGGATGGCACCCGCCTCCTCTATGTTTCCGACCGCGACAGCGCGCCGCAGATCTACGTGCGCTGGATGGATACAGGCCAGACCGCAAAACTGACCAACCTGCAGGAAGCGCCCAGCGGTATCGCCTGGTCGCCGGACGGAAAGCAGATTTCCTTTACCACTCTGGTTCCCGCAACGGGAACCAAGGTGGCCGAGGTGCCGGCTGCGCCCCCGGGCGCGAAGTGGGCAGAACCGGCGCGGGTAGTGGATCGCCTGGTGTACCGCTTCAATGCAGCAGGGTACTTGAAGCCGGGCTTCGTGCATTTGTTTGTGATTCCTGCCGAGGGCGGCACCCCGCGACAGCTTTCCAGCGGCAATTTCCACCACGGCGGCCCGGGGGTTCGTGCCAGCGAAGCGGTTTGGACGCCGGATGGGAAGTACTTGCTGATGTCCGCCAATCGCCGCGCTGATTGGGAAGACGAGCCAGCGAACTCAGAGATCTACGAGTTTTCTTTCGCGGACGGTGCGGTTCGTGCGCTGACGAATCGCAAAGGCCCCGACGACCTGCCCGTGATTTCCCCCGACGGAACGCAGATTGCCTATCTGGGATTCGATGATCGCTACCAGGGCTACCAACTGATAAAGCTCTATGTGATGAAGCGCGACGGCAGTGGCTCGCGCCTGCTGACTCCGAAGCTGGATCGGGCGGTGCAACGACCGCGGTGGTCGCCGGACGGCAGCGGCATCTATTTTTTCTACAGCGAGCACGGGAATACCAAGCTCGCCTTCACCACGCTGGACGGAAACATTCGCGTGCTGGCCGGGAACCTGGGCTCGGGTGACAGTGCCTATGATTTCGGGGGCGCCTTCACAGTCGCCCGCAATGGAAACATCGCCTTCACCTACACGCGACCTGAGGTGCCAGGCGACATCGCGGTGACCACGCTGGCGAATCCCGCCACGCGCGTCCTTACAGCCGTGAACGAAGACCTGGTGTCGCAGCGCACGCTCGGGAAAGTGGAGGAAATCTGGTACGAATCCTCCCTCGACAAGCGCAGGATTCACGGCTGGATCATCAAACCGCCGGACTTTGACCCCGCGAAGAAGTACCCGTTGGTTCTCGAGATTCACGGCGGGCCGTTCGCCGACTACGGGGATCGCTTCGACATCGAGAAGCAGTTGATGGCCGCGCGGGGCTACGTTGTCCTCTACACGAACCCCCGCGGCAGCACCAGCTACGGGGAGGAATTCGGCAACCTCATCCACCACTCCTACCCGGGCGATGATTTCTACGACCTGAATTCGGGCGTGGATGCGGTGCTGGCCAAGGGCTACATTGATCCGGAGCAGCTCAACGTCACCGGCGGCAGCGGCGGGGGTGTCCTTACCAGCTGGATGATTGGGCGAACGACGCGCTTCCGCGCCGCCGTGACCGTCTATCCGGTTATCAACTGGTACAGCTTTGTGCTGACCACCGATATTCCCTGGGTAATCAAGTACTGGTTCCCCGGGCTGCCGTGGGACAACGTGGAGCACTACGAAAAGCGGTCGCTGCTCTCGGTGGTGAAGAACGTGACCACACCAACGATGGTGTTGACCGGCGAGGAGGACTGGCGGACACCCATGTCGGAATCCGAGCAATACTTCGCCGCCCTGAGGCTGCGGAAGATTGACTCGGTGCTGGTGCGTGTGCCGGGCGAGCCGCACGGCATTCGGTCGCGGCCCAGCCACCACGTTTCGAAGATTCTGCACATCATCGGCTGGTTCGATAAGTATCGAAACAAAGCCGGCAGCTAGACAGCAACGCGGAGTCACGCTAGGCAGGAACTCTCCAAGGAGGGAAGTGTTGATGCGCCGACTGGTGATGGCTTTCCTGGTTTCGCTCACAGCTCTAAGTCTGGTGGTGGCGTCGGATGAGGAACCGTCTGTGGCAGGCTATTCCTCCGAAGCCTCACAGGCACAGCGTGAATGGGAGGCGAAGTTTCGGGCGATTCCCAGCCCGGACAATCTGCGCGAGTACATGCGGCGGCTCTCGGCGCGTCCCCACCATCTCGGCTCGCCCTACGACAAGGAGAATGCGGAATGGATCCTGGCGAAGTTCAAGGAGTTCGGCTTGGAGGCGTGGATTGAGACGTTTGAGGTGCTGTTCCCGACGCCCAAGGAACGGGCGGTGGAGCTGGTGGAGCCGGTGAAGTTTGTGGCGAAGCTCCAAGAGCCGGCCCTGGCTGACGATCCGACGTCGGGGCAGCAGAACGAGCAGTTGCCGACCTACAACGCCTACTCGGTCGACGGGGAGGTGACGGCGCCGCTCGTCTACGTCAACTACGGCATCCCGGAAGACTACGAGCAACTGGAGCGGATGGGGATTTCCGTCAAGGGTGCGATTGTCATCGCCCGCTACGGGGCGTCCTGGCGCGGCATCAAGCCCAAGGTCGCTGCCGAGCATGACGCCCTCGCCTGCCTCATTTACTCTGACCCGCGGGACGACGGCTACTACCCGGGCGACGTCTTTCCGCAGGGAGCCTGGCGGCCGCCGTTGGGCGCGCAGCGCGGCAGCGTGATGGATATGCCCCTCTATCCCGGCGACCCGTTGACCCCCGGCGTGGGCGCGACACCGGAAGCCAAACGGTTGAAGCTCGAAGAAGTCAAAACCTTCACCAAGATTCCTGTCCTGCCCGTTTCCTACGCCGAGGCCGAGCCGCTGCTGCGCGCGCTGGGTGGGCCGGTGGCGCCGGCCAATTGGCGCGGGGCGCTGCCGATTACCTACCACGTCGGCCCGGGACCCGCAAAGGTGCGGCTGAAGGTGAAGGCGGATTGGAGCCTGAAGAAACTCTACAACGTCGTGGCCCGGATTGCGGGGTCGGACTTTCCCGACGAATGGATTGTGCGCGGCAACCACCACGACGCCTGGGTGAATGGCGCCGAGGATCCGACCTCGGGGATGATTGCTCTGCTGGAAGAAGCGCGTGCGCTCGGCGAGCTGCTGAAGCAGGGCTGGCGGCCGAAGCGGACGATTTATCTTTGCGCCTGGGACGGGGAAGAGCAGGGGTTGCTGGGGTCAACCGAGTGGGCCGAGGCCCACGCGGGGGAGCTGCGGCAGAAAGCTGTCGCCTACATCAACAGCGACTCGAATGGGCGCGGCTACTTGTTCATGGGTGGCTCCCACACCCTGGAAAAATTCATCAATGGGGTAGCGCGCGAGATTGAAGACCCGCAGAAGGGAATCTCCGTCTGGCAGCGGTCGAAGCTCTCGCGCATCCGGCAGGGCTCGGCGGAAGCGCGTCAGGAAGCGCGCTCGCGGCCGGACCTGCGCATCGGAGCACTGGGGTCGGGTTCCGACTACACGCCGTTCCTCGACCACCTGGGCGTCGCCTCGCTGAACCTGGGCTATGGCGGAGAGGACGGCGGGGGGATCTACCACTCCATCTATGACGACTTCTACTGGTACACGCGTTTCTCCGACACCGATTTTTCCTACGCGCGAGCATTGGCGCAAACCGCCGGGACTGCGGTTCTGCGGCTGGCCAATGCGGAACTGCTGCCCTTTCAGTTCACAAACTTTGCCGACACGCTGCGGATGTATCTGAGCCAGCTCCAAAAGCTCCTGCGGGACACGCAGGATGACGTGCGGGAGCGCAACCGGCAGATCGAAGAAGGGGTTTTCACGGCGACGGCGGACCCGAAGGAGACCTTTGTGCCACCGTCGCTTGAGGAGGTGCCACCGCACTTGAACTTTGCGCCGCTCGAGAATGCTATGGAGGCGCTCGCGAGCAGCGCAGACCAGTATGAGAAGGCGCTGGCGGCAATGCGCCAGAACGGCGGTCGGGCATTGCCGCCGGCGGCGGTTCGGGCGGTCAATAGTTTGTTGATCCAGAGCGAGCGCGCGCTCACCGATGCCGATGGGCTGCCGGGGCGGCCGTGGTTCAAACACCAGATTTATGCCCCCGGTTTTTATACCGGTTATGGCGTGAAGACCATCCCGGGAGTGCGGGAAGCAATTGAGCAGAAGCTGTGGAAGCAGGCGGAGGAAGAGATCCTGCGCGTCAGCCGCATTTTGACTGGAGAAGCTGCGCTCATCGCGGAGGCCGCCGCGATACTGGAGAAGATCGCGGGCGGGCAAACGCAACAATCTCGCGTCGCTGCGCGGGATTGAAGGCAACGAGTTGGGCGAGAACGGCGCGGAGTTCATCGCCGGCCAGTGGGTGAATCGTGCCGCGGGAGGGAACGGTAAAGGCGCGGACGTGACGGAACACATGCCGCGCTGCCGGGTGCGTCAGGCTGACGGGGTTTTGCAAGCGCAGGCCGCGTGGATTGAATTCAACCGAATCGAATACGCCGGAGCCTGGCAGGGTTTCGTACGCGGGGCCGGCCGTGCGGGCCAGACCGTAAATCTTGCGCTCGTCCGCCTGGTAGCAGACAAAGAGGTCGCTACCGCGCACGCGGCGCAGGTGGGCCCAACTCAACGGGCTGCGGATCCATTCACGGCCGCCCATGTCATAGGGCCGGCGGCCACGGTAGCGGAAATACTGGTCAAAGTGCCAGCCGGTGTAGCGGCCCGGCCGGCGCGAGTTCACCTTGTAGACCCAGGCACGCATCGGTGGTTGCAGTTGCTTGGCCGCAAGCACGGGGAGGCAAGATGCAAACGAAACAGGTCATACCTAGCAGAGAATTGTCGCTGCGCATTCTCAGCGAAGCGTACGAGAAGACAGCGTGGCACGGACCGAACTTGCGCGGCGCGATTCGTGGCCTGAACGCGCGCCAGGCCGCCTGGCGGCCCGCCCCGGGACGCCACAACATCTGGGAGATTGTCCTCCATACCGCGTACTGGAAGTACGCCGTACGGCGGCGGCTGCTCGGCGAGAAACGCGGTGCCTTCCCTTTCAAAGGAAGCAACTGGTTCAAGCGACCGCTGGAATTGAGTGAGAAGGCTTGGCGGGAGGACATCGCCTTGCTGGCGCAACAACACCGGCGGCTCTGCGAAGCGGTTGCCCGGGCAACTCCCGCTGCACTTCGGGAAATTCCGCAAGGCACGCAGTGGAGCGGCCTGCAACAAGTCCTTGGCGTCGCCCACCACGATATTTATCATGCGGGTCAGATTCAGCTCCTGAAGCGTCTTCAGAAGAAGCTGCACTGACACAGGTTTCCAATCCGAGTCTACTGCGGCGGCTCATACAACCAGATTTCGCTGGCCAGATGAATAGCGTTCGACGTCACGAGCAGCTTTCCGTCCCGCGCAATGTCGAAGGGGTGGTTTGTCCCCGGGTACCGCGGGCTGGAAACGATCTGTGAGGCTCCTCCGCCGAAGGGAACGGCGCGAATTTCCTGCGTGCCGTCCGGCCGCACTACTAGGTAACTGATCCGCTGGCCATCCGGCCACCAAACCGGCCAACTGCCAGTCTCCGTGAGGCGGCGCAACCCCTTGCCATCGGCACCGATGACGTAGATGCCGCTGCGCAGGTTGCGGCTGGGACTGAAGGCGACCCACCGACCGTCCGGAGACCACTGCGGCACTTCAGAGGGAGATTCGGTCAGGGCTGTTGCCTCGCCTCCTTCCACTGGTGCGATGTGGATCCGAGCTGTTCCCTGGGCGGTGCGTGTGAAGACGAGCCAGCGCCCATCGGGGGACACAGAGCCATAGGAACCGTCCGTGTCGGGTGGGGAGAGCGGAACCGCAGGACCGCCGGCGCGGGGGACTTTCCAGATGCGGTTCAATCCTCCCCGGCTCCAAGCGTTGTAGGTGATCCAGCCTCCGTCGGGAGTGAAGCGAGGAAAGACTTGCGGGACGTCACCGGAAGTGAGGCGGCGTGGCGCACCTCCCGCCAGTGGCACGATCCAGATATGCCACGAGCCGTCAGCCTCCGCCTGGCTGAAAGCAACGTCGCGGCCATCGGGGGAGATCGCAGGTCCCCAGAGGAAGGAGGAATGGGTAACCACCTCGCGAGACTGTCCCGTGGTCATGTCGTGCGCTAGAAGAACGTAACGCCAGCGCGCGTTGATGAAGATGATCTTGCCACCGGCTGCCACGCCGGGCGATTCATCCGGCCCTGCGCCGGTTGTCAGCCGTACAGGAGTCGAGCCGTCCAGGGGCTGCACCCAGAGGTTGGTGGCGCCGCCACGGGTGGAGGAGTGGACGACGCCGCGACCGTCAGGCGTGAAGGCAGGCTCGTCGCTCACCACTCCAGGAGCATCATTCGTCAATCGTCGTGGGTCCCCGCCTGCCATAGAAACAAGCCAGAGTTCACCGGAAGCGCCGCCGGTGCTGCGCACGACCGCCAGCTTGTTTCCGTCGGGTGACCAGGCGGGGTCGCGGAGAAAAGGGTAGGAGGCATCAGCGCGGAAAAGAACACGCAGGTCGCTACCGTCCGCCGCGGCGGTGGCCAGGGCTGGCGGGTCTCCGGTCTGTGAAAGCACGAAGGCCAGGCGTCGACCGTCGGGTGACCAGGCAGGATGGGTGGCTCCTTCGAGCACGGGAACGATGCTGCCGCCCAGCGACGGCACGAGGCAGACCTCAGGCACCGCCGTGTCAGAATGCAGACGAGTGAAGGCAATGCGGTCGCCGTCCGGAGAGAAGGTCGGGTCGGTCTCTCGGGCCTCGTCGTTGGTCAGCCGAATCTTTTCTCCCGCGGCCACACGGCCCACGAACAGGTCTACCTGGCCGCGCTCCTCGGCCACGTACACAATCATCTTTCCATCGGGCGAAAGGTCGGGGTTAAAGATGCGATTGAGTGAGGAAACCAGCAAGGTCAAGCGTCCCCCGGGCGCGATGCCGGCAAAGGGTTCGCGACTCTTCTTCCACACGAGCGTTCCGACGACGGCTGCCAGCACAAGGACGACGCTGCCCACGGCAATCCACGGCCAGGGCAAGGGACCCCTCCGGGATGGCGCTGCCGCCGGCACGGCCGCTGTTCGCACGGAGGTGCTTTCACGTTGGAGGCGTTTCAGGTCGGCGCGAAGCTCGGCGGCGCTCTGGTAGCGGAGGTCGCGGTCTTTTTCCAAGGCCTTGTTGATGATGTGCTCAAGTTCCGGGGGAACGTCAGGGTTCAAGCGAACCACAGAAGGTGGCGTGCCGTGGAGGATGGCATCGAAGACGACGGCGGTGGTCGTGCCGGAGAAAGCCTGCCGGCCGGTGGCCATCTCGAAGAGCACCGCTCCGAAGCTGAAGAGGTCGGTGCGCGCATCGAGTTCCTCACCACGGGCCTGCTCCGGAGACATATAGGCGACGGTGCCGACCGCAACCCCGGAGCTGGTCAGGTGCTCCTCGGCGGTTCCGGCGGTGGGCAGCGTGGAGACTCCGACCGCTTCGGCCACGCGGCGTCGTCGTGTGACCTTTGCCAGACCAAAGTCGAGCAGCTTGGCCTGGCCGCGAGAGGTAACGAAGATGTTCGCCGGCTTGATGTCGCGGTGCAGGATGCCTTTGGCATGCGCGGCATCGAGCGCATCGGCAATCTGAATCCCCAGTTCGAGAATCTGCTGCAGGCGCAAGGGCTGGCCAGCGATGCGGTGGTTCAAGGGCTGGCCTTCGAGGAACTCCATCACGAGGAAGGGCTGGCCGCCGTGCTCGTCAATGTCGTAGAGGGTGCAGATGTGAGGGTGATTCAGTGCCGAGGCGGCGCGGGCCTCGCGTTGCAGCCGCTCAAGCGCGGTAGGGTCGCGGGTCAGGTCCTCCGGCAGGAACTTCAATGCGACGGGGCGACCGAGCCTGGTGTCTTCCGCCCTGTAGAGGACACCCATCCCGCCGCCCCCGAGTTTCTCCAGAATGCGATAGTGGGAGATGGTCTTTCCGATCATGAGGCGTTGGTGCTGAAGTGCGTGGGCTCTTGAGCGTCCCCCGCCGGCATCTTAGGCCGCGTCGTCAGGCAAGTCAACGCGCCCAGCGGTCCCCAACCACTCCCCGCGTCACTAGTCGTAGGTGGGCGGGGTATAGGCGAGTGGCGGGAGGTCGCGGCAGGTGGCGGGCGGTGGCGGGACGAATTCGTCGAATCAAGGGGTTATCGCGACTTCCGCTCTCCCCCATCTGTGCGGAGTTTTTGAGCGCATCCGCCCGGTTTGTCCATAGTATTTGCGCAACATTTAGGACCCCGCTGGCAACCTAGCGTTGCCAATTTGTTCTTGCCAGATTCAAAGTTCCCGGTTCTCCGAGACCGAGTTTTTCCGCGTGGAGGCAGTACTCGACACAAGGGGAAGTTGGCCATAGCTTTGGGTCCTGCTCATCTGATTTCCAGCAGCATGATTCAGCTCACTTGCCGCGTTTGCTTTTCTTGTCTAAGCTCCCCAGCGATCCAGTTCTTTAAGAGAAGGTGCTATCGTTCGCTGGTATGAGTTCGACCGGACCCTGCGAACAGGAGGTGCCAGATGGTTGCTATACGGAAGAATGAATGGAGGCCGGAAATCTTCAGATGTGCGTTTCTTATCTTCTTTCTAGCGGCGTCTGGGCGAGCAGGTACCGATGGCCTGAAGTTCTCCATCTCCTTTGACGAAGCCTTGAGTCACACTCCTGCGGACGGGCGGGTCTTGTTGCTGATCTCGACCGACGGCAGGACGGAGCCCCGCTTCCAGATCAGCGGTCGGCTGGGCTCGGCGCAGGTCTTCGGTGTCGACGTTGAAGGCCTGAAGCCGAAACAGGCGGCGGTCATTGATGCGGAGGCGTTCGGCTATCCGTTAGCAAGCCTCTCCCAGCTGCCCGCAGGCGAATACTTCGTGCAGGCTCTGCTCCACAAGTACGAGACCTTTCGCGTCGCCCACGGCCACACGCTCAAGCTCCCCATGGATCGAGGCGAGGGTCAGCACTGGAACCTGGCGCCGGGAAACCTGCTGAGCACGGTCCGGAAAATGCGTCTCGACCCGGCCGAGAGCCGGCGCATTGAGATACAGCTGGGTCAGGTGATCCCATCTATTCCCGAGCCCAAGGACAGCAAATATGTGCGACACATTAAGATCCAGAGCAAGCTGTTGACCGAGTTCTGGGGACGGCCCATGTATCTCGGAGCTCACGTCCTTGTTCCGGAGGGTTTCGACGAACACCCCCAAGCGCACTACCCTCTCATCATTTTCCATGGCCACTATCCGTCCGACTTCGGTGGCTTCCGCACGGAACCTCCCGACCCCAACTTGAAGTGCGAGTACAGCGAGCGGTTCAACGTCGAGTGCTACAACCGAGTGGTCCAGCAGGAGGCCTATGACTTCTACAAGAACTGGATTAGCCCAGGTTTTCCGCGTGTGCTGATCGTGGAGATCCAGCATGCCAACCCCTTCTACGACGACTCCTATGCCGTCAACTCGGCCAACGTCGGGCCCTACGGTGACGCCATCACCTATGAGCTGATTCCTTACATCGAGAAGAAGTTCCGTGGCCTCGGCGCAGGCTGGGCGCGCTTCCTCTACGGCGGCTCCACGGGAGGTTGGGAGGCATTGGCGGCTCAGATCTTCTACCCCGATGAGTACAACGGTACGTTCGCCGCCTGCCCCGACCCCATCGACTTTCGGGCGTACACGTTGGTCAACATTTATGAAGACAAAAACGCCTACTATCTGGATGGGCCGTTCCAACGCATCAAACGGCCGGGGTACCGCAATTACCTCGGGGAGATCACTGGCACGATCGAAGGCTTCAACCACCTGGAGCTTGCTTTAGGCACGAAGAGCCGCTCCGGCGATCAGTTCGATATTTGGCAGGCAGTCTTCTCACCGGTGGGCGAGGATGGCTATCCCCAACCCATCTGGAACAAGCTCACTGGCGAGATTGACGCCAAGGTGGCCGATTATTGGCGGGAGCACTACGACTTGCGCTACATCCTAGAGCGGGACTGGAAGACCCTGGGGCCCAAGCTGGCAGGCAAGATCCACATCTACTGCGGCGACATGGACAACTACTATCTGAACGACGCGGTCTATCTGATGGAGGAGTTCCTGAAAAAGACCACTGACCCCTCCTATGCTGGCGAGGTGGATTATGGCGACCGTGCCGAACACTGCTGGAACGGCGATCACAGAAATCCCAACCACATCTCCCGCCTGCGCTACAACACCATGTACCTGCCCAAGATCATCGAGCGCATCGAGCAGACCGCTCCGCCCGGAGGCGATCTGACCAGCTGGCGGTACTGATCAGGCGTTTGAGGCCCGGAGGCATTGACCATACGAGTCACGCAAGGTCGCGAGAAAACCCTTGACCATTCGCCTTTATTTCGCCTAGACTATGGTTGAGGGCAGAGGGAAGGAAGCAGGCTATGGCGCTGACCAAGCGGCAAAAGCAAGTTCTGGATTTCCTGGTTCAGTTCAAGAACAAGAACGGCTATTCACCCAGCTTTGAGGAGATCGCTTCCGGGCTGGAGCTGACCTCGCTCGCCACCGTGCACAAGCATTTGGCGACGCTGGAGCGCAAGGGCTTCATCCGCCGCGGGTACAACCAGAGCCGCTCGATTGAGATTCTGACGTTGCCGCGGCCGGTGAAGGAAGAGGTGGCGCTGCACGCCACCGAGCTGCCGCTGATGGGCCGCATCGCCGCCGGCCAGCCACTGGAGGCGATTGAGAATCCGGACACGCTCTCGCTCGCCGACTTTACGCGCAGCAAGAACGTCTATGTGCTGCAGGTGAAGGGCGACTCGATGGTCGAGGACCACATCCTGGATGGTGATTTCGTGCTGGTGGAGAAGAGCGAGATTGCCAATAACAACGACATCGTGGTCGCGCTCATCCGGGACGAAGAAGCGACGTTGAAGCGCTTCTTCCGCGAGCCCAATGGCCGCATCCGCTTGCAACCCGCCAATGCCCAGATGGCGCCCCTGCTGATTTCTGGCAAGGACTTGAAGATTCAGGGGCGCGTCATCGGCGTCCTCCGCCGCT
>Ga0209172_10005606_pt1 | contig 15005 bp, 18 predicted proteins | sample LarsenN4metaG_FD_184113 | JGI IMG/M metagenome (GOLD analysis project Ga0209172, IMG submission 184113) | Hot spring sediment bacterial and archeal communities from British Columbia, Canada, to study Microbial Dark Matter (Phase II) - Larsen... ... | reverse complement strand
TCCCGCATCCGGCGCAACCACGGGCTGGAACACGCCACCCTGCACGTTCTCTCCCAAAGATACCCGAAAAAGAACCTGGCGGGCCACTCCGACGCCAGGGGTTTCTGGATCATCGGGGATGTACCAATTGGGGATGTTTACGAATCCGTGGAGCAGGCGATCGCCCGGCTGCGCGCCGGGGAGGAGAACCTGGCGCTCCACCGGAACTGCGGAACCAATTTCGTGACCGCCGGCGTGCTGACCGGGCTGGCGGCCGGACTGGCCATGCTCGGCTCGGGAGGGCGGGTCCGGGATAAACTGGAGCGCCTGCCTCTGGCGATGCTCCTGGCGACTGCGGCTCTGATCCTGGCGCAGCCGCTCGGTTTTGTGCTCCAGCAGCGCGTGACCACTTCCGGTCAGCCGGGGAGCCTCCGGGTGGTCGAGATTGTGGCGACCCGGCGGGGCAGGATCAAGGCTTTCCGCATCACCACACGGGGGTAGATGACATGGCTCAGGAGCCGCCCGCCGTCTATATCTTCCACGGGGACGATGAGTTTTCTATCTCCCGCCAGCTGGCGGCTCTCAAATTGAAACTGGGGGATCCTACTCTCGCGGACCTGAACACGACCGTCTTGGACGGTAGAACGACTGACCTTAGGGAACTGGAAAACGCCATCAAGGCGATGCCGTTTCTGGCTGACCGCCGGCTCGTGGCAGTGAAACACGCGGCTGTCTTGGGGGAGAAGCTCGCTATGAGAAAGAGGTTCCTGGAACTCCTGGCGGAATGCCCCAGGACGACTGCGCTCGTTCTGGTTGAAGATGAGGTCCTGAAGAATGACCAGGGCAAGAAAGATGAGCTGCACTGGCTGGAAGCCTGGGGACGGCAAGCAGGAGATAAAGCGCTGGTCAGGTTGTTCGCGGTCCCAAAAGGGGGGCGGCTCGTGGGGTGGATCATCGAGAGGGTGCGGGAACTCGGAGGGGAGATCTCGACCCAGGCGGCGGCGAGCCTCGCCGGACAGGTGGGAAGCGATTTGAGGACGCTCGATAAGGAATTGAATAAACTGCTCGCTTACGTGAATTTTGAGCGGGAGATCAGGATCGAGGACGTCCAGCTCCTGGCGATTCAGGAATACCAGGAACCGGTGTTCACGCTGGTCGACGCTATAGGAAACCGCGACCGGAAAGCGGCTCTCTTCCACTTCCACAAGCTGATCGAAGACCAGGACGTCTTGCGTGTCCTTGGGATGATCGTGCGCCAGTTCCGGATCCTGCTGCTGGTCAAAGAGAGATTGGAAAAATCGGAGAAAACCGGGGATGTTATTAAGAAATTCAACCTGTCCTGGAAAGCTGCCGAGATAATCCAGCAGACGAGAAAGTTCTCAATGTTTGAACTGATTGAAATTTATCACCGTCTGTTGGAAGTCGAGGAGGCCTTCAAGACGGGGGAAATGGGAGCGGATTTGGGGATTGACCTGCTGGTGAATTCGGTCACGATGAGTGCGAGTTCCCGTTGAGGCTGTTTATGCCGATCCAGAGGTGGTTAGGGAGGACTGACCTGGTCATGCGGATCTCGATGTCGCCGGCGCGCAGAGGAGTTCCTTCACCCTTCTCTGCGGGGTTCTCACCCACCATGCTCGGGTGGACATAGCAGAGGTTCGGGTTCCGCCCGTATTTATCCCTGTAGTACCGGGCTGCGCGGGACACCTTGGTATTGAGGTCGATCTTTGCGTCGTTATCGAACCATAACATTCCAACGTTCATGATAGCCATCCTGTTCGTTTACATTTATTCAGTCAATGGGTAAAAAGCTAAATTCCTTGTCCCAATCTTTGCGTTCATTAATGGGTGATTTAGTGAATTGGAGTTGCTGCGTGGTTCTGCGTTGGATGATGACGTGATCATTTTGGAGGGTGTTATCTGGAATGGAAACAGGGAAGACAGGGACTGGTTGAATTTAGAGATGCTGGAATCCCGGATGGCGATCAGAGGCCAGATCATCGATCTCGGGCCAAAATTCATCAGCCATTTGAAATTCACGAATACCCCGTAATCTGTATTGTACGACAAGAAGGAATATAAATCGTCGATGACGAGCAGGAATGCTGGCCCCAATTCCCTTCCATACCGGCGCTGTTCGGCGATTGCCGAGAGCTCCAGGACCAGATTTCCAGCGGATTTTTCGTACGGCGCCAGCATCGATTGTGTGTGAGGGTAGCCCATCAGATCGAGATAACCATCTGGATCTTTTGCAATTACACAGACAGCCAGGTCATCCGGGGGATTGATCCGCACTCCAGACAGGCAGATGGAATTAATTAACTCCGTCGTCTCATGATCCGAATTTCGGTACACCAAGATCGATCCCGGTCGCGGTTTGGACAGGTCCAGAACGAGCGGCAGTCCGTCATCACATACGCCAATCACTATCGAATATGCAGGGAATGAGCCAAACTGATAGATAATGTCGTTGAGGGAAGTTGTTAATTTGGCAGCAGCTTCCTGTGATTCTGGGACAGGTTTGAGTCCCTTATTACCGCTTATCCTCGAGTCTGAGAAATTACGGATCACAGGGCCAGTCAATTGGATAGAATTATAGGTGTCCATGGGCGTCCTTAAATCGAACGGATGTTCTGCGTTATTTATAACAGAACATCCGTTCGATGTCAAGATTTTTTAATTAATTAGGACTTATGCAGTTGGGGAGAGGGTGGGGGTGTTTGGGCGGCTTTTGCCCGCCCAAACACCCCCACTTTCACGCTCAACTGCGTAGCTACAATAAATATTATCTTGTGTGCTCTAATGGCAACACCGCAGTAGGGCGGGTTTCTTATCCGCCAAATGTTCGGGCAGGATAGAATCATTCCCTACATATGGCGGTTCTCGAAGACCATTTCCACCCGCTACGGTTAATTACAGAGTTGCTTCTCGAATGCTGCTCTGAATTAATTTCCTGAAGGTATTCTTGATGCGGAATAACCATCAAGCGTGCAGGAATGGGAAGCATATTATTAAATTCAATATGACAACCTGCGGCAGTTCCTGAGTATTAAAATTACCAAACAGTCTCGAAAATCCAATATTTCACGGGATTCTTACATTCATTGACGAGGGTGGTCTTCTCAGGCGGGATGCAGCGAGCCTGTTCAGGCCAATCTGCCACCGCAACGGGCTTCTTGCATGTTACCCAGATAAGAAGGCCAAATTCTAAAGGCGAACCTCTGAAGCTGCGTGCCTCATTCTTCACAGGATCTAAGTCACTCGAAGTAGCAGACGAAAAGTCGATATCCGGCTCAACAATAAGGGAAAGGATAACTGTGTGCAGACCCTCCGGTAATGGGGGCAGGGAAAATCGGAACGCTTTCGTCTCGCCTGACTTAATTTGAATCGAGGGGAAAGTCTGTACGCTACTTCCCATGTCAACCTGTATTGGAGGGTAATCCAACATCGCCAACAGTCCAAAATCGTGCGAGTACTCCAGCGTATCGATCAGCAATAAATAACCCGACAGGCTTTGATCCGGTTCGATAATTGCATAAACTCCGGTCGTAAGATCTTGGTTATCGGCGCCGAACCGCGAAAGGGTGTGCACCGATAAAAACCCTGATAGCGTTACATTATCGATGCCTTCAAAGATTAACTGGCTCATCTCATCCTTGGATATTAATAAACCGGGAACTCGCGTCCCCTGCTATGAGCCAAGGATTATTGGCCTTCTTTATGATTCCTCGTGGGATTCTTGGGCTTTCCCAAAGCCATTCGTACCACTTGGCCACTTCCACCAGGCTTTTATCCAGGTTGTGTAGGTTGCCGGTATCACTCCTCCAAGTACTGCTAATGGGCTTGTGTATGGGCAGTATGTCCCTCCCCACTCACCATAAGAATCCTCGTATGTACCTTCTTGACCAGCTGAATTGTACACATGGGAAAGATGGGAGATACCACTGCCGGAAGGCTGGTCGAAATTTGCAACAGCCCTTCCATCAGTTTTAACCGATCCTCCATAATAGGGATAGTAACGGTTGATTATCGTTACTTTATTTTTCCCCGATGGGTCATAGACATCAATATGAAAGTTTTCTGAGGATAAATATGGAATCTTCATCAGGAGGAGGGGGATCCTCCTCTGCGAGGACGGGAAGAGTCCACCCAGATACGGCGGATAACAGAAAGGCAACTGTAAAGCTCAAGCGAAGTTTGTTAATGTTCATGAAAGGCCTCCCTAGTTCTCTAAAAATCGATGGGTTAATTATTCTCTCGGCTACAATAGTTAAAAAAGTCCATGTCAAGTGATTTAATTAACATTCCATCCTGTGATGATCATCACAATTAATACAGAAGAATTTGGATTATAGTGAGCGAGAACCAGAGCTAACTCTCAAGCTTTATCGTCCCGAACTTGGAGTGAACAATGCCCCTTATATCATCGGGGTTTTGATTGGGTTCTGCTCAAACAAGCTATGAGCGAAGCAAAGAGATGCCCGCCATAAGGTTCTTACTCCCATAAAGGACGAAGTCGGAAATACGCCCTGGCTGCAGCTACAATGCTGGACTCGGATTATCAAATACCCATATTAACTTCCATCACGGAAAGCAGGGATTCGATGTCCTCCATCCGGGTCTCCCCCATGTGGGCGATCCGGAACGTCTTCCCTTTCAGCGGCCCGTAGCCGTTCGCAATCCGCATACCGTGCCTCAGCAGGCGCGCGTTGAGTTCGGACACGTCGACCCCGTATGTATGACGATCGTGGTCACCGTTTGCGACCGGTGCCCTTCGGCGGCGAACAGCTCGAAGCCGTGCTCGAAAGCCCAGGACTGCACCCGGGCCGCCATCGCTCGGTGACGGGCAAAGCGGTTTTCTAAGCCCTCCTCCAGGATTCGATCGATCTGATAATCCAAAGCGTAAATCAAAGACAGGGCCGGCGTCGCCGGCGTCGAGTCTTTCAGGCGATGCTTCTCCAGCCGGACCAGGTCGAAATACCAGCCGCGGTCGGGAACGCGTTCGGCGTATGCCAGCGCCCGGTCGGACACGGCCGCCAGACCCAGGCCGGGCGGCAGGGCCAGGCATTTCTGCGACGAGGTCAGCACCATGTCCAGCCCCCAGGCATCCATTTCGATCCGGGCGCCGCCCAGGGAGGAGACCGCGTCCACGCAGACAAGTGTCTCCGGGCGGACCGCGTGGATCGCTTCGGCGATCTCCCGGACAGGGTTCACACCGCCGGTGGAGGTCTCGTTATGCACGATCGTGACCAGTTCGTACGGTTTTCGCCGCAGAGCCTTCTCCACGGCCTCGGGGGTGACCGGCTGACCCCAGGGCGCCTCGAGTAGGTCCGCCTGCTTGCCGTTCGAGCAAGCGACATCGTGCCAGCGTTGTCCGAACGCGCCGTTCACGCAGCTCAGGACGCTTTGCTTCGCAAAGTTGCGCACCGCGGCCTCCTGCAAACCTGTGCCGGAGGCGGTGACGATGAGGACGCGCGACTGCGTGAAGAACAGTTCCCTGGCCTTCTGCGAGGCGCGCTGGAAGATCGCCTCGAATTCACGGCTCCGGTGAGGCAGCATGGGCTGCGTCTGGGCAGCGAGCACGTCCGGGGGGACGTCGACCGGCCCGGGGACAAACATGGGCGCCATCCGATCCTCTCCTGAGAGGTTTTCACCTAATTTTACCAGCGGGAAGGATTGGAGGGTATCTCTGGGGATCCTTTCCCCCTGCTATAATTGCCGCTATGCGGCGCTTTCTGGTGGTCTTCGCCCTGGCGCTTCTGGCCTGCCAGGCGACTTCCCAGGCATTCCTCCCTGCCACGGGGCGCGAGGCGCGTATCGATCAGGCCGCGACGGCGACGCCGATACTTTCCCCGACCGTTCGACCCACCGCCACGTCGCCCCCCACAGCCTCTCCAACCCCTGCAGCCCTGGCGGTACCCACATATCTCCCAACGATCCCGGAGCAGCGGGGTTTCACCACCCGCTATCATCCGGATGGTCCGCTTTACGTCGGCGACCGCGTGAGCATCGAGGTGATCGCCCCGGAGGGGTTCGGCACAGAGGGAAAAAAGGTCCAGATCTTCCTGGGCGATGATCCGCAGGACGCGATCGGCTCTGCGGAGTTCAGCGCGTACGGGATAGGCGGGCGACCACAGGCGACGTTCCTCTGGGCCTGGGACACATCCGGCCTGACGTCCGGGGAATACACCCTCAGTTTCGCTGTCCTCCCCGATGGGCTGGCATGGTCCGAGGTGATACGCCTCCATCCAGCGGCGGATGTGCCGCCTCCGGAGCCGTTCGCCCGCTGGGAGACGGTCGAGACCGCATGTTGCCGCCTGCATTACATCACCGGCACCGAGGCGGAGCGCGACCTGGAGGAGATCATCGCGACAGCGAACGCGGCAGCCAGAGAGGCGTCCCGGCAGATGGGCGTCGGGTTTGAAACTACGGTCTCGATCACCCTGGTGCCGCGCGTCGTCGGGCATGGGGGTTTCGCCAGCGACGAGATCTTCATCTCCTACCTGGACCGTAACTACGCCGGCAACGACCTCCCCCAGGTGCTGCTCCATGAGATGATCCACGTGCTGGATAGTCAGATCGGAGGCGAGCTGCGTCCCTCGATCCTGGTCGAGGGGCTGGCGGTCTACCTGGCCGGGGGCCACTTCAAGAAGGAACCCATTTTCCCTCGGGCGGCGGCGCTCCTCGAAGCGGGTTGGTACCTGCCCCTGGGTGAGTTGGCGGACACTTTTTACACTTCTCAGCACGAGATCGGGTACCTGGAAGGGGCCGCCCTGGTGGCCTTCCTGGTGGAGACCTATGGACGGGAGGGGTTCGAAGCTTTTTACCGCGACATCCGTCCGCAGTCCGGAGGCGAGCAGTCAAGGGCGATCGACGCAGCCATACAGGCGCATTTCAACCTGACGCTGGCCCAGGTGGAGCAGGAATTCAAGCAAGCGCTCCGGAGGCAGCCCGTCGACCCCGTCCAGTCCGAGGACCTGCAGCTCTCGATCGCGTTTTACGATACCGTGCGCCGCTACCAGCGGGCGCTGGACCCTTCTGCCTTCTTCCTGACCGCCTGGCTGCCGGATGGTGGAGAGATGCGTGAGCGGGGGATCGTGGCCGATTACCTGCGCCGCCCGCGCTCAGCAGGCAACCAGGTCATCGAAAGCCTGCTGGTGGAGGCGGACGAGGCCTTGCGCGCCGGGGACTACCCGGAGGCAAGGAGCGCTCTAGAGCGGGCCAACCGGCAGCTCGACTGGCTCGAATATCCCGCGCCGGCGCCGGTGCAGGGGTCTTTCATCCTGCTCCTGGCGGTCCTCCACGGAGATTTCAGGCTCAAGAAACCTGGCTATCCCCGTCCGTCAGGTTCTCTCCCTGTGCGTCGATCAGCCGGCAGCTCTTCTCAAGCCAGGCTGCCGCGCTCGGCGAACTGCTCCAGCACCTGGAGGAGCTCAACAGAGGTCGTGTAGATCGCGTTCGGTACTTTTGCGTTTGTCTTCGCAATCGCTTCTTCCGATCCGTCCACGAAGGCGATCGGGATCTGCCGGGTCGCCTTCAGCCCGCGGAGGCCATCCGCGGTCTCTCGGCTGTGAGAGGGGCGGCGCGCCAGGTCCAGGACCACGACCGCGGGCTGCTCGGCCTTGACCCTGTTGCCGCCGCGGGCGCCGTCTTCTGATTCAACCGCTACTTCCCAGCCGGCAGCGTGTAGCGCTTCCGCGCGCGCTCTCGCAGATTCCGGATCCCATTGGAACAAAAAGAGCCTCCTGCTCACGGGACTTCCTTTCCAGTTGCCTGTGATTTAAAAGACGCGATCCGCTCCTCGGCCAGCCGCGCGTAGCCGGGATCGATCTCGTACCCGATGTACTTCCGCCCGGACCGCAGGGCGGCAATGGCGGTCGATCCGCTGCCCATGAAGGGGTCTAATACGATGTCTCCCCTGTACGTGTAGAGCTGGATCAGCCGGTAAGGCAGCTCCACGGGGAACGGCGCCGGGTGGCCGACTTTCCGGGCGGACTCCGGGTTGATGGTCCAGACGGACTTTGTCCATTCCATGAACTGCTCGCGGGTGATGGTGTCTTCTTTGCCAGCGGGTCTTTTCCGGGAGAATGCGCCTTTCGAGAAGATGAGGATATACTCGTGGGTGTCCCGCAGCACGGGGTTTGCCGCGGACAGCCAGCTTCCCCAGGCCATCGAGACGCCCGCGCCGGCGCCCTTGTGCCAGATGATCTCCCCGCGCATAAAAAAACCGATCTCGATCATCATCCGGGAGATGTGGTCGGAGAGGGGGATATAGGGCTTCCGGCCCAGGTTCGCCACGTTGATGCAGGCTCTCCCGCCGTGGACCAGCACGCGGTGCGTTTCGGCGAACACCCTTTTGAGCATCTCCAGGTACTCTTCGAGCGAGAGGTCCCGGTCGTAATCTTTGGTCGTGTTGTAGGGGGGCGAGGTCACCATCAGGTGCAGCGATCTGTCGGGGATCTCTTGCATGGCTTCTGCGTTCCCGAGGAGGATCGTGTTCTCGTATTCCTGCGGGAACGAGATGTCGGGCAGGGGGGGCGCGCCGTCACCTCCCGACAGCTCCGCATAGAGCCTTGACCTGTAGTACCGCGACGAGTCGTGGCTGATCCGGGGCGTCGTGCCGAAGCTGCTGGTGCTGGTACCCTTTTTCATCGTTCGAGCCAATTTCCTTACAGCACCATTTTATCGGAATATTGCAGCTTTGGAGGGTGAACCAATCCAGGTCTAGGTCGATGGTTAGCACTTTCCTTATCTTCTACGCCCCAGTACCCAAATGTACATCGGTAGGCCGAGCCACTCCCCAACCATGCCCTCGACCTCGCCCGCTTCCAGGCTCAGGAGCAGACCCCCCCCGGGCTTGAACCAGCGGTGAATGCGCCGGAGCACTGCCGCGTGTGCTTTGCGCGGAAGGTGCTCCAGGGTGCAGAAGGCCATCGCCGCATCGAAAGAAGCCTCTGGCAATTCTATTTTCGAAGGCTTCTCTGGTAGTGTCTTTTGAGCCGTATAGATTTCGAGCGCCGCGATTGTCTTTGGCATTGCCCATATCCATCTCATCGGTTGGAGAAATTGTAGAGATTTCTGATCCGCGATTTTTCAGCAATATTATCCGGTTTCCTTAACGGATTATTGTATCAACATCAACGGTCTATCCGAGTGGGATACCAGTTGCGCGCTCCGCCATTCGCTGGTATCCTTAACCAGCATGTACATCGCGATCGAAGGCGTGATCGGCGTCGGAAAAACCACCCTGGCCCGGCTGCTCCAGCCGGCCTTCGCGGCCGCCCTGCTGCTGGAGGTCTTTGAGGAGAATCCCTTCCTCTCCGACTTCTACGCCGACCGGGAGCGGTACGCCTTCCAGACGCAGATCTTCTTCCTGCTGAGCCGCTACCACCAGCAGCGCAACGCCGTCGGCGAGCTGCTGGCGCGGCACGGGGCGCTGATCTCGGACTACACTTTCGAGAAAGACTCCCTGTTCGCCCGCATCAACCTGCACGGCGACGAGCTGGAGATGTATTACCGGGTGCACGCCGCCCTGGCGGAGAAGATCATCCCGCCGGACCTGGTCGTCTACCTGCGGGCCAGCCCGGACGTGCTGATGCAGCGCATAGCCTCCCGCGACCGGCCCTACGAGCGCAACATGGAGCGCGCCTACATCGAGCAGCTGCATGCGGTTTATGAGTCCGTGTACGGCGACCGCCGCGTCGGTATGCCGGTGCTGGTGATCGACACCGATCACCTGGACTACGTCCGTAACCCGGAAGACTTGAAATCCATTGAGAACCGCGTGCGTCAGGCGCTGCGCCTTGCGCCGTTCCAACCAGAGCTGCCTTTGGGATCCCGGGGGGAGGCGCAGGGGAATCCGTGAACCTGGTCGCCCGGGACGCCTGGAACTGATCGGAGAGGACCCTCGTGCGCATCACCTCGGCCATGCTCCACAAGATCGCCCGCGACACCGCCGCCGATTTTGCGCGCCGCGACCGGAGCCTGCTGGCGGTCTACCTGCACGGGTCGCTGCTCTCCCCCGAGCCGCTCCTGGGGGGCACGGCGGACATCGACCTGTTCCTGGTCCACGACGACCTGGTGCGACCGGCGCGGGAGGTCCGGCGCCTGACGGACGAGGTGCACCTGGACATCGCCCACCACGCCCGGGAGGAGTACCGCCAGCCGCGCGCCCTGCGCCTGCATCCCTGGATGGGATTCAGCATAATTAATTGCAAAATACTATATGATCCACAGCATTTTATGGATTTCACCCGGGCCAGCGTGCGCGGCCAGTTCGACCAGCCTGAGAACACCCTCGCCCGCGCCCGCGGCCAGGCGGACCACGCCCGCCAGATCTGGCTGGAGCTCCACGAGCGAGGCGGCGAACCCGGCCTGGAAGCGATCGACCGCTACCTGCGCGCGGTCGTTCACGCAGCCAATGCCATCGCCCTGCTGACCGGCCCGCCTCTCACCGACCGCCGCCTGCTGCTGGAGTTCCCGCGGCGGGCGGAGGCCGTCCGGAGGCCCGGCTTGTACCCGGGCCTCCAGGGGCTGCTCGGCGGACCGAACGCCGACCGCGACGCGCTGCTCTCCTGGCTGCCCGCCTGGGAGCAGGCGTACCGGTCCTTGCCGCCCGGGACCGCACCCGCCGGCCTGCATCCCGACCGCTGCCCTTATTACCAGCGCGCGTTCCACCAGATCATCGTTGGCGAGCAGCCGCAGAACGTGCTGTGGCCGCTGCTGCGCACCTGGACGAGCGTCATCCAGGCCCTCCCGGACGGCGCTCCCCAGCGGGGACCCTGGCTGGAAACCCTGGAGCGCCTGGGGCTGTGGGGGGGTGGGTTCCAGGAACGCCTGGCTGCCCTGGACGCTTACCTGGATGCCGTGGAAGAGCGGTTGGACGAATGGGGGCAGGCCCGGGGGATCGAGTGACAGTGCCGCCGGGGGCTGAGAGCAGATTCAAGCGACTCTATATCTGGAGGGAGCTGTCCGGAGACGGGCGGGTGCTGTTCGGCACCCGCCTCGCCCGTTTATTCGCCTACGGCTTCCTCTCGGTGGTACTGGCGCTCTATCTGGCCGAGATCGGGCTGGGTGAAGCCCAGATCGGTCTGCTCCTGACCCTGACCCTGGCAGGCGACGCCGCCATCTCGCTGTGGATCACCACCAACGCCGATCGAGTTGGGCGGCGCCGGATGCTGATCGCCGGGGCAGCCTTGATGGTGCTCGCCGCGCTGGTTTTCGCCAGCGCCCGGGTCTATGCCCTGCTCGTCCTGGCCGCAGTGATAAGCGTGATCAGCCCCAGCGGATACGAGGTTGGCCCGTTCCTCTCTATCGAAAAGGCGAGCCTCTCGCAGCTGGTCAGCGGCGATCGGCGCACGGGGATCTTTACCTGGTACAACCTGGTGGGATCTTTCGCCACCGCCCTTGGTGCGCTGGCGTCTTGGATCCCCTTGCGCGCGGCCTGGAGGCGATCGCCACCGGTTTTGGCCTGCGGTTCCCGGATGGCGAGGAAAATCTCTCCCGCCAGTTCGACTTGTACGACGCCCTGTACGCCTGGTGCCGGCTGGAGGCGGCAAAAGGGGTTGATCCGCGAGTTTCACGTGAAACGTGCCGTTCCAAGGGCTGGTTGGCGTCCTATCCGTTACTCTCCCGGCAGGGAGCGTCGCCGCCGGGTCGCCAGGGTCAGGGGGCGCCTGGCGAGCACGAGGATCTTGCTGGAGTCCTGGGCGAGGCCGATGACCTCCCAGCCTTCCTCGCCCCACTCGTTGAGGGCTTCTTCCAGGTCCGCATCCTTTGGGCGGCCCCAGGCCGACCTGAAGGTTTCGACGCGATATTCCCAGCGATTCACATCGTCCATGGATGCCTCCAGGCAATTCAGAGGCGTTTCACGGGAAACGCCCCCGAAGCAGCTCTAGTGCCGGTCTATTCCTTCGGTAGGTTGGTCTGGGCCATGGAGACGATCCCGCTCAAGCCGCCCAGGTTCATCGTGTCCACCGCGCTGCTGGGGACGATCACCAGCGCACCCTTTTCCTTCAACCCTTCGAAGAGCATGTTCATCGCCCGCAGGTGGAGGGCGGTCGGGTTGTCGGCGTAGGCCCGGGAGGCCTCGGCGAAGGAGGCGGCGATCTGCTTCTCGGATTCGCCCAGGATGACGCGCGCCTGACGCTCCCTCTCGGCCTGCGCCTGGCGGCTCATGGCGTCCTCCAGGTCTTGCGGAATCACGATATCTCGTATTTCCACCGATTGAACCGTCACCCCCCAGGGGTTGGTGCGCTCGTCGATGATTCGCTGGAGCTCGGCATCCATCCGGGCGCGGCCGACCAGGATGTCGGCCAGGTCTATCTGTCCAATCACTTCGCGCAGGGCGGTTTGTGCGGCCCAGGCGATGGCGGACTGGTAGTCCTCCACCTCCAGTGCGGCCTTCTCCGCATCCCAGACCATCCAGAACAGGACCGCGTCCACATCGACAGGGACAGTGTCCTTTGTTAATGTCTTTTCAGCGCTGAAGGGAGTGACCATCACGCGGTGGTCGATCCACCTGGCGACTCTGTCGACGATGGGGATGATCCAGAACTGGCCCGGCCCCGAGAGGCCCCGAAACCTGCCCAGGCGCAGGACGACAGCCTTCTCCCACTGGGAGGCGATCTTCAAGCCAAACAGGACGTACAACCCGGCCAGAGTCAGGGCTGCGCTGTAGGCGTAAATCGCCCAATCCGCGACCCTGCCCTGGCTCATCCAGTAGGCGCCCAGGCCAGCTGCCAGGAACAGGATCAGGGTGGCTGTCAGTGCAACTGGATTGATGCGCTCGTTGCCCGGTAATTTCTTCGTGCTGCCTGTGTACGACGTAGTTTTCCTTGCCATTATGCACCTCGTCAGTCTGTCTTCTTAAATGCCGGATCGCGACCGTTCTCAGCGCTGTGCAGCCTCGGGCGAGGGCGATCTGGAAGATTTCCAGGCTTCAAGCCGGTCGTGCAGGACCTCGTCGATCTCATCGGGGGAGAACCCCAGCTGCGCGGCCTCTGCCAGGTAGCGGTGGGTGAGCTCGTCAAGCGCCTGGCGGCGGAGCTGCGCCGAGGCTTCTGGGGAGCTCTCCCCCAGGATGAAGGTGCCGCGCCCGTGCTGGGTGGAGATGATCCGCGCCTCGTCCAGGAGGCGGTAAGCCCGGGCGACGGTGTTGAAATTCACCCTCAGATCCGCCGCCATCTGGCGCACGGTCGGCAGCTGGTCGCCCGGTTTGAGCTCGCCGCTGGCAATGTGCTGCCTGATCTGTTCCGTGATCTGCACATAAATGGGCAGCCCGATCCGGAAGTCGATCTTGATTTCCATGGGTGAATGTATCATTGTATCATTGTAGCATTGTACGATTGTATCTTTGTATAATTGTATACAAGACGGAGGTTTTGTCAAGGGGATTGTCTTTTTTCATCGAAGGCCGTTTTATAGAACCCGGGGACAGAAATGCTGCGGTGAAAACAAAATCCCTGGCGGAAGCCGAGGGGGTACGCCGGGGCGGCATGCTGCGCGCCGGCGTCGCCACGCGGCGGCAGGTCGGGAGAGTCATCTTGACTGAAGTGCTCATCCTGGCGACGATCGGCACGGCGTTTGGGCTGCTCTCCGGTCTGTACCTGGGGATGATGGCGGTGAAGGCCTTCTCAGCGCTGGGTTTCTCGATCGACTACGTGTTCCCGGCAGGCGGCGTGATCGCCGCAACCCCATCCCTCTTGACAAGATCAACCCATAGCTTATAATTAGTATAAATATTGTCATAAATATTCTCAATATTCACCTGGAGTCTTGATGTTCATTTGCACCTGTATGGGGCGGGGTTCATAACCACCGCCTCGTCGATATAACGGCCAGCAGACAGAGAAGGGTGGTTGTGACCCCGCATGCGCACGGTATCTCCACGGCGTGCAGGCGAACATCACCCTTTTTTGGCACCTGTTGGCCGTTTTGGCTTAACTGACCTGTCCTGAGAGTGAGTACAAATTGCTGAGAATTAGAATCATTATCCTCGATGAGGTTGAAACCGTTCTGGAGCGTGCAGAATGACTACCCTGATCACCGACCGCAGGCTTGATCTGACCGATTCCATGAGGTCCATGCTGGAGGCGGGTGCGCTTTCCAGGGAGACCCTTGCTGGGAGGGTCGGGAACACGCCGCTGCTCCCCCTGCGGCGTCTGGCGGAGCTGCCTCCCGGAGTACACCTTTACGCCAAAGCGGAGTGGTTCAACCCGGGCGGCTCGGTCAAAGACCGCCCGGCGCTCAACATCCTGCGCGCTGCGCTGGAGGACGGGCGTCTGGGCCCTGGGCAGCGCGTGCTGGATTCCACCTCCGGGAACATGGGCATCGCCTACGCCACTTTCGGGGCGATCCTGGGCGTCCCGGTCACGCTCGCTATCCCGGGCAATGCCAGCCCGGAACGCCTCACCATCTTGCGGGCGCTGGGGGCGGAGCTGGTGCTCACTGACCCACTGGAAGGCTCCGATGGGGCTATCCGGGTCGCCCGCCAGATGGCTTCCGAGGACCCGGAGCGGTATTTCTACGCTGACCAGTACAATAACCCGGCAAACTGGCAGGCGCATTACAGCACCACAGGCCCGGAGATCGTCGAACAGGTCTCACGGGCAGGGGCCGGTGAGAGAATCACCCACTTCGTCGCCGGCCTAGGCACCTCCGGGACCCTAGTCGGCGTGGGGCGCTACCTGCGCCAGGTAGACCCCGAAGTGAAGCTGATCGCCGTTCAGCCTGACGGGCCGTTCCACGGGCTGGAGGGGCTCAAACACATGCCGACCGCCATCCAACCGGGGATCTTCGACTCCGAGCTGCCCGACCAGACCCTGGAGGTTTCGACGGAGACTGCGTACGAGACGACCCTGTTCCTGGCCCGCCGCGAGGGGCTGTTCGTCGGCGTATCCTCCGGGGCGGCAGCTGCGGCTGCCCTCCAGGTCGCCCGGCAGTTGGAGCGCGGCGTCGTGGTGGTGGTCTTCCCGGACTCCGGGTATAAGTACCTGAGCGACAAGTTCTGGGAGGCGGCGAAGTGACCC
>Ga0209172_10005599_pt1 | contig 15018 bp, 9 predicted proteins | sample LarsenN4metaG_FD_184113 | JGI IMG/M metagenome (GOLD analysis project Ga0209172, IMG submission 184113) | Hot spring sediment bacterial and archeal communities from British Columbia, Canada, to study Microbial Dark Matter (Phase II) - Larsen... ... | reverse complement strand
CCGGCGGACGCGCGGCAAGTCTTGATGCGCGCCGCGGAGGCGCTCGGCGGCGTCGAGCGCATCCAGGCGATCAAAACGATTCGCCTGCGCGGCTATGGACACGACGCGTACCAGGACGGCGGCAGCCTGATCACGACGGAGCCCACGGCGCCCGAGAAGATGACGATCGTCACGGCCTACGAGCGCGTCATCGATCTGCCGAACAACCGCACGCGCGTGCGCGCGAAGCAGTCGCGCGCGTTCGTGTTCGCGGCCGAGGCGATGATGACGGGTCGGCCGATCGATCAGGCGCTCGACGGCGACGTCGCGTTCGACGTCGCGCCGGGCGGCAACGCGCGGCGGCTGTCGAGCGAGGTCGCGATGCGGCGCCGCATGGAGCTGCTCGCGAATCCGATCGTCGCCGTGCGCGCCGCCCTCGACCCGGGCAGCCGCGTCACGAACCGCCGCGCGGAAGGGGGCGCCACGCTCGTCGACGTGGCGACGGCTTCGGGCGAGCGTTTCACGCTCGCCGTCACCGATGAAACGCAGTTGCCGCGTTGGGTCCGGTGGGTGGGCTCGCACGAGAATCTCGGCGACCTCACTTATCGCGCCGAGTTCAGCGCCTACGAGCCGTTCGACGGCGTTTGGCTGCCGATGAGCTTCAACGTCGTGTCGGACTTCAGGAACAACGTGCAGCTGCGCCTGCACGTCGACCGTTACGTGCTCGACGGCGACGTCGGCGACTTGGCGGCGCCGGCCGCCGTGCGCTCGGCGCCCGAGCCCGCGCCGGTCTACACCGTCGACGCGACCGTCGTCGCGGCCGGCGTTTGGCTACTGACCGGCAACGGTGGCGCGAACTCCGTGCTGCTCGAGTTCGAAGATCACTTGAGCCTGTTCGAGGTGCCGACGAGCCGCGCGTGGACGCACGCGCTGATCGAGAAGGCGCGCGCCACGGTTCCCGGAAAGCCCGTCACCGAGGCGATCATTTCGCACCATCACTTCGATCACACGGGCGGCTTGCGCACGGCGATAGCCGAAGGGCTCACGATCGTGACTCAAGCCGGCAACGTCGCGTGGTTCGAGGAGCTCGCCCGCCGCCGCGTGGAAGCGTTTCCCGACGCGCTGAGCCGCAATCCGAAGCCGCTCGAGACGCGCGCCGTCGACGATCACTTGCGGCTCAGCGACTCGAAGCTCACGGTCGACGTGTACCGCGTGGTGTCGAACGGCCACATGGCGCACGGGCTTCTCGCGTACGTGCCCGAGCACAAGCTGCTCATCCAGGGCGACCTCTTCGACATGAACTGGGAGGTCTACTTCTGGGGCAACACGTACGACGACAACGTCGCATATCGCAAGCTCGACGTCGAGCGCGACGTGCCGATTCACGGCCGAGTGCTGCCGATCGCCGAGGTGCGTGCGAAGCTCGCCGAGCAAACGCGCAACGCCGAGCGGCTCTGCGCTCGCGTCGAAGCCGCCGGTCTGTCGATGCCGGGGTGCCCGCTCGCGTGGGATGATTGAGGTGCGCGCGGGGACGATCGCGGGGCTCGCCGTTCCGGCGCTGCGGGTGCCGCCGCCGCGTCATGCGCGCTCGAGAAGGGTTGCGCGGATCGGGCGACCGGTGCCAGGCTGTCCGCCGCACATCTGGCGCCACTGCGACCGACGGGTGAGACGATGACGATGCGATTCTTTGCAATGACGGGGCTTGCAGTGGCCGTTTGCGCGGCGCTGGCACCGACCGAGCTGCAGGCGCAGAACCGCTCGCAGGAGCGGGCGTGCGCCGCTCTGGTCGACTGGTCGCAAGGTCCCGACGATCTGACGATCACCGAGGCGCGCTTCTACGCGAACCGCACGGCCCCCGCGGGCCCAGGCGCCACGACGACGCTGCCGCCGCACTGCCACGTTGCCGGCAGCTTCGAGCAGCGAACGGGCGTCGACGGCAAGCCGTACGCCATCGGCTTCGCGCTGAACTTGCCGGCCGAATGGAACGGGCGGTTCCTGTTCCAGGGCGGCGGCGGGTTGAACGGCGCCGTGCGCGAGCCGACCGGAGGGCAGGCCGCCGGCGGCCGCAGCGCGCTCGAGCGCGGCTTCGCCGTCGTCTCGACGGACAGCGGGCATCAGGGCAGCGGCTTCGACGGCAGCTTCATGGCCGATCAGCAGGCGCTGCTCAATTTCCAGTTCCAGGCGAATGCGAAGACGACCGAAGTGGCGCTGCCGATCGTCGCGGCGTTTTACGGCGACGCGCCGCATCACAAGTACTTCGTCGGCTGCTCGACGGGCGGGCGCGAAGGCATGGTCATGGCGCAGCGTTATCCGTTTCTCTTCGACGGCATCGTCTCCGGCGCGCCTGCGATGCGGACGACGATCAGCAATCTGGCGCTGCGCTGGATCAGCCAGCAGTACGTGCAAGCCAAGGTGGAGACTCCGCGCGACCCGTTCACGCCGGAGGAAGAGAAGCTCGTCATGGGTGCGCTGATGCAGCGCTGCGACGCGCTCGACGGTCAGGCGGACGGGCTCATCTTCAATCGCACTTCGTGCGACTTCGACCCGACGGAGCTCGCTTGCTCGGCGTCGCTGCGCGGCGGGCAATGCCTCGCCGACAACAAGGCCCAAGCGCTCGCGCGCGCGATGGGCGGCCCCGTGAACGCGGCCGGGCTTCCGGTTTACGTCTCGTATCCGTACGACTCCGGCATCGACGACTCGGGCGGGCTGCCGGGGCTGCTGCTCGCGGGCGGCAACCCGCCGATCGGCCCGAACGGCGCCGAGCTCGTGGAGCAGAACGTCGACGCGGAATTCCTCGACGCCATCACAGCGAACGAAGCGCTCGGCAGCACGGCGACGTACTACAACTTGACCTCGTTCATCGGCAACGGCGGCAAGCAGATCTTCTATCACGGGGAAGCGGATCCGTGGTTCTCTGCGAACGACACGGTCCGCTACTTCGACGAGATCGGTGAGGCGAATGCCGCCGTGCAGCCCGTCGACGAGTACGGTCGCCTGTACCTCGTGCCCGGAATGGGCCATTGCCAAGGCGGCGAGCTGACGCCCGATTCGTTCGATCTCCTGACGCCGATCGTCGAGTGGGTCGAGAACGGCGCGGCGCCGGAAGCCGTCACGGCGACGGGCCGGTCGATGCAGGGCCAGAGCCGGCCGCTATGCCCGTATCCGAGCTACGCGCACTATTCGGGCGGCGACGCGGCTGACGCGCGCAGTTACGAGTGCCGGACGCCCTGACGCCGGCGCGGGGCCGCGGTGGCCGAGCGCTTGGTGGCAATCCCATAGTCCGGGCGAAGCGCCGTCCGGCAGCACCGATACCTTCAGCCGTTCATTTGCCTTGACCGGAAGCGATGGCGCGGCGCGGTCGACCGAATTGACCCCGGACCGCTCCCGGCCGGAATCGTAGTGGGGATCGCGCCGGTTCCGGTTCTCGTGGCTCCACGCGTTCCGAGCTTGTTCCACGGTCGCGGTGGCACGGTCAATGCATCGCGGCCAATATGAGCGCGCGCGAGACTGACCAAGCGGACCACCGCGCCAGCAGACGTTCCACCATCCAGCGCCGCGCCCTACTGCGGGCGATTCAGAATCGTCTCGAAGTGCCGATGCTCGTGCTGGCACTCGTCTGGATCGCGATCTTCATTGTCGAGACGGTCCGCGGCTCCAGCACGGTGCTGACGGCGGCAGGTTACGCGATCTGGGGTTCGTTCATTCTCCAGTTCGCGGTCGAGATCATCGTAGCGCCGCGCAAGCTTCACTACGTCAATCGCAATTGGCTCACGATGTTGGCGCTGGCGCTGCCCGCGTTGCGGGTTCTGCGCGTTGTGCGTATTGCGCAGCTTGCTCGAGTGTCGCGCACAGCCGGTGCGTTGCGTGGCGCACGGCTTGTACGCGTCGTCTCGTCGGTAAATCGCGGTATGCGCGCATTGCGGGCGACGATGAGGCGCCGCGGCTTCGGCTACGTGATGTTGCTAACGGCGCTCGTCGTCGCCGCCGGCGCGGCCGGAATGTACGCGTTCGAGCCGACCGCCTTCGACGGTTATGCAAGCGCTCTGTGGTGGACGGCGATGCTCGTCACGACGATCGGTTCTCAGTATTGGCCCGAGTCGCCCGAAGGGCGCGTGCTCTGCCTGCTCCTGTCAGTGTACGGCCTCGCGATGTTCGGTTACGTGACCGCTACTCTTGCGACGTTCTTCATCGGTCGCGATAAGGAGCAGCGCTCGTCACTTTCGACCGTGGAATCGATGGCCGCTTTGCGGCATGAGATCGCCGAGCTGCGCAAGCAGCTCCAGGTCCGTGACAAAGAGGACGAGCGCGGAAGCGGTGGGGCGGTGCAGAGCCGGTAGGGCGACGGCCGTGACGCGGTCAGCCCCGTTGCGGCATGTGGCATCCCCGCGGATGCAGGAATGCGGCGGCACGACGATCCATGCCCTGGCCCCTGAACCGGAGTCCGGTGCCGCTGCATGGCCTCCGTTGGCTCACGGTCGGCGCGGGTCGGCGCGCGTAGCAGTCGGTATACTCTCGGGCACCTGTTGGGGGAACATCGATGCTGCATTCAACGCTGCGGCGCGGCGGGCTCGCCCTCGGTGCGACCGTCGCCGTCGCCGCAACCCCGTCCGCGCTCGCGCAGCGCATTCAGAAGGCTCGAGCCTTCACGGCACTCGAGCTCGTGCAGCATCCGGCAGAGAACTGGATCACGAACGGCGGCAACGTTCTCAACCAGCGTTACTCGTCGCTGACCCAGATCAACCGCGACAACGTGGCGCAAGTCAAAGCCGTGTGGCGCACGAGCTTGAACGGCTCGGGCTTGGGCCAAGGCTACTCGCAGCAGGCACAGGCGCTCTTCTACGAAGGCACGCTGTATGTCGTGACGGGCGACAACGACGTGTTCGCCGTCGACGTCGAAACGGGCCAGATTCTCTGGACCTACGAAGCGAACGTCGACTTCGAGAATGCCGTCATCTGCTGCGGCCGGCTGAGTCGAGGCGTGGGACTCGGCGATGGCAAGGTCTACCTGGGCAGGCTCGACGCTCGGCTCGTCGCGCTCGATCAGCTCACGGGCAAAGTCGTGTGGGACATCGCCGCCGGGGACCCGGGCGTCAGCGAAGGCATCACGGCCGCGCCGTTGTACTACGACGGCAAGGTCATCGTCGGTTTCACGGGCGGCGAATATGCCGTGCGCGGCCGCATCAGCGCCTACGACGCAAGAAGCGGCGAGCTCGTCTGGAACTTCTATACGGTGCCGGGGCCGGGCGAGATCGGCCACTCGACGTGGCCGCAAGACAACGAGGCCTGGAAGTACGGCGGCGCGCCGGTATGGCAAACGCCGAGCGTCGACCCCGAGCTCGGCATGATCTACTTCAGCACCGGTAACGCCGGGCCGGACTTGAACGGCGCGATTCGCGAAGGCGACAACCTGTTCACGGCGTCGCTCGTCGCGCTCGACGTGAGCACGGGCGAGTACCGCTGGCACTTCCAGCTCGTGCGTCACGACATCTGGGATTTCGACGCGCCGAATCCGACGATCCTGTTCGACGGCGATTTCGACGGCATGCGCCGCAAAGCCATCACGGCCGTGTCGAAAGCCGGCTATCTCTACATCCTCGACCGCACGAGCGGCGTGCCGCTCACGCCGGTCGTCGAGACGCCGGTGCCGCAGGACGCCATTCAAAAGACGGCGGCGACGCAGCCGATCCCGCAAGGCGACCCAGTGGTGCGGCACGAGATCGACGTCGTCGGCGAGGACTTCGAAGGCATTCTGCGCAACCAGGGCCGCACGTTCACGCCGTTCAGCACGGGCAACCCGGCGATCTGGCGGCCGTTCTCCGGCGTCACCTGGCACCCGAGCTCGTACAACCCGGCGAACGATCTCATGTACATCTGCGCCGGGGACGGCCCGGGGCGCGGTACCGTCGGCGGCGACCCGAATGCGACGATCGGCCCGGAGCCCGACGCCGACAACCGGCGCTATGTGCAAGGCACGTTCGGCAGCGCGCGCGACATAGGCACGGACTCGCGCAACACGCTGGTCGCGATGAACGTGACGAATCACAAGGTCGCGTGGCGGCGGCTGCTCGACAGCCGCTGCGCCGGCACGATCAACACGGCCGGCGGGCTCATCTTCGCCGGCCGTTTCAACGGCGAGCTGACGGCGCTCGATAGCGACACGGGGCAGCGTCTCTGGTCGTTTCAAACCGACGGCGGCTTCACGACGACGGCCACGACGTTCGAGCACGAGGGCGTGCAGTACCTCGCGGGCATCGCGGGCGGCGGCGTGACCGGGGGGCGGCTCAACGACGGGTTGTGGCTCTTCTCGTTGAACGGGACGATCGAGTCGCTGCCGCCGGGCTCGGGCGATCCGCCGCCGGCGAACGGGCCGTCCGGCGGGGCCGATGCCGACGCGCCGCACAGCGATCCGCGCGCGTTCTTGGCCGACTTCGATTTGCGGCGCACGCCGAGCCCGAGCCGCGGCGCGGAGATCTACGCCACCGTGTGCCAGACCTGCCATGGCCCGCGCGGCGAAGGGGGTCAGCTCGGCAAGCCGCTCGAGCGGGGGCTCACGATCGAGGACATCATGACAACGGCGCGCTCCGGTGTCGCAGGCACCGCGATGCCGCCGTTCGGCAACGCGTACACGCCCGAAGAGCTGCACGACGTCGCGAGCCATATCGTGAACCGAATCTTGCCGCAGCGTTGACCAGCGCGGGGTGCTTGCCGTACGCCGCAGAGACGAGGAGCATTGACTCGATGTCGCCACCGAAGGTATTGCTGCCGCTCATCGCAGGGATCGGTGCACTGGCGTCGTTGACGTCGCCGTCGCTGGCGCAGCGGCCACAGGGCGCGGCCGAGCTCACCGAGCAGCAACGTTTACGGGCGCAAAGCCCGGGCGGCCCATTGACGCCGGGCGTCGAGCTGCCGAGCTGGCCCGAGGCGGCGAACCGGCTCGAGCAGAGCTCGCCCGTGACGGACGAGATGCTGACGAATCCCCCGCCGAGCGACTGGCTGAGCTGGCGCCGCACGCGCGACGGACTCGGGTTCTCGCCGCTTGCAGGCATCGACAAGCGCAACGTCGGCAGGCTGCAGCTGAAGTGGTCGCTGTCGCTGCCGCCCGGTCCGAACACGGCGACGCCGCTCGTGCACGACGGCGTCGTCTACGTGCACTCGTTCGGCGATCACGTTCAGGCGCTCGACGCCGCGACGGGCGACGAGCTCTGGCATTACGCGCGCGAGCTGCCGAGCACGTTCCGGCCCACGGTCAAGCGGAACATGGCGCTCTACGGCGACAAGCTCTACGTCGGCACCTCGGACGTGCACGTCGTGGCGCTCGACGTGAGGACGGGCGTTCCGGTCTGGGACACGGCGATCGCGGCCGAAGGCAGCGGCTTCGGCTTGAGCGGCGGGCCGCTCGTGGCGCGCGGCAAGGTCATGCAGGGGGTCAACGGCCAGGCGCCGGGCGGCGCCTACATCGTTGCGCTCGACGCGGAAACCGGCGCGGAGGCGTGGCGCTTCCATTCGATCGCGCGCCCCGGCGAGCCCGGCGGCGACAGCTGGAACGGACTGCCGCTCGAGCAGCGCACGGGCGGCTCGGTATGGACGGCCGGCAGCTACGATGCCGAGCGCAACCTCGCGTTCTTCGGCCCGGCGCCCACCTACGACACGGGGCCGCTGCGCGATCCCGTGGCCAGGGCCGGCATCACGAACGATGCGCTCTACACGAATGCAACGATTGCGCTCGATCCCGACACGGGCAAGCTCGCGTGGCACTTCCAGCACGTGCCGAACGATCAGTGGGATTTCGACTGGGCGTTCGAGCGGCAGATCCTCACGTTGCCCGTGGACGGCCGCGCGCGCCGCGTGCTGCTGACGGCCGGCAAGGAAGCCGTTTACGACGCGCTCGACGTCGACGACGGAGGGCGCTATCTCTTCTCGCTCGATCTCGGCTTGCAGAACTTCATCACGGCGATCGACGCGCGCACGGGCGCGAAGACGATCGATCCCAAGCTCGTGCCGTCGCGCGAGCAGGCGATCGTCGTGTGCCCGCACGCGGGCGGCGCCAAGAGCTGGGTGCCGGGCGCCATCAATCCAACGACGCGCGTGCTGTTCGTGCCGCTCGTCGAGTCGTGCATGGATTTGACGCCGGTGCCGCTCGAGCAGCGTGGCTCGCTGTCGACGGGCGTGCGCTGGACGATTCGCCCGCGACAGGACAGCGACGGCCGCTACGGCCGCATCCAGGCCATCGACCTTGCAACGCGCGCAACGCTGTGGACGGCGCGGCAGCGCGCGCCGCAGACGACGGGTGTGCTCGCGACGGCGGGCGGTCTCGTGTTCGCGGGCTCGCTCGATCGCGTGCTCGCGGCTTACGACGACGCGACGGGCGAAGTGCTCTGGCAGGCTAAATTGAACGACGTGCCGAGCTCTTCTCCGATCAGCTACGCGGTCGACGGCAAGCAGTACGTCGCGATGACGGTCGGGCACGGGTCCGCCCACGCACTGACGTTCCCGATGCTGACGCCCGAGATCGACTTGCCCGTAGTGCGCAGCGCGACGATCTGGGTTTTTGCGCTGCCTTGACGGCCGACGCAACGACGGCCGCCATCGACGGTACGAATCGTCATGCAGAACGGTGACCAACGTATGAAAGAGCCGACCGGCACGGCGTCGATGTTCGTCGCGCTCGGCGTCGCGGGCGCGCTCGGCGCGCAGCCGCCGCCCGCGGTGCCGCAGCCGCCGTGCTCCCCGGGGCCGAACGTCGTTTGCGGGCAGCGGGGACCCGAAGACTTGGTCGCGCTCGGCGCCGACTGGGTGGCCGCGTCGGCGCTCGCGGCTCCGGGCGGCCTCATCGTCGTGCGCACGCGCGACCGCACGCCGTTCACGGTGTATCCGGCGGAAGGCGCGCGCGAGCGCCACGACCGCCAAACCTATCCCGATTGTCCGGGCCCGCCCGACGCGCAGAACTTCACGACGCACGGCCTTTACGCGGAGCCCGATGGAGGCCCCGTCCACAAGCTGTTCGTCGTCGCGCACGGCGCACGCGAGTCGATCGAGATTTTCGAGATCGACACGCGCCCCGAGACACCCGTCGCCATCTGGCTCGGCTGCGCCGTCGCGCCCGATCCGATCGGGCTCAACTCCGTGCGCGGGCTGCCGGACGGCGGCTTCATCGCGACGAACTTCCTGCCGCGCAACAGCACCCCGGCGGCGACGCAGCGCATGCGCGAAGGCGAGCGGAACGGCGAGCTCTGGGAGTGGCACCCGGCCACGGGCTGGCAAAAGGTGCCGGGCAGCGAAGCGGCCGGCGCGAACGGCCTCGAGCTTTCGACAGACGGCCGCACGCTGTACGTCGCGGCCTGGGGCACGCAGTCGTTCTTTCGCCTGTCGCGCGGCGGCACGCCGCCGACGCGCGACGAGGTGCCGCTCGGGTTCATGGTGGACAACGTCCACTGGGCGCGCGACGGGTCGCTGTACGCCGTCGGCCAGGCCCAGCGAAGCTGGAAGGCCGTGAAGATCGATCCCAACACGCTCGCCGTGCGCGACGTGCTCGTCGAACCCGACACGGCGGATTTCAACGCCGGCACGGCGCTCGTCGAGGTCGGCGACACGCTTTGGGTCGGCTCGTTCCGCGGCAACCGCATCGCGATCTATCCGGCACCGTAGCGTGCTGCCGCGAACGCTCATCGCCGCAATCGGCGTCGCGCTCGGCTCCCCGCCGCTCGTCGCGGCGCAGCAGAGCGCCGGCCGCGGTTGGCCGATGGCCGAGGAGGCCGGCTGGGTCGGGGCCGGGGTGCCGTTCTACAACATCGACGTCGCCACGGCGAAGGACGGCGCCGCGCCCGCCGGCATCACGCCGCTCGCGCGCGACATCTTTACGTCCGACGATTTCTACGTGGATCGGGAGCTGTGGGGCGATCCGCGCTACTTCCGCTGCAACAGCACGCTCGGGCTCGACTCGCAGTGGGGCGACTACTCGAGCGCGCCCACCTACATCACGGACGATCCCGCGAAGGGCGCCTGGGGCCACTGCGACGTGGACTACGCCCGCGAGCACATCGTGAGCCCGTACGGGTTTGCAACGGCGCGAGCGCACTACGAGGCGCTGCTCGACGAGGCGCGCAGCAGGGGCGGGCCGACGCAGTACACGCGTGAGCGCATGCCGCCCGATTGGGACGGCCGCTATACGAACAACGTCAGCATCGTCTTCGGTCTCACGCGCGAAGGACGAGAGCCCGTCGTGCCCGCGGAATTCCGCGAGCCGCCGCAATGGATCATCGGGTACCACAATCAGGTGCCGACGATTCTCTCCGTGCTCACGCCCGAGTATCGGCAGCGGCTCGTGCAGCAGCTCTATCATCAGGCGCACGATCGCGCGCCGCAGTGGTCGGCGATGCTGTGCCGGCCCGAGGGCTTCATGCGGTGGTGGTCGGGTCCCGGCGGGCCGGGCTCTCTCGACGTGACCGTGACGCCGACGCGGGTTCAATTCTTCGGCGGATCGGGCAACGCGCTCCGCAACGTTCACGTCGGCCGCGACTTCGACCTCTCCGGGTCCGTGCCTCGCCTCGGTGCCGACGTGCCTCGCTGGATGGGCGAAACGGTCGGCTTCTGGGACGGCGACGCGTTGATCACGTGGACGTCGAACATCCAGGGATGGTTCACGCACTCGAGCTGGGAGTACTCGAGCAAGCTGCAAACGATCGAAGTTTTCACGCCGCGTTTCGACTCCGACGGCGAGCTCGTCGGGCTCGAGCACGAGGCGGTCTTCTATGACGAGGAAGCGCTCGTGGAGGCGGTGCGCAACGTCCGCTTTCTGGCGCGGCAGGGCGACTTCAACGACGTCCCGCCGAACAACCTCACTCACTGCAACCAGACTTTTTTCGTCGTGAACGGCCGCGCTACGCCGCTCGCGCCGGGGACGGTGATCGAGTATCGCGTCGAAGACCTTTACGGCCGGCCGTGGGCCGCGGTGTGGGAGGAGTACTTCGAGCAGGGAATGCAGCGGCCGGAACGCGAGGACATTTTCAGCTTCGACCAGGACTAGCCGGCAGGGCGGTCGGTCCCGATGCTACGATTTCGGCCGGCGGCGCAACGCCGTGCACGGCGAAATGGAGAGAAGCATGAGCATGAAGATTCATCGCCGGACAACCGGCGCAATCGCCGCCGCGGCGGCGTTCGTCGCATTGGCCGCAGATGCGCAACCGTCGCAACTCGAAGCCAACAAGCGCATTGCCACGGAATTCTACGACGCGGCCATCAACCGCAAGGACTTCGCGGCGGCGTCGCAGTATCTCGGCAGCTACTACAAGCAGCACAACCCCACGGCCGCCGACGGCGCCGAGGGGCTGCGGGCGTTCATCGATTTTCTGAGGGCCCGCTATCCGAATCAGCGCGGCGAGATCAAGCGCGTGATCGCCGAAGGCGATCTCGTCGTGCTACACGTGCATTCCACGCGCGGCGACGACACGCCGGGCCGCGCCATCGTGGACATTTTCCGTATAGAGAACGGCAAGGTCGTTGAGCACTGGGACGTCATCCAAGACATTCCGGCGCAGCCGGCGAATCAGAACGGCATGTTTTGAGACGAGCGATCGCGGCCGTCCGAAAGGCAGGGCGGGTGAGGCAAGGTGGGTTGTCACCGCGAGAAGTCGAAGATCGACTCGCCGTCGGGACGCTGCATGCCGCCCTCGAAGTAGCGCTCCCAGATTTGCGCCCACGGGCGGCCGTACATGTCGGGAATCGTGTATTCGATCGTGACGCCGGGCGCGAGCGGCAGCGGCCTGCCGTCGACCGGAAAGATCGTTTGAATGCAGCGGTTGTAGATGAACGGATCGACGTTCTCGAGCTCGCCCGTCTTGATGTGCACTTGGATCAGTCGTAACGGCTGCGCCAGCGCTTCGTCGTCGTAGAACACGATCTCGTGCTCGAGGCCCGCGAGCTCGCCGTTCGGTCCGCGCCGCGGCGAGAAGATTTCGACGGTCTGCATTTGCCCCGAAAACTCGAACACGCCGTGAGTGATCCAAGGGATGACGTTCGAAGTCCACGTGATCAGCGTGCCGCCGTCCCAGAACGCGACGCTTTCGCCGAACCATCGCGGCACGTCCGGTCCCAACCGCGGCACGGCCCCGCTCGTGTCGAACGTGCGTCCGACGTTGAAATGGCGGATGAAATTCTCGGCGCTGCTCGCCATGAGCTGCACGCGCTCCGGCGTGGTGACGAAATCCATCGCGAGATGCGCCTGGCGCGAGAACAAGCGCATGAAACCGTCGGGCCAGCAGAATTGCGCGGGCCAGAGCGGCGCGTTGTTGACGCTCTGGTGGTAGTGCATCTGCACCGTGCGCTTCTGATACTCGGGCGTCAGCAGCGACAGGATCGTCGAGGTTTGGTTGATCGACGTGAAGAACCACTGCGGCGGCTCGGCCAAGTGCGCGGGCGCTTCGTAGGTTCCGCCGGCGCGTTGCGCAACGAATGCGAGCGAGATGGCGCGGCTATAACGCCCGTTCCAGTCGGGCGGCGGACTCTCGCGCGTGTAGACGGTCGGCCCGCCGTTCGCCGTCGTCTCCGCGAGCAATGCCTCGTAGTGCTGCTGCGCCGTCGCGAACGGGTACGGAGAGACGATGGCTTCGCGCGGATAGTCGATCTCGCAGTGACCCCACGAAGCGCTGCCCGGCGGCGACGTGCCGATCATGACGCGCGCCGTCGTCAAGTCCGCGCCCCACATCGCCTGCAGCGTCGACGGGCTGTTGCAGCGGAAGTAGCGCGGGTCGGACCAGAGGTCGCGGTCCAAGTAGAAATCCTTCGTCGTGAAGAGATCTCGTTCGAGCGGCACCACGCCGTCCGGCGCGCGCCCGTCCCACGCAGCTTGCTCGCCTTCGCCTTCGAGGCCGCCGCCGACGTAGGCGAGCTCGTTCACGAGCACGGGCCAGCCGCGCCCGACGCTCGTCGGTTGCGGCGGCGCTTGGCCTTGTGCAAGCGGCGGCAGCGCGGCCGCGAGCAAGGCGAGCGCCGGCGCGAGCGGCGACGTCGTTGTACGCGGCCGGGCGCTGCTCGACGCCGCGTCAGCGGCGGCGCGAAGACGGTGTGGCGCAAACATAGGAGCTCGCGGCGTCCGCGGGGCCGTCGACGTAGCGCGGATACGTCGGGTACGAGCACATCGGCCGGCTGCCCGAAGGCCCCGTGACGATCTCGCTCTTGCCGGGAGCCTGGCCGTTCTCTACCCAGTCGCGCAGCAACGCGAACCGGTCGATGCTGCTCGGGATCGGTGCGCGCTCACGCTCTGCGCCGTTGCCGTCGATGGGCGCCGAGTTGCCCGTGAGCCCGTGCCCCGTCTGCGGCAACACGTACAACCGCGCGAAACTGTCGACGGCCCGCCGGCCCATCGTGTCGAGCATCGACTCGTAGTAATCGAGTTGCTCGCCCGAGGGCGCGATCGTGTCGTCCGTGCCGATGATGACGATGAGCTTGCCGCCGCTTCTGCGGAACGCCGCGAGGTCGGGGTTCGTCGAGTCGAGCCATTGCGCCGTCTGCGCGCGGCGCGCGCGATACTTCGCCGTGTCGTAATCGAGCGGGTTCGCGCCCAAGTCCTGCATCACGATGCCGTTGACGCCGTTCGAGCCCAGCGTCGAGAACACCGGCGCATCCGGCGCAGCCCCTTCCTGACCGCGGTAGCGCTGCCCGACGAACAACGCGCCGGGCGGCGCCATCGGCGTGCCGCCGAACGGGGGCGGTGCCGCGCCCGGTGGGCCGCCGCCCGGCGCGCGTCCCGGCGGTGCGCCCGGAGGAGGGCTCGGAGGCGGTGCGGCGGCGCCGCGCGGGCCCGCGCCGCGCGGGCCCGCGCCCGGCGGCGGGCCGAAGCCGAAGGCGCCGCCCGCCACGGCCGTCGTCGGTGCCCACATGCCGAACGTCGTACGGCGGTTCGGCAACGTCGCTTGGGCGGAGTACCGAGAGAACACGAAATTCACGGTCTCGATTTGCCGGGCAGTCAGGCAAGCGCGTTCCGAGTCGTCCTGCGGATTCGGATCGACGTCGCCGGGACAGCGCAGCCGAGACCACGGGTCGGGCTCGCGCCCGCCGTCGTTGACGTCGAACAACGCTCGGCAATCGACGTAGTTGTTGATGACGCCGTCGATGCGCGCGTCGACGCCGTCGCACTGGCGCATGAACTCGGCCAGCAGCGCACGGCCTTTGCTCGGCGGCACCCAGGCCGCCAGCGAACGCTCCTGAATACGCGTCAAGGTCGGCGCGAGCATCAGCGTCGAGAAGCCGACGATCGGCACGGTCGCCAGCACGCCGTCGTAGTCGTCCGGGTAGCGCTGCGCGACGGTCAGGCCTTCGCGTCCGCCCTGCGAGCCGCCGACGTAATAATTGAACGCCGGCGGCTCGCCGTACGCGCGCTCGATGAGCACGAACGCAACGTCGTGCGTCTTCTTCATCTGCGCGTAGCCCAGGTTGCGAATGGCCTCGTCGTTCAGCACCCAGCTCGGGTCGTCGGCGTGACCCGAGTCGCTGCCGTACGTGACGTAGCCCTGCCGCATGTCGTTGTTCGCGACGCGCGGCACCGTGCCGTTCATTCCGCCGCCGCCGAGCTGAATTGCGCGGCGATTCCAGGCGGCGGGCAGCGCCACGCCGAAGCGGATCGGTTGTGCCGTGCTGCTCGTATCGACGGGCTCGAGCCTGCCGGTGACGAGGCAGTGCGCCGGCATTTCCTGTGTGGGCGCTACCCAGCGCGGCGCGTCGAGAACCACGGCCGACACGGGCTCGCCGACCGAAGCGGGCGACACGGACGCGGCGAGCGCCGTGCTCGTGCAGGCCGACTCGGTCAGCGAAGCGGAGCCGGCTTTCGGTTGCGCGTGGGCGGCCGTGGCCGAGAGCGCCGCGAGAAGCGCGGAGGCGGCGAGCCGTGGCGCGTGCGGACGATCAAACATGGTTCCCCCGTGCGCCGGTTAAGCCGGCAAGGTGTTGAATGTGAAAGTCATTTGTGTCGAAGGTGTAGCGAACCACGACAGCCCCGAGTCATGCGCAGTGGCGGGTAACCGCCGCGGCGAAGCGTTGACAGGGGGA
>Ga0209172_10005597_pt1 | contig 15025 bp, 9 predicted proteins | sample LarsenN4metaG_FD_184113 | JGI IMG/M metagenome (GOLD analysis project Ga0209172, IMG submission 184113) | Hot spring sediment bacterial and archeal communities from British Columbia, Canada, to study Microbial Dark Matter (Phase II) - Larsen... ... | reverse complement strand
TGCTCGTGGAGCGCGAGGTGTTTGTGGACTTCGTCGACGGCTTCGTCGCCAAGGCCAAGGCGCTGAAGATCGGCGACCCGCTGGAAGAGGACACGGAGCAGGGCGCGCTCGTCTCAAAGCCGCAGCTCGACAAGACGGAGCGCTACGTCAACCTCGCCCGCGAGGAGGGCGGCGCCATCCTGTGCGGCGGGATGCGGGTGATGAATGTCTCGGAGCGCTGCCGCGACGGCTATTTCTTCGAGCCGACGGTGATCGCGGGCCTGGACGCGCGCTGCCGCACGAATCAGGAAGAAATCTTCGGCCCGGTGGTGAGCGTGCTCCCGTTCAAGGACGCGGACGAGGCGGTCGCGCTTGCTAACGCGACAAGCTACGGGCTGTCGGCCTCGCTCTGGACGCGCGACCTGAACAAGGCCCACCACGTGGCCGACGCGCTCCAGGCCGGAACCGTCTGGGTCAACTGCTGGCTGCTGCGCGACCTGCGGGCGCCGTTCGGCGGCGTCAAGCAGAGCGGGGTCGGCCGCGAAGGCGGCGACGAAGCGCTGCGGTTCTTCACCGAACCCAAGAACGTCTGCATCAAGACGCTTGGCAGGTCGCTTAGGCCCTCAGCCTGAAAGATGCGCGCAGCCTGCGCGCATCTTGCGACGCTCGACTTTGGCTGGGGCCGAGGGCCGCCTTAGAATTGAAAGCATTCGCAATGGGGGTCGCCGTTCGAGTCCCACCAACATACCGGCAGCTTCGGGGGCCTGCAGCTGACCCAGCAGTCGCCATTAGCGCAGTGCGCCTCGCAGGCAGGCGGTGCCGGCTGGACCATGAAATCGAAGTCTGCGCGCGAGAAGCTGAGCTGCAGACGCTCCCCTGTGGCGGCATCGACAGCCTCGACGCTCCAAGTCGCCTTCTCTGGATCGAAGCGCACAGCTACTCCACCGGCGATATCGAGAACACTGTGCCGAGCACCCTCATATAACGGCGCGGCGGAGAGTTCGATTTCGCGTCCGACGGACTCATCCGTCTCGGTGGAGGCTCGCGCCGACCAGCCGTTCGCTCGGCGCACCAGCGCTACGCCGGGAGGGAGGCGCAGTACAAAGGTCTCTTGCTCATCAGCCACCACGGCCCGCACACGCGACCGCTGCCTCTGGGCGTTCAACTCACGCTTCGCGCCCAGCCTCTGCATGACGGCCGCTCGACTCCCGTCCTCGCGCTGCTCGGCGTGTGACCTGTCTAGCGTCACCTGAACGACGATGTAACCGTTGTCGAGGATCCAAATCGTGCCGTTAGTCTCGAACGGCAGCGGAACACGTCTAAACAACTGCGGCACAGGAGCCGGTGGCTGCTCCTGCGCGGAGGAGGACGGCTGCTGGACGCACGACGGTTGTGCGGGGGCCGGCGGGCCGAAGATCGCCAGCGCGTGCGCCAGGCTTGCGGCAGAAAGAACCGTTGCGCCGATGACGCTGTAGGCCACAACTCGTACCATTAGTTGTTCCTCCCTGTGTAAGTGCGCTTTCCGGGCACATTCTACCCCCCCTTTCGACGTGTCAAGGGAAGGCGCGCCAAGCGCAGTTAGCGCAAACCTCTATCGAACCGCGAGTTACGCCGAAGCCCACACGCCGGACGTACCGAGCGCCCTCGCTTCGGGGGCGTGAAGCAAAGCGCCTTGGCCCCGCGAGGGCGGCGACGAGGCGCTGCGTTTCTTCACCGAGCCGAAGAACGTGTGCATCAAGACCTAGAGCCGCTTCCAGTATGCGCGTTTCGCGCACCGCTATGGTTTCCCCAGCAGCGCCTTCGCACGCGCCAGCAGCACCTGCACGTCGTCGCCTTCGCTTGCCGCGATCACACCCGCTGCCTGCAGCCGGCGGAGCCAAGTCCGCTGCTGCTTGGCCAGTCGGCGGGTACGGACCTTGATCTGCTCGACGGCCTCGTCCAGCGTCAGCCGGCCCTCGAAGTGGTCAAACAGCTCGCGGTAGCCGACCGCCTGGCGCGCCTGCGGCCCCACGCCACGTGGGTCGCTCCACAGCCGCCGCGCCTCCTCTACCAGCCCCGCCGCCGCCATCTGCCGCACGCGCTCGTTGATGCGCCGGTTCACCGCCTCCCGTTCGCGCTGTAGATGGATCAGCGCCCAGTCCCAATCCGGACGGCGCAGGCAGCCGGCATCCCACTGCTGCTGCAAGCGGCTGATGGGCACGCCGCTCAGCCGGTACACCTCCAGCGCCCGCTCGATCCGCCGCAGGTCGTGACGGTGAATCCGTTCCGCCGCCGCCGGGTCGACCGCGGCCAGCTCGGCATGCAGCGTGTCGACGCCGTCGCGCGCCGCGCGGGCGCGCAGCTCGCGACGAAGCGCGGGATCGGCCGATGGCCCGGCGAACAGGCCCTCGTAGAAGCATTTGAAGTACAGCACCGTTCCGCCGACGGCGATGATCGGCCGGCCGCGGCTGTGAATTTCGGCGACGGCGCGGTCGGCCAGTTCGACAAAGCGGGCGGCGCTGAAGCTCTCCCACGGGTCGGCCACGTCGATCAGGTGGTGCGGGAGCGCGGCCCGCTGCTCGGGCGTCGGCTTGGCGGTGCCGATGTCCATGCCGCGGTAAACCTTCATCGAGTCGATGCTGAGGATCTCGCCGCCCAGCTCCGCCGCCAGGGCGCGGGCCAGCGCCCCCTTTCCGCAGGCGGTGCAGCCGAGCAGCACGAGCACTCGTGGGCGGTCGGTCATGCAGGATCGAGAGCGCACACGCGCTCTGGAACACGATATCCGCGCGGCGGGGCGCCGTGCGGTTTTGACGCGCGCCGGTCGCAGGCGGATCATAACGCCGGCTACCCAACGGGGGCGTCGGCGATGGCAGTGCAGTTTGTGCTCGGGCGAGCGGGGACGGGCAAGACCCGCCGCTGCCTGGATGCCCTGGCGGCCGAGCTGGCCAAACCTGAAGACCGCCGGCTGCTCCTGCTCGTCCCGGAGCAGGCCAGCTTTCAGATGGAGCGGGCGCTGGCGCTGCGCGCCCCGCGGCACGGGTACTGGCGGGCGGAGGTGCTGAGCTTCTCGCGGCTGGCCTGGCGCATCTTCGACGAGCTCGGCTGCGGTCCCGACGAACTGGTACCCGCGGCGCGCGAAATGGCGCTGCGCGTGGTGGTGCGGCAGTCGCCGGCGGCGATGGCAGCGTTCGGCCGTGCGGCACGGACGCGCGGCTTCTTCGCGCAGCTCAGTCGGCTGATCGAAGCCCTGCTGGTGGACAACGTATCGCCCGCAGCGCTGCGCGAAGCGGCCGGCCGGGCGCCGCCGGCGGTGCGGGCGCGCGGGCTGGCCACAGCCGAGCTATACGAACGGTTCCTGGCGTGGCTGGGACCGCAGCGGTGCGACCCGGCCCAGCGGCTCGAGACGCTGCGCGTCCGGCTGGATGAGATCAACTGGCTGCGCGACGCCTCGATCTGGGTCGACGGCTTCGCCGGTTTCACCGGACAGGAGCTCGAAACGCTGCTCGCGCTGGCGCGGCGCGCGCGGGAGGTGACGATCACGCTGCTGCTGGACCCTGCGGCGCCCGCCGTCGCGAACCCGCGCCGCCCGCCGGACGTGCTCGACCTGTTCCACCGTACGCAGGTGACGTACCAGCGGCTCTTGAGCATGCTGCGCGACGCGGGCGTCGAGCTGCGCGCGGCGATTCTTCTCCAGCCTCCGACGCCGCCACGCTTCGCCCAGAACGCTGTGCTGGCGCAGCTCGAGGCCGGGCTGGCCACGCCGCTCACAGCCGCGCCGTCTGCTCCGCCGCCGACAAGCGAGCCGGCCGCCGGCGGCGCCGTGGGCATGGGCCGCACTTCGCGGGCGAGCGGCAGCCGCGCCGAGGCCGCGGCGCCGACGCTCTGGGACCTGCCGCCCCCGCGGCCCGCGCCCGCGGGCGACGTACGTATCGTGGCGTGTCAGACGCGGCGGGACGAAGTTCACCAGGCCGCGCGCTACATCCGCCGTGTGGTGATCGAGTCCGCTGGAAAGTTGCGCTTCCGCGATTTCGCCCTGATCGCACGCGACCTGACGCCGCTGGCGGCGCTGGTCGCCGACGTCTTCGCAGAGTACGAAATCCCCTTCTTCGTGGACCGCCGCCGACCGCTGGCGGCGCATGCCCTCGGTGCATTCGTGCAGGCGTTGTTCGAGGTCGTGCAGAGCGACTTCGCCGCAACGGCGACGATCGGCTGGCTGCAATCCGGCCTGTTGCCGCTCCGCCGCAGCCAGGCCGAACGGCTCGAAAACGTCATCCGCCGAAACGAGCTTGCCGGCCTGGAAACCTGGCGGCAGCCGCACTGGCCGTACGGCGGCGGCCGCGGATCGCCGCGGCCGCGGCCGGACAAGCCCTGGACGGCCAGGCTCGACGCCGCACGCGTGGCGATCGCGGCGGCGGCCGCGCCGCTGGTGCTGGCCTCGCACCGCGCGCCGCCGCCGACCGGTTCCGAGTGGGCCGTGGCCCTCTACGCCGTGCTGCGAGCACTGCGCGTCGGCAAGCGGCTGGCCGGCTGGATGCGGGCGGCCCAGCAGCGCAGCGACTGGGAGACGGCCGAGGTGCATCGGCTGGCGTGGGCCGCGCTCTGCGACGCGCTCGACCACCTGCACGACGTGCTCGCCGGCACGCCGCTCGAGCTGAGCGAGTGTGCCGAGGTCGTCACGGCGGCGTTGTGTGAGACGACCGTCGGCCTGTCGCCGCCGACGCTCGATCAGGTGCTGGTCAGCGCGATCGAGCGCAGCCGGCACCCGGACATCAAGTACGCCTGGTTGTTCGCGTTCAACGACGGCGTCTTTCCCGCGCCCGCGGTGGAGGAGCCGATCCTCAGCGCGGCGGAGCGCGACGCGCTGGCATCGGCAGGGCTGGAGGGGCTGCGTCCGCGGCGGCACGACCTCTTCGCCGAACGGCTGCTGGCCTACATCGCCCTGACGCGGCCGGCGCACGGGCTGACGATCAGCTACGCGACGGCCGGCGACGATGGCCAACCGCAGTTCCCCTCGCCGCTGCTGGGCGACGTGAAGGCGGCCCTGCCGGGCGTGGTGGAGGTTGTGGCGGGGGACGACGACCCGCCGGTGTGTGTGGCCGAGCTGGCGTGGGGGCGCGTGGCGACGGCGTGCGAGGCCGATGGTTCGCTGGCGCGGGCGCGTTATTCCGCGCTGTGCGGTCGCCTGCGCGACGAGCCGGGGGTGGGGCCAGCGCTTGAGCGGCTGGTGCGCGGGCTGACGTACACCAACCGGACGGTGCGACTGCCGGAGGAGCTGTCGGCCGGCGGGTTGCGCGGCCGGGCGGTCTCGGTCAGTGAGCTGAATGCGTACCTGCGCTGTCCGTTCCAGCACTTCGCGCGCTACCGGCTGAAGCTCGATCCGCTGCGTGGGCCGGACCCGCTTCACCTTGAGCAAGGCCGCGTCGGGCACGAGATCCTGGCCGGCGTGGTGCGGCGGGCCATGGACGCCGGCCGACCGGTGCGCGAGCTGAGCGACGAGCGGTGGCTGAAGTTCCTGGCGGAGGCGATCGCGGAGTTCAAGGCCGAGCAGCCGCCGGGCCCATTCCACGCGCAGACACGTTTTCTGGGCGGGGTGCTGGAGGAATTCCTGCGTGAGCTGGTGCTGGTGCACGCGGAGCGCTGGCGGCGCGGCGATTTCGCGCCGGTCGCGGTTGAGCAGTCCTTTGGCGGCGACGGCCCGAACGAATGGCCGGCGTTGGAGTTGCAGGTGGGGGATGGCCCGCCCGTAAGGGTGCGCGGCCGCATCGACCGGATCGACGCGGCGGACGGGCCGGACGGCCGGCGGCTGCTGGTGTACGACTACAAGTCGTCGCTGATCCGTCTGCGCGACGCGTACCTGGTGGACTATCCGCTGCAGGTGTTCACGTACCTGCTGGCCGTGCAGCAGGCTCAATCCAGCCGCGCCCGCGTCGCCGGAGCGCTGCTGGCGCCGCTGTTTCCCGATTTGGGAATCCTGGGCAAAGAGTACTTCCAAAAGGCGGACGAGCGCGATCGAGCGCTGCTCTTGTACCGCCCGCGCGGCCGGTTCGACCAGGCTGTCGCGGGCTGGCTGGATGTCAACCATGAAGTCGGTGCATCTCCAGTGGCGGCGATGGCCCGCAAGAAGGACGGCGACTTTTACTTGCGGGCCGACGCCCGCCCCGCCGCCGAGATCGAGAGCCGTCTGACGCTCGCGCAGCGCACGCTGGAGCAGGCGGTGGCGGGGGTGCGGATCGGCGGCGTGGAGGTCGCGCCGTTGCGAACCGGAAGCGCGCTGGCGTGCAAGCACTGCGACTTCCAGCCGCTGTGCCGCTTTGAGGCCGGGCGCAACACGATCCGCGATGCGCCGCAGGCGCTGCCGACGCCGTCCGAGGCTGGCTGCAGCGGAGACGAGCTGCCATGAGCACCGCGCCCAAAAAGCTCACGCCGCAGCAGCGGGCGGCGGTCACGCAGCGCGGTTCGAGCCTGCTGGTCAGCGCCTCGGCCGGATCGGGCAAGACCGAGGTGCTGGCGCGGCGTTGCCTGGAGCGCGTCTGTGAGGAGCAACAGCCGTGCGCGATCGACCAGTTGCTGGTGGTCACGTTCACGCGTGCGGCCGCGGCCGAGCTGCGCGTGCGCGTGGCCGAGCTGCTGCGCCGGCGGGCGGCCACCACGCGCGAGGCCAGGCTGCGTGCGCACCTGCGGCGGCAGGCGGCGCTGATCGACGCGGCGGACATCGGCACGATCGACGCCTGGTGCGGGCGGATCGTGCGCGAGCATTTCGCGGCGGCGGAGGTGGACCCGGGGTTCCGCGTGCTGAGCGAGGAGCAGGCCGGGCTGCTGCGGCGCGAGGTGCTGGACGAGCTGTTCGAGTGGGTCTACACGGCCGACGAAGCCGTGGCGCGCTCCGCGCGCGAGTGGGTGCGGCGGAACCGCAAGCCGCGCGACGGCTTCCTGCGCGAGTGGGTTGAGCAACTCAGCCGGCAGCGCGAGCACCTGGTCAACCCGCAGGACTGGATCGACGCGCAGCGGGCGGCGGTGCAGAGCGGCGCGGACGAGCGACGGGCGCGGGCCGAGCGTTTGCTGGCGCAGGCCTTGAGGGACGAGTGCGCGTTTCAGCGCGGGCAGCTTGAGCAGATGCTGGCCGCAGGTTGCGTACCGCCTGTCGCCGGGGAGCTTCGTGAGTATCGGGACGACCTGCAAGGCTGGTGCGAGGGGCTGGGCGACCCGCGGCGGCTGACGGAGGTCCTCGAGCGGATCGCCGCGCGTACGGCCGGCAAGCCGAAGGGGTTGTCCGCGGCCGACGCGGGCGTGTTGCACGACGTCAACGAGCGCTGGTTCAAGCGGCGGCTCAAGGAGCGCTGGGAAGCCGAGGCGGTGCGTGCGATGCTCGACGGTGCGGATGCGGCCGCGGGCCTCGTGCGCGACGTGCTGGCTCTGGAGAGCGAGTTCGAGCGACGGCTGGCGGAAACCAAACGAAGGCGTGGGGTATATGAGTTCGCCGACGTGCTGCGCATGGCGTTGGACCTGCTCGGCGAGCCGGTCGCGGGGCAGCGGCGGCGCCCGACGCCGCTGGCGCTGGAGCTCCAGCAGCGCTACGCGGAGGTGCTGGTGGACGAGTACCAGGACACCAGCCCGGTGCAGGTGGAGCTGCTGCGGCTGGTGTCGCGCGACGGGCTGGGCGTCGCCAACCGCTTCCTGGTCGGGGACGTCAAGCAGAGCATCTACGGCTTCCGGCAGGCCGAGCCGCGCCTGTTTGTCGAACAGGCGCGGGCCTTTCGCGACGGCCGGGAGCACGGACGCGTGCAGCCGCTGTCCGACAACTTCCGCAGCCACGCGCGACTGCTCGACGGGCTGAACGCGCTGTTCGCGCGACTGTTCGACCCGCAGCTTGGGGGTACGACGTTTGATGACGAGGACTGGCTCGCGGCCCGCCGCAGCGAGCTGCCCAACCTCAGCCTCGACGGGCAACCGCGGATCGAGCTGCACCTGCTGCCGCAGCGCGAGCGCCGCCGGGACGACGCGAACGCTGGCGACGACGAGGCTGAGCCGCTGACGCACATGCAGCGCGAAGGGGCGGTGATCGTCCGGCGGCTGCGAGAACTGCGGGCGGCCGGCGCGCAAGTCCTGGATCATTCCGCTGACGGTTCCCCGCACCTGCGGAGGATGCAGTGGCGCGACGTCGTCATCCTGCTGCGCTCGGCCAAGGGCAACGCACCGGAGCTGGCGGCGGCGCTGCGTGCGGCGGACGTGCCGTGCGCGGCGGTGGGGCGCGAGACCCTGTTGGACAGCCTGGAAGTCCAGGACGTCCGCACGGTGCTGGCGCTGCTGGGCAACCGCCGCAACGACCTGGCCTTGGCGGCGTATCTGCGCGGTCCGCTGGTGGGCCTGAATGAGGAGGAACTGCTGCACGTCCGCCGGGCCGCGCCGCGCAGCGATTTCTACGGGGCCGTTGCGCACTTCTGTCGCACCGCGCCGCCCGGCGAGTTGCCCCGCCGCTTGGCTGCGGCCCTGGCGCAGCTTGACGGCTGGCGGGCCGCGGCGACGGTCGAGGAGCTGCCCGTACTGCTGCGGCGCATCGTGCGCGAGAGCGGCCTGGCGCACTTCGCCCGCGCCCAGCCGTCCGGCGGGCATCGCGCCGCGCTGCTGCGGACGCTCGAGCCGCTGGCGGCCGACTTCGCGCGCTGGGGCCGGCACGCCCCGGCGGAATTCGCCGAATACCTCGATCAGCTCCGCGACGAGGAGCGCAGCCCGGAAGTTGGTGCGGCAGGACCCGGCGACGTGGTGCGCGTCATGACCATCCACGCCGCCAAGGGGCTGGAGTTCCCGATCGTCATCCTGGCCAACAGCGGCGCCAGCTTTGACCGCAGGCCGCGCGGACCGTCGTTGCGCTGCGACGAGGAGCACGGCGTGGGCGTGGAGTTCCTTGATTCCCGCGCTCGGCGCACGCTGCGCAGCCCCGAGCTGCAGGTACTCGAGCCGGCGGCACGGAATCGCGAGCTGTCGGAGGAGCTGCGACTGCTGTACGTGGCGGCCACCCGGGCGCGCGAACTGCTGCTGATCGTCGGCCACGCAAAGCCGGACACCTGGCCCAGGCCGCAGCCGCGCCGCGCCGCGGGCGAAACGCCTCCACTGCTCTCGCGCCTGTCGGCCGCCAGCATGCTGGAATGGGCGCTGACCGCCGTCGCCGCCGGCCGTCTGCACCAGCCGCAGGGCGCAGACCTGCCGCGGGTGCGGATCGAATCCTATGACGAGCCGATCGAAGCGGCGCTGGCGCCGCAGCGCGCGCCGGACGATGAGAAGCAGAAGCTGACGCCGCAAGACGAAGATTGGATCTCATGCGGCCGGCGCTGGCTTACGACGCCGATCGACCTGACGCTGGCCCGCCGGCCGGCGGTCGTCTCGGTCAGCGAGGTCAAGCAGCGGGCCGCGCTGGCCGACGAGTTCCGGCATCCGCCGCACTTCCGCTGGCGCTCGCTGCGCGGGCCGCGCTTCGCAGCCCAAAGGGCCGTCGCTGCCGGCGCCGCGGTGGGAAACGCCTATCATCGTTTCCTGCGCCAGGCGGACCTGTCGCGCCTGCGGAGTGAAGCCGACGTCCGGCGGCAGATCGACGATCTCCTGGCGCGCGGCCGCCTGACGGTGCAGGAGGCGGCGTTGATCGCGCCTGACGATCTGACCTGGCTGAGCGGGACGCCGGAAGGCCGGCTGCTGGCACAGTCTGCCGCGGTCTGCCGCCGCGAGGTCCCGTTCGTCTACGCGCTGCCCGACCCGGAGGACAGCGAGCGCACGCTGCTGCGTGGCGTGATTGACTGCGTGATCGAGACGTCGGAGGGTCTGGTGATTCTGGATTACAAGACCGACCGGATGCGGGACGCTGACGAGTGGAACTGGCGCGTCGAGGCGTACGGCGTGCAGTTACAGCAGTACGCGCGCGCTGCGACCGAGCTCTTCGACCGACCTCTCGGGCGCGCCGCGCTGGTCTTTCTGCGGGCGCGGCGCGTGGAACGCGTGGAGGCAGGCGGAGCTGCACGCCGGCAGGGGACCGATGGATGATCACGAAGGCGGCGGTGGTCGGCACGGGCGCGATGGGCACGGTCGCCGCGTGGATCCTCGCGCAGAACGAGGTGCACGTTGGCTGGCTCGGGCGGCGGGGTGAGCTGGTCGAGGACATCCGCGCCAGGCGCGAGAACCGCGCGCACCTGCCCGGTCTGAAGCTGCCCGAGCGCGTGGTTCCGACGCTGGACGCGGGCGCCGCCCTGGCAGGCGCCGAGCTGGTGATCTCGGCCGTCCCGTGCCAGCACTTGCGGGCGACCTGGCGGCGGATCGGCGGGTGGCTGGCCGGTGAGGTGCCGGTTTGCAGCGCCACCAAAGGAATTGAAACCTCTACTTTAGAGCGGCCGAGCCAGATCATCGCCGAGTACGTCCGCGGCAGCCCGATCGCGGTGCTCAGCGGGCCGAGCATCGCCCCCGAGCTGGCCCGCTGCCTGCCCGCGACGGTGGTGGTGGCCTGCCAGCGCCCGGAGCTGGCCGGCCTGGTGCAGCACGTGCTTCACACCTCGTGGTTCCGCATTTACACGAACCCGGACGTGCTGGGCGTCGAGTTGGCCGGGGCGCTCAAGAACGTGGTGGCGATCGCGGCCGGCATCCTCGACGGATTGCGGGCCGGCGACAACGCCAAGGCGGCCCTGGTGACGCGCGGCCTGGCCGAGATCACGCGCCTGGGCGTCGCGATGGGGGCGCGGCCGCAGACGTTCGCCGGACTGGCCGGCGTCGGCGACCTGGTTACCACCTGCGTCTCGCCGCTCGGCCGCAACCGTTCCGCCGGGCAGCGCATCGGCGAGGGCGTGGCCGTCGAACAGGTGGTGCGCGAGAGCCGCTCGGCGATCGAAGGCATCCCCACCACGCAGGCGGTGCTGGAGTTGGCCCGGCGGCATGGGGTCGAGATGCCGATCACCCAGGCCGTGTACAAGGTGCTGTTTGAGTCCCGGCCACCACTGCTGGCCATCACCGAGCTGATGAACCGGCCGCTGAAGGCCGAGGAGATGGGATAGCATGGGCATGCGGGCCCGCGGCCGCCCGCCGGCGCATGCGTCGGGTGGCACGCTCCGGCCAGGCCAGGCCGTGCGCGCTGTAGGATCACGGCCAAGCTTCGCTTGACCGTGCCACCCCACCGAAACTGAGCGGTGACGAAGGGCGATTAGTAGTTCGTCGCCGGCTCAATCAGGCAGATTGACAGCCGCGGCGCGGCGACCTAGCATCGCGGCTGACGGCACCCCTGGAGAGGCTTGAGACTCCGAGTGGAGCGGAAGGTCACCGACCCATGCCAGGCGATTCCACCTCCACCAGCTTGAGCCAGCACCCGGATCTGGCCGACTACCAGCGGCAGGCCATGCTCGGCTCGCTGTCGGCCATGGTGGCGCACGAGTTCAACAACCTGATGACGCCCGTGCTGGCCCGCGCGCAGGACGCCCTGCTGCGCAACGACGTGGCCGATATGCGCAAGGCCCTGGCCTGCACGGTCGGCCAGACGCAGCGGGCGATGGAGATCACCCGGCGGCTGCTGGCGCTGGCCGACGGCCGCCAGGCGCCGCGGGAAACGTGCCGCGTGGCGGAAGCAGCGGCCGACGCGCTGGCCGCGATGGCCCGCCCGCTGGAGAAGGACGCGATCGAATATCGGGCCGACATCCCCGAGGACCTGGCCGTGCAGGCGCAGCCCGTGCTGTTCGTGCAGGTGCTGCTCAATCTGCTGCTCAACGCCCGTCAGGCGATGCAGGAGCGCGGCGGGCGGCTGACGCTGCGCGCGCGGCGCGAGGGCGACGAGGTCGTGATCGAAGTAATCGACAGCGGCATCGGCATCGCACCGCAGCGCATCGAGAGGGAGATCAACCCCTTCCTGGCCGCCGATCCGCAAGAGCAGCCCTGTGACTGGCAGCGGATTGGCCTGGGGTTGAACGTGTGCCGCATGATCGCCCAGCACCACAAGGCCAGCCTGGAGGCGTTCCCGAACCCGGGCCCGGGCGTCACGTTCCGCCTGCGCTGGCCGATGCCCTAGCAGGCGTTGCCCCGCGCCTCGTCATATCGCCGCCGGCGCTTCCCCCGCGTTCGTAACCGCCCTCGTTGGCGACCTGCGCTGGGAAGGTATGGGTGGCGCGGGCTTCCAGCCCGCGATCCGCCGCGGTTTGACCGGCAGGATGCCGGTCCCACGCATCCCCCAGACCAGCGAGAGCGTGTTCGCCTTCGATACCGGCGGCGGCACGCGGATAGCGTGGACATCTTGCCCGCGAGCCGTCGCGCAGGGGTGGCGCGGGCGTCCCCGCCCGCGAACTGCGAACGTGGCCCGCTGAGGTTAAGTGTTTTCCGGACCGCCGAGGAAGGCCGTGTAGTAGCGCGAGAGCCGATCGAAATAGACCTGCAAGGCACGGCGAAGATGCGGCTTGTCCTGTGTGTTCAAGATGTAATCGACCAGCGACCCGAAGTGCTGTATCTGACGTGGAAAGCGCAGCGAGGGGTCTTTGCGACCGGCGATTTCGCGATCGTCCATCACCTGCACGCGCACTCGCTCAGGGACGGTGAAGGCAAGCAGACCGGGCGCGGGCGGGATCGAGCCGTTTACGAGCCTGGAGCGGCCGTCAAAGTCGTGAAAGAGGTGCGCTTCAAGCGGGCCGATTTGTGCGGTGTCGGTGACGGGCCAAGGCCAAACAAACGCGATTTCCCACACGTCTACCTGGCGGTTGGCGATTACGTCGCTTCGAGCGCTCGTCAGGTGCCGTCGGACGCGGGCGCGGATCCCCTCAGCCTCTCCCCCCACTGACTGACCGACGTAGATCGGCGTCTCATCGCCGGAGAATGTGCGGTAGCTGATCCACGAGTTTCACGATCCCCCACAACGGCGAGGCGCGGTCCGTCTCTGCGTGATCTTCGAGCAGATTGACGAGTTCGTTTCGGAGGCGGACGATCGCTCGCAAATTGACTTGCGCCTCGATGCCAAATCCGCCAATGGCAGAAGAAACACGATCGACCCGAGTCGCCCACTGTTCCAGGCACGGCCTGCACAACCGGAGCGGCCGCCGGTCCGGACCCATCAGAAATGGCACGAAGACCAAGCGGCTCGAAGACATCGCGGGGTGGAGCACTCATTTTCCATTTCCCCGATCGTGCCATCAAGTCCATGCCTTGTCCACGGACTTTAGGTACCATCGACGGTATGGCTGAGCCGAAGAAATCACGCCTTCTGAACACGAGCACAATCGTAATCGGGTACGCGATGAGCCGACTCGACGCTCGTTACTTGCAGGCCTTCAATCATTCGAGCTGGCGCGAAGCGTTCGCGCATGCATCCGACCGCCTTTCCGTCGCACCGGCGAGCTTCAAGAACCTTCGCGATGAGTTCGACCCCGTTCACGGTAACGCGCGCCGCGGCTGGCACGCTCGGCCGCTGAGGAAATCTCGCCAGCGCGTTATCGGAGAGCTATGTGAGACGAGCGACGATGCCCTGCTCGAGCTTGTTTCGCGCATTTTCGCGCACGATCGCGAAGCGCTGGCCGAGGCTGTCAAGCCACTGGCTCGTCCACTGCGCGTCGTTCACAACGTCGCGGATCGACTTCTGACGGGTCGGCTCGCAGAGCAGTTCTTCTTGGAAAACAGCCACGCGATTTCGGGGATAGAGAGATCCGAGATCATCGACAGACGGAATGACGCGTGCGGCTTCGACTTCGGGACGCAACGCGACGCCGGCTTGGCGATCGAGGTAAAAGGTATCAAGACGCTACGTGGGACAATCCTTTTCACTGACCGCGAATGGAGCGAAGCCCGCCTACGATCCATAGCGTACTGGCTCGTTGTCGTTGGGAATCTCACGCGAGGCCCTGTCGCCAGGTTGATTCGCGACCCTCGCGCGTCCCTCACCGCTTCCTGTCGATACCAGCGCACCGTATCCGCGCAATGGACCGCAACGGTCGATGTTGCAGAACTCCGTACGGCCTGACATCGCCTGGCTGCAAGGTGTGCCGAAATATCGCATCACAGTTCCCCCGATTCAGGCGATGTACGGGTTCGGCGACGCGGTTTGCGTCCCCGCGATCACCTGGTTGGACGAGCACATTCTTACGCCGGTGTATGAGTCCGCCGTCGAGAAGCCGACGGCCGCACCGGTGTCGGTTCTCATCGGGTGACCATGGATAACCTGTCGCCCGAGGCTCGGCGGCACACGATGCAGCGCGTACGGGGCAAGGACACCGGCCCGGAATGGGCCGTTCGTCGGCTGCTTCACGCGCTGGGCTATCGGTTTCGGCTTCATCGGCGCGACTTGCCAGGATGTCCCGATCTGGTCTTGCCGGGCCGCCGTGCGGCCCTCTTCGTCCACGGGTGCTTTTGGCATCTTCATCGCTGCAAGGCGGGGCGCAACCCGCCCCGGACAAACGCGGCCTACTGGCAAGCGAAGCGCGAACGAAATCGGAAGCGTGACTGGGCCAATCGTCGACGACTGGTGCGGCTCGGATGGCGCGTGCTGGTGGTGTGGGAGTGCGAGTTGCGCAAGGCGCCAGTGCTGCAAAGACGCCTCCGGAGCTTCCTGGGGCCAGCGCGACCCAAGTAGCGCGATGCCCGCTTTGTTCGGGAAGCTCCCCGGCACCTACCGGCCGGTCCCCGGCTCCGTCGTGACCGCCCCCCCGACCCGTTCGGGGAAGGGCCCCGCCGGGCTGGACAGCTCCCCGAATCGAGCGGCCCGCCAGTGACGGGCCGGTCTACGGCGGTGTCGTGGAGGTCTTCGCAAGAGCACCACTAGCCCAGGCGGTTCGCGATTTCCTCCGCCACCGTCCGCGCGTCGAGCAGCGAATTCTCCACCGCCGGCAGCAGCCAGTTGTCCTGGTTCACGAAGAACACGCGGTCCTGGAACGGCCGCCGCAGATGGTCGCACACGCCGTTGGCGATCATACCGATCTGGGACAACGGCATGGCGTGGCCCCAGCGGGTCATGCGCACCTGCCGCACGGCCGAGAGCGGCACGTCCACGATCCCCAGCATGTGGTGGAGCTGCGGGGCCAGCCGCTGGGCATAGGTCTGCCAGGGTTGGTTGACCAGCAGGGTGAAGCGC
>Ga0209172_10005595_pt1 | contig 15027 bp, 18 predicted proteins | sample LarsenN4metaG_FD_184113 | JGI IMG/M metagenome (GOLD analysis project Ga0209172, IMG submission 184113) | Hot spring sediment bacterial and archeal communities from British Columbia, Canada, to study Microbial Dark Matter (Phase II) - Larsen... ... | reverse complement strand
AGAACTCAACGGCACTGCGCAACTGAGTGCTGACCTGCTGGCGGCTCGGAACCATCCTCGCCCGCAACACGAACGAGGCGGTCGACCCCCATTAGCGCGGACGCACGCCGGCGAGGAACAGCTCCGTCAGCCGTCGCGGCGCTTCGGCGAGCATCGGGAACAACGCGGCCCGGCGGGGCAGGCGCACGTGGCGGCGGTTGCCTTCGACGGCGCGCACGATCGCATCCGCGCACGTCGTCGGGTCGAGCGATGGCAGCACCCCGAGCCGTTCGAAGCGGCGAAACGCCCGGTCGGTCGGTCGGTGACTGCGGACGTGGGCGACCATGTCGGTGCGCACCGGCCCGAGCTCGACGAGTGTCGTGCCAACCGGCGCCCCCTTGCATTCGGCGCGCAACGCCGCCGTGAAGTGGCTCAGCGCGGCCTTCGACGCGGAGTACGGCGCGAGGCCGGGCACCGCGCTGACGGCGCTCAGCGACGACACGTTGACGACGTGGCCGCGCGCACGCGCCACCATGCCGGGGACGATCGCGCGCGCGAGCAGCACGGGCGCCACGACGTTGCACGCGAACAGTTCGTCGATCGCGGCCGCGTCGAGGGTGAGGAAGTCGCCCGCGAGGTCGACGCCGGCGTTGTTCACCAGCACGTCGATCGGCGCGTCGGCTTCGACGCGCGCGACCAGCGCGCGGATGCTGTCCGCGCGCGCCAGGTCCGCGGCGTAGACCGTGCCGCCACACGACGCCGCGACCTTCCCGAGCGCCTCGACGTCGCGCGCGACGAGCGCGACGTTCGCGCCTCGCTCGGCGAGCCGGCGGGCGACGGCCGCGCCGATGCCGCGCGACGCCCCGGTGACCAGTGCCCGGCATCCCGTGAGCTCCACAAGGGCCATAGTGCCCCGCCCGGCCCACATTCCACCCGAATGCCTAGCTGACGTTACGTGGTGCCTACGGCACGATGCGTGAGACTGTCGATGGGAGGGTAGTGAGCGGGGGCGAGCGAAAGGGTCGCCACCATGGAGGCACTCGAGTTGCACGAGGCCACGACCGACTTCGAGTTCCGCGTGGCCACCGCGGGGCGGTTGCTGGGATGCGACCTCTCGGTGGGCACGGCGACCCAGCTCATGACCAACCTCATCGATTGGGACGAAGACGACGTGTGGGACGCGATCGAGATCGCGGCTCGACGTGCGCCCCGCGAGATCCACGTGAACGTTCCCGCCTCCGCGCGCCGGAGGGCCACACAGCCTGCTCCTGCGTAACAGTTCCCCCGCAGGGCCTCCCTACGGCAGGCGGCCGAACCAGCGCAGGGAACCCGCGCCGGCGATCACACCGAGCGCCAGTGCGAGCCCGGCGAACGTGTCCGTGATCTCGCGGGGCGCCTCTTCCTCGGTCGTGAGGGTGCGCCCCAGTCGCTCGTAGATCTGCGTGAGCTCGCGCGCGGTGTCGGCTTCGAACGCCTGGCCGCGCGTCACGCGCGCCACTGCGGCCAGCGCGTCCCGGTTCACGGGCACGGGGATGCGCTCGCCGTCGGGCATCGCGATCACGCCCGCGTCGGTCCCGAACGCGACCGTGTAGACGGGGATGCCGGCGTCCGCGGCCGCCCGGGCGCCTTCGTCGGTCGGGCGGCCGACGGTCGTCTCGCCGTCCGACAGCAGCACGATGGCCGCGCCGGGTCGCGCCGCGCCGGAAGCGTCGGGCGCGCCGTCCCGCCCGGGGAGCGCGGCGATCGCGTCGACGGCCGCGACGACGGCGTCGCCGATCGCGGTACCGTCCTCGAGGTCGAACGACCGGACCGCTTCGCGCGCGTACGCGACGTCGTCGACGGGCGGTACGAGCACCCGCGTGAAGGCCGAGAACGTGACCACCCCCACGCGAACGCCGTCGGGGACCTCGGCGAGGAACGCGTCGGCCGCGCGGCGGGCGGCCGTGATGCGCGACGGGCGGACGTCCTCGGCCTCCATCGACCGGGACGCGTCGATCGCGAGCACGACGACCGCGTTGCGGCTCACGACGCGCTGCGCGAGCGCCGGGCGCGCGTACGCGAGCACCATCGCGGTCAGCGCGAGCGTGAGCGCGACGGCAGGGACGTGCCGCCGCCAGCCGGGCCGGTCCGGTGCGACGCCGTCGAAGAGCGAGACGTCGGAGAACCGCAGCACGTACCCGGACCGGCGCACCTGCTGCACGGCGTACGCCACGAGCGCCGCGACGGGCAGGGCGAGCAGCCACAGCCGCCCCGGCGCGAGGAAGTCGAGCCCGTTCATCGCGCCGCCGCGACCATGCGCCGCCGGCGGCGCCGGTGCGCGAGCTCGGCGAGCGCGACCACCCAGTCGTCGTCCGTACGGACGGCGAGGTGGTCCGCGCCGGCGCCCGCGATGTCGACTCGGAGCCGCGCGCGACGCGCGTGCGCGGCGGCGGCGAACCGGCGCCGCACCCGGGCGTCGCCGGTGTCGACCGCGCGCCGGCGCCCGGTCTCGGCATCGGCGAGCAACAGGTACCCCGCGTCGTCCAGCTCCGTCTCGCGCCGGTCGAGGACCTCGACCGCGATGACGTCGTGCCGGGCGGCGAGGCCTCGCAGCTCGCGTTGCCAGCCGTCGGGCACGAGGAAGTCGGAGACCACGACGACGAGGCCCCGACGGCGCGCCAGCCGGCGCGCCGTGCGGAGCGCGGCAGTCAGGTCGCCGGTCGAGGCCTGCGCGTGGCGCACGGCGAGCACCAGCGCCGCCGCGTGGGCCGTCCCGCTCCGCGGCGGCAGCCACACGGGACGTTCGGTGACGAGCAGCGCCCCGACGCGGTTCCCGGCGGCGGAGCCGAGCACCGCGAACGCGCCCGCGAGGTCGCACGCGACGGATCGCTTGTCGGTGCGCGTCGTGCCGAACGCGAGGCTCGCCGACAGATCGACGACGATCGTCGTCTCGAGCTCGCGCTCGGCGATCGTGTCGCGCACGTGTGGGTCACCGGTGCGAGCCGTCAGCGACCAGTCGATCCGGCGCACGTCGTCGCCCGGCTCGTAGAGCCGCGCGTCGCCTGCATCGCTGCCGGCGCCAGGCACGAGGCCCGCGTAGTCACCCTGGAGCAGCCCGTCGAGGCGCCGCAGGACGGTGAGCTCGAGCCGGCGGAGTGCGGCGTTCACGCGGCCGGGCCCGCCGCGGCGGCGAGGCGGGCGGGGTCGACGCGGGGAGCCCGCACCTCGGTGAGGATCTCGACCACCACGTCGTCGACCGACACGCCATCCGCGAGCGCGTCGAACGACAGCACGAGCCGGTGGTTGAGCACGTCGTAGGCGAGGTCGTAGACGTCCTGCGGCAGCGCGTAGTCGCGCCCGCGCAACAGCGCGAGCGCGCGTGCTGCCGCGACCAATCCGAGCGTCGCACGCGGGCTCGCTCCGTACGCAAGGAGCCCCGCGAGCTGCGGCATTCCGTGGTCCTGCGGCGCACGCGTCGCGAGCACGACACGCACCGCGTAGTCCGTGACCGCGCGGTCGACGCGCACGGCCGCGGCCGCGCGCTGGAGCGCGAGGACGTCGTCGGGGTCGAGGAGCCGGGCGGGCGGCGGATGCTCGGCCGAGGCGCGCGCGACGATCTCGTGCTCCTCTTCGGGTGTCGGGTAGTCGACGGGGACGCGCATGAGGAAGCGGTCGCGCTGCGCTTCGGGCAGCGGGTAGACGCCCTCCGCTTCGATCGGGTTCTGGGTCGCGAGCACGAGGAACGGTTCCGGGACGCGAAAGGTCGTGCCCCCGATCGACACCTGGCGTTCGGCCATCACTTCGAGCAGCGCCGACTGCACCTTGGCGGGTGCGCGGTTGATCTCGTCGGCGAGCACGAAGTTGGTGAACAGCGGCCCGAGCTCGACCTCGAAGGTCTCCGTCGACGGCCGGTACACGCGGGTGCCGACGAGGTCGGAGGGGACGAGGTCGGGCGTGAACTGCAGTCGGGTGAACGACCCGCCGAGCGTGCGGGCGAGCGTCGAGACGGTGAGCGTCTTGCCGAGGCCGGGCACTCCCTCGAGCAGGCAGTGACCGTTGGCGAGCAGCGCGACGAGGACTCGTTCGAGCACGCGGTCCTGCCCGACGATCACGCGTCGCATCTCCAACAGAACCTGCTCCATGCGCGCCGCGGCGGTGGGCGCGTCGAGATCGCGCGTCATGCGAGGCGCACCCCCGCTGCGAGTTCGGCGACGTCAGCGCGCGGCGTGCCCGACGGCACGACCAGCACCACGAGCACGTCGTCGAGCATCCACGCGTACCGCGCGGTGCCTGCCTCAGTGGCGACCTTCGCGGCGATGCCGTCCAGGTCGACGCGCTCGCCGGCGAGGTCGTCGAACCGTGCCGCAGACCGGGCGCTGCGCTCGGCGAGCAGGAGCGCCGGCCCGTCGGGACCGGAGATCGCGACGCGCTCGCTCTCGATGCGCACGCCGTCGCTCTCGACGGTCGTCACCGCCGACGAGATGGGTTCGTAGCCGGTCGGCAACGAGTCGAGGTCGAGCAGTCCACCGGGCGCGAGGTCGGGCGCGGCGAAGGGATCGGACTGGAGCAGGTCATCGAGCAGCCGGTCGACCTCGGGGCCGAGCTCGGCCTCGAGATCGCCGAGCAGGGAATCGAGGTCGTCGCCGAGCAGGTCTTCGAACTCGCGCACGAGGTCGTCGAAGTCGGGAAGGTCCGGGAGGTCGATGTCGGGCAGCTCGAACCCGCCGCCACCGTCGGTGTCGGAGACCGTCGGCGCGTCGGCGCCGCCCGCCGCGTGGACGGTGTCGAGCAACGATGCGGCCTGGTCGATCGGGACCGCGAAGCCGACGCCGTTGTTGGTGCCCGAGGTCGACGCGATCGCGGTCGTGACGCCCACGACGCGGCCGTCCATGTCGGCGAGCGGTCCGCCCGAGTTGCCGGGGTTGATCGCAGCGTCGGTCTGGATCAACCCGGTGAGCACGCCGAACGGCGTGTCGACCTCGCGGTCGAGTGCACTCACGATGCCCGAGGTGACCGACTGTGACAGCCCGAACGGGCTGCCGACGGCGACGACGTCGTCCCCGCGCTCGACGGGCTCGTCGCTCAGCGGCGCCGCGGGCAGCGTGCCGCCGTCGTCGATCGACAGCACCGCGAGATCGCGCTCGGGCGCGCGCCCGACGACGCGCGCGTCGTACTCGGTCCCGTCGTCGCTCGTGACGACCGCCTCGTCGACGCCGGTGACGACGTGCGCAGCGGTCAGCGCGAGCCGTTCGTCGACGACGACGGCAGATCCCACGCCGGTGGCGGTCTCGACGTTGACGACGCTCGGTCCGAGCGCCTCTGCGACGTCGCGCACCGACGCCTCGCGGGAACGTCCGCCGTCGCGCGCGAGCGCGTAGGCGCCGATCGCACCCGCGAGCACGATCGCGACGACCGCGAGGACCACCACGATGCGTCCCCGGTGCGACGGCGGCGGCTCGCCGCGCTCTGGCTCGGGTGGGATCGGCGCCGGGGGCGCGAGCACCTCGACGGCGACTGCTTGCGGTTCGGTCGGATCGTCGTCGAGCTCGACGAAGAGGCGTGCCGGCCCGTCGGCGAGCGGCGGCGACGCCGGGAGGTCACGCCAGGTGCGGCGCGGGATCGGGCGCGCCGGTTCGGGCGCGGGCGGGTCGGCGGCGGGCGATCGCGGCACGCGCCGGACGCTACGGAACCCGGTGTAAAGACGGCGTCAATCCGGAGGCGGCAGCCACAGGGTGAAGGTCGACCCCGTGCCCGGTGCGGAGGCGAGCGTGAGGTGCCCGCCCTGGGCCTCCGCGACCTGGCGCGCGATGGTGAGCCCGAGGCCGCGCGTGCCCGCCTCACCGCGGTCGGTCTCGTAGCGGCCGCGCCAGTGCCGGTGGAACACGAGCTCGTGGTGGGCGGGATCGATACCCGGTCCCTGGTCGCGCACCGACACCCGGGCACCGCGGCCGTCGGCGCGCACGACGACGGTGATCGTCGAGCCCGTGGGCGCGAGGCGCACGGCGTTGTCGAGGAGGTTGCCGACGACGGTACGGACGGCCTGCCGGTCGGCGGCGACGTCGGCGCGGCGCGGCGCGTCGACGTCGATGCGCACGCCGCGCGCGGCGGCGGGTGCGGCGTGCTCCTGGGCGACCGACCGCGCCTCGGCCGCGAGGTCGAGCGTGCGCGTTCCCGGTGGCTCGAAGCTGAGCCCGCCGTGCGCCTCGAAGTCGGCGACGGTGCGCTTCATGCGCTCGAGCGCCCGGCGGGCGGCGTCGACGTACTCGACGATCTCTCCGTTGGTCTGCGTGCGCACGAGATCCAGGTTCATCGCGGTGACGGCGAGCGGCGTACGGAGCTCGTGCACCACCTCCTCGACGCGCCGGCGCTCCCGCTCTCGATCCGGGCCGGTCCCGGCGCGCAGCAACCGCGGGCCGAAGCGCCACCCCGCGAGCCCGGCGAGCGGGACGACGACGATGCCTGCGAGCGCGGTCCAGCGCGCGACCGACGCGCGTGCCGCACCCGCATCGTCACGCGTCTCGACGATCGCGACGGTCGACGTCTCGTCGCCGCTGCGTTCGACGACCGTCGTGCGGCGCGGTTCGGGCGGATCGCCGGCCGCGCGCCCGGCCAGCACCACACCGAGCGTCCCGGCGACACCAACCGCGACAAAGGCGACGAGCGCGGCCGCGAGCGCGCACCGGCGGGCCGTCATCGCTCGACCAGCCGGTAACCGCGGCCCACGACCGTCTCGATCGGCTGGCCGGGACCGAGCTTGCGGCGCAGGTTGCTGATCGTCATCCGCACCGTGTTGGTGAACGGATCCGCCTGCTCGTCCCAGACGTGCTCGAGCAGCCGCTCGGCGGTGAGCACCTCGCCTGCGTGCATCAGGAAGTAGCGCAGCAGCGCGAACTCCTTCGCCGTCAGCGCGAGTGGTGCGCCGCTGCGGCGCGCTTCGTGACGGGCGGCGTCGAGCTCGATGTCGGCCACGCGCAGCACCGCGCCGGCGCGTCCGGAGTCGCGCCGCAGCAACGCGCGCACCCGCGCCGACAGCTCGTCGAGCGCGAACGGCTTCACCAGGTAGTCGTCGGCACCCGCGTCGAGGCCGGCGACCCGGTCGTCGAGCGTGCCGCGCGCGGTGAGCACGAGCACGCGGGTTGCCGCACGGCCGGCCCCTCCGGCCGCCAGCGCGCGGCACACGGTCATGCCGTCCATGTCGGGCAGGCCGAGGTCGAGGCACACGAGGTCGTACTCGTTGACGCCGAGCCGTTCCAACGCGGCGGCACCGTCGGCCGCGACGTCGACCGCGTAGCCGTCGCGCCGCAACCCGGCCGCGACCGCGACCGCCAGGTCCGCGTCGTCCTCCACGACCAGGATTCGCATGTGCACCCATGATGGCGCGCCCGGGAGTTGGGAGCGGACGAACCTGACGCTAACGTCATGTTCATGGACCTGCCGAGGATCATCAGCGTCGACGACCACGTGGTGGAACCGCCCCACGTGTGGCAGTCGTGGCTCCCCGAGAAGTACCGCGCGAAGGGGCCGCGCGTCGAGCGCAAGCGGTGGGGCCCGTTCGTGCACAAGCCGGGCGCGAAGTACGTCAACACCGAGGATCCCGACGGCCTGTGGGGCGACGCGTGGTACTACGAGGACCGCCTCGTCTACGTGCACAAGCGGTTCGTCGCGATCCCGCTCGAGGCGACGCCCGACGGCGACCTGTCGCGCTTCGACCGCACGAAGATGGTCATGGAGGCCGTCACCTACGACGAGATGCGCCCGGGCTGCTACGACCGTGACGCGCGCGTCAAGGACTTCGAGCTCAACTGGGTCGACGGGTCGTTGCCGTTCCCGACGTTCCCCCGCTTTTGCGGCCAGACGTTCTACGAGGGCGAAGACAAAGAGCTCGGCCTCGCGTGCATCAAGGCCTACAACGACTGGATGATCCACGAGTGGTGCGAGCCGTCGGGCGGCATGAACATCCCGCTGTGCCTCATCCCCCTGTGGGACGTCGAGCTCGCGGCGGCCGAGGTGCAGCGCGTCGCCGATCTCGGGTGCCGCGCCATCTGCTTCAGCGAGCTACCGCACCACTTGAAGCTGCCGACCATCCACTCCGGCGGCTGGGACCCGATGTTCCAGGTGTGCAACGACACCGGCGTGACGCTGTGCATGCACATCGGGTCGTCGTCGACGAACCCCGCCGCGTCGCCCGACGCGCCGGGCGGAGTCGGCGGCACGCTCGCGTTCAACAACTCGATGGCGTCGCTCGCCGACTGGCTGTTCTCGGGGAAGCTGATCCAGTTCCCGAAGCTCAAGCTCGCGTACTCCGAAGGCCAGATCGGCTGGATCCCGTACGCGCTCGAGCGGGCCGACACCGTCTGGGAGCACCACGACAGCTGGCAGCACTCAAAGGAGCGCATCCCGGAGCCGCCGTCGAGCTACTACTACGGCCGGATCTTCGGGTGCTTCACCGCCGACCATCACGGCCTCAAGTCGCTCGACGAGGTCGGCGAAGACAACATCTGCTTCGAGACCGACTACCCGCACACCGACACGACGTGGCCCAACTCCAAGGAGTACGCCGAGAAGATCTTCGCCGGGCTCGACCCGCAGGTCGTGTACAAGGTCGTGCGCGGCAACGCGATCCGCATGCTCGAGCTCGACCGGGTCTGAAGGCTGAAGGCCCTGCCGGGCGTTATCGGAACCGGTAACATAGCCGGGTGGACGCGGCTGCCGCCATCAGGAATGCCCGCCTCGCGGCGGGCCTGTCGAAGCGAGAGCTGGCGCGCCGGGCGAGCACCTCGCCGGCCGCAATCGTCGCCTACGAGCGGGGCACTCGCGGGCCGACGCTCCCCACACTTACCCGGATCCTCGCCGCAGCGGGCGCGCGGGCCGACCTGACCGTGCGCCCCGACCGCCGCCCCGACCGCGAGCTGGCCGGTCGGACGCTGGCGGACGTGCTCGAGCTCGCCGAGCACCTCCCGCACCGGCGCGCCGCGCGGCGGCTCGCGTTCCCGCCGCTGCCCCGGTGACGACGCTCGCCCAGAAGATCGTCGCGGTCCACGCGGCGCTCGACGAGGCAGGGGTGCCGCATGCGTTCGGCGGCGCGCTCGCGCTGGCGTTTCATGTCGCGGAGCCCCGCGCGACGCGCGACATCGACCTGAACGTGTTCGTCGCGCCGTCGGCAGTACGGGACGTGTTCGACGTTTTGCCGGCTGAGATTGCGCGCGGACCGGCCGACGAGCGAGCCGTCGAGGATGCCGGTCAGGTGCGGCTCTTCTGGGACGACAACCCGGTCGACCTGTTCTTCTCGACGCATCCGTTTCATGCCGAGGCCGCGACGCGCGTCGAGCACGTGCCGTTCGCGGGCATCGAGATCCCGGTGCTGGGCGCGACCGAGCTGGCCGTCCTCAAGGCGTTCTTCGACCGCACCAAGGATTGGGCCGACATCGAGGAGATGCTGCGCACGGAAGCGATCGACGTGCACCGCGTGCTCGGCTGGCTCGTCGATCTCCTCGGCCACGCCGACCACCGCGTCGCGCGCTTCGAGGCATTGCTCGACGAGCGGCCGGCCGAGGACGCGCCGAGGTTCGAACCACCTGGCTGAGGACTCAGCTCGCGCACTCCAGCGCGCGCAGCTCGACGCGTTGGCCGGTGCCGACGTTCTCGAACCACGTCCCGATCGCGGTGAGCTCGTGGTCGCCGCGGAAGGCGCCGGCCTGCACCTGCACCCAGTCGCCAGGGCGGCCGCCATACCGGTCGGCGAGCTTGCGCGCGGCAGGGAGCGTGCCGTCGTCGCCCCGCGCGACGATGCGCTCGTAGGTTCCGCGAAAGCCTTCGCGCCCGCGGGCCGGGAGCGGAAGCGGAGGAACGAGCATGACCCGGCCGGGCGTCCCGCCGGCGCGGGGGACTCCCACCGCTGCCGAACCGACTGCCGCGAGCGCCTCGATCGGCGACGCTTCGCCGCGCTGCCACTTGGAGTACTCGTACACCGCCTCCGCGCCACCCGCGTAGGTGTCGATCTTGTCGACGATGCGGGCAGTGCGCGCCGGCATCGTCGCGGAGCGGCTCGCACCGAGCGTCGCCAGCTCGACGGCGCCGAAGCCGGCAGCGACCCAGGATCCGTCGCCTTCGACCGCTTGGGCGGTGTCGATCGCCAGGTTCACCGACGTGGACGCGACGTACGCGCCCATCGCGAAGGGCACGGCGGGCGGTACCGCCATCGCGACGACCGACGCGAGCGCGACGGCGTCGAGCAGCGGCTGGAGCTCGTCGAGGCTCGCGATCGCCGACGTGACACTGCGGAACACGACGTTCGCCCGCCGGCCGAGCGCACCCCAGCCGGTCGGGTCGTCGAGATCCTCCGCCGCGCCGTACATCGCGCGCGCCTGGGCGCGCGCGACCGCGTCCCACTCGTAGGCGAGCTGCTCGCACTCCGCGCGCCACCGCCGGACGTGAGCGTCGGCACGGCGTATCGCTTCCATGTCGGCGTCAGGGTCGAAGGGATGACCGGCGGCGCGGGCCGCGGACGCCGCGGCTTCGAGGTTGCGTACGACGCTCCGGGCCCGTACGCGAAGCTCCTCCTGGCACTGCGCCACACGGTGCAGCGCGAACGACACTCCCGCGAAGTGCCAGTACACGCGATCGAGCCAACCAGGGAGGTCGGCGTGCGCCGCCGTGAACGACTCCGCCGCTTCACCGTCCCAGATCCCACGCGCGTCCGACGCGATGGTGCGCAGGCGTGCGGCTTCCTCACCGACGCTCCGGGCAACCTCGTCCACCTGCGCGGCGAGGTGCAGCACACCCGCGGGGTCGCTGCGCGCGATCCGGCGTGCGACGTCGAGCGGATCGGTGAAGCCGTAGAACATGCCCACGTCAACAACTCCCGTCGAACGCGGCGGTCATCGCCTGCTCGAGTCGCGTGTAGATGTCGACCGCGCACGCGAGCTGCTCGGCGGCCGCGTCGACCATCTCCCGGACCTTGTGACGCTTCTCGTCCCAGTCCTTGGCGAAGTGTCCGAACGCGCGGAACAGCTCGTCGTGCACGAGCACGCTGCGGTCGAGGCCTTCCAAGCGGTCGAACGCGTCCCAGCGGTGTCGTGCCCAGCGCAGGCCTTCGACCGCAGCGCGCAACGCGTCGAGGTCGGCCCGAACTCTCACGGCCATCGTCCCGGTCTCGATGGCGCGCGGTCAGCCGCGGAAGCTGCCGGCGACCTCCGACTCGGCCGTCTCGTACGCGGTGGCCGACGCGTCGAGCATGCCGGCGATCCCGGCGAGCGCAGCCTCGCACTGCGACCAGTTGCGGTTGAAGTCGGCGTAGAACGTGCCGAACGACGACGCCGCCTGGCCCGTCCACGACGACGCCAGCTCGTTCACGCGTGCCATCGCGCGCCGCAGCTCCGAGCCGACCGACTCCCCGGCCACGCGCAGCCGCGCGGCGGTCTCCTTCAGCTCGTTCGACGTGACCGTGATCCTCGCCATGCCCCCACCTCCAGCGAATGTGATGTGAGACATTCTTACGTGATCTCTCGCTCCTTGACCACAGGAAATTGCAGCCAGGGAACGTCCGGTCCCGAGCAGGATGGGGCCTCGACCTTGCGAACGCGCGCTCGTGTCAGCTGGCGACTTCGACCCAGTCGCGACCGTGGCGGCGCGCGGCGTGCAGCGCGGCAAGTGCCTCGGTGAGCAGCTGCCCCGCGCCGAGGGCGTGGAGCGGGTAGCACGCGATGCCCGCCGAGAGCGTGAAGCGTGTGCCGTGCTCGCTGTTCGCGAGCGCGCCGCGGACGCGCTCGACGGCACAGACGGCGCCGACGTCGTCGGTCTCGTCGAGGACCGCCGCCAGGCGACCGGCGCCGAGCTCGAAGGCGGCGTCGCTCTCGCGCAGGGTGTCGCGCAGCAGCGCGCCGATCGCGACGACGGCGGCGCGCCGTTCGTTGTCCGGCGCGTCCGCGACCTGGTCGATCTCGAACGCCACGAGCGCGACGGGCCGAACGTACCGGCGGGCCGCCGCGAGGCGCTGCTCGAGCAGCGGATGCAGCAAGGCCTCGGTGAACAGTCCGGTCGCGCCGTCGAGCAGCGCGGTCGTCGGCGCGTGCGGGTTGCGACGGAGGAAGTCTCGGCGCATCCGGTCCGCGTGTGCGTAGCGCGCGTCGATCTGCGCCAGGACCCGGGTCGTGTGCGCGGCCACGGCGACGCTCGCCGTCGCCGCGAGGAGCCCGGCGACTCCGGCGACGAGGGGTGCCGCCGAGGCACGCGCGAGCACACCGATCGCGGCGGCTCCGGCCGACACCATGCCGGCCGCGACCGCAACGGTCACACGCGCGTCGATCACGTACGCGTGATCGGCGCAACGATTGCCCGCCATTGAGCGCGGCGAAAGCTCGAGGCGCCGGATGCGCGAGCTAACACGCGCCTCGTCCGCTTTATCCCGTGGCCGCGCGAGAGGAGCCGGCCCAATCGGCCGGCTCCCCTGCCTGCGCGCCCCTCCGGAATCGCGATCTAGTAGCGACCGATGCGCTGCCGGCCAGCGTCCCCGCCGACCCGGTCGCGCGTGACGGCGCGCCACACCAACAGCAGCAGGACGGCACCGATCACCGATCCGATGACGCCCGACGCCTGGAGCGCGCCCTCGTCGAAGTCTTCGCCGAAGATCGCCCAGCCGAGGAAGCCACCGAGGAACGACCCCAGGATCCCGAGCACCAGTGTCTGCACGAAGCTCATCGGGTCGCGCCCCGGCACGAGCAGGCGTGCGAGGAACCCGGCGACGATCCCGATGATCAGCAAATAGAGGATGAATCCCAACATGCCGAGCACGTACCCGCAGTGGAGTGCGCGCAATCCTCGGGTACCACGAAGGCGCGTCAGCTGTCGCCGTGGTGCGGCGCGTCGCCGAACGCGACGACGGTGCCGTCGGCTCGCAGCAACCAGTACCCGCGCCCGCTGCTCGTCGGCACGATGTCGACGAACGGGCTCGTCCCGCCGAGTGTCGCGCCCGAACCGGCGAACACCGCGTCGCCGAAGGTGAAGACGCCGCCGTCGTACGCGAGCAGCCAGTAGCCGTTGCCCGTCGGCGACGCCGCCATCGCGACCACCGGTTGGTTGAGCGGCGCGCCTCCCATCGATCCGAAGAACCGCGCGTCGCCGAACGTGAAGATCCCGCCGTCGGCCGCGGCGAGCCAGTAGCCGTTGCCGATCGGCGACGCGGCCATGTCGACCACAGGGCGGACGAGCGCGAGGTTGCCGGTCGAGCCGAAGAAGCGCGCGTCGCCGAACGTGAAGACGCCGCCGTCCCACGCGAACAGCCAGTAGCCGTTGCCGGTCCGCGTGGTCGCCATGCCGAGCACCGACGCGTTGAGGCGCATGCCGCCCGTCGAGCCGTGGAACGTCGCGTCGCCGAAGCTGAACACGCCACCGTCGCCGCCGACGAGCCAGTAGCCGTTGCGCGTCGGCGTGCCATGCGCGCCGACGACGACCCATGCCAGCGGTACGGCTGCCATCGAGCCGCGGTCGGTCGCGGCGCCGCGTGCGTTGACGGCGCCGAGACCCGTGACGGTCAGGTAGCCGGTGTCGTTCGGCGCGGGCACGAGCGCGACGGCGTCGGCGCGGATCGGGTCGAGGTTCTGGCGTCCACCGTCACCGACCCACTCCCAGTGCCAGGGTTCGGGGCACGAGCTGCCGCCCGGCTTCGCCCAACCCGGGTGGTTCCAGCCGACGGCCGCGGCCGCGCCGACCAGGAAGCGGTAGCCGTGGGAGGAGAAGGTGAGGGTGCGGCCGGCGTCGGTCATGTCGGCGGCCTTGCCCCAGCCGTGCATCGAGGTGCCGACGATCTGTCCCTGCGCGTTGGTGGCGAGCGACGCCGCGCACGCCGGGTTGCCGTTGGCAGTCGCGTTGCGCCGGGCCCGGATCTGCCCGGCGAGGGGCCGGTAACACTCGCGGGCGTCGAGGCTCACGCCCGCGGCGCGGGCCTGGAAGAACAGCCGATGCAGGCTCGGCGCGGCTTCGCGGGCGGCGACGCACGTCGGCGTCACCTGGATGAGCATCGAGCTCGGGACCTCGCCGTTCGCCACGCCCGCCAGTGGCCGGGGCCGGTTCTCCGGCTGGATCGGGCTGATGGCGTGGGCGGGGCTGGCGGCGGCGACGACGATCCCGATCGCCAGAGCGATGCGACGCATGGGGCCCGTGTAGCACGGGCGTGGGTCCGGGCGGAAGGCGGCACACTCCCGCGGGAGTCCCACGCTCCGTGGCCGCGATGCCGCCCGCGGCGAACTGGACACCTGTCCAATATTGCGAGCGCTCCAGACCCCGGATGATGCGTCCAGCCGCAAGCAAATGTGGCACCGGTCACCCGTAAAGGAGCCTCAAATGCGCAAGACCATCGCCGTCCGCCTCACCGTCGCCGCCACCAGCCTCCTGGCCGTCGCCCTCGCCGGTGGCGCGGGGTTCAGCATGCGCTGACCTGGTACGCCCAACGGCGCCACCGCAAGCGGTCGCGTGCGTCACATTACGGCGCGATCGATCAAGGTGACCACGAGCCGGGTCCGATGACCCGGCTCGATGGCTTTGTCCCGTGTTGTGCCGCGCAGCCCTCGGCTGGCCGCCTACGAGACGCTATGCGTCCTCTACGGCGGGTTCACACTTGCCATCGCGGCGACGGTCGCCGCGAGGCAGTCGGCGCCTCCGGCACTTGAGGTTCTACTCTTCTGCGGCCTCAGCGCGGGATCGCTTCACTTCAGCATTGCCGCCGACGCCGCGGGGAAGCTCTCCGCATCGGCACAAGCGATGGTCGTCGCGGCGTCCGTTGTGGCCTTTCACGACTCGTCGCCGATCCTCGGCCCACTCCTCGTTGGAATGTGCGCGGTTCTCTGGCGAATCCCGAAAACCCGGCACCAGTGGTTCACCATCCCGGGAAACCTGGCCTGCAACGGCCTACCTGCGTTCGCGGCGGCCGTCGTAGCGCAACGGCTGGACCCAAACCCGGAGTCGGCAGTCGCGCTCGCCGCGGCGGCAGTTCCCCTCGCGCTTGTGTACGCCGCGGTCAATAGCGCTCTGATGATTCCGTACGTCGCGCTCGTCGAGTCTGTCTCGCTTCGAACG
>Ga0209172_10005593_pt1 | contig 15030 bp, 15 predicted proteins | sample LarsenN4metaG_FD_184113 | JGI IMG/M metagenome (GOLD analysis project Ga0209172, IMG submission 184113) | Hot spring sediment bacterial and archeal communities from British Columbia, Canada, to study Microbial Dark Matter (Phase II) - Larsen... ... | reverse complement strand
GTCCATTAGGTTGTCTTCACATTACTTGTAATCAGCCTGTCATCTCACAAAAGTTCTTTGATTGCCTGATTCTTTACTCCTCAAGCTTTTAATTCCGCTTACCACCTCAAAATCAGCGAACGGACAGTGATCATCCTGTCCTTCTTGCTTAAATTAAGCCTCACCTGGAAGCTCAGCAAAGTAACTGTTAAGCAGATGCGGTGGATACTTCAGAGATAAAATTATCGAGAACTAGAACAAAAGTATTAAGAATAGTGTGCATCTACGTCAATTTTATTTCAACTTAGAGGCGACATTTTTACTAACTTTAGCTGATTGAGTTGGATTCATCCAAATCTCTAAACGACTAAACACTTGAGAAGACAACAGAGTTAAACACAAGTAAACTATGGCGACTGCTGCATAAATTTCAAACGGACGATAGTTAGCAGCGACAATCAATTGTCCTTTGCGAAATAGTTCTTCAAACCCAATTACTGCTACTAAACAAGTATCTTTTAATAAACTAATAAACTCATTTCCTAAAGCTGGTAACATCCGCCTAAAGGCTTGGGGAAAAACTACCAAGCGCATTGTTAATATAGGATTTAAACCTAATGATTTGGCTGCTTCTGCTTGTCCTGGTTCAATTGATTGAATACCAGCACGAACGATCTCAGCAATATAAGCTGCACAGTTTAAACTTAAGGCAATTACCCCAGCTACTAAACGATCAAATGTAAAAGTAAAATTCAGTTCTTGCGCAATGGCTGGGATGCCAAAATAAATCATAAAAATTTGTACGAGTAAAGGCGTACCTCGGAAGAAATCAACATACGCCCTTGCTAACCAGCGCACAGGAGTAATTTTAGAGAGGCGAATAATACCAACTAATGAACCTCCAATTAAACCCATAACGACAGAAATTATTGTTAGTTGTATGGTGACTAATGCACCTTGTAATAAAGTTGGTAAAGCTTGTAAAATTAACTCAATTGAAGTAAATATTCCGCCTTTATCCGTATTTGATTGATTTTCAAATGGTGATTTATCTGGTAATTGCGGAGGAATTGCTTTAAACCATTTTTGATAAATTTGAGAATAAGTGCCGTTTTTGAGGACTCTATCTAGTCCGTTGTTGATGAGTGATAAATTGGGTGAATTTTGGGCTGTGGCAATGCCGTAATATTCTTCTGTGAGTAATTGCTCTACAACTTTAATACCTTTGAGATTGCCTGTATTTATGGCATATAAAGTTACTGGTGCATCATTAATCACTGCATCTACATTACCATTGAGTAATTCTTGCAAGGCTAGCGGTGCAGAATCAAAACTGCGAATTTCCGCACCTGGGATATTTTTAGCTTTTTCTGCGCCAGTTGTACCGATTTGAACGGCGATTTTTTTATTTTTGAGACTATCAAAACCTGTAATATCTGAATTGTTGTTACGAATGGCGATCGCTAATCCGGCTTTAAAATAAGGACGAGAAAAAGCTACAGTCTTGGCGCGTTCGGCGGTGATAGTGATGGAACTAATAGCGGCATCTACGGTTTTGGCTTGTAAGGCTGGGATAATGCCATCAAATGGTAGACTTTGGATGTTAATTTTAAAGTTGGCAGAGCTAGCGATCGCATTCATCAAATCAATGGAAAATCCTTGTAATTCTCCACCTTGTCCTTTAAATTCAAAAGGTGGGAATGCAGGTTCATTCGCCACGCGCAGAGTTTTACTAGCACTCAGATTTGTACTACAGCCAGAGAGTAAAACACAGCTTAAACCAATAACTAGAGACCAGCACAGCCAACGCCCAAAACTGAATCTACCCATGTGATGTTTTACCCCCTGAATGAGTAACGAGTGCTGTTAGCGGAGCGAGGCGTAAGCCCGTAAAAAGTTTATGCTGAATCTGCACTGCTTACAACCTGTCATTTTCAGTCAAGGAGACAGAGAAGAAAAACTGTTGTCTTACTACTCAACACAAACACGATAAATTGCGTCTTTATAGGTATTCACGCAAGAAGTCAAAGGGATCGTCTTCCCAACAGGGTTCAGGCATCATTAACAACAAATTGGTACTGATGTCAGCTTCAATTTCATCACTATCATGTCTATCAAAGAGTTCTATGAGAACTTTCCAGTCTCTTTCTCTGAGAGACGTGAACACTGGGGCGTAGGTCTGTGGAATGTTCGGATATGTCACAGGTGAAGTTTGCGTCAACTGATACAAAAAGTTGGTTATGAGATTGGTAAATGACCCTATTTTAACTTGCACAATTAAAATCACAAATATGCAGTCATTTGCTTTTATTGTTCAAATATTTCAAGTTTTAGTAAATTGCATCTATTACATAATTACAGCCAAATATCCCTTTTCCGTCACTTTCCAGATTACACTAGTAGGAAAACAGTAAAATTATCCAGAAGCATAAAAGGGTTTGTGTCGATTAACCCTTCTTCCATCTTCCAATTACAGCAAGCTTTCAAATGAGTTAGACAACGCTTGTTATACTTTATGCAAGAGACTGTATTTGGTTGTAATCTATGCCAGGAACCAGACTTGAACTGGTGACACGAGGATTTTCAGTCCTCTGCTCTACCGACTGAGCTATCCCGGCTTGGCTTTTTTCTTTGCCACGATTACTAAATGTAGCAAACATAAAATGATTTGGCAAGGGTTTGAGCAAAAAACTTTTATGCTGCTTTCCCGCGCAGTTTGATCAAAGTGAACACAGCTATAAATAAGATAAACTGAAGCAGCACAATACTAGGGCCGGAAGCGAGGTTAAAAGCACCAGACACCAAAATTCCAGCAAGGCTACTAGTTGCACCAAATGTTGTAGATAGAACTAAAAAAGTACTAAAGTGGTGACTCATTAGTTTAGCTGTAGAAGCAGGAATAACTAAAAAGGCGTTGACAAGTAAAATACCAACGGCTTTAATAGCGACAGCCACAGCCAGAGCCAAAAGCACTACAAATCCGTAGCGGTACAATTGAACTGAAATGCCTTGTACTTTTGCCACATCTAGGTTGAGTGTTAACAAAATTTGCTGTCGTAGGGTGGATAATAGGAAGATGCTGCTAGCTAGCAGTATAAGTATTGTTAAAACCAAATCTGTAGCATCAATAGCCAAAATATCACCGAATAAAACACTCATTAAGTTACCGCGATAACCTTTAATGAGACTTGTCAGCATTACGCCGATCGCTAATGCTCCTGAAAGCACTATACTGAGTACGCTATCACTAGCTAAATCGGTCTGATCAATTAAGTAAAGGACAATTACCCCAAACGCTAAGGTAAAAGGCAGCAGTGTCCAAGTAGGGTTTATCTGTAGCAGCACCCCCAAGGCTATACCCACCAACGCTGCATGACCAACAGCATGGCTAAAAAAAGATAACTGACGCAAAGTAACGAAACTACCTAGCAAACCCCCAAGTATCCCCATGAGAATAGCACCTGCGATCGCACGCTGCATAAATGGGAATTGCAACAGATTGATCAAATCACTACTACTGGCTATGGCTAACTGGTAGAGATGAAAATCATAAATTAGAGCCATAACGTTAATTTGTACAAGCTTTCAAAGTATAAATAAGTATATAATTGTTGTTGTTTACATAATTAATCAAAATTTTTTGGATTATTTAAAGTTAAGTTTAAATAATTTTTAATATAAAAAATTAACCTCTGCTAAACCAAAATTCTGCCAATAAACGCCAAGAACTCTTTGATAGAAAGTAATGTCTTTCAATCTATACCAAGCGAGATTCTGACAACAGAAAAATCCCAACTTATGGCAGATTTTTTTAGCTTTTTAGGAGATGCTAATCGGCTTAGAATTCTCTTTTTTAGCAACAGAAGAGCTTTGTGTCAGTGACTTAGCAGTACCGTTAGGAATGATTGAATCAGCGGTTTCTCATCAGTTGCGTAATTTACGAGCAATGCGTTTAGTGAGTTATCGTAAACAAGGACAAAATGTATTTTATCGTTTCACGACAATCATATATTTCATCTTTATCAGACTGTAGCTGAACACTTATATGAAAAAGATGAATAAGACTTTATAACTATTAATTAATACACACAGAAAATTTATGGAAATGTTGATCGTTGATTAATGATGATGTTGGTAGCGGCTAAATCCTGGCCCATAGGTAGCCAACAGATTTTGGGGTGAGAGTGCAATTTCTGGTTGTCCAGTACAAACAACAGTTTGGTTGAGACAAAGGACGCGATCGCAGTGTCGGCTTACCATATCAATATCGTGAGAAACTTGTAAAACTGTCCAACCTTCTTCTTGCTTCAACTCATGTAGCAACGCATAAAAATCTGCTGCACCTTGCATATCTACTCCAGCAAATGCTTCATCTAGTACCAACAATTTTCGAGGTATGACTAGACAGTAAGCTAGCAAAACCCGTTTGAGTTGACCACCACTCAATGTCCCAATAGCTTGATTTCTCAGTTGATACGCATCGGTTCTCCTTAAAGCTTCGGCTACAGCTAAGGATTTCTCCTGACGTTGACTCTGTAATTTAGAGAAAAATGAATATTTATTTCGACCTGTGGCTACCCATCCTAAACCTACCAACTCTTTGACAGAAATAGGAAAGCTCCGATCAAAGATAAAATTTTGTGGCATGTATCCTATGAGATGGCGTAGATTACCTAGCCTAGCCAGAGGACGACCAAATATTTCAATATTCCCCGCTCTCCGAGGAATTAAATCTAAAGTCGCTTTGACTAATGTACTTTTACCTGCACCATTAGGGCCAACTACAGCTGTATCAGTTCCCGGTGTTAACTCAAAAGAAACATCCCTCACAGCTAAATAGTTTCCCTGATAGACAGTTAATCCCTCAACTTTCAAAATAGGCGACATCATAACAAATTTAAGATTTAAAATTTAAAATCAACAATGCCCGTAACAGTGTTTTGTAGATATTGACTGTTTGGGCTGTCATTAAGCTACCTACAAGCTGTCTCTAGAGTTTGTAAGTTCGCTTTCATGGCTTTGAAATAATACTGTGGCTCTTTTTCTCCAGTTTCTAAAGAATCTAATGTACGCAAGGTTAACTTGAGGTCTTGAGAAAGACTGGTGAGTAATTTGTTATCTACTCCTGGTTCACTAAACAAAGCTTTTACGTTATATTTTTTGACTGTCTTGATGGTATTCTGCACATCTGTCGGGGAAAGTTGATCTTCAGGAATTTGCACTACAGCTACTTGTTTGAGGTTATAGCGTTGGGCGAGGTAGGGATAAGCATCATGAAAAGTGATAAAGGTGCAGTTAGGAGTTTTCTGTAATGTCTGCTGAAACTCTGTGTTTAAATTTTCTAATTCTTGAATATAAGCACTAGCATTAGCTTCGTATTTAGCTTTATTCGCTGGGTCAGCTGCAATTAACCCATCCCGAATATTTGTGACTTGCTGTTTTACCAATACAGGATCTAACCAAACATGGGGATTTCCCTCGGCATGATCATGGTCTGTTTCAGTCTTTGCCGCTTTCTCAACTGGTGAGATTTCATTTAAAGGTTTTATTCCAGTACTAGCATCTATTTGCTTCAATTTAGAGTTTTGGGCATTTTTGATGGTATCTGCCAAAAATTCCTCTATTCCCAAACCATTTTTGACCAACACGTCTGCTGTAGCGATCGCTTTGACATTATCTGGTGTTGCTTGATACTCATGAACTTCCGTACCTGGCGATACTAATATTTCTACCTCTGCTGCATCCCCAGCCACAGCTTTCGTAAATAAATAAATCGGTAAAAAAGTAGTGACAACCTTGATTTTTGTCGGTTGCGCCACAGGTGTAGATGCGGCTTCCTGCAGCTGTGGAGACTTTTCTACAGATGTATCTTCCAATTTGTTCGATTGGTTGCAGCCTACTGTGACTGACAACATTAGCACAGCCACTAAGGACAGAATCCTATTCCTTGTTATACTTGCTTTCCGCATTATAGCTCCCCTCCACAGCCATGCTAATGCTGTCTTGGTATCAGTTTATTTATAGATGATGAGATTTATTTGATTTATCAATAATAATAATTCTCATTCTCAAATTCTAGGATAACATGACTCTGTAAGGTTAATCACAAAAATGTTGTGACAGCATGACTACTTAACCTTTACATAATCAAATAATTATAAATTCTTGATTTTCACTGTTACAAAATTTGCTGCCTACTGGTAATATTTTGGGAATCGTTTTTAAGAAACCATGCGCTAATAAAAACTTGGTATTGGTGTTACCAAGAGAATAAAAGCATGATTAAGTGTGAGGGAAAATATCAAAAATGTGGAAGTATCTACTAGCTAGTCCAGTATTCTGTGGCACTGTGTTATTTTTTGGTACTGCTGCGATCGCTGGCGAAGTATCTGTTCCATCAGAAATTGCTGAACCATCAAGCGCAGCTACTCCAATTGTCAAAGCTGATCCTTCTTCTCAACAGCAGGTAATGTCACAAGTTACCTCTGTATCGCAATTATCAGACGTACAACCAACCGACTGGGCTTTCCAAGCATTGCAATCATTGGTAGAACGTTATGGTTGTATTGCTGGTTATCCAAACGGGACATATCGTGGAAATCGAGCCATGACACGATATGAGTTCGCCGCCGGTGTAAATGCTTGTCTTGATAGAGTAAATGAACTAATCGCAACCGCCACAGGGGATTTAGTCACAAAAGAGGATTTAGCGACACTACAAAAACTGCAAGAAGAGTTTTCCGCAGAACTAGCGACACTTAGAGGTCGAGTAGACGCATTAGAAGCACGCACAGCAGAATTGGAAGCCAATCAGTTTTCTACCACAACCAAACTACAAGGACAAGTGGTAACTGTGGTTAGTGATGTGTTTTCAGGCGATCGCGTCAATGAAGCGGAAATTACAGATGACAATACCACTTTAGGATTCAGAGCGCGGGTGGAATTGGTAACTAGCTTCACTGGACAAGATACTCTGTTCACCAGAATTGAAGCCAACAATATCAACACACCCAACATTAACACGAAGGAAGGCAACTTATTTTTTGCCAGTGCTGCTCCCAGTACAGACGCTAACATAGGTGTTTTGTGGTACGGATTCCCTGCAACCAAGAATACTCAAGTTAAACTAATTGCTACTGGAGGCGCAGCAGATGACCTCACCAGCACTGTGAACATATTTGATGGTGACGGTGCTTTTGGTGCTTTGTCTACCTTTGGTACACGTAACCCCATTTATGGTCAAGTAGGCGGTACTGGTATAGGCGTTACTCATAACTTCAGTGATAGGTTAGCCCTGAGTCTAGGTTACTTGAGTGGTACAGCTAATAACCCAGCACAGGGTGCTGGTTTGTTTGATGGTGCTTATGGCGCGTTGGCACAGCTAACCGTCAAACCTAGCGATCGCATTACTGTAGGACTAACATATATCAACTCCTACAAACAGCCATTAGCCACAGGTAGTAACGCTGCAACTTTTCAGAGTTTTGATACCAATGGTGATGGCTCTCTCGATAGAGCATTTTCTAGCAACTCCTACGGTCTGCAAGCATCTATCGGCATTAGTGATAACTTAGTCTTGGGTGGTTGGGCTGGTTACACCACTAGTCGCACTACAACCGGTGGGGATGGTGGAGACATTGACATTTGGAACTATGCAGTTACTCTAGGTTTCCCTGATCTTGGTAGGAAAGGTAACTTGGGTGGTATTGTCGTAGGCATGGAACCCAAAGTGACCAGTTCCAGCGTTGACGGTATCAATGAAGATGATGACACATCTTTCCACGTTGAAGCCTTCTATCAATACAAAGTCAGCGACAACGTCACCATCACACCCGGTATTATCTGGTTAACAGCACCCGATCATAACGATAACAATGATTCCGTGTTGATTGGTGCATTGAGAACCACATTTAGTTTCTAGGTTTCTCAATTTTACTGAAAAGACGCAAAACACAACTTTGCGTCTTTTTCGTTTTTAGGTTACTGATAATACCTAATTTATACAAGTATACTTAGCTTAAATCTCTGAAATGTATACTAAACAAAGTTCTTAGCCAAAAACATATAATATAAAATTGGTATAAAAGTTTAATTAACCGTCATGAACTGCGTACATAAAAAAGCATGAAAAAGTCTTTCCCTTACACCCCTACACCCCTTTTTCAAGTCAGATCTCAAGAAAAAAGACCAGCCTCCCACAGCTGGTCTGTTAATATTCATTCGCGTTGTCTTCTCAATAGAGTGAAAGCCCCATTGCGCGTTCCCAAAACGCAACGAGCAACTTTTCTTAACAATATTGTAACAGCCAACACAGTTTTTTTGGAAAAATTTACAAAAAAAAGATGTCGCCAAAGAAACTCACCTCTATCTTTGAGAATATTTTAAAAACTTCTGTAGACAGAGAAAAAATCACAAAATTGATACAACTAAGCCTTCATAAGCCAGTGAAGCTTTAGGAAAAACTGATTGAACTTCACTTTGAACCATGTCAAGAAAATCATCATGGTCATCTGGGTGATGGTGTGAGATCACTAACTGTTTCACATCTGCCTTCTGAGCTATTTCCACAGCTACTTGCCAAAGAGAGTCTGCACAGTCATGATCATGGGATGTTGGAGGAGTATAAGTTGCATTAGCAATGAGTAAATCCACACCCTGAATAATTTGTAAGATGTCGTCTCGTTCTAGTTGATCTGCACGGTTACTTAAATCTGTAATGTAAGCGACAGTATATTCTTGCCAGTTAACTCGATAGCCTATTGAACGCTGAGTTTGATTGATGATTGCAGTTTTAACAATTACATCATCCAGTTTTACTTCACTATTGGGAGTGAGATTTTGAAACTGTAATTCAGACTGCATGACCTGTAAGGGATAAGGAAAGTGTGGTTGCAGCATTTGGTCACACAGACATTGTTTGATAGAAGCTCCATTGGAAGCCGCTGCACCGTAAATAGAGAAGCTATTGTGCGAAATAAATGCGGGAGCGAAAAAAGGAAAACCCTGAATTCGATTAGATTGGGAATTCGTAAAAAATAGATGGGCTTCTAGAGGCTCTTGTGAGTGCTGCCAAGTTTTACCCAGTATGCGTAAACCTGTACCACCGTCGAAAATTAAGTTTTTACCAGCTACGTGCATTTCCACGCACGCCGTATTACCACCGTAGCGGCTGGTGTTACCGTCTGGGGTAGGAATCAAACCCCTGACACCCCAAAATTTTAAGACAAAATCACCCATAAGGCCACTTGGCGAGTTGGCTGACTTTTCAGTTTGGTAGACCTGGGAACTTGACAGCTCAAGATTTGACATTTTTTTTGCATTTAGACCTTATTGAGCAGGTCGTCGTAGTGGCGTACTTCCAGAATTTGGTTATGTTCGTCCACAAGGACTACCGTAGGAGTGTAATTTTTGATCTCCTCCGGAGTAAACTGCCCGTATGTCATTATAATCACGCGATCGCCGATCATGCCTAGACGGGCAGCAGCCCCATTTAGTTCAATAATTCCTGAATAGGCCGGAGCGGGTATTGCATAAGTAATAAAACGCTCACCGTTAGCATTATTCACTACTTGCACTTGCTCGTAGGGTAAAATGCCAGCTTTTTCTAACAAAATTTTATCAACGCTGATGCTACCCACATAATTAATATTTGCTCCTGTCAGGGTGCAATTATGAATTTTTGCTAAAAGGAGGTTACGCTGCATTTCGTTTTCAGGTTATGTGGCAATTAGTATATTTGGCAACTCATACAAATCTTTAGTGTTGTTAGCGTAGCGGGGCATTAGCCTTGGCTGAATCATGATTCCTAAATTCTAAATCTTCATTATTAGATAGGTATCTTTTCTCAGATCGGCTTAACATCCTGTGACGCTAACAGCACTTATGAAACGCTCCGCTAACGGTACTTATGACTCTTCACTTTTTACTTTAGTCTTACCCAGTACCGATTGCCCACTATCCCTTATAAGCTTTTACAGACTTTTCTACCAAGGGTGCTACTTGGTGAACGTCTTGCCAACCTAAAATTTCAGTTACTTTCTTTTCCAAATTTTTGTAACTACGGAAAAATTCGGCGATTTCATCCAAACGGTGTGGTGCTATATCTTGTAGGGATTTTACGTGGGTGTAACGTGGGTCTTTGTCTGGTACGCAAAGAATTTTCTCATCGCGATCGCCACCATCAACCATTTCTAAGAAACCAATTGGTCTTGCAGGAATAATACAGCCAGGAAAGGTTGGTTCATCCATAATGACCATGCCATCTAGGGGATCGCCATCATCAGCCAAAGTGTTAGGTATAAAGCCATAATCATATGGATACTTCACTGAAGAATATAGCACCCGGTCTAGAGCAAAGGCTTGCAGATCTTTGTCAAATTCGTATTTATTTTTACTACCACCTGCGATTTCAATGAGAACGTTGATTGCGCCGGGTTTTGGCTGGGCTGGAATACGGGATAAGTCCACAAGAAATTCCTCTTTTGTATTTCACTCAAAATTTATTGGGGACATACTCCCCGTGTAAAATTTTATGGCCAAGGTGGACATTCTTCCCAAGTATTATTGTGAACTATCAATTGAACTTGTAAATTAACTTGAGTCGAGGTGTCTGGGTATAACTGCTGTAGTGCTTGATATTCTCACCCTTCCAGCAAAAAGCGTTGCTATGTCTCTTAGCAACGCTTTTTGCTCGCCTTTTCTACTTAATCAGCGACTTCCCCATTCATGATTTCAAATTTTCAAGTTTTGAGCCAAGAATGTAGATTTAGCTCAAAATTGATTAATCAAATCCAAAAATGCTAGCTCAAAATTTTTTCTCCATTGCTTGGAACTTCTGGCTGATAACATCTCATAGTTAATGATGCTCGCTGTCTATTGCTCACCTGCTGGTAGTCCATAAGTCATAGGTTGCTGACTTGGTGGAACATTTGTGGAATAGTGGGCAATGACGAACACAGGTAGGGTTAGAGTGACTACAGCTATTAATGTTCCCACAATGTCTGCCAAGCGATGGGAATACGTGTCGGGAGGGTTGGCAGACTGGCTATCTGAATTCATACAGAATTGGAGTTATTCACAATTAATTATCGGTTTGCTCTCTAGTCGAGAGTTTCAATACTATTTTAGCTATTTTCTATTGTCAAATGTGTGGACATTCAAAACATCAACCAAATTTGCGAGTGTGATAATTGTGTAATTTATGGTTGGCAATTTTGATACATGATTGCAGATGAACATTTCCAACTTGATTGAGTGCATAATATGTTACAGTTTGTATCAGCAATATGTCACATAAAGGTTAAGTTTAGATTAACTTACAGTGTAATGAGTGACATCGGGCTGCTTGAATAAGTTCATTATTGACGTGAATGATTTCGTGTCTCCTAAAATTTTAACATTTTCAAAAGCTCTGTCTAAGCCATTTATAGGGATTTAGCTTGTTCCACATCCCTGAGAAAAACCCGCAATTATGCGTAAATCAATCTTTTTTTTGAACTATAAAATATGTTTAAGCTCCATTCATTAAATCAGTATAAAAAATTAAGATAGCAGATTTTTATTCATCAAAAATCCTACCGAAGAAATACATATAAATTATTGGACTTTAATATTGACTATTCAGTGATCACACTAAAAATTTTTGCCATAGTCTGAACAGAGACATTTGAGTAATATTACTTTAAATTTATCAACTTATATATAAGTGGAAAATACAGCAAACCTAATGATTAATGATTCATGATTATTGGGAAAAAACCGCCACTATAGGGCGGTCTAATTAAGCAATCGGAGGGTAATTTATAGACTACACTTCCAATGGGAATATTGTTGTAGCAGAGTTTGCACTCGCTTGTGGACAAATGCTCAAGATAAACTACTGTCTGCCATAAGCACTCATGGGTTCTTTGATAAAGCGAATATAAAAGTGTTTAAATGTAGACTTGATGACCCTGGGCATGGCAAAATCAATTGGCATGAGCTTGTCTGGCAACTGCCAATCTTTAATTTGAAGTAAGTCAGGATGTAAGTTGGGAAAATCGATTTCAGTGAGTTCTGGACAAACTCCTAGCTGTTGAGAAGCAGTAACGGTGGGAACTTGGCGGGGTGAAACATTGAGAATTTCTACCATTACCCTGTCTAGGGCAAATACATTTGAACTTGCGGCTAATATTCCCAAAGGGCGTGGTTCTCCGCCACTAGGGCCATTACCTTCATGTCCAATGATGCCATCTAAAATAGTTAAGTCAGGATTAATAGCTTTGGCAGTTTCAACTAACATTTCGCCGAAGCGGTTGGCATCCTTTCCGACTTCCATGTGCCACCATGCTTTCATTTTGCCAGGAACGCAACCAAAGAGGTTTTTGACTCCCAAAGTTAAGGTTAATTGGCTATGAGATTTGACTTTGGGTAGGTTAATTATCACATCGGCTTCTATCGCTTCTTTGCTCAGTAGTAGGTGATTAAAATTTTCACTTACGGTTTGGTAACGTTGCCCATGAAATTCAACGATAGGTAGATTTAATTCTTGGATAAGTGGTTGATAACCATTGGCTATAGCGACACCTTTGGCACTACCAAAGGCTGGACTATCACCTAAAAATGGTTTGCCACCTGCGGCAATTACCATCTGGGCAACTGCATAAACCAGTTCAGGGCGGGTGGTACATTCTTTTTGAGGACGCGAACTTGTGAGCAAATTAGGTTTGAGTAAGACGCGTTGCCCTGGTTTGACAAAAGCTGCCATTCCCCCCAAAGGTTCTAACAATGTAACTAAAGATTCTTTGAGAGTATTTTTTTCGTAAGAATTAGCCCGGATGAGGCTGACAGATGGTTTTGAATGCTGCATGGGTAAATAATTGCGAGTGGTGAAGATGAATATCAACTGCTGACTGTTGACTGTTAACTGTTAAGTAAAAGTCCTAATCCTTATTTCCTATTCTCCAGTCCCTACAATAATGCTCATCTGTTCTAGATTTAACACAGTAGCTAATTCTGCTTCACTCATTAGCCCTTTTTCTAAAACAATCTGTCTGAGGGATTTGCCTGTTTCTAGGGATTCTTTGGCGACGGCGGCGGCGTTTAAATAACCAATATGGGTATTAAGTGCGGTAACTAACGCTAAACTGCCTTCAGCGTAGGCTAAACAACGTTCCTTGTTAGCAGTAATTCCCTCTAGACAGCGTTCTGTGAGGGCAGCGATGGTATTACCGAGAATTTCCGTACTGTGGATCAGGTTATAGGCAATTAACGGCATCATCACGTTCAATTCTAATTGTCCGGCTTGAGCAGCAAGGGCAATCGCATTGTCGTAACCCATTACCTGAAAACATACCATTGATGTCATCTCTGCCATCACAGGGTTATACTTCCCTGGCATAATTGATGAACCAGGTTGCACTGGAGGTAATTGAATTTCTTTTAAACCAGTTTTTGGCCCGGAATCCATCAGCCGTAAATCGTGGGATATTTTAGCTAAATCTTGGGCTAAGTTCCGTAATGCACCGGAAACATTCACAAATGCGCCCATACTCTGCATTGCTGCCATTAGATGGGGTGCAGGTTGCAGAGGCAAGTTGAGTAATTCTGATAGAACTTCTACTACAAGAACGCGATATTGGGGATGAGTATTTAATCCAGTCCCAGCCGCACTACCTCCTAAACCCAGTACCATTAAATCCCCAGAGGCTGTATAAAGGCGGTTTTGATGTTCTGAGAGAATTTGCGTCCAAGCCCGAAAATTTTCACCTAAACGCACTGGTACAGCGTCTTGGAGGTGGGTTCTACCGGATTTAACGATATCTTGAAATTCTACAGCTTTGGTTTCTAAGGCTGCGATCGCTTTTTCTAAGGCGGGGTGCAATGTTCTCGTCAGTGCTAACAAGCCACCAATCCGAATAGCTGTTGGAATCACGTCGTTGGTAGACTGTCCGTAGTTGACATGATCGTTAGGGTTAACCCGTTTGTAATTTCCTTTCTCTTCACCCAGTAGTTCTAAAGCCCGGTTGGACAACACTTCATTCACATTCATGTGGTGAGAAGTCCCTGCACCGGCTTGATAAACATCAACTACAAACTGATCACGGAATTTGCCAGCCAGGATTTCATCTGTTGCTTGTACAATCGCTTGGCTAATATCCTGGGGAATACAACCGAGTTCCCCGTTGACAATGGCTGTAGCCTTTTTAATCAATAAGCAAGCATCTACGTAGGTAGGTAAGGGTTTAAGCCCACTAATAGGAAAGTTTTCTATTGCTCGCAGAGTTTGGATGCCGTAATAAACGTCACTTTTGATTTGGCGATCGCCCATAGAATCGCGTTCGATCCGAAAATCTGTATTGTGGCTCATATTATTGTTTGAATGATCTCAAAATACAGATCATGCCATGCAAATACACAAAAAACTTGATTGTTCTTAGAGATATTATGTTTTAGTTTTGCCCCAATCACAACTTACACAACATGGCAAACTAAAATAAGCGTACAGATGACTAATCATTAATAACTGTGTAAGAGAAATATTATGATTAAAACACCAACTCACCGTATATCTCTAGAAGAATTTCTACAATTACCAGAAACTAAACCGGCGAATGAATATATCGACGGCGAAATTATCCAAAAACCTATGCCCCCAGGTAAACATAGTATCCTCCAAGGCGAATTAGTCACTACAATTAATGGTGTAGTCAAATCTAAAAAAACAGCACTAGCTTTTCCAGAACTACGCTGTACATTTGGAGGACGTTCCACTGTTCCAGATGTCGCAGTATTTGCTTGGCAAAGAATTCCTATAGATGAAAAAGGCAATATTGCTAATGTGTTTAATACATATCCAGACTGGACAATTGAAATCCTATCTCCTGAACAAAGCGTGACTAAAGTCACTAAAAATATTTTACATTGCTTAAATCATGGCACTAGTTTAACCTGAGTTCGGGATAAGGAAAGGGACAGGTAGTAAGCTGAAAATAGCGTTAAATCCAGCAACCTGTCCTATGTTTAGTTTAGATGCTTTGTTTTGCCATGTAGATGATTTTTGTCAAGCATTTG
>Ga0209172_10005592_pt1 | contig 15031 bp, 29 predicted proteins | sample LarsenN4metaG_FD_184113 | JGI IMG/M metagenome (GOLD analysis project Ga0209172, IMG submission 184113) | Hot spring sediment bacterial and archeal communities from British Columbia, Canada, to study Microbial Dark Matter (Phase II) - Larsen... ... | reverse complement strand
AACAAGTGCGATGCGGTGGAGGACGCGGAGTTGCTGGATCTGGTGGAGTTGGAGGTGCGCGAGTTGCTGAAGAGCTACCAGTTCCCTGGGGATCAGGTGCCGGTGATTCGGGGATCGGCGCTGGGAGCGCTGAACGGGGAAGCGCAGTGGGAGAAGACGATTTTGGAGTTGATGGAGGCGGTGGACAAGTACGTGCCGCTGCCCACGCGGGATGTGGACAAGCCGTTTTTGATGCCCATTGAGGATATTTTTTCGATTTCCGGGCGGGGCACGGTGGTGACCGGTCGCGTGGAGCGGGGGAAGGTGCGGGTGGGCGAGGAAGTGGAGATTGTGGGTTTTCGGCCGACGATCAAGCGGGTGGTGACGGGCGTGGAGATGTTCCGCAAGCTGTTGGACGAGGGGTTGGCAGGGGACAACGTGGGTTTGCTGCTGCGCGGTACGGAGAAGGACGAAGTCGAGCGCGGGCAGGTGGTGTGCAAGCCGGGTTCGATCACCCCGCACACGAAGTTCAAGGCCGAGGCGTACATTCTGACCAAGGAGGAGGGCGGGCGGCACACACCGTTTTTCACCGGCTATCGGCCGCAGTTTTACTTTCGGACTACGGACGTGACCGGGTCGGTGAAGCTGGCGGAGGGGGTGGAGATGGTCATGCCCGGGGACAATGTGAGCTTGGGGATTGAGTTGATCACCCCGGTGGCGCTGGAGAAGGGGCTGCGCTTCGCCATCCGCGAAGGCGGCCACACCGTCGGCGCCGGCGCCGTAACCGAAATCCTCGAATAGCCATGGTGGTGCGCGAAAAAATCCGCATCCGGTTGCGCGCCTACGATCACCGCATCCTCGACCAGTCCACGCGGGAGATCGTCGAGACGGCCAAGCGCACCGGCGCCGAGGTCGCCGGGCCCATCCCGCTGCCCACCACGGTGAACCGCTGGACCGTGCTGCGCTCCCCGCACGTGGACAAGAAGTCGCGCGAGCAGTTTGAGATGCGCACCCACAAGCGGCTGATTGACATCCTGGAGCCCACGCCGGACACCGTGGACGCGTTGATGAAGCTGGATCTGCCCCCTGGCGTGGACGTGGAAATCAAAGCCTTCGGCCGCGAGCATGCGGCGAAATGACGCCCTGTCCGCGGGATCGTCCTGAGCGCATTGGCCAGATCTGTTTCTAGAGGAACGGAAACAACGAAGCAATGGCCGTCAACGGCATACTCGGAATCAAGCTCGGCATGACCCAGGTTTTTGCCGAGGATGGCACGGCGGTGCCCTGCACGGTGCTCCAGGCCGGGCCGTGCATCGTCGTGCAGAAACGCACGAAAGACAGGGACGGCTACGACGCCGTGCAGCTTGGGTTGGTCGAATTCATCAAGCCCCACCGCGTCAACCGGCCCATGACCGGCCACTTTAAGAAGGCGGAAGTGCCGCCCATGCGTTTTCTGCGCGAAGTGCGCCTGGAGGAGTCCGCCGAAGAAACCCGGCCCGGCGACAAGGTCCTGGTGGATCGATTCGCCGTCGGGGAATTCGTGGATGTGACCGGAGTGAGCAAGGGTCGGGGCTTTCAGGGCGGCGTCAGGCGCTGGCATTTCCGCGGGGGTGACGCCACGCACGGCTCGATGTTCCATCGCGCCCCCGGCTCGATTGGCGCCAGTTCGTTTCCCTCGCGCGTCTGGCCGGGGCAGCGTTTTCCCGGGCACATGGGCCACCAGCGCGTGACGGTGCGCAATCTGCGCGTGGAAAAAGTGGACGTCGAGGAAAACCTTCTGTTGGTTCGCGGCTCGGTGCCGGGACCCAACGGGAGTTACCTCCTAATTCGCAAGGCCAAGGCGCCGCACTAGGCGGAGTGGAAGATGCCGGTTGTCAACGTACAAAACCTGGAAGGCAAGACGGTCGGGACCGTGGAACTGGCCGATGCCGTCTTCGCCACGACGCCCAACCCCCACCTGCTGCACGAGACGGTGCGCTGGTACCTGGCCTGGCAGCGCGCGGGCACGCACAAAACCAAGGGGCGGGGCGAAGTGGCGGGGTCCGGCCGGAAACTGTGGCGGCAGAAGGGCACGGGACGTGCCCGGGTCGGCTCGATCCGATCGCCCCTGTGGCGCAAGGGCGGCACCGTTCATGGCCCGGTGCCGCGCAGCTATCGCTACCGCCTGCCGCGCCGGGTGTTTCTCGGCGCGCTGCGTTCCGCGCTCTCGGCAAAACTCCTCGACAACAAGCTGACCGTCGTGGAGGCCTTTGGCTTGGAGTCGCACAAGACCAAGGCGTTCCGCCAGGCGCTGGACCGCCTTGACGGGGAGAGCCGGACGATGTTGCTGGTTGAGCTGGGCGCCAACCGCAACCTGGAACTTGCCAGCCGCAATCTGGAGGGCGTCAAGCTGGTGCAGCCGACCGAGCTCCAGCCGTATGACCTGTTGCGGCACGAGCGCTTGATCGTTTCTCGGGAAGCGGCGTTGAAGCTCAGCCGGTCGCTTGCGCCGACGAACGGCCAGCCTGAGGCCGTGGTTCCTGCGCCGGTCCAGGCGACCGAAGCGGAAGAAGGCAGAACGCGGGCCAAGCCCGCCAGGACGTCCGCCAAGCCGGCGGCGCGCAGAGCCAAGCCCGCGAAGAAAGGCAAGAAGGATTAGGCCATGGCGGAAACTGTCTTTCAGGTGATTCGTCGGCCGATCATTACGGAGAAGGGTTTGGGCGCCAAGGAGACCCAGCATACCGTGGTCTTCGAAGTGAATCGCCGGGCTACCAAGACCCAGATCAAGGAAGCGGTGCAGCGGATTTTCAAGGTGCGCGTCGCTGCGGTGCGCACCGCGAACTTCCACGGGAAGTTTCGCCGGCGCGGCTTGGCCCAAGGCTACCGGCGCGACTGGAAGAAAGCCTACGTCAAGCTGGCGCCCGGCGAGAAGATGATCGAATACGCGGAGAATATCTAGCGTGGCTCGCGGCGGGAGGGAACCATGGGACTGAAAAGCTTCAACCCGTACACCGCCTCGCGGCGCTTCCTCACCGTGCTCGACAAGAGCGAGGTGACCAAGCAGCGGCCGGAAAAGTCGCTGCTCGAGCCGAAGCGGCGCACCGGGGGCCGCAACGGCCGCGGCGAAGTCACCGTATGGCATCGCGGTGGCGGCCACCGGCGCCTGTACCGGCGCATTGACTTCCGCCGCGACAAGGTCGGCATCCCGGCGCGCGTGGCGGCTATCGAGTACGACCCCAACCGCTCGGCGCGCATCGCCCTGCTGCACTACGCCGACGGCGAAAAGCGCTACATCCTCCAGCCGCTCGGTCTCGAAGTAGGCATGACCGTGCAGACCGGAGAGGGCGCGGACATCCTGCCCGGCAATGCGTTGCCCCTGCGGCTGATTCCGCCCGGCACGGCGATCCACAACCTGGAGTTGTATCCCGGCCGGGGCGGCCAACTGGTGCGCGCGGCGGGCGCTGCGGCGCAGCTGCTCAGCAAAGAGGGCGAATTCGCCCTGGTGAAGCTGCCCTCGGGGGAAGTCCGTCGTTTTCCCCTGGAATGCAAGGCGACAGTCGGCCAAATCAGCAACTTGGATCACGAGAACGTCACGTACGGCAAGGCCGGCCGGACGCGCTGGCACGGCATCCGTCCGACCGTGCGCGGTGTGGCGATGAACCCGGTGGATCATCCGCACGGGGGCGGGGAAGGGCGCGTCAAGGGCAACCACCCGCAGACGCCTTGGGGTTTTCCCACGCTGGGCGGGAAGACGCGCAGGAAGCGTCCTTCGAACCGCTACATTGTCCAGCGGCGCAAGTAGGGACCGGAGTTGAGGTGTGCAATGAACCCGGCGCGGCGGGTCTTTGAGAGTGCAATGATGAGAGCCACGAAAGCGAGACGGTTGTCGCGGCGGCGCGCCGCGGCCCGCAGGTCAGTGGTCAAGCCGTCGGCCAAGCCCGTGCCGGCGGCGCCCCAGCAGGTGCTCTACCGCGTTTGCAAGCCTGGCTGGGCCGTGGTCGTAGAGAAAGGGCCGGGAGTGCTCGGCACGCGGTTCGTCTGCCCGTTTTGTCCGCTGTCGCATCGCGTTCCCGGGCCGGTGCGGGGCTTTCGCAAGCTGCGCCGCAGCCAGTGGGCGAAGCTGCGGCGGGTTCTGGAGTAGCGTGGCCATGGCGCGTTCGTTGAAAAAAGGGCCGTTTGTGGACCCGCACCTGCGGGAAAGGATCGCAGCGCTGAACGCCCGCAACGAGAAGAAGGTCGTCAAGACGTGGTCGCGCCGCTCGACGATCCTCCCGGAGATGGTCGGGCACACCATCGCGGTGCATAACGGGAAGAAGTTCATCCCCGTGTACGTCACCGAGCAGATGGTCGGGCACAAGCTCGGCGAGTTTGCGCCCACGCGCATCTTCAAGGGCCACGGTGTGAGGGCGGCGCTCGAGAAGGCAGCGGGAGCGGCTCCGGCGCCCGCGGCGCCTGCGGCCCCGGCGGCCAAAGGCTAGGTCATGAGCACGGCGGCACAACCGTTACCGGCGGCGGTCATCGCGGCGCAGGCGGTGGGGCGCTACATCCGCGTCTCGCCGCAGAAGGCGCGCCTGGTGATTGACCTGATCCGCGGCCAGCGCGCCGAGGACGCCTTGCGCATCCTGCGGTTCACGCGCAAGCGCGTGGCGCGGGACGTGGAGAAGGTCCTGCGCAGCGCCATCTCCAACGCGGAGCGCAAGGCGGAAGACGCCGGGGCCTCGCTCGACGTGGATACGCTGGTTGTCTCGCGGTGTTTCGTCAACGAGGGTCCGCGCTGGAAGCGTATTCGCCCGGCGCCGTTTGGCCGGGCCCACCGTTACCAGCGGCGCACCAGCCACATTGCTGTGGAAGTGGCGGAACACGTCGCTGCCGCCGAGCAGCGCGCGGCTACGGCTGCGGCCGAGGCGGCTGGGGCGAAGGGCGTCAAGGGTGCCGTCAAGAAAGTGCGCAAGCGCATCGCCGACGCCCAGCGCGCCCGCACGAAGAAAAAGAAGAAGTAGGAGGGACCTGTGGGGCAGAAGACCCATCCGTACGGCTTCCGGCTGGGCTACAACAAGACCTGGCGGTCGCGCTGGTATGCTGACCGCGATTACGCGCACCTGCTGCACGAGGACATCAAGCTGCGCAACCAGCTCAAGTCGCGCCTGCGCTCGGCAGGGGTCAGCTCGATTGAGATCGAGCGCGCCGCCAACAAGCTGGTCATCCGCATTGCCACGGCCCGTCCGGGGATCATCATCGGGCGCAAGGGCGCCGAGATCGACAAGCTGAAGAACGAAATCCAAGCACGCACCCGGCGCGAAGTGCACATTGACATCCAGGAAGTCCACCGGCCGGAGCTCGATGCGCAACTGGTGGCCGAGTCCATTGCCCTGCAGCTCGAAAAGCGCGTGGCGTTCCGCCGGGCCATGCGCAAGGCCGTGGATTCCGCGCTGCGCTTCGGCTGCAAGGGTATCAAAGTGCGCGTGGCCGGGCGGCTGAACGGCGCGGAGATCGCCCGCAAGGAATGGTACCTGCAAGGCCGGTTGCCGCTGCAGACGTTGCGCGCCGACATTGATTTTGGTTTCGCGCAGGCTTACACGACCTATGGCGTGATTGGCGTGAAGTGCTGGGTTTACCAGGGCGAGAACCTTCCTGCGCGCGCCGAGACGCGAAGCGAAGCGGCGATCTAGGGACAAGGGGGCCGGGCTGTCATGTTGATGCCGAAAAAAGTGAAGTACCGCAAGCAGCAGCGCGGGCGGCGGCGCGGCCGGGCCTGGCGCGGCGGCCAGTTGGCCTTCGGCGACTACGGCTTGAAGGGGCTGGAGGCCGCCTGGATCACCGACCGGCAAATCGAGGCCGCGCGCGTGGCCATTACGCGCTTTATCAAGCGCGGCGGCAAGCTCTGGATCCGGATCTTTCCGGACAAGCCTTTCACCAAGAAGCCGGCGGAAACCCGCATGGGCAAGGGCAAAGGCGCTCCGGAGCATTGGGTGGCCGTGGTCAAGCCGGGTCGCATCCTGTTCGAAATGGCTGGCGTGGACGAGCCTACCGCGACCGAGGCTCTGAAACTGGCCGCGCACAAGCTGCCCATCCCCACGAAGCTGGTCACGCGGGCGGAGGCCTTCTGATGCCGCGGCGGATCGAAAAGCTGCGCGAGATGCGGCTCGAGGAACTGCGCACCCAGGAGCGCGAGCTGGCCGAGCAGGTCTTCCGGCTGCGCTTTCAGTTGGCCGGCGGCCAGACGGAGGGCCTGAAGCGGCTCCGGCAGGCGCGGCGCGACCTGGCCCGGGTGAAGACGCTGCTGCGCGAAAACCAGCAGAAGGCGGAGAAGTAGCTATGGCCCAAGTCCATTCGCCGCAGGACACGCGCAGTGCCGGGCGCCGCCGGCGCCAGTCGAAGATCGGCGTGGTCACCAGTTCGCGCATGCAGAAGACCATCGTAGTGAAGGTCACGCGGCTGGTTCAGCACGCCAAGTACCACCGGGTGATGCGCATTGCCAAGAAGTTTTACGCCCATGACGAGCACGGCGAGGCCCGCGAGGGCGATCGCGTGCGCATCGTCGAAACGCGGCCTCTTTCGCGACTGAAGCGCTGGCGGCTGGCGGAAATCCTGGCGCGGGCCACTGCGGTGGAGTAGGCGGACACCCATGGTGCAGATGCGAACTTGGCTGACGGTGGCCGATAATTCCGGCGCGCGCAGGCTGATGTGCATTCTGCCCCTGGGAGGCCACACGGGCAGCCGCGCCGGCCTAGGCGACGTGGTGACTGCCTCGGTCAAGGAGGCCGCCCCCGACAGCAACATCAAGGAAGGCAAGGTGGTGCGCGCCGTCATTGTGCGCACGCGCAAGGAACACCGCCGCAAGGACGGCACCTACATCCGCTTCGACGACAATGCAGCGGTGCTGATCAACGAAGCCGGCGAACCGGTCGGCACGCGCGTCTTCGGGCCTGTGGCCCGCGAACTGCGCGACAAAAGGTTCACCAAGATCGTCTCGCTGGCTCCGGAAGTGTGGTAGCGATGCCGAAAGAAAACATCCGGTACGCCGTCAGTATCCGCAAGGGCGACGCCGTCCGCGTGATGGCCGGGCGGGACCGCGGCAAGACTGGGCGGGTGCTTTCGGTGAACCCGGTCACCCGCAAGGTGACCGTCGAGCATGCCAACATCGTCAAGCGGCATACGCGGCCCAACCCGGCGAAGAACATCAAGGGAGGAATCGTCGAGCGCGAAGGGCCCATGGATATTTCCAACGTGCTGATCGTCTGCCCGGGGTGCAGCAAGCATACTCGTGTCGGCCAGCACGTCGAGCGAGACCCGAAAACCAACCAGGTAACGGCGAAGTATCGCATCTGCCGCCGCTGCGGCGTGAGTCTGGATCGCTGAGGCAGGACAGGGACCATGAAGAGCCGGTTGCATGAACGCTATTGCCAGGAGGTAGTGCCCGCGCTGATGAAGCGCTTCGGTTACACCAACCCGATGGCCGTGCCCAAGCTGGTGAAAGCCACGGTGAACATCGGCCTGGGCGAAGCCAGCCAGAACATCAAGTTGCTGGACACCGCGGCCCAGGAACTGGGCGCGATTACCGGGCAGAAGCCGGTCATTACGCGCGCCAAGAAGTCCATCGCCAATTTCAAGATTCGCAAGGGCGTGCCCATCGGTTGTTGCGTTACGCTGCGCGGCGAGCGCATGTACGAATTCGTGGACCGGCTGTGCAACATCGTGCTGCCGCGCGTGCGCGACTTCAAGGGGCTTTCGCCGCATTCCTTCGACGGGCGTGGCAACTACACCCTGGGGCTGCGCGACCAGCTCGTGTTCCCGGAGATTGACTACACGCGCGTGGACAAGATCAAAGGCATGAACGTCACGCTGACGACCACCGCCAAGACGGATGAGGAAGGCCGCGAACTGCTTCGGCTGCTCGGCCTGCCCCTGCGCGGCGCGGCCGCCGCCTGAACAGCAAGGAGCCCGGGATGGCCAGAACCTGCCAGTTCGCAAAGATGAAGCGGAAGTTGAAACACCGCATCCGCGCGCGCAACCGCTGCCGGCTGTGCGGGCGCCCCCGCGGTTACCTGCGCAAGTTTCAGCTGTGCCGGATCTGCTTTCGCGGGCTGGCCCTCAAGGGCGAAATCCCCGGCGTGATCAAAGCGAGCTGGTAGGAGGGTTTGGGATGCAGACCGATCCCGTTGCCGACATGCTGACGCGCATCCGCAATGCGGCCCGCGCCCGGCATGCGCGCGTGGACTTGCCCGCTTCGAAGCTGAAAATCGAAATCGCGCGCATCCTCAAGGAAGAGGGCTTCCTGGCTTCCTACAAGGTCGTGGAGGAATCCAGGGTGAAGCGGTCGCTGCGCCTGTTCCTGAAGTACACCGCAGACAAGCGCCCGGTGATTTCCGGCCTGCAGCGAGTCTCCCAGCCGGGTCGGCGGGTGTACGTAGGCCGGTCCGAGGTTCGTCCCGTAGTGGGCGGCATGGGCGTCAGTATTCTGAGCACTCCGCGCGGTGTCATGACGGGTCGGGCGGCGCGCAAGGCTGGAGTGGGCGGCGAACTTCTCTGCGAGGTCTGGTAGGGCGAGAGCTATGTCGCGCATCGGACGCAAACCCATCCCTGTGCCGGCGGGCGTAAAGGTGGAACTAAGTCCCGGCGCCGTGGAAGTCCAGGGACCGAAGGGCAAGCTGCGCGTGCCTCTTCCGCCGGGCATTACGATGGAGAAGGCGGACGGAGCGTTGGTGGCGCAGCGTCAGAATGACGCGCAGAAGGCCCTCCATGGGCTGGCGCGTGCTCTCGTCGCTAATGCTGTGCGCGGCGTCACGGAAGGGTTCAAAAAGGAGCTGGACGTCGTCGGCGTCGGCTATCGTGCCGAGGTCAAGGGAAGGACGGTGGTTTTCAGCCTCGGCTATTCGCACCCCATCGAGTTCCCGATCCCTGAGGGGATCCAGGTCAGCGTGGACAAGCAGACGCACCTGGTGGTCAGCGGGCCCGACAAGGCCCAGGTCGGCCAAGTGGCCGCAAACATGCGCGCCCTGCGCCCGCCGGACCCCTACAAGCAGAAGGGTGTCCGGATTGCCGGCCAACGCTTGAAAAAGAAGGCCGGCAAGGCGGGTGTCAAGGCCGCCGGCGGCCAGTAAGCGAGGAAGAGCATGGCCAAGGCACCGATTCGCAAGATCTCGCGCAACGCGCACCGGGTGCGCATCCACCGCCGCGTGCGCCAGCGCGTGGCCGGCACGGACCAGCGCCCGCGGCTGTGCGTGTTCCGGTCTCTGCACCATGTGTATGCCCAGGTGATTGACGATTCGGCGGGACGCACACTGGTTTCGGCCAGCACGCTCGACCCGAAGGTGCGCGCGCAGTGCAAGACCGGCGGAAACGTTGCCGCCGCCAAAGTCGTGGGCAAGGCCATCGCCGAGCGCGCGCTGGCCGCGGGCGTTTCCCAGGTGGTCTTCGACCGCGGCGGGTACAAGTATCACGGGCGCGTGCAAGCGCTGGCGGAAGCGGCGCGCGAAGCGGGGCTGAAATTCTAGCGCCATGCCCAAATACACGCTACGAGAAACGTTAGCCGTCCGGCGGAAGCTGGAAGTGAGCCCCGCAAACCTGAAGGATCAAGTGGTTTCCATCAACCGCGTCACCAAAGTGGTGAAAGGCGGGAAGAACCTGAGTTTTTCGGCTCTGGTGGTCGTGGGCGACCAGCAGGGCCACGCCGGCTTCGGCATGGGCAAGGCCCGCGAAGTGCCCATGGCCATCCGCAAGGCCGTCGAACAGGCCAAGAAGAACATGATCAAGGTGCACCGGAAGGGCACCACCATCGCGCACCAGGTGGTAGGCCGTTACGGATCCGGTCAGGTGTTGCTGAAGCCGGCCCCGGAAGGCACGGGGATCATCGCTGGCGGGCCCGTGCGGGCGGTCATGGAGGTGGCGGGGATTCAGAACGTGCTGACCAAATCCCTGGGCACGTCGAACCCGCACAACGTGATCAAGGCTACCTTCGATGCCCTGCTCCGGCTGAGGGACGCCGCGGAGGTGGCCGAGCTTCGCGGCAAGCAAGCCGACGAGGTGGGTGCCGGACGATGACGGTCAAGAAAAAGGCGGGCACGGTGCGCATTCGATGGGTGCGCAGCGCCATTGCCTGCCCGGAGGATATGCGCGCCACCATTCGCGGGCTGGGCTTCCGCCGGCTCTACCAGGTGGTTGAGCGGCCCGACACGCCGGCGATCCGCGGCATGATTCACAAGGTGCGTCATCTGGTTGAGGTGCAGTCGTGAAGCTTTCTGAACTCCGTCCGCCGGCCGGGTCGCGGCACCGCAAGGTGCGCGTGGGCCGGGGCATCGGCTCGAAACTGGGGAAGACGGCCGGGCGCGGCAACAAGGGCCAGAAATCCCGCACGGGCTACTCCCGCCGGCGAGGCTTTGAAGGCGGGCAGATGCCCCTGCACCGGCGGCTGCCCAAGCGCGGCTTCCGCAATCCCTTCGGGCAGGACTATGCCATCGTCAACGTGGGGATGCTGAACGCGTTTGCGGCCGGCGACACGGTAACGCCGGAGCAGCTTGCGGCGCGCGGCTTGGTTCATCGGCCGTCCCCGGTGAAGATCCTGGGCGACGGTAACCTGCAGGTGGCTCTGACCGTGCAGGCTCACGCCTTCAGCCAGTCGGCGCGGGAAAAGATTGCCGCCGCCGGAGGGAAAGTCGAAGTTCTGTCATGAAGCGGTTCGTCGAAGCGTTGCAGAACATCTTTCGCATACCGGACCTGCGCAAGCGTGTGATCTTCACGCTGGCCCTGCTGGCCGTGTATCGCATCGGTGCCTTCATCCCCACGCCGGGGATCAACGCCGATCTGCTGAAGCAACTGTTCGACCAGGCCCGCGGGTCGGTGCTGGACATCGTCAATCTGTTCAGCGGGGGCAACTTCCGCGGGATGACCATCTTCGCGCTGGGCATCATGCCCTATATCACCGCTTCCATCATCCTGCAGCTGATGACGGTCGTGTGGCCCTACCTGGAGCGTTTGCAGAAGGAAGGCGAGCTCGGCCGCCGGAAGATTACGCAGTATACGCGCTACCTGACCGTGGTGCTGGCGGCGATCCAGTCGTTGGGCATCGCGCGCATCCTGATGGCGCAGACCGTGGGCACGACGGCACTGGTCTACGACCCAGGCTGGGGCTTCACCCTGATGACCATGATCACGCTGACCACGGGCACGGCATTCATCATGTGGCTGGGCGAGCAGATCAGCGAGCGCGGCATCGGCAATGGGATGTCCCTGATTATCTTTGCCGGGATCGTTGTCGGCCTGCCCGACGCCATCCGCGACCTAACCACGAAGTTCGCCAACCGCGAGTGGGGCCCGTTCACCGGCTTGGCGATGATCTTGCTCGTCCTCATGATGGTCGCCGTGGTGGGGTTCATTGTTCTGGTCGAGGGCGGCCAGCGGCGCATCCCCGTGCAGTACGCCAAGCGCGTGGTGGGCCGGCGGATCATGGGCGGCCAGATGACTTACCTGCCGCTGCGCGTGAATTCCGGCGGAGTGATCCCGCCGATTTTTGCCAGTTCGCTGCTCAGCTTTCCGGCCACCCTGGCGCTGGTCTGGGGCGGCAAGTCGAAGTTGATGGAAAGCATTTCCAATCAGCTCCGTCTGGGCGAGCCCCTGTATACCGTGCTCTATATCCTGCTGATTGTTTTCTTCGCCTTCTTTTACGTGGGCATCGTGTTCAACCCCACGGAGCTGGCCGACAACATGCGCAAGTACGGCGGGTTCGTCCCGGGCATCCGGCCGGGACGCAACACCAGCGAGCACATCAACCGCATCCTGAACCGGCTGACCTTTGTGGGTGGCTGCTACCTGGCCCTGGTGTGCTTGATTCCGGAGTGGATGATTTCCGGGATCCGCCTGCACCACCTGCCCGTTTGGCTGGGCGGGGCGTGGTTTGACCAGAATCTGCCGCCTTGGTTCCTGAACGGCCTGGGCGTGACGTTCTATTTTGGCGGGACCTCGCTGCTGATTGTGGTCGGCGTGGCCATGGACACCGTCCAGCAACTGGAAGCGCAGTTGGTCATGCGCCACTACGAAGGTTTTGTGAAGAAAGGCAGGCTGCGGAGCCGTCGTGGGTAGCACGAGCGCGACGGCGCACGGCCTGAAGCGGCCACTGATTTTCCTGGGCCCGCCGGGAGCCGGCAAGGGCACGCAAGCCAAGGAACTGGCGCGGCACTTCGGCGTGCCGCACCTGTCCACCGGCGACATGTTCCGCGAACACGTCGAGCGCGACACGGAGCTCGGCCGGCGCGCTCGGCCCATCATGGAGCGCGGCGAGCTGGTGCCGGACGAGATCGTGCTGGGCATGGTCGAGGAGCGCATCTCGCGGCCGGACTGCGCTGCGGGTTTTGTGTTCGACGGTTTTCCGCGCACCATCCCGCAAGCGGAGCGGCTCGGTGCCATCCTGGCCGGCCGAGGATTCGCGGCGCCGCTGGTGCTCTACGTTGACGTGGATTACGAGAAGTTATTCCGCCGTCTGGCCGGCCGGCGGACGTGCAAGGTGGGCGGGGAAATCTACAACATCTACGACCGCCCGCCCAGGGTGCCCGACCGGTGCGACCACGACGGGGGCGAGCTGATCCAGCGGCCCGATGATCGCGAGGAGGTCATCCGGGAGCGGCTGGCGGCCTACGAAACCCAAACGCGTCCGCTGGTGGATTACTACCGGGCGAAAAGCCTCCTCCGGGAGGTGGACGGCTCACCCGACGCCGCCGCAGTGACGCGCACGTTGCTGGATCTGGTGAAGCGAGACTCGTGAGGCGATGATCGTTTTGAAGTCTCAGGCTGAGCTGGAAAAAATGCACCGCGCAGGGCTGGTGGTCTGGGAAGTGCTGACCATGCTGCGCGCCATGGTCCGCCCGGGTCTGAGCACCATGGATCTCGAGGAAGCGGCGGAGCGCCGCACAGCCGAGCGGGGTGCGCGGGCGGCGTTCAAGGGTTACCGGGGGTATCCGTCTGTGCTCTGCACTTCGATCAACAACGAAGTCGTGCACGGCATTCCCTCCCGCGAGCGCGTACTGCGCGAGGGCGACATCCTCTCGATTGACTACGGTGCGGAAGTGGACGGGTATTTTGCGGATGCGGCGGTAACCGTGCCCGTCGGGAAGATTTCCCCCGGACTGGAGCGGCTGCTTGCCACCACGCGCGAGGCGCTCGATCGGGCCATTGAAAAGATGCGCCCCGGCAATCGCCTGGGAGACATCTCGGCCGCCGTGCAGACCTGGGTGGAGGGTCGCGGCTATTCGGTGGTGCGCGACCTGGTGGGCCACGGCATCGGCACGCGCATGCACGAAGAGCCGCAGTTGCCCAATTACGGCACGCCGGGTCACGGGGCCCAGGTCGAGCCAGGCCTGGTGCTGGCGATCGAGCCGATGGTCAATGCCGGCCGGCCGGATGTCCACACCCTGGAAGACCAGTGGACGGCGGTCACCAGCGACGGCAGCTACTCGGCTCATTTCGAGCACACGGTGGCGGCCACGCGGGACGGCCCCTGGATTCTGACCCGGCCCCGTGAGGTTACCGGGCCTTCCTGGTAAGGCCGAAGGCGTGGGTCCCTAGGGGGAGAATGCCGAAGGAAAAAGACAAGAAGAAGCCGTCGCCGGCGGGCAATCCCAAAGAGGATGCCATTGAAGTGATGGCCACGGTGATTGAGCCGCTGCCGAATGCCATGTTCCGCGTCGAACTCGAGAACAAGCACCAGGTGCTCGCTCATATCTCCGGCCGGATGCGCAAGAACTTCATCCGCATCCTTCCGGGAGACAAGGTAGCCGTTGAGCTTTCGCCGTACGATCTGACGCGGGGGCGGATCATCTACCGGTACAAGTGACGCGGCGGGAGAGGGCGATGAAAGTTCGTTCTTCGGTGAAGAAGGTTTGCGACAAATGCAAGATCGTTCGCCGGCGCGGCGTGGTGCGCGTGATCTGCGCGAACCCCAAGCACAAGCAGCGCCAGGGCTAACCTCAGGAGGAGGGAATGGCACGCATTGCCGGTGTGGACCTGCCGCCCAACAAGCGGCTGTGGATTGGCCTGACGGCCATTTACGGGATCGGGCAGTCCCGCGCCCGGGACCTTTGCGGGCGGGCGCACGTGGATCAGGTCAAGAAGGTGAAAGACCTGACCGAGGACGAAGTGACCCGGCTGCGCCAGGCCATCGAGTCCGAGGGTCGTGTGGAAGGCGATCTCCGCAAGGAGATCCAGATGAACATCCGGCGGCTGATTGATATCCAGTGCTACCGCGGCCTGCGCCACCGCCGCAACTTGCCGGTGCGCGGCCAGCGCACGCATACCAATGCGCGCACCCGCAAAGGGCCGCGCAGGGGCGCCATCGCCGCCAAAAGGAAAGTAGTGGGCAAGAAGGGCTAGCAGGGTTGACGCCGGGCCTTCGCCGGTCCGGCGAAAGTCTGAGCTAAGGGAGAAGCAACGTTGGCTAAGGAAGCCAGTCCGGGGGCAGGTCCGGCGGCGCCGGCCAAGCCGGCGCGCCGGAAGAAAGAATTCAAGAAAAAGCGTGAGCGGCGCGTGGTGCCGCACGCCATTGTGCACATCCAGGCGACGTTCAACAACACGATTGTCACGTTCACCGACCCCAACGGCCAGACGCTGTGCTGGTCTTCGGCCGGCGCGATGAACTTCCGCGGGTCGCGCAAGGGCACGCCCTACGCAGCGCAGCAGGCGGCCATGAGCGCAGCGTCGGTGGCGCGGGACCAGTATGGAGTGAAGTCTGTGGACGTGCGCGTCAAGGGGCCGGGTGCCGGTCGCGAATCGGCCATCCGCGCCCTGTCTTCCGCGGGGCTGCACATTGCCCTGCTGACGGACACGACGCCCATCCCGCACAACGGCTGCCGCCCGCCCAAGCGGCGCCGCGTATGAGCCCTGACCGCCGGTAAAGGGAAGGAGAAGAGCATTGGCCAGACATCGTGAAGCCGTTTGCCGCTTGTGCCGCCGGGAGGGGATCAAGCTCTTCCTGAAAGGCCTGCGGTGTTTCACCGAAAAGTGCGCCATCGAAAAGCGCAACTTCGTCCCCGGGCAACACGGGCAGAGCCGCCGGGCCAAGCTGGCCGGCTACGGCTTGCAGTTGCGC
>Ga0209172_10005590_pt1 | contig 15035 bp, 10 predicted proteins | sample LarsenN4metaG_FD_184113 | JGI IMG/M metagenome (GOLD analysis project Ga0209172, IMG submission 184113) | Hot spring sediment bacterial and archeal communities from British Columbia, Canada, to study Microbial Dark Matter (Phase II) - Larsen... ... | reverse complement strand
AACACCTGGCTGCGGGCCAGCGGCGTCGCCAGCGACTCGCCGGCGCTGACGCTCTCGGCGGCCTGCTCGATGGCGCGGGCCAGGATCGGGTTACCGGCCGAGTCCTTGGCGATCCGCAGCGCGTGCAGGATCGGAATGCCGTTGGCCAGCAGCGTGCCGAAGATGCGGCAGAAGCGGCACAGGGCCACCATGGTGTAGATGTTGCCGATGCCGGGCGCGTAAAGCTGGAGCTGCGCCCAGTAGCCCCGCCCGACCTCGCTGTGCAGGAACGCCGCCAGCAGGACCCCCGCCAGCAGCAGCACGCCGCCGATCGCCAGATACTGCTCGCGCAGCGCGTCGCTGATGCCGAAGACGATCCGGGACGCCCACGGCAGGTCCTGGGCCTCCAGCAGCGAGCGGATGCGCGGCACGACGAACAGCATCAGCAGCGTCACCGCCCCGAGCGCGCCCGCCAGCAGCACGCACGGATAGATCATCGAGCCAATGAACTTGTTCCGCAGCGCGTCCTGCCGCTGCACGAAATCCGACAGCCGCGTCAGCACGTCCTCCAGGAAGCCGCCCTTCTCGCCCGCCCGGATCATCGCCGCGTGCAGCGGCGCAAAGGCGTGCGGATGCTTCTCCAGCGCGTCGGCCAGCGTCTGGCCGCCGGCTACCTCGTCGTGAACCTCCCGCAACACCGCGGCCAGCGCCGGTGCGCCGGCCGCCTTGCTCAGCACGTTGAGTGCCCGCAGCACCGGCACGCCTGCCCGCAGCAGGTCCGCGAGCTGCTCGTAGAGCACGCCGATCTTCGACGCGCTGATCCGCCGCGTTCGCCCGGTCAGGATCGACCGCCCCGCCAGCCTGACCTCGTCGATCTGCACCGGCAGCAGCGAGCGCTCGTCGAGCATGCGGGCGGCGGCGATGCATGTATCCGCCACCAGCGTGCCGTTAACCGACTCACCGGTCTGACTGCGAGCTTTGTATGCGAAGGTCGGCATCCGATACCGCGTTATAGGCCAACGGCGGCATCCCCGCCGCTATGCATATACCTTCGTTCCGCCCGCCGGATGCACCCGTCCGGCGCTCCCGCGCCCGCCGCGGATGGCCGCGGCCGAGCGCTTGTTCTGCGGCGGGAATCGGCTAAATTATGGCCCACAACGAAGTTGATTGGAAGCTTGGCCGCGGACGCAGGCCGCAAGCGGCAGACACTGGGCCGACACTGATGGAAAAGCCTGCCCATGGATGAAAGCGCTAACGAAACCCCGCAAGCCCCGCAGGCGGGCGGGTTCGCCGAACTGGGTCTGGAAGCGGATCTGGTCGAGGCGGTTGAACGGGCAAGGCTCGAGACGCCCACCCAGGTCCAGCGGGAATTGATCCCCCTGGCGCTGCTGGGCCGGGACTGCTTGGTCCGCGTTCGCCCGGGCTCCGGGAAGACCAACGCGTATATCCTGCCCATGGTGCAGCGGATGAAGCCCGGCGGGGGGTTGCAGGCGCTCGTCCTGCTGCCGACCGGCGCCTTGGCCGAACGCGTCGAGCGGTTCGTCGCCCGTTTTGCCCACGTCCGCAGGCTGCGAACGACTGCCCTGACGGCCCGGGGTCGCTCCCGGCACGAACCGGACCCGCTGCTCCACCCGCCGGAATGCCTGATCTCCACGCCGCGGAGCGTACTGGAGGCCCTGACCAGCTCGAAGCTCGACCCGGCCGGGATCCGGCTGGTCGTGCTGGACGAAGTGGACTCGATGCTGGATGGCGACCACGGGCAGACGCTGCGGGACGTGCTGGACAGGCTGGGGCCGGAGCGGCAGACGATCGTGCTGGCCTCTGAGCTGAGCGACCCGGTCAGAGAGCTGGCTGGCCAGTACCTCAGGGAACCGGAGACGATTGAGGTCGCCGCCGACGAATCCAGGGTGCGTGCGGTCGAGCACTGTCTCGTCACGGTCGAGCCGGGCGCCGAGTTCGACGCCCTGGTCGCCTACTGCAAGACCGAGCGGCCCAGACTCGCCATCGTGTTCGCCAACCAGGAGACGACGGCCCGCGAACTCGCGCACCGGCTGTCCGGCGTCGGCTGCGACGCGCGCTGGGTGGGTCAGCGTCGTCGTCCTCCACGCGGACGGGACCGCTCGGACCGCCGGCGTGAGCGCGCCGAGATCGAGGTCGTTACGGCTTCGGACCCGCCCGAGCATCGGCTGAGCACCATTCCGGCGACGCATGTGCTGCACTACGAGTCGCCGGCAGACGCGGACAGTTACCTGCACCGCATCGAACGTTGCGCGCGGCTGCTGGGCCCGCGGATTTCGGTCGTCTTCGCGGACAGCCGTCACCAACAGTTGTTGGATGAGATTGAGGCACGCCTGCGGGCTTCGCTGCGCCGCCTTGAGATGCCGGTCCGCCCCCCGCGCCCGACCCCGCGGCCTGCGGTCCCGCGCGAAGCGCGGCCCGCTCCCCTGCCGGCGCCCGCCCCCCCGCTGGCGCCCGCCCCGCTGCCGCTGTCGAACTACGTTGAGCCGCGGCTGCTGGAGGTGTTGCACCGCGACGAGCAGCTCGAGGCGCGCGGCATCCGACCCGTGCCGCGTACGCTGGGCAGCCGCTTTCGCGCCCGTCGCGCCCGCCGACCCGTCTGAGTGTCCGCAATCCAGAGCTCACGCAGTGCGGCTGCCGCCAGACGCGGTTGCAGTTCACTCGGCCTTCGGACGGGCTGCGTCAGGGCCGGTCAGCAGCAATTGGAAGCGGCGCCGCCCGAGCAGCGCCCCGCCGGACAGCAGCTCGAAGGCGTACTGGCCGGCTTCCGGCAGCTTGATGCCCTGCAGGCCGAACACCAGGTCGACGATCGCCAGCGGGTCGGGCGAATCGACGTAGCCGCTGGTCTGCATCACCACTTCGTTGTCGGAGTCGCGGACGAGCCGCAGTTCCAGCGGCGTGCGGCCGCGCACCTCGGTCAGCGTGGCCATGATGGTCACCTGTGGCAAGCGGGCCGGGATAGAATGCGTCGTGATCGTATTGAACAGCCCGATCGCACTCTTCTTGTTCGTCAGCCGGTCGTCGATCACCTGATCGCAGATCAGGAGTGAAACCAGCGTCGGCGCGGCGGCGGTGCGCTCGGTCATGCGGGCCTCCCGGCGTGCGGGATATCATAGTCGTTTTGCGCAGCGTGGCGCGCGAACGCGACGGTGCGGCGGGCAGTAGAATGCGTGACGGCACGGTCCCCGCGCGGGCGTCAGGAACAACAGAACCGGAGGCGTGCTTCTTGCGGACGGTGGCTGGTGGATCGCGAGTCGCCGCTAGCGCCCTTTCTAGCGTGGGAGTTCCGCGCTGGAGGCGGGTAGCGGCCTCCGCCGGTGGCGGCCGCAGGGTTTCGGACCGCCTACGTCGGCCACGGGGGGCCGACGCTACCGACAGGCCACGGGGGGCCGACGCTACGCCTCCGGAGGCGCGAAACCCACCTGCTGGAAATGGTACTAGCGCCTTTTTGTGCGCGCTTGGCTGCGCCGCATGGTTGCTGGTCGCATGGCCGGCTGTCGCCCAACCGCGCGTAGAGCTGGTGGCCGCGGCCCGCGAGGGCCATGTCGGCGAGCCGATCGTGCTCGAGTTGCGGGTCGACGATTTCGAGACCTGCGAGCCGCCGGAGTTCCCCGCCAGCGAGGACTACCACGTCAGGCCGGGGCGGGTGGCTAACGGCTCCCAGACGGATCTGGACCTGGGGACAGGCCGAAGGATCGTGCGGCGCTGGCGAACGTATTCATTCGAGCTGACGCCGCGGAAGGCTGGAGTGATCGTCGTCCCGGCAATCGCAGTCGTGGTCGATGGCCAGGTGCTCCGGACGCGGCCGATTTCAATTCGCGCGGAGAAAGCCGACCAGCCGCTGCTGGCGGAGATTACGACCGACTTGCAGCGGTTGTACGTCGGCCAGAAGGCCCGCTTCAAGCTGTCGATCTGGATCCGGCCGGCCGTCGCGCCGGGGCGACGCACGCTCACCGGACACGAGATGTTCAACTTCATCGACGAGCGCTCCGGTCTGGGTCCGTTTCGGCGGCCGGAGGGCTTCAGCGAGCACACGCGCACGCTCGACGACGGGACCAGCCAGCGCTACTACGTCTACCCCAGCACGGCCGAGGTGGTGATCGAGCGCCCCGGGCCGCTGACGTTCGACGAGCTCGAGATCGGCATGGCCTATCCAACCGGCTTCGCCCGCGATGTGTTCGGCGACCTGCGCGTGACGGAGTGGCGGCGGCTGCGCGTGAAGCCCACCGTTCTCGCGCCCGACGCCCTGCCGCTGCCGGACACGGGTCGGCCGGCCAACTTCACCGGCGCCGTCGGCGTATTGGAGTTCAATGCGTTCGCGCGTCCAACCACCGTCCGGGTCGGCGACCCGATCGAGCTGGTGATGGAGATCAGCGGCGACGGGCCGCTGGAGACGCTACAGGCGCCCGTGCTGGCCGCTCAGCCGGGGTTCCTCGAGCAGTTCCGCGTGCCCAATGAGACCCTGGCCGGCACGATGGTCGGCGACCACAAGCAGTTCACCCAGACCATCCGCGCCACGCGCGCGGACGTCAACCGGATTCCGCCGATTGAGTACCCGTATTTTGACCCGCTGGCCGGGCAGTATCGCGTCGCCCGCAGCGCGGGAATCCCGATTACCGTCACGCGCTCGGAGGAGCTGGAAACGGCCGAGCTGACCGGTATCTCCAGCCCCGCGCCGGAGCGGCAGGCGCAGGCCCTCGACGTGCGCGACGGCCTGTTGGGCAACAAGACCGCCGAACGCGAGCTGCTGGCCAATGCGATGACCATCACGCCCACGCACGTGTGGCTGGCCACGGTCGCCCCACCCGGCGTCTTCCTCGCCGCCCTGTGCTGGACCGCCCTGGCACGCGCCAGCGCGGGCGACGCGGCCAGGCGGCGGCGGCAGTCCGCGCTGCACAACGCGATGGGCCGCGTCGTCGCGGCGGCCCGCCGGCCGGCGGCCGAGCGCGGCGGCGAGATCGTTGCCGCGCTGGCCGGTTACGTGGCCGACCGCTTCGATCAGCCGCCGGGGCTGACCGGCCACGAGGCGCTGGCGGCGCTGGCGCGGCGCGGCGTCGACCCGCAGACGCTGCAGCGCTGCCGTGCGCTGATCGAGCGGTGCGAGGCAGCGGCGTACGGCGGGCTGTCGCCGGCGGACGCCGAGCTGGCCGAGGAGGCCCGCGCGTGCCTGGCGGCGCTGGAGCGCGAGCGACGCTTATGAGGCCCGTTGCAGCGGCGTTCATGCTGACGGGGTGGCTCTGCGCAACTCCGCTGCTTGCCGCAGAAGCCCTCAGCCGCGAGCGGCAGCGCGAGATTCTGCGCGAGGCGCTGGATGCGTTTGACGACGCCGTCGGTCGCGCACGGAGCGATGCGCCCGCGGCTGAAGCGTTGCTCCGCAAGGCTGCGGGCGGGTTCGAAGCGCTGATCGAGGCCGGCCTCCGAAACGCCGCCCTCGAGTACAACCTTGCCAACACTTACTTTCGGCTGCACGATTCAGGCCGGGCGGTCCTGCACTACCGCCGCGCGCAGCGGCTCGCCCCGGGCGACGCGCAGATCGCGGCCAACCTCCGTTACGCGCGCGAGCGCGTCGAGCCCTACCTGCGCCCCAGCGGTCGGCGCGAGCTGCTGGGACGGCTGCTGTTCTGGAACCGCAGCCTGTCGATGGAGCGGCGGTTCTGGATTGCAGTCCTCGCGTCGGCGCTCGGCTGGCTGGGGCTGACGGCATGGCTGCGCTGGCGTTCGCGGCCGCTGGCGGTCGGCGCCGCGCTGCTGATCGGGCTCGGCCTGGCCAACGCCGGCTCCGTCGCCTGGCAGCTTCACGAGGAGGGCGTCTACCCGCCGGCGGTGATCGTACAGCCCGACCAGATCTTGCGGCTGGGCCGGGGCGAGGGTTACGAACCGGCCATCTCGCAGCGGCTCGGCGCGGGCGTGGAAGTGCGCATCCTGCAACAACGGGGCGACTGGGCGGAAGTCCGGCTGGTGAACGACCAGACCGGCTGGCTGCCGGCCCTGGTCTTGGAACGAATCTGATCAAAGTCGCATGGCGGAAAACGCGGGATCCGAGTCGGTGGCGCGCGGGCGGCCTTGGTTTACACCGGCGCTGCGGTGAGGACTTTCTTGGCCTCGCCGACCAGGTACACCGATCCGGTGATGCAGATCAGGTCCTCGCGCGTCACGCAGGGCAGGGCGACGCGGTACGCATCCAGCAACGTCGGCGCGATCTGGGCCATCTTGCACGACCGCTCCTGGAAGCGCGCCAACAGTTCGCGCGGGTCGGCCGAGCGCGGCGAGCCGGTGGTGGTGAAGATCACCTTGTCCGCCCCCAGCTCGAGCTGCTTGAGCATCCCGTCGATGTCCTTGTCCACCGAGCAGCCGAAGATCACCACCATCGAGTCGTACGTGATGTTCTGGCCGATCGCCCGCATGAGCGCGGCCACGCTGGCGGCGTTGTGCGCGGCGTCGACGATGGTGCGCGGGTTGTCGCGCAGCGTCTCCATCCGCCCCTGCACGCGGACGTTGGCCAGCCCGTCGATCGCCTGCTGCGCGTTGATCTCCCAGCCCCGCGCCCGCAGCGCGTCGATGATGCCCAGCGCCACGCCGCAATTGAAGGCCTGGTGCTCCCCCAGCAGCGGGACGCGGACGTGGTCGAAACGGCTGGTGGGCGTGGTCATGCACACGCGCGTGTGCGGCCCGGTGGCCCGCGAGGACTCGAAGCGGAAGCTGAACTCGATGTTCTCGCCCAGGAAACGGATCGGGCAGCCGATCTTGGCCGCATGCTCCCGCAGCACGCGCTTGACGCCCGGCCGCTGCGGAGCGCAGATCACCGGCACGCCGGGCTTGAAGATGCCGGCCTTCTCCTCGGCGATCGCCTCCAGCGTATTGCCGAGCTGGGCCATGTGGTCGAAGCTGATGTTGGTGATGGCGCAAACTTCGGGCCTGACCACGTTGGTGGAGTCGAGCCGGCCGCCAAGACCGGTCTCCAATACGGCCATATCCACCTGGTGGGCCGCGAAGTGCAGGAATGCTGCCGCCGTCATCAACTCGAAAAACGTCGGGTTCTCCCGCTGCAAGCGTCGGGCGACGGGGGCCAGGCGGGCCATCAGCCGTGTAAACTCGGCTTCGGAGATCAGCTTGTCGTCGATGCGGATGCGTTCGCGGATGTCGACGAAATGGGGAGAGGTATACAGGCCGGTCCGATAACCGCAGTGGCGCAACATCGCGGCGACCATATGGGCCGTCGAGCCTTTGCCCTTCGTGCCGGCGATATGCACCGATTTGAACTTCTTGTGCGGATTCCCAACGGCGGCCAGAATGCGTAACATCCTGGAAAGATTGAAGTTAGTGTGGTTGTAGCCAACCCGCAGCATCGTCTCGTAGTTGGTCCTGGTGCTCAGGAAGTTCAGGGCGCCTCTATACGTGCGAATGCTGCCGGATTCCGGCGGGCGTAGGCGCTTCAGCGGCTGGCGGAAGGATTTGCGTGGCAGGACGCGTTTCGTTAGTGTTTTGCCCATCGGGGGTAAGATACGGGATTGTCGCGAATCCGTCAATGACCGAGACCAGATCGCGAAGCTCCCAGGGGCTTGGCCGGCCGCTCGAAAGCGTTTGCAGCAAGAGGAACTTGGATGCGAGCAGATGCTAACATAAGCCGTACATACTGCCGGGGTCAGCACGTGCGGCTCGACACAGACGGATTGCCGTCAAAGGGCTCCAGATGCGCGTCCTTCGCGTGACCACGCCCCCACGGTCGTACACCGTCCACGTGGAAGCCGGTGCCCGGGTGGAGTTCGCAGCCTTACTCCGCCGGCTCGCCGGCCTGCGGAGCGTTGTCGTCATCGCCGACGACACCGTTGCCGAGCTGCACGGTGCGAAGCTTGGGGCCAGCCTGCCCGCGCCGCCGACCATCGTCCGCGTCCCGCCTGGCGAGGCGAGCAAGTCGCTCGCGCAGGCAGAACGGCTGTACGACGCGCTGGGGGACGCCCGCGTCGGACGACGAGACCTGGTCGTCGCCTTCGGCGGCGGCGTCACGGGCGACCTGGCCGGCTTCGTCGCTGGCACGTGGCTGCGCGGCGTGCGGTGGATTCAGATTCCCACCACGCTGGAGGCGGCCATCGACGCGTCGGTCGGCGGAAAAACGGGCCTCAACCATCGGGCTGGGAAGAACCTGATTGGCGTGTTCCATCAGCCCGAGGCGGTGATCATCGATACCGACTTCCTGACGACGCTGCCGCAACGCGACTACGTCGCCGGCCTGGCCGAAAGCGTCAAGCACGCCGCTGTCCGTGACGCTGCATTTCTGGCCTGGCACGAGCAGAACGCGGGCGAAATCCTGGCCCGCCGCCCCGACGTGCTGGAGGAGCTCATCGCCCGCAACGTGCAGATCAAGGCCGCCGTCGTCGCCGCGGACGAGCGCGAGGAGGACCTGCGGCGGATCCTGAACTACGGCCACACCATCGGCCATGCCATCGAGCACCTGCTGGGCTATGAGCTGCGGCATGGCGAGTGCGTCGCGCTCGGCATGCTCGCGGAAAACGAGCTGGCCTGCCTGCGCGGCGAGCTTGGCCGGGCCGTTGCAGAGCGAATCCGCACGCTGCTCGCACAGCTTGGTCTGCCGGTGCGCCTGCCGCGGCGGCTCGATCCGCGCGCGCTGCTGACGGTCTGCGCGCTGGACAAGAAGGTCGCAGGCGGCGCGATTCATTTCGCACTGCTGCGCGATGTTGCCCAACCGGTCGTCGTCGCGGACGTCGCGGATGAGCAGGCCCGGCAGGCGATCGCGGCAATCCAGCCCGTTGTCGCCGACCCGCCGGATGCGTAGAATCCCGCCGAAATGTCCGAGCTTCGGCCGGAGTATGCACGGGTGTGCGGTCCCCGGCATCAACCTCCCGTCGCGCCGCGCGAGGTTCGTCGCGCCTGCCTGGCGGCGTTCGTGATCCTGGGGCTGTATCTGGGGCTGACGGGGGCGGCGTCGATCGCTGCGCGCGTCGCCGACTTTGAGTACTTCTACAAGGCCGGCGCCTGGCTGCTGGCGCACGGCAACCTGGACGCCGGCTACGACCGCTCGGCCGACGGCCACATCGTCCTGCGCGGCACGATCGAATGGTACTTGCCGTTCCTGGCCCGCTTCATGACGCTGATCACCTGGCTGCCGTTCGAGGCGGCGGGCCTCGTCTGGCTGGCGCTGAACGTGACCTTGTTCTTCGCCACCGTCCGCCTGCTCGGGCGGAACCTCACCGGCCTGCCGCCGCAGGACTGGCCCGTCACCCAGCTTCTGCCTGTGCTGCTGACGCTCCTGTTCTGGACCTGGGAGTACCGGCTCAACCAGGTCAACAACCTGACGCTGTTCCTGCTGGTGGCGGCCTTCGTGCTGTGGCGTCGCGGACGCGATGCGACGGCGGGCTTTGTGATGGGCCTGGCCACCTTGATCAAGCTCACGCCGGGCTTCGTCGTGCTGTGGTTCCTGCTCAAACGGCAGTATCGGCTGGTGGCAGTGGCCGCGGCGACGTTCGTGCTGGCCGGGCCGGCGTCCGACGTGGTCGCCTTCGGCCCGCAGTACACGCGCGATACGTACCTGGCCTGGTTCGACACGGCCGTCCGCGACGGCTCGCACCGCGGGCTGATCCTCAACCAGCTCGAGATGGACTGGCGCAACCAGGGCGTCGGGGCGGTGCTGTGCCGCTGGCTGCATCCGACCAACTACTCGACACACTTCGACAACGACCCGCGCATCCGCTTCCCGGTCGTGCCGGCTACCATGAATGTCGCCAACCTGCCGCTGCCGACGGTGGCGTGGATCGCGGTCGGCCTGATCGCCGCCAGCGTGCTGCTGCTGGTCTGGCTGGCCCGCCGTCCGGCGCGCGAACTGAGCGAATGGCGGCTGCGGCTGGAGTGGTCGCTGTTCGGGCTGGCCATGCTCTGGCTCATGCCGGTCATGCGCCGCTACCACCTGATCTGGGCTGTGCCGGCGATCAGCGTGATCGGCGGCGTCATGCACTACGTCGGGCATCGCGCGGCCTGGGCGCGCTTCACGCTGGCCTGTATCGGGTTCGTCGTGCTCACGCAGATCGGCACGGGCGAGAAAGTGCTGACCGGCACGAAGTTCGTCGAGGGCGGCGGGGCGCTGCTGCTGGGCGCGCTGGCGCTGGCGGTCCCGCTTGTCCTGATGCTGCGCCGGCTGGATCGCGATCCGCACGCGATCCCGCCCGACGCCCTGCCGGCGGCCGGGCCGCAGGCCGTGCGAGCTTCGCCGACCGTCGCCGCCCAACCCGACGTGACGCTGCCCGCCCATGCCTGACGCGGCCCGCCAGCCGCGCTGGCCGATGCTGGCCCTGCTGGGGCTGCTGCTGGCGGTCGCGGTAGTCTCATGCCGCCAGGCGGCCAAGCTCGACTTCGACTTCAAGCATTTCTATCTGGACGCACGCTACGTCTGGGAGCACGCCGCTCTCAACCCGGACTTCGATAATCCCGATCGCGACCAGCGCCGACAGTTGCCGTTCTACCTGCCCGCCGTCAGCGTGCTGCTGGCGCCGCTGACGGCGTTCGGGCCGTTACCGGCGGCGGCGATCTGGACCGCGATGCAGGTGGCGGGGCTGGCCTACAGCGTGATCGCGCTGCGCCGCTGGTTTGCGGCGCGCGAGCGCGGCGTGCGGGCGCTGGCGCTGGCCTGCGCGCTGGCGCTGCCGGCGATCTACGAGGCGGCGAAGTTCAACCAGCTCAGCTTTGTCATCCTGGCGCTCGTGCTCGCAGGCGTGGGCGCAGTGCAGCGCGGATCTCCGCTGCGCGGCGGGGCGCTGCTGGGCGTCGCGGCGGTGGCCAAGCTGCTGCCGGCGCTGTTCGCGTTATGGCTGCTGATCGAGCGGAGATGGAAGGCGCTGGCGGCGTTTGCGATCTCAGCCGCCGTCCTCGCGGGCGTTCCTTGCATGCTGGCATTCGGGCCGCGGCAGACGCTGATCTATCACGAACAGTGGCTGCGCTACAACTTGGCTGGGACCGGGTTTGTGGTCGGCTCTGACGCGCCGATCCGCGAGCACTTCATCGACCACCGCAACCAGTCGATCGCGCAGGTGCTGCTGCGGCTGTGCTGGCCGGAGCACCCGTACCGCGCGCCGTTCCAGCCGTTCGCCTTGAGCCGCCCGATGGTTCAATCCATCGCGCTCGCTGTCGCGGCGATCCTGCTGGCGGCGCTGGCGTGGTTCACGCTACGCAGCGGTCTGGCGCGCGGTGCGGCGGGGTGGCACGGTCTCGCGGAGCGAGGCCGTGCCGACGCACGCGATTCGCACGACCTGGCTGGGCTGAATGAGCGTCCACGAGTGGGGGCCGGGACACAGAACGCGAAGCACAAGCGAGTGCCTTGCACGACAGCGCTTGCTGGCGCTGCGCGTTCTGATTCGGGAGTCGCGCACGGTCATTTAGGCCGCGACACCCCGGCCGTGTACCTGATCGCGATGCTGGTGCTCTCGCCGCTGGTGCGGACGTACTACCTGGTCTGGGCGCTGCCGGCGCTGGTCCTGCTGGCGGACGCCGCCGTGCACGCGCCGCCGGGCCGCTCGCGCGCCCTGGGCCGGATCGGCCTGGCGCTCTGGCTGCTCGGCATGCTGGCCTGGACGCTGGCGGTCGCACGCACCTACGGCGTCCACTTGATCATGCTCATCGGTCTGGCCGTTGCGGTGGCGCTGGTGGAGCTTCCCCGGAAGGGTTCAGCGGCGGCCGGCTGAGGCTTGAGGGAGTGGTATCAGCGTGCGGATTCGGTGACGGCTGACTGGCAGGTGGAGACAGGAACGGCGCCGGCAGCGCTAGATACAGGTTCGCATAGGGCACCCGCCTGCACTACACGAACGACGCAACGCGGTGGCAAAGAATCTGTCTTGATTCGGCAGGCGCCTGGCAGCACGATGCCTGTGCATGATCGGCCTCTGCTCCTGGTCGCTGCAACCGGAGTCGCCGGACGACCTGGCCGCAAAGGCGAAGGCTGTCGGCGTGGCGGCCGTCCAGCTTGCGCTCGATCCGCTCCGCAGCGGCGAGTGGGACGTGGACCAGACGCAGCAGGCGCTGGCCGCGGCCGGAATCCAGATCCGCTCCGGCATGATGCGCATGCGCGGCGAGGATTACACCACGCTGGACACGATCCGCCGCACCGGCGGCGTGCGGCTGGATGAGCACTGGGAGGCGAACCTGGCCGCGGCGCGGGCGAACGCGGAGCTGGCGCGGCGGCTGCGGATTCCGCTGGTGACGTTTCACGCCGGGTTCATTCCCGAGCGACGCGGTGACGCGGTGCGGTCGCTGATGCTGGAGCGCCTGCGGGCGATTGCGGGCGCGTTCGCCCAGTGCAACGTGCGCGTGGGCTTCGAGACGGGGCAGGAGACGGCCGCGACGCTGCTGGACGCGCTGACGGAGCTGGACCGCCCGACGGTGGGCGTGAACTTCGACCCGGCGAACATGATCCTGTACGGCATGGGCGACCCGGTCGCGGCGCTGCGGCTGCTGGCGCCGCGCGTGGCGCAGATCCACGTGAAGGACGCGCTGCCGACGCAGACGCCCGGCACGTGGGGGCGGGAGGTGGCGGTCGGCAGCGGAGCGGTGGACTGGCCGGCGTTCTTCCGCGTGTACCGCGAAGCCGGACTGGATTGCGACCTGATGATCGAGCGCGAAGCCGGCGGGCGACGGATCGAGGACATGTGCCGGGCGCGGGAGCTGCTGGACCGATACGGGTCGTCGGCCAGCTCAGACGAGGTTTGACCACCAAGAGCACCAAGACCACCAAGATGGAAAGCAGTCGCTCGCTGTTTCGGGACAAACTGTAGTATCCGGGCGGTGGATGCGCGTGTAAGGCGTCCGTTGAAGTCCTTGGTGTCCTAAGTGCTCTTGGTGGTGAATCCGAGGCGCGATGATGAGCGATGATGCAGCGATCGGCGTCGGCGTCATCGGCCTGGGCTTCATCGGCCGCCTGCACATCGCGGCCTACGAAGCCGCGCGGCGGGACGGCCACCCGTGCCGGCTCACTGCGGTGTGCGACCAGGACCCGCAGCGGCGCAGCGGGCGGGTCGAGACGCCGGGCAACATCGCCGCCAGCGAAGCGGGCGAGCGGCTGTTCGACCCGGCGCAGGTGCGCGCGTACGCCGACGCACACGAGTTGCTGGCGGACCGCGGGGTGCAGCTCGTCAGCATCTGCACGCCCACCGACACGCACGTCGAGCTGGCGATCCGCGCGCTGGCGGCCGGCAAGCACGTGCTCGTAGAAAAGCCCGTCGCGCTGCGCTCGGCCGACGTGCAGCGCCTCGCCGACGCTGCCGCAGCCGCCGACACGCTCTGCATGCCCGCCATGTGCATGCGCTTCTGGCCCGGCTGGCCGTGGCTGAAGGAGCAGATCGGGCAGCGGACCTACGGCGCGGTGCGCAGCGCGGCGTTCCGCCGGCTCGGCAGCCCGCCGGGCTGGTCGAGGGAGTTCTATTCCGACCTGAGCCGCTGCGGCGGCGCGCTGCTCGACCTGCACATCCATGACACGGACTTCGTCCGCTGGTGCTTCGGCGATCCGCAGGAGGTCGAGAGCGTCGGCTCGGTGAATCACGTCACGACGACCTACCGCTACGCGGGTGGGCCGCCGCACGTGCTGGCCGAGGGCGGCTGGTTGCCGGGCGTGAAGTTCTCGATGCGCTACCGCGTCGAGTTTGAGCACGCCGTCGCTGAATACGACTCCAGCCGCGACCCGCCGCTGATCCTCACGCAGCGCGGCCCGCAACCGATCGAGCTGCCGGCGCGGACGGGTTACGACCTCGAAATCCGGCACCTGCTGGAGGCGATCCGCAGCGGCGGGCGCGAGCTGAGGGCGACGATCGCGGACGCGGTCGCGACGGCGCGGCTGCTGGAAGCCGAGCAGCGCAGCCTGGACACCGGCGCGCCTGTGTCCGCAGTGACGTGACGCCTACTGCGGTTTGATCCGCACACACCGGTAACACACCGGCTTACCGTGGTCCTGGAAGCCGATGTAGCCCGCCCGCGGCATGTCTTTAAACGCGGTCTTGAACTTGTTCGGCGAGCGGTCGGGGTTCTTGCCCGGCTCGGTCCACTCGTCCAGGTTCATCTCGATGATCCGCTCGCCGTTCATGACCGCCGTGATGTGCGGTCCGCGGCAGGCGAGTACGACGTGATTCCACTCGCCGGGCTTCTTCACCGCGTTCTTCGCGGGCGCCAGGCAGTCGTAGATGGCGCCGCAGTCGTGCTTGTCCACCTCCGCCTTTCCGAACGAGTCCAGCACCTGTAGCTCGATGCCGGTCTGCACGGCGTCCTTCAGATCGCCGGTGCGGAAGAAGATGCCGCTGTTGCTCTGCTCGGCCAGCTTGAACTCCAGCTCGAGCGTGAAGTCGCCGAACTGCTCGTCCGTCCAGATGTCGCCGCCGCCCTTCCGCGTCAGTACGCCCTCCTCCACCGCCCAGCTCCCCGGCTTGCACTGCCAGCCCGTCAGGTCGCGGCCATTGAACAGCTCGCGCCACGTCGACCCCCCGCGCAACACCGCCGCCTCACTCGACGACGGCTCACGCACGCGGATGTTGCGAAACCACAGCGGCGTCTTGTGCGCTTGCAGCACGATCGGCCCGGTAGGGTACAGCGGCTTGCCGCGCTCCCAGTGGTTCTCCAGCACGGTGTTGTCGACCACCAGCACGTCGTTGAGCCACACGTCCACGCGGTCGCCGGCCATTCGGATGCGGAACGCGTTCCACTCGCCCACCGGCCGGTCCGCCCGCACCAGCGGCTTGCTCGGGTTGTGCTGGTTGTTGTACAGCCCGCCGGAGCCTTCCGGCCACCGGGCCGCGTCCCAGATCTGCACCTGCGGGCAGCCGCGCAGGTAGACGCCGCTGTCCCCGCCTGGCGCGATCTTCCACTCCAGCGTCAGCTCGACGTCGCCGTAGTCGCGGGCCGTGACGATGCTGTCGCCCTGGCCGTCGAAGGCCAGCACGCCATCCTGCACGCTCCAGTGGGCGCGCATCTTCTCGTCGGCCGCGGCCTGGGCTTTGGCGAGTTCCTCCCTGGTCATCTTCGCCCGCGCCGGCGGCCCGCCGTCGGGTGCGACC
>Ga0209172_10005589_pt1 | contig 15048 bp, 16 predicted proteins | sample LarsenN4metaG_FD_184113 | JGI IMG/M metagenome (GOLD analysis project Ga0209172, IMG submission 184113) | Hot spring sediment bacterial and archeal communities from British Columbia, Canada, to study Microbial Dark Matter (Phase II) - Larsen... ... | reverse complement strand
TGCCACCGAGAGCCAGAAGCTGCTCAACTGGGGCTACGCGGCGTGGGACGCGGTGCGGCTGTTCGAGCCGGGCAAGGCCGTCGCCACGCCTCCGGTGTGGAAGGGCAAGGCCGACGAGGCGAAGCTGGGCGCCGATGCTGGGCTGTTCGTCAGCGTGCCCAAGGGCGAGGGCGGCAAGCTGGTGACCAAGATCGAGCGCATCGATCCGCTGGTCGCGCCGCTGGCCAAGGGCCAGAAGGTGGGCGTGCTGAAGGTCAGCACCGCCGCCGGCGCGCCGGTGGTCGAGGCGCCGCTGGTGGTGCTGGAGCAGGTCGACGAGGCCGGCATCCTCGGCCGTGCCTGGGACGCCATCCGGCTCTGGATCAAGTGATCGAAGGTGTAAGCTGAACCCCTGCCCAGGAGCCGCCATGCAGACCTTGCCCGACACGCTGTGCTTCCTCAACGGCGAGTACGCCTCGCTTCGCGACGCCAAGGTCTCGGTGCTCGACCGCGGTTTCATCTTCGGCGACGGCATCTACGAGGTGGTGCCCGTCTACGGCGGGCGCCTGTTCCGCTTCGACGAGCACCTCGCACGCCTCGGCCGCAGCCTCGCCAAGCTGCGCATCGCCAACCCGGCGACGCCGGCGCAGTGGCTGGAGCGTTCGCGCAGGCTGGTCGCCGCGCTGGCCGAGAAGACCGGCGCGCTCGACCAGCTGGTCTATATCCAGGTCACGCGCGGCGCGGCGCTGCGCGACCACGTGATGCCGCCTGACATCGAGCCGACGGTCTTCATGATGGCCAGCCCGATGAAGCCCGCGAGCGCGGAGCAGCGCCACCACGGCGTGGCCTGCGTGACGGCACGCGACTTCCGCTGGGAGCGCGGCGACATCAAGAGCACCTCGCTGCTGGGCAACGTGCTGGCCCGGCAGATGTCGGCCGACAAGGGCGCGGCGGAGACCATCATGTTCCGCGACGGCTACCTGACCGAGGCGTCGGCGAGCAACGTCTGGGTGGTGCACGAGGGCGCCGTGCTCGGCCCGCCCAAGAGCGAGCACGTGCTCGAGGGCATCCGCTACGACCTGATCCGCGAGCTGTGCGAGGAAGAAGGCATCGCCTACAACCTGCGCCCCATTCCCGAGGGCGAGGTGCTGGCGGCCGACGAGCTGCTGCTCAGCTCGGCCACCAAGGAGGTGCTGCCGGTGACCACGCTGGACGGGCAGCCGGTGGGCCACGGCGCGCTGCGTGGCAAGCCCGGGCCGGTGTACGCGCGCCTGTACGAGGCCTACCAGCGCGCAAAGCGCTCGCAGTCCATCTAGTTGAAGCGCCGCAAGCCGGCCCCACATCCGGAAGGATGAACGCCGCCATGAGAGAGATTCCGCCCGAGCAGTCGCTGATCGAGTACCCGTCGCAGTTCCCCATCAAGGTGATGGGCGCGAACGTCGAGGGCTTCGCCGAGGCGGTCGTGATGGTCGCGCAGCAGTTCGACCCGGGCTTCGATGCCGGCAGCATCGAGACGCGGCCGAGCAAGGCCGGCAACTACCTCGGCGTGACCATCACCATCACCGCGACCAGCCGCGAGCAGCTCGACGAGCTGTACCGCACGCTGTCCACCCACCCGATGGTCAAGGTGGTGCTCTGAGCGCACCGGTGGTCAAGCGCCTCGGCCGCGTCGACTACGCGGCCACCGTCGAGGCGATGCGCGAGTTCACCGCGAAGCGCGATGCGAACACGCCCGACGAGATCTGGCTGTGCGAGCACGACCCGGTCTACACGCAGGGCGTGGCCGGCCGCGCCGACCACGTGCTGAACCCGCTAGGCAGCCCGGTGGTGCAGACCAACCGCGGCGGGCAGGTCACCTACCACGGCCCGGGCCAGGTGGTGGCCTACCCGCTGATCGACCTGCAGCGGCTGCACATCTTCGTCAAGGAATACGTCTACCGGCTCGAGCACAGCGTGATCAAGGTGCTGGAGGGATTCGGTGTCACCGGCCATCGCGTCAGCGGTGCGCCCGGCATCTACGTGCGCCTCGCCGACCCGTTCGGCCATGCGGCCCTGACCGGCCCACGCCGCGACCCGTTCGAGGGCCTGGGCAAGATCGCCGCCCTGGGCATCAAGGTCTCGCGCCACTGCACTTACCACGGCGTCGCACTCAACGTGGCGATGGACCTGAGCCCCTACGACGGCATCAACCCGTGCGGCTACGCAGGCCTGGCGACAGTCGACTTGGCTAGACTCGGGGTTTCCACCGACTGGGACACCGTCGCGGCGCGACTCGGAGACAAGCTGGCGTCGCACCTCAGTCCCTGAGCCAGGGCACACGCGCATGCCGACCGAGAACGTCACCCATCAAGCCCAGCCTGCCGGCGAATACGACGCCACCGCGAAGCAGAAGTCGCAGGCCAAGACCGCACGCATCCCGATCAAGATCGCGCCGGCCGAGACCCTGAAGAAGCCCGACTGGATCCGGGTGAAGGCCGGCTCGCCGAGCACGCGCTTCTACGAGATCAAGCAGATCCTGCGCGAGCACAAGCTGCACACGGTGTGCGAGGAGGCCTCGTGCCCCAACATCGGCGAGTGCTTCGGCCACGGCACGGCGACCTTCATGATCATGGGCGACAAGTGCACGCGGCGCTGCCCGTTCTGCGACGTCGGGCACGGCCGGCCGGATCCGCTCGATGCCGACGAGCCGCTCAATCTCGCCAAGACCATCGCGGCGCTGAAGCTGAAGTACGTGGTGATCACGAGCGTCGACCGCGACGACCTGCGCGACGGCGGCGCCGGCCACTTCGTCGAGTGCATCCGGCAGGTGCGCGAACTGTCTCCGGCCACGCGCATCGAGATCCTCACGCCCGACTTCCGCGGCCGCATGGACCGTGCGCTGGAGATCCTCGAGGCGGCGCCGCCGGACGTGATGAACCACAACCTCGAGACGGTGCCGCGCCTGTACAAGGAGGCGCGCCCGGGCTCCGACTACGCCTTCAGCCTCAACCTGCTCAAGCGCTTCAAGGAGTTCGCCCCCGGCGTGCCCACCAAGAGCGGCCTGATGGTCGGCCTGGGCGAAACCGACGACGAGATCCTGCAGGTGATGCGCGACATGCGCGAGCACGGCATCGACATGCTGACCATCGGGCAGTACCTCGCGCCCTCGGGCCACCACCTGCCGGTGCGCCGCTACGTGCATCCCGACACGTTCAGGATGTTCGAGCGCGAGGCGGCGAAGATGGGCTTCACGCACGCCGCGGTGGGTGCGCTGGTGCGCTCGAGCTACCACGCCGACCAGCAGGCGGCGCAGGCGGGCGTTATCGGAAATCAGAAGTAAATAAGAAAAACCATAAGTAGATAAGAAATTTGCCAAGTGGAGGGGGCTCGCGATCCGCAGCGAGAAGGAGCCGACGCTCAGGCTTCCGCGGGGCTGCGCGTGCGGGCCTTCCCGTCAGGAGGGGGCACTTGGCGGTTGGATTGGCTTGGCGAAATCGGCTACACCGCCCGTACGACCCGCAGTAACCAGCCTTCCGTCACTGTCTGGCTTTCCAGGGTGATCGATCTCAGCTGGGAAGCCACGACCGCGTCACTGTTGTCGCCAGAGTCGACCGCTCATCGGGATCGGATCAGGCGCGAAGTGTCACTCGGCACGCTAGTCATCCTTCGCATCGGGGATCTCTGGCGCGACCAGCATCTTGTCGCCAGACCGTCCTACGAGACCGAGGAGTTTCGTGACGTCCAGGTGGTCGGCGACCGCGTATCGATCATCAAGGCCGGTTCGAGCGTTGATGATGGCTCGTTCGTGCTGCCGGCGGCGGACCACCCCTGGCACATGGCGTCCACTCACTCCTACTGCACGCAGGTCGCTTTGGCCGATGGTCGCTTTCTCGTCATCCCTGCGCTTGAGCTTGCACGCTTCTACTTCGGATCGTCGAGCGCACTGCTAACGCGGGTCTTCAGTGTTGGCTTCGACAAGAGCATGCTGAGCGAGGCCGACAGCTATGTGAATGAGCATGGAGGCCTCGCCGACCTGAGGCTGGCGCAGGGCATCCCTGCGGCCAGCGCTCATGACGTTGCCCGCCTCGTGTTTGATCCGCGGGCTCTGGCCAGAGCCTCGCTCGTGTCCAGATCTTGCGTCAGGGCGGTTCAGGCCGGTGAGCCAGTTCATCCCCAGTGCGTCTTTCCCTTTGTGGGCAGGACCGACCTGAAGGTGAAGGGCAAGTGGCTTCCTCGAGCCGGCCAGCCGAATCAGACGTTCGTGGTCTACGAGATCTTGTCCTGCTCTCGAGCGTTCCCCTACAGCGCATTGACTTACCGGCTGTCGGCCGAAACGCCGAGTTCCGGCGGCGGTACGGCCGGCGGTGAGGGGGAGGGGAAGACAGCACCTAGCGAGATTGCTTCGCGTCCATAGCGGCACGCTCTCAGCCATCGGTGCATCCAGGTCAATGAGGATCTTGCGCAGGTAGACGAGGCGCCAGATGACCGGATACCAGGCGGAAGCGCGCTCGAGATCTCCGGACGGCTCCAAGGCTTGCACCAGCGAGCTGGAGGTTGCGCCTTGGCCGAGCTGTTCCAGTACGTCGATGACGGCTTGCTCGCGCGCGGCGTCTGGTGGCCCGCGCCGGAAGCCTCGCAGGAACTTGATGTTCTTCAGCCGCTCGGTCCGGATGTCTACTTCGGTCATCACCCGGAAGTTCCACCCCTGCGCGCGGGCGAAGTCTCTGGCCGCGGCGAACTTCGGGGCGAACTCGTCAGCCTTGCGCGCGAGCACGGAACTGGCCTTTACTTCTACGAGGTCAGGCTTGGGTTGCCCACCGCGGGGGCCAGGCCGGTAGCGGACGAGAACGTCAGGTGTGTACGTCCTTCGGCTCCCGGGGATCGGCACCCGTACCGACTGGACCTCGAAGTGCTCTACCGAGTCGTCAAACTGGAGGCATAGTAGGTAATCCTTCTCCAGTGGTGACTCGAACCCCGACTGCTCAGAGTTGGGGCCAGGGGACAGCGCACCGGTGACGTACAGGTAGTTCTTCGGTATCTTCCGGACCGTCACAGCGCCTCCCCGGCAAGGTTGGTCTTCGAGGGAAGTGCGCCGCCCCGAAGACTTTCCTTATCTTCTTAAGGAGTTTTTCTCGTGAGCTCTTGGTTATCAAGCATCCGGAAGCAGCCGATTTTCTCGGCAACTTCTGGTTTGCGATAGGCGTGGCCTGACCCGAGGCGCGATGACGGTCGCCGCTGACCGCGAGCCGGCGATCCTCTGCGGCAATTGCCGCGAGCCGATGCAGCGGCTGATGCTGCGCGGGCACTACGGCCGGACCGTCGAGATCGACCTCTGCGGGCCGTGCCACCTCGTCTGGTTCGACGGTACCGAGACGGCTCGCTTGTCCGGCCCGGCCATGCTCGACTTGATCGGGGCCATGGCCCGGACCCAGAGTCTTCCTCACCGCACGCTCGACCCGAAGGCCGGCTGCGCGCGCTGCGGGGACGCGCTCAAGACCGTGCACAACCGGTCACGCTGGGGCGCCTCGCTGCACCTGGAGTGCCGTTCGGGCCATGGCGCCTACCAGACCTTTGCCCAGTTCCTGCAGGAGAAGGGGCTGCTGCGGCCGATGTCGCGCATCGACCGCGCACGGCTGATCGAGACACAGGGGCGCATCGCCTGCATCAACTGCGGCGCTGATGTTGGGCGCGAGGACGCGACCTGCTCCTACTGCGGTTCGGTGCCCAGTCTCGTCGACGTGGCCCGGCTCGCGCGCTCGCTCGATCCGGAGGAGGCCCTCGAGCGCCAGGCGGTTCACCGCGTCGCCGCGCAGCAACAGGCGCTGCAGTGCGGTGCCTGCGGTGCGGCGCTGCCGCCCGGGCTGTCGGTCGACTGCGCGCAGTGCGGCGCGACGCTGGGGGTCAGTCGACTGGACGAGGTGCATCGGTGCGTCGCCAGCCTGGGGCCGGCCTTGCAGGCTCACGCCGAGCGGCCGGCACCCGAAGTCGTCAGGCGCCGGCTCGCGGCACTCGACGCCGACCTGCCGCGCCGGCGCGAGTTCGCCGCGAAGATGGAGGCCGAGGCGGCAGCCCGGCGAGGCGACGCCCGCATCGGCGAAGGCTGGGACTGGAGCGACCTGCTGGGGCGCGGCACCAATCCGCTGCGCGCGGTGTTCATCGCGCTGGCGGTCTGGTTCGTCTGGTACTTCTGGGGTTGAGCGCGGCGCGCTCAGGCCTCCGCGACCAGCCGCTCGATCAGCGCGTGGAGGGCGCCGAAGTCGGGAACGCCGACGATGCGCTGCACGATGCGGCCGCGCTTGTCCACCAGCAGGGTGGTGGGCGTGCCGCGGATGCCGCCGAAGCGCTCGGCAATGGTGCCGGTGTTGTCGATCGCCACGCCGAAAGGCAGCCCTCGGCTGCGCGCAAAGTGGGCCACCGAGGCCGGCGGGTCGTACTTCATGGCGACGGCGAGCGTGTCGAAGCCCTTCGACTTGAAGCGCTCGTGCGTCGCGACGATCGCCGGCATCTCCTGCAGGCACACCGAGCAACTCGTCGCCCAGAAGTTGACCAGCATCACGCGCCCTGGCCACTGGGCGGTCGACGCCGTGTTGCCGTCGAGCAGCGTGTACGAGACCTGCGGCACGGGCCGAGGCGGCGCCGGCCGCTCGAAGCTGAGGTAGGCGCCCACGCCGATTGCCACGGCGAGCAACGGCAAGGCAAGATGCCGGGATGCTTTCATCGGGAGGTCAGCACATGAAGCGCAGGCAGTTTACGGCAGGCAGCATCATCGTTCCGGGGATCGTCGCGGTGTCCTGGCCGGCATGGGGTTTCGACCTCAGCGAGACCGACGCCGCTGCGGGGGTGCGCGCCGCCCTCGAGAAGGGCGCGGCGTCCGCCGTCGGGCTGCTCGGCCGGCAGGACGGATTCCTCGGCAACCCGAAGGTGCGCATTCCCCTGCCCGGCTTCCTCGAGGACGCGGCCAAGCTGTTGCGGGCCACCGGGCAGGGCCGGCGGGTGGACGAACTCGTCACCGCGATGAACCGGGCCGCCGAGGCGGCGGTTCCCGAGGCCAAGCCGTTGCTCGTCAACGCGGTCAAGTCGATGAGCGTCGAGGACGCCCGCAAGATCATCAGCGGCGGCGACGACTCGGTGACGCAGTTCTTCGCCGGCAAGACGCGTTTGCCGCTGTCGGAGAAGTTCCTGCCCATCGTGACGCGCGCGACGCAGAAGGTGTCGCTGGCCGCCAAGTACAACGCCGTGGCGGGCAAGGCGATGGGCCTGGGCCTCGTCAGCAAGGAGGAGGCGAACGTCGAGCAGTACGTCACCGGCAAGGCGCTCGACGGCCTGTACCTGATGATCGGCGAAGAGGAGCGCAAGATCCGCCAGAACCCGGCCGCCGCCGGAAGCGCGATCCTGAAGAAGGTGTTCGGCGCCCTGAAGTGAGCCGGCGGGGGCTCAGAGCCCCTTCGACAGCTCGAACATCAGTGCCGAGGGCAACGAGCTCTCGATCACGTCGCGCCCCACGCGCGCGACGTTCGATCCGCTGAAGCCCGACATCTCGAAGGTGTTGCCTTCCTCGATGATCTCGATGAAGACGAAGTCGGGCACCTCGGCACTGATTTCCTCGCGCAGGTGGGCGAAGCGCTCGCCCCGCTGGATCGACTCGATGATCATCGCGTGAGGCAGGCCGTCGCGGCAGAAGTCCGCGGCCTCCTCGACGCTGGCGACGAAGTCGATGATCAGTCCCATGTTGCGCAGTGCGTCGCGGATCTGCACGCGCAGGTCGCGCCGCGAGGAAACCACCAGCACGTGGCTGCCGGCCAGCGGCTTCGAGTTGGTCGACGGCGCGAAGCCCTCGTCCATCTCCATCGTCGTGACGCCTTCGAGTTCGTCGGCGGCCGTGCGGGGGAACTCGATCGTCAGGGTCGAGTAAAGGGCGTCGTCGCGGCGGTCCAGCGGCAGCCCCATGGTCCAGGCCGTCTGCTCGAGCAGTCGCCAGGCCAGCGATTCCAGGGCGGCAGGCTCGGGGGGGCGGTCACCATCGCCCTGCTGGTCGGCGGGGCGGTGCGCAAATCGGCAGATCAGTTGCGCGTGCGGGGGCCATGACTTCAGTTCGATGCGGAACTCGATGTTCGACTGTGCATGCGCCAGGGCCCAGTCCAGCACCGTGTTGAGCAGGCTGAACAGCAGCGACGCGTCGACGATCACCTCGGCTGGCTTCAGGGCCGGCTTGAGCACGATGCCGCGCGATTGGGTCTCGCGGTGCCGGTGCGCGAGCACGCCCTGGAGCGTGTCGGCCAGCTGCAGCCGTTCGTGCGACTGCCGCAGGCGTCCGGAGGCGAAGCGCGCGATCTGCTGGCCGATCATGCCCGCCTGGCGCGCGCCGTCGACCTCGTCGCGCAGGGCGCGCAGGCCGGCGCGATCGATCTTGCCGCTGGTGATCAGCGCGTGGATGCGTTCGAGCGCCGAGGTGAGCTGGGTCGCCGTGGCTGCGCCGATTTCCGCCACCAGTCGATGCCAGCGCTGCGCGGCATCGCCCTCTTCCGCGGGGGGCGCGGGATGGGAACGGGACGGCGCCGCCGCGCCCTGACGTTCGAGGTCCGACATGTCCATGTTGTGTTGTCCTTCCCTGCGGCGCGGCCATGAACGACCGGTGGTTCCTCTGGCGGGAACGGGCGGACGGAGAGCGGGTGCGGCTGCGCCGAGATGATGAGGCGGCAGTGTCGCGCCGCGCTGGCCGTGATTCCAGTGGGTGACAGGCCATTTCCCTCGCTCCCGGGGGTGTAGATGTCACGAACTGTTACTGCACTGTCGGGCGCGATCAGATGACGGCGGCCTGGCGCAGCGCTGCGATTTCCGCGGACGACAGTCCGAGTTCGCCCAGGACTTCGTCGGTGTGTTCGCCCAGCAGGGGTGGTGGGCGCCGGTACTGCACCGGCGTGGCCGAGAACTTCATCGGGCTGGCCACCAGCTGCACCTGTTCCGCCAGCGGGTGCGGCAGCGTGACCGTCATGCCGCGCTCGCGAACCTGCGGGTCGGCGAACACCTCGGCGAGGTCGTTGATCGGGCCGCACGGCACCTTCGCCGCCTCCAGCTCGGCCAGCCAGCGCGCCCGGGGCCGCTGCCGCATCACTTGCGCCAGCAACGGCACCAGCAGGGCGCGATTGCGGACCCGATCGGCGTTGCGCGCGAAGCGCGGGTCCGTGGCCAGCTCAGGCCGGCCGGCGACATCGCAGAACCTGGCGAACTGTCCATCGTTGCCGACGGCGAGGATCATGTGGCCGTCGGCCACCTCGAACACCTGGTAAGGAACGATGTTCTGGTGGGCATTGCCGGCGCGCTGCGGCGCCACCCCGGTCACGAGGTAGTTGGCGCCCAGGTTGGCCAGCATCGCCACCTGCGTGTCCAGCAGCGCCATGTCGATCGCCTGGCCCTCGCCGGTCACGTCACGGTGCCGCAGCGCTGCAAGGATGGCCGTGGCGGCGTACATGCCGGTGAACAGATCGGCCACCGCGACGCCCACCTTCTGCGGGCCGCCGCCGGGCGCGTCGTCCGCAATCTCCTGGCGCGAGGGGCCCGTCACGCTCATCAGCCCACCCATGCCCTGCACCGCGTAGTCGTAGCCCGCCCGATCGCGGTAAGGGCCGGTCTGCCCGAAGCCGGTGATCGAGCAATAGACCAGGCGCGGGTTCAGTGCCAGCAGCGCGGCGCTGTCGAGTCCGTAGCGCGCCATGTCGCCGACCTTGAAGTTCTCGACGAACACGTCGCTGCGCCGAGCCAAGCGCCGGATCAGGTCCTGGCCTTCGGGTCGCGCGATGTCCACCGTGACCGAGCGCTTGTTGCGGTTCGCGCCCAGGAAGTAGGCCGACTCGCCCGTCTCGTGTCCGTGGCGGTCGCGCAGGAAGGGCGGGCCCCAGCCGCGCGTGTCGTCGCCGCCGGCCCCGTCGCGGGCAGGCCGTTCGACCTTCACCACGTCCGCGCCGAGGTCGGCCAGGGTCTGTGTGCACCAGGGGCCGGCCAGCACGCGCGACAGGTCGAGGACGCGCACGCCGGCCAGCGGCAGTCGAGGGCTGGGAGTCTGATTCATGCCGGCATTGTCGCGGCGCGGCGCCCGGATAATGGCGCGATGCTGATCCGGTGGGTGACCCTCGTTGCGGCCGCGCTGTGCGGACTCTGCGGCTGCTCACCCGCGCTCGACTGGCGCGAGGTCCGCGCCGAGGGAAGCGGCATCGTAGCCCTGTTCCCGTGCAAGCCGGACCGCCATGTGCGAACGGTGAGTCTCGCCGTGCAGTCGGTGCGCATGGAGATGCTCGTGTGCAGTGCGGGCGGCGTGAACTATGCGCTGGCCTTCTTCGACGTGTCCGAGCCGGCGCGTGTGACGGCCGCGCTGCACGAGTTGCAGTCGCTCGCAGCGAGCAACCTCGCGTCCATCCGGCAGGAAACGCGGGCGCTGTCGGTGTCGGGAATGACCCCGAACCCGCGCGCGGCCCGGCTGGTGCTGGAGGGGCGGCAGCCCGACGGTGCCGGTCTCGAGGAGCAGGCCGCCTTCTTCGTGAAGGGGCTGCGCATCTACCAGGCCACGGTGCTCGGACGCAAGGTGCCTGCCGAGTCGGCCGACAACTTCTTCGGCGGGCTGCGCTTGCCCGCATGAACTTCCCGCTGCGGATCTTTGCCGGGTTTGCGTTCGCCTACTTCATCTCGGCGCTGCTGCGCGCCATCACGGCCACGCTGGCGCCGACATTCAGCGCCGAGCTCGGCCTGACCGCGGCGGACCTCGGCCTGCTGGCGGGAGCCTACTTCCTCGGCTTTGCGGCGACCCAGCTGCCGCTGGGCCGCGCGCTGGACCGGTTCGGGCCGCGCCGCGTCCTGCTCTCGCTGCTGGGCGTCGCGGTGATCGGCTGCGCCGCGTTCGCCCTGGCGGGGGACTTCGTCGCGCTGACGGTCGCCCGCGGCCTGATCGGCGTTGGCGTGAGCGCCTGCCTGATGGCGCCGCTCACGGCCTTCCGGCGCAGTTTCGAGCCCGTGGCGCAGCTGCGCGCGAACTCCTGGATGCTGATGAGTGGTTCGTTCGGCATGGTGGCGGCGACCCTCCCGGTGCAGTGGCTGCTGCCGGTGCTGGGGTGGCGAGGCGTCTTCTGGCTGATCTGCACGTTGCTGGTGGTGGCCGCGGCGCTCATCCTGCGGGCCGTGCCACGCGACGAATCGTCGGGAGCGACGGCTGCCGCCCCGGACGGTTATGCCGCGATCTGGCGGGATGCCACCTTCCGGCGACTCATGCCCATGGGCTTCTTCCACTACGGGGGCATGGTCGCGATCCAGTCGCTGTGGGCGGGCCCGTGGCTCGTGCAGGTGTGCGGCTGGTCGCCCACGGAAGCGGCCGCCGGTCTGTTCGGAATCAACCTGTCGATGCTGCTCGCGTTTCTCGGCTGGGGGGTGGTGGTACCGAGGCTGTACTCGTCAGGGTGGAGCGCCATGCGCCTGATCCGCTGGTGCGCGCCGGCGAGCTTGCTGGGGCTCGTGGCAATCGCTGCGCTCGGGCCGCGCGCGACGGCGCCGGCGTGGGCGATCTTCTGCGTCTGCTGCTCGGTGGTGTCGCTCAGCCAGCCCGCGCTCGGGCAGGCCTTCCCCGCGCAACTGGCGGGCCGGGCGCTGTCGGCCTTCAACCTCGTCATCTTCGCCGGCGTCTTCGGCTTGCAGTGGGGGCTCGGGCTGGCCATCGACTCGATGGCCGCGGCCGGGATGACAACGGTGTCAGCCTACCGAGGTGCCATGGCGTTGTTTGCCCTATGCATCCTGCTTTCGTACCTGTGGTTTCTGTGGCACGGCAGGCGCGAAGTCGCCGGACAGGCGGCCGCGTGACCAAGACGCGCCGATAATCCCCGAGCCATGGCCGGACTGCTCATCATTGCCCACGCACCGCTCGCGTCCTCGCTGAAGGCGGTCGCGGCGCATGCGTTCCCCGATTGCGGAGTGCGGCTCGAGGCCCTCGACGTGGCGCCGGACATGGCGCCGGAGCAGATCGAGGCGGCCGCGAAGGAACTGCTTGGCCGGGTCCGGAATCCCGAGGCGATCATCTTCACCGACGTGTTCGGCGCCACGCCGTGCAACGTGGCCCAGCGGCTGGCGGACGGCGTGCAGGTGCGCGTGGTGGCGGGCGTCAATGTCCCGATGCTCTGGCGGACGCTCTGTTATTCGAACGAAGCGCTCGACGCGCTGGTGGCACGTGCAATGGCCGGCGCAGCGCAGGGCGTCATGCAGGTGGCCACGTCCAGGCCGCAGAACCAGACCTACAAGCCCGGCCCCCATGATCAAGACCACCGTCACCATCAGCAATAAGCTGGGCCTGCACGCGCGCGCCTCGGCCAAGCTGACGAAGCTCGCCGGAAGCTTCAAATGCGACGTCTTCATGACGCGCAACGGCCGGCGAGTGAACGCCAAGAGCATCATGGGCGTCATGATGCTGGCGGCGGGCGTCGGCAGCGAAGTGGAACTGGAGACCGCCGGCGCCGACGAACAGCAGGCGAGCGATGCGATCGTCGCGTTGATCAACGACAAGTTCGGCGAAGGTGAGTGAGGGCGGCGCTCCTACAAGAACTGCGGATGGCGCCGGCGGGCCGAAGGGCTAGCATCCCGGCATGAGCTTCCAGGTGTTCGGGTTGCCGGTTTCTCGCGGCGTCGCCATTGGGCGGGCGGTGCTGGTGGCTTCCAGCCGCGTGGATGTGGCGCACTACTTCATCGACGAATCGCGCGTCGAGGGCGAGATCGCGCGGCTGCGCGTTGCGCGCGACGCGGTGGCCGGCGAGCTTAGCCTGCTCAAGCGGGACATGCCGAGCGAAGCGCCGGCGGAGCTCTCCGCGCTGCTGGACGTGCACTTGATGCTGCTGCACGACGATTCGCTCACCGGGGCGACCAAGCAGTGGATCCACGAGCGGCACTACAACGCCGAGTGGGCCTTGTCAGCCCAGTTGGAGGTGCTCGCGCGCCAGTTCGACGAGATGGAGGACGAGTACCTGCGCGAGCGCAAGGCGGATCTCGAGCAGGTGGTGGAGCGCCTGCTGAGGGCGCTGGCCCGCGGTCCGGAGGCATCGTTCACCGCTGCGCCGGCCGTCGGAGCGCGTGATTTCGGCGGCGAAGACCCGCTGGTGCTGGTCGCCAACGACATCGCACCCGCCGACATGCTGCACTTCAAGGGCGGCGTGTTCACGGGATTCGTCACCGACGTCGGCGGGCGCACGTCGCACACCGCGATCGTTGCGCGCAGCATGGACATCCCCGCCGTCGTCGGCGCACGGGAAGCCAGCCGGATCATCCGGCAGGACGACTGGGTGATCATCGACGGCGACGCGGGGCTCGTCATCGTGAACCCGTCGCCGATCGTGCTGGAAGAGTACCGCTTCCGGCAGCGGCAGGCCGAACTGGAGCGGGAGCGGCTTTCCAGGCTCAGGCATACCCCCGCGGTGACGCTCGACGGCGAACGCATCGAGCTTCTGGCGAACATCGAGCTGCCGGGCGATGCGACCGCCGCGGTCGAGGCGGGCGCGGTTGGCGTGGGACTGTTCCGCAGCGAGTTCCTGTTCATGAACCGCGACGGCGCGCTGCCCGACGAAGAGGAGCAGTTCGAAGCCTACCGTGCCGCCGTGGAGGCCATGAACGGCCTGCCCGTCACGATTCGGACGGTGGACATTGGTGCCGACAAACCGCTGGACCGCATGTCCGTCAGCGAACTGCGGCACGAGCACGCACTGAATCCGGCACTCGGCCTGCGGGCCATTCGCTGGAGCCTGTCCGAGCCGGGCATGTTCCGGCAGCAGTTGAGGGCGATCCTGCGCGCCAGCGCCTACGGAAAGGTGCGGCTCCTGATTCCGATGGTTGCCCACCTGAGCGAAGTGAAGCTCACTCTGGATGCGCTGGCGCGGGCGAAGCAGCAGCTGCTCGATGCGGGCAGAGCATTCGTCGACATCGAGATCGGCGCCATGATCGAGGTGCCGGCGGCCGCCTTGATGCTGCCGGCACTGTTGCGGCACTTCGACTTTCTCTCGATCGGCACCAACGATCTGATCCAGTACACACTGGCAATCGACCGTGCCGACGAGTCAGTGGCGCATCTCTACGACCCTTGGCATCCCGCCGTGCTAGGCCTCATCGCAGCCACCATCAGACAGGCGCGCGCCGCCGGGAAGCCCGTCAGCGTCTGTGGCGAGATGGCGGGCGACCCGGAGTTCACGGAAGTGCTGCTGGGCATGGGGCTTCGAAGCTTCTCCATGCATCCTGCGCAGATTGCGGCCATCAAGCAGCGGGTGCTGCGCGCAGACACGCGCCGCTGCGCGCTGAAAGTGCCCGAGTTGCTGAGCGGAGCGGAAGCGCCTGCGCCGGTGGCGGCCGGACGCGCGCGGGAAACGGGCGTGAGTTGACGGCGCGCGAACTCATGCTATAGTCGCGGTCTTCGCTGAACACGGCACACGACACGTCGAACGCCGAGCGGGAAGCAAGAAGAGAAAGCCGAGCGCTTGACAGGGTTTTAAAAAGCATGTCAGAATCACTTTCTTCGCTGAACGCAACAAGTCAGCGACGCCGATAGGCAAGCTCTTTAAAAACTAACAGCCGATAAGCGTGGGCGTTGGAAGGCGAGTGCCAAGAGTCGCAAGGCTCAAGGTCTCTTGGACCTTAAACGCTCACTGGAGTGAAGTTCACTTCAATTCTTTGAGCAAACATTCAAGATCAAACTGAAGAGTTTGATCCTGGCTCAGATTGAACGCTGGCGGCATGCCTTACACATGCAAGTCGAACGGTAACGCGGGGCAACCTGGCGACGAGTGGCGAACGGGTGAGTAATGCATCGGAACGTGCCCAGTAGTGGGGGATAGCCCGGCGAAAGCCGGATTAATACCGCATACGACCTACGGGTGAAAGCGGGGGACCGCAAGGCCTCGCGCTATTGGAGCGGCCGATGTCAGATTAGCTAGTTGGTGGGGTAAAGGCCTACCAAGGCGACGATCTGTAGCTGGTCTGAGAGGACGACCAGCCACACTGGGACTGAGACACGGCCCAGACTCCTACGGGAGGCAGCAGTGGGGAATTTTGGACAATAGGGGCAACCCTGATCCAGCCATG
>Ga0209172_10005587_pt1 | contig 15052 bp, 17 predicted proteins | sample LarsenN4metaG_FD_184113 | JGI IMG/M metagenome (GOLD analysis project Ga0209172, IMG submission 184113) | Hot spring sediment bacterial and archeal communities from British Columbia, Canada, to study Microbial Dark Matter (Phase II) - Larsen... ... | reverse complement strand
ACCTCTCATCGCCATCATCGAAAGAGATTATGCCCAGGCGCTCGGTCAAACCGTGAAGGGACTCGCTCCGAACCGTTCGCTCCTCGTCATTGACCAAGTCGGTTTATCCGAAGGCGATTATATTGACATTGGCACCCCGCTTATGGATGGACGCGTTGTCCCGTTGAGCGTGAAGACGTTGATTTTTTATCATTGAATAATATGCACCCAACAGCAATTAACTATATTGCTATCACGTTGAATAAGTATCGAGTTAAATATGCCTAAATCTGAAGAAAGCAAACATCGACTGAAAAGTGAAGATGTGCTTGTGATGATGGAAGAATACAAGGCTCTGCGTGCAGAGATTCTAAAACGAATTGAATTTCGCTATCAGATAATAAATTTCGTTTTAATTGTTTCAGGTACATTTCTCTCTGTTGGATCACAACCAACAATTTCTGCATCGGTTCTTCTTGTTTATCCATTACTGGCAATGTTCCTTACCTTTGGTTGGGTTCATAATGGAGTAATTATTATCCAGACCGGGAGATATATTCAAGAAAATATTGAAAATAGATTACCCAGTCTTAGATGGGAAACTGACCATTTCAAAAAATACCCTTTTAAACGATTTGGGCGATTTTCCACTTCAGGACTCATACTGACCACACAATTATTAGCAATCGCATTGGCTTCTATAAAATCACAATTTACACAAATGGATATATTCTTATTCGCCATAAGCATATTGTCGATTGTCAGCACAGGCTTTGCCTTGCGATTCACTTCTCCACTAGAAACTAGACGAATAAAATGAATCCTTCCTCGTTCTTTTTCTTCCTTTGTATACTTCGTGCCCTTTGTGATTAAATAAAAGGTAACCCATGCTCCTCCGAACCAAACTTCACGGCAAGACCTACGAGTTCCCCGATATCCGCCTCCTCATGGGCAAAGCCAATGAGGAGAAATCGGGCGACCGTCTCGCGGGTGTCGGCGCAGAGACCGCCGCAGAGCGCGTCGCCGCGAAACTGGTTCTGGCAGAAGTTCCGCTATGGGTGCTGAAAGAAAACCCTGCCGTGCCGTATGACCAGGATGAAGTCACGCGCGTGATTCAGGATGCCGTAGACCTAAACATCTACAACGAGATCAAGGATTGGACCGTCGGCGCTTTCCGCGAATGGATTCTCGCCGATACCACCACCACTGAAATGATTCGCCGTGTCTCAGCGGGGCTCACCGCCGAGATGATTTCCGCTGTCACGAAGTTAATGTCGAATCTTGATCTGATGCTTGGCGCGAAGAAGATGCCCGTCACAGCCTATTGCAACAATACCATCGGTGCGCCGGGCACGTTGTCCAGCCGCAATCAGCCCAACCATCCGACTGATTCGCCGGAAGGAATCCGTGCAGAGATTTACGAAGGTCTCTCCTACGGCTCGGGCGATTCGGTCATCGGCATTAATCCAGTGGATGACTCGTATGGCTCGGTCTCACGCCTGCTCGACATGACGTATGATGTCATCAAGACCTGGAACATCCCCACACAGAATTGCGTGCTGGCGCATGTCACCACGCAGATGAAATGCATGCAATCGGGTTCGCCAGTTGGACTTGTTTTTCAGTCCATTGCCGGTTCGCAAAAAGGCAACGACTCGTTCGGCATCTCAGTTGGCTTGCTCGATGAAGCCTACGAACTTGCCAGGAAGCACTGCTTCCCGAAGGGTCCGAACTTCATGTACTTTGAAACGGGTCAAGGCTCTGCCCTTTCCGCCGATGCGCACAACGGTTGGGATCAACTCACTCTCGAAGCGCGCAACTATGGGCTGGCGAAACGCTGGCATCCGTACCAAGTCAACACGGTGGTTGGCTTTATCGGTCCGGAGTATTTGTATGACGCGCGCCAGATCCAACGCGCCGGTCTCGAAGATCACTTCATGGGTAAACTCACGGGCATCCCAATGGGTTGTGACGCGTGCTACACCAATCACGCCCGCGCCGACCAGAACGCCATCGAGAATCTTGCGGTCATGCTCACCGCCGCGGGTTGCAACTACTTCATGGGCGTGCCGATGGGCGACGACTCGATGCTCTCGTATCAATGTACCTCCTTCCACGATGCACCTTCGTTACGCCAACTCTTCAAACTCCGCCCCGCGGCTGAATTCGAAAAATGGATGGTCGATCTCGGTTTGATGAAAGACGGTATCCTCACCGATAAAGCCGGCGACCCTTCCTTCTTCCTCAAGAGGTAATCATGGACAATGCCAAACTCAACGAAATCGTGGACGCCATCGTCCGTGAACTCAAAGCCGCCGGGGCTGTGAAAGACGCCTCGGACTCAGGGACGCCTGCCTCTGCTCCGATCAATGTTTCCTCCTCTTCCGTCGTCCCTGTCCGGGCACAATCCTCTAATTCTCAACAATCGAGCCTCACCATAGATTTACCTGACCCAACTCTTGACGAACACCGTAACAAAATGCGCGTCAAAAATCCCAAAGACGCCAATGGTGTGAAGGCAATGATCGCATCTACCACTGCCCGCATAGGGGTTGGACGCGCAGGTCCCCGGTACAACACGGCGTCGCTTCTGTTGTTCCAGGGCGACCACGCGGTGACACAAGATGCCCTGTATAGAGATGTTGACCAGAAGTTATTGGATGAGTTTAAACTTTTCACCGTTCAAACCAGGATCACTGGCGGCAAGCAGGAATATCTCCTGCGCCCTGATCTCGGGCGCCTGCTCAACGACGATGCCAAACGCATCATCAACGAAAAATGCCAGAAGAATGTCAACATCCAGCTTTGTATCGGTGATGGGTTGTCCGCCGCAGCGATAGAAGCCAACCTGCGCCAGATATTCCCTGTCATCAGGCAGGGTGCACAAAACGCAGGCCTTACGTTCGGAACTCCGTTTTTTATCAAATACGCTCGCGTAGGTGTGTTGAACGATATTGGCGAACTGATTAAACCTGATGTGGTCATCCTGCTCATCGGCGAACGCCCCGGGTTGGGTCGCGCCGAGTCCATGAGCGCATACATGGCTTACAAACCCAAGACCGGCGACAACGATGCCGATCGTGATGTAGTCTGCAACATATTTGAGAACGGCGGGACCAATCCGCTCGAGGCAGGCGCGTTTGTGATACAAATAGCCCAGAAGATGATGAAGCATAAGGCTTCCGGTGTGAAGCTGAAGACGGCAGGTTAAACCTATGGCAATACTTGACCCCCTCTATGGCACTCCTCTCGCGGTACAACTCATCCCACAAGTCGATCGCAACTTCGCGGAACATCTAAAGCTCCGCGACGACCAGCGTTCCATCGGACTACTCAGCGTGGACAATGACGATGCCACTTACACCGCCATTGATGAAGCGACCAAAATGGCAAACGTGGAAGTAGTCTACGCCCGATCGTTTTACGCGGGTGCGAAACACACATCGGGGAAATGGTCCGGTGAGATCATGGCTATTTTGGCTGGACCCGACCCTGCGGAAGTCCGCGCCGGGCTCAACGCCGCGGTGGAGTACATCAAAACAAAAGCCATCTGGTATTCAGCCAATGACGATGATTCCATTGCATTCTTTCCTCACGTCATTTCCAGGACTGGAACGTATCTTTCGCAGGTATGCAACATCCCTGTCGGTTCACCGATCGCGTATTTGGTGGCAACCCCGAACGAAGGCTTGGTCGCGCTGGACGCCGCGCTTAAAGCGGCAGATGTCCACATCGTTGCATTGACCATGCCGCCCTCTGAAACAAACTACATGGGTGTGATGCTGACAGGCGACCAACCGGCCTGCCGGGCAGCTGCTTCGGCATTCCAGGACAAGGTGTTGGAAGTGGCAAGCAACCCGATTAATTTCTGAGCATTGTTCTTGATAAAATAAGATTGCCACGAGGAATCTTTTATGTCCGAAGTTGACAACGACCTTCTCTCCATTCAAGAAGCCCGTTCGCTTGCAACACAGGCGCGTGATGCACAGCGGAAATTCATGCACGCCACTCAGGCAGAGGTGGACCGTATCTGCGCGGCGATGGCACAAGCCGCGGCAGATGCCGCCGGCCAACTTGGCAAAATGGCTAGCGAAGAGACAGGCTATGGTGTGCCTGAACATAAGACTCTGAAGAATTTATTGTCATCACAATTGTTGTGGGATGCAATCAAAGATATTCCAACTGTCGGCGTCATTCGCAGTGACCCTGTGAAACGAACGTACGATATCGCCTGGCCCATGGGCGTTGTCGCCGCGTTGACACCCTCCACTAACCCGACATCCACCACGATGTTCAAGACCTTAATCTCGGTCAAGGCAAAAAATGCCATTGTAGTCGCGCCTCATCCGTTCGCAGCAAAATGCTGTGCGGAGACCATCCGCATCATAGCAGAAGCGGGGGAGCGGGCAGGCATGCCCAAGGGATTGATCTCGTGCATGACCCGCGTCACGCTTCCGGGCACGCAAGAGTTGATGAAGCATAAGTATGTCGCGTTGATCCTTGCCACCGGCGGATCGGATATGGTGCGCGCGGCGCATTCGGTTGGAAAACCTGCATATGGAGTGGGGCCGGGAAATGTGCCGGCTTACGTGGATCGTTCTGCAGATGTCGAGCGCGCCGCGAAATATATCGTCGCATCGAAAGCCTTCGATCATTCGGTCATCTGTGCCACCGAACAGGCAGCCATCGCAGACCGTCCCATCGCCGCGCAACTCGAACAACGTATGAAAGAAGTCGGTGCGTTTTTTGTGGACGACAATATCAAGAAGATCCTCGAAAAGAATCTGTTTGTCGGTCATTTGCCCAACCCCAAATCCGTGGGGAAGAGTCCACAACAACTGGCTCAGCTATATGGTTTCAGCGTACCAGATTGGGCGCGTATCCTGGTCGTGCGGCTCAAATCGGTTGGAAGTGACGAACCTCTGTCCGGCGAAAAACTCACCACGGTTCTCGGCTGGTATGAAGTCGATGGTTGGGAGGAGGGTTGCGAACGGTCGCTCGAAATGATCGCCTACGGCGGACGAGGTCACTCACAAGTGATCCATGCCCGCGATGAGAACGTCATTATGCAATTCGGTTTGCAGAAACCGGTCTTCCGCATTGTGGTCAACACCTTTGGCACGCTCGGCACGACAGGTTTTACAACAGGCTTGATGCCTTCCATGACGCTCGGCTCGGGCGGTGTAGGTGGTGCGATCACCGGCGATAACATCACAGTGCATCACATGTACAACGTGAAGCGCCTTGCCTATGAGATCCGCACGGCACCAGACGCGGCGTTCGCGCCCGGCTCCACAGATACACAAGCTCAGCGAAGCGCATTCTCCGGCGGTTATTCCGGGGCACCGGATGTCACGATCAACGCGCAGGTGGAAGAGATCGTGAGGAAGGTGTTGTTGGAGTTGAAGAAATGAGTATGGACGATAGACCATAGACCGTCGTCCATGGTCTATGGTCTATCGTCCATCGTCAATTAGGTTAGACCGCCGACGTGAGAGATTGAATCGATTCAATCTCTCACATCCGATGTCTAATCGGAGAAAACCTTATTCAAAAGGAGAAGTAAGCCATGCCCGTAGATGTTGCAATGATAGCCTTAGGAATGGTCGAGACCAAAGGTCTTGTCGGCGCGATCGAAGCCGCCGATGCGATGGTCAAAGCCGCAAACGTCACACTGATTGGCAGTGAATATGTTGGTGGCGGATACGTGACCGTGATGGTGCGCGGTGATGTTGGTGCGGTGAAAGCCGCCACAGACGCCGGAGCCGCTGCCGCCAAGCGCGTGGGTGAGCTCGCGTCGGTACACGTAATCCCGCGACCGCACGGTGATGTTGAGATGATCCTGCCGCAGAACAGCAAGGGCGCTTTCGGCGGACGAGGTAAGGAAAAGTAGACCAGTAAACAAGTAAGCAAGTAGACACAGAACACATGTATCTTGGTATACGTGTGTACATGTTTACCTGTCTACCTCCTCATGCCGCGTCAACTATTTACTGCGGAGGATATTCGCCGCCTGGCGCGTGAGCGCACCGGTCCTCTTGTGCTTGCGCCCGACGATATCGTCACACACGAAGCGCAGGATGTTGCGTTCGCCTTGGGCGTGAAAATGATTCGGGAGACTGGATCAACTTCTCCCTTGGCGCGAAGCGATACATCCATGGCTCCGAATCTGCCGCCGCTGAAAGTCATCAAGATGGCGAACGTGCAGATGGAGCAGTTCACTGAAGGCAAGACCACGCCGGGAACGCATGTCTGGCTCAAGGATGTGGTTGTTACACAGGATCGCTCACCGATGGGCGCCGGGTTTATGTCACTCGATAAAGGTGAGATGCAGTGGACTTTGACCTACGACGAGATCGATATTGTGCTCGAAGGCGAATTGGTGATCACCCGCGGCAAGGAGCAAGTACGCGGCAAGACCGGCGATGTGATCTATATCCCAAAAGGTTCGAGCATCACCTTTGGGACGCCGAACTGGACGCGCTTTGTTTACGTGGTGTTCCCAGTGAACTGGAATGAGAAATGACTGGATGAACCCGAATCTCACGACTCTTCTAACAGAAACCGACCGCATCATGTCCGGCGGGAATGGCTGGCACGCCGACCCCAACCTGATTCTCCCTTCAGGAGTTTATCAGGGCCGCGTCCACGTCGGCGTGGATTTAGGAACGGCATATACTGTGCTCCTCGTTCTCGATGAAAACCATCAGCCAATCGCGGGTGAGTATCAATTCGCAGAAGTGACGCGCGATGGACTCGTTGTTGACTTCATCGGCGCAGTGGATTTGTTGCGCGATATGAAAGGGCGCGTGGAACAGAGGCTTGGATTCAAACTGACATCCGCAGCAACGGCGTATCCGCCGGGCGTGCCCGAGGCAGAACGACGCGCGACAGCCAATGTGTTGCATGGCGCGGGTTTGGATTGCACAGGGTTCATTGATGAGCCAACCGCCGCGAACAACGTGTTGAAGATCCGCGACGGCGCAATCGTGGATGTGGGCGGCGGCACGACAGGCATTGCCATCTTCCGCGATGGGGAGGTTGCCTACACCGCCGACGAGCCGACAGGCGGCACCCATTTCTCTTTGGTGATCGCCGGTTCAACAGGCAAGTCCTTCGAGGAAGCTGAAGCGATGAAGAAGAATCCAGGCGAACAGACGCGATTGTTTCCCGTCGTCCGCCCGGTGATGGAGAAGGTCGCATCGATCATCAACCGTCACATCGAAGGTTATCAAGTGGAAAAGTTGTATCTGGTGGGTGGCACATGCGCCTACCCCGGGATGGATGAAGTGATACAGGAAATGACCGGGGTTGAAACAGTTCTACCCGGCAATCCACTGTTCGTTACACCGCTTGGGATTGCGATGAATAATTAAGGAAGTAAACAGGTAGACACGGAAACAACTAGAACGGAGACCTAATGGCATCAGATCAATTTTCGTTACGCGTTTATTCCTATCTCGATCGAATGCAGCCGCAGTATGCGGCGTTTGTTGGAACGATTACTCAAGGCGATCTTCCCACCGAAGGTATGGCTTCACTTTATGTGGAGGTCGCACCAGGTAACGAAGTGTTCCGCCTCGTGGACATCGCAGTCAAATCCACAGAAGCCAAACCCGGGGCGCAACTGGTCGAGCGCGAGTTCGGCATGTTCGAGGTACACTCACAATCGCAGTCCGAAGTGCTGGAAGCCGGGCGCATCGTACTGGACCGGCTGAACCTCAAGCCTGAAGAGCGCATCAAGCCTTTCATCGCGTCGGTGCAGATCATAACCAACGTGGATCCTTATCAGGCACAGTTATTGAACCGCTTCCGCCGCGGCTCGATGCTCGTCCCGCGCGAGACTATGCTGGTGCTGGAATGTGCTCCCGCCGCATACATCAACTACGCCTGCAACGAAGCGGAGAAGGGCGCGAACATCAAGATCCTGCATGTGTCGTCCGTTGGGCGGTTTGGTCGCATGTGGCTATCCGGCTCAGAAGCAGAAATAGTATCTGCACGAAATGCGGCGGTCAAGGCGCTGGAAGAGTTGGATGGAAGACCGGAGAAGTAAAGATTAGAGACTGGAGATTGGCGTATGGCGAAAGTTTTCTATACCGAACAAGACATTGATGATCTACACGCGCGCGGCGTGAAGTCCATTGCCCTTACAGAAAATGTGGTGATCACCGACCTGGGCGTGGAACGCGCCATGAGGCACGGGATGACGATCAACCGCGCTGAACATTCCGCGCCGAAAGCGACTATGAGCGGCTCGGTGAATTTAATCGCGGCATACCCGCGGACGGAATCCGCTGGCGATGATGAGTTGAAACAGAAGATCAAATCGGCGGTGCTGTCAAAACTTGATGGCCAAGTGGATACAGCCATTCTGGAAGCGGTCATTTCAAGAGTCGTTTCTTCACTCAAGTGATTTTCCGCCACATGAGAAAACAGAACCCGCCTTATGGCGGGTTGTTTTTTTACTCGGTCGGTAAATTCTTTTCTGTCGCGTTCAACAGATCGATCATCTCTTCGCGAATATGCTTGTTGAGGAAGTGATATTCCAGCGTGGAGAGGGGCAGAAATCGCGCGCCCGCAACCACATGGATGCAATTCGTCGAACCACACAGGCAGATGAAAGGCGCGTCCATTTCCCATTCGGTGGAGGGATAAAAGAACGAGAGTTCCTCACCTTTTTCGATGTCGCGCCGTGCCACCATTTGCATGTTTGTAGTATCGAGAATCACGTTTGGATCACACGAATGATTCAACGCGGCGAGTTTGCCAACATCGGTATGTTCATGCCGCCCGATCTGGACAGTGAACCGATTCGGTTTGTCCACAACTTTCTCGCGCGGGATCTCGCAGATCGCCTCCCCTTTTTTGTAGTGCCGTTTTGTAACCAGACTCCTGAATTTGTTTTCGGTCTTGATTACAAGAGTTTCCATCGAAACCATGTTGTCTTCCTTTCATCAAATGTTTTGATAAACATTTCTATTAGTATAACGATAATAAGGATAATTTCAAGGGCTGCATCAACAAAAATAGAAACTTTAAGGTCAAGCGCGTCCCTCCTCCAAACGGCTAGGATGCGAGCCAATCGAACGCCCGTTGTGTTTATTTTTCGTATGCAATACACTGTGAAGGCTTGGTTCATTCAAACCAATATGTTATAAGGAGCATACCATGACCAACCCTCTTACCGAATTTTCAAAGAACCTGACCGCCGCCGTGGAAATCGGAGGTACGTCGACCGTCCTTGTGGATGCACGGAAACGCTATCCAGCAAGCGGAATTGCCTATGGGGAAGATCTCGTGCTCACAGCTGACCATGTTGTGACGCGCGAAGACATTAAAGTAATTCTCCCTGACGGCAAGAGTCTCGCGGCAACTATCGCAGGCCGCGATGCAGGCTCAGACCTTGCACTGTTGCGACTTGCTGAAAAAGCATTGAAGCCCGCAAAGACTTCAAACGATGTGGAAGTCGGTCAACTCGTGCTGGCGCTGGGAAGACCCAACACAGCAGGCATGCAAGCCTCGTGGGGCATTGTCACCGCCATTGCAGGACCCGCGCGAACGCACCGCGGAGGCTTGCTTGATGAATACATCTCGACGGAAACTACACCGTATCCAGGCTTTTCAGGTGGTCCGCTTGTGAACACTGAGGGCGAAGTACTTGGACTCAACACGTCTGGTCTCACGCCCGGCTCTTCACTGACCATACCTGTCAAAGTGGCGTGGCGAATCGCGGACGAACTCGCAAAGCATGGCTCGGTCAAGCGCGGCTATCTCGGCGTGCGCACACAACCCGTTGAAATCCCTGAAGCCGCGCGCAAGAGTCTGAAGCGTGAACAAAAAAGCGGCTTGCTCGTGTTGTGGCTCGAAGAAAACGGACCCGCGCAAAAAGGCGGCTTGTTCGTTGGCGATACGATTGTCGCCGTTGCGGGTCAGTCTGTCAGCGACCCCGATGATCTCTTCGCCGCGCTCAAGAGCGATACCGTCGGTACATCAGTCCCCGTCGAAGTTCTGCGCGGCGGCAAACCCGAAAACGTCAACGTGACGGTAGGCGAACGCAAGTGATTCGTGTTTTGTTGAAAGTCTCGTCGCCCGCATTGCGCGCAGGATTGCAAGCCCTGCTCGCATCTGACAAGACGATCAAAGTGGTGAACGATTCATTGAAGGAAGAAAACGAAGCGGACGTGATCATCACGTCCGCTTCGCCCGCTTCTTTTTGGGATAGTGAAACGGATTCCCCTTCGCCGGCTGGAATCCTCCTCCTGAGCGATGACCTGCCTCACATCCCGGACTTGAAGCGTTCGTCGGGCGTGTGGGGAATCCTGCCGAGCGATTCATCCGCCGAAGAATTGACCGCCGCTGTCCACGCCTTATCGCAGGGACTGATCGTCGGCGCGCCGCACTTGTTATTCAAACCAGAAGGCGACCCTGTCGAACGGGGTCCGCTCACCGAACGTGAACTGGAAGTGTTGGGATTGCTGGCAAGAGGGCTGGCAAACAAACAGATCGCAGTTGAGTTGGGGATCAGCGAACATACCGTGAAGTTTCACGTCTCATCGATCTACACAAAATTGGATGTGACCAACCGCACTGAAGCCGTACGCGCAGGTTTGCGCGGCGGATGGATCGCGTTGTAGCACCCCCTTTACGGGAGAAAATTCCCTGTGGGTGGGGGTGGTAAAAATAGACGGTTTTCCATAAAATAGAGAAAACCTCAACACGAGGAGGGTTTTTTCTCAATGAATCTCTCTGCCATAGCCCGTTTCCCGCGATTGCGATTTAAGCGTCTTGCGAGAATATCACGATTAATCGCAACCGGCGCCGCCGCGTTTGGTTTGATCGCGTTACGCTGGGATGACGTTGTGAAAAATCGGCATGCTGACATGCTGGTTTTTGCTGGCGTCGTTTTGTTAGCGATCTTCTATGAAGCGTATTTAATCGGGGCTCCCTACTTTGAAAGCCGACTCGAACAAAGAACCGAAGATGAATTAAGGTCTCAGAATGAAGTCTTATATTTTCCCGTTACCCCGCTATATAGGTATCGCAGCACAATCCGGATGCTCTTTTTATGGGTCGTTCTATTCACTTGCTGCGCACTCACCCTGCGGTTACTGCAAGGACCGGATGGCTCAGTCAAAGACCTCGAACTCATAGCCGTAATCGCCGCGATCATGCTGTATTTTTTTGGCATCACCTTTTTCGCCCGCATACAGCATATCGCCCTGAAAAGCTTCATCTTCGGACATTATTGGCAAATTTGGGCTTTTTTGAGTCTTGTTATTGGCATTTTATTGGGCGTCGGGCTGATCACTGCCGGAGAGTCGAACTTATTCGTGATCCTTGGCGCCTCTATGACCGGGGCAAGCATTAGCTGGATTGTGTATGTAGATAATAGGCTCGGCGTAAATGACCGCGTCTGGTCCGAGGTGGTGCAGAGCCTGAGCATGAATCTGATGAAGGTGGGAACAATCCGCGGCAATCGAAACTACGTGGTCGATCTCATCGGGAAACGTCTCAGGTATGAAAGAGTATTTCTTTTAGAACCTACTCCTGATCGCCGCGAACTCCGTGTGACCGCCGAATTTGGAGATTACCCACCGGTGAAAAATGGCTTCGTCCCATCAACAAAGGGGATCACGGGCCACGCGTTCATCAGCGGAAAAACCTGCGCGTGGAATGATGTCAATGAGTGTCCCTACTACTACAAGCTTGTTTCCCAAATAGAGGATACAACGCGTGCAGAAATTGCTATTCCGATTCAATATCGCGGTGAAATTTATGGTGTTCTCGATGTTCAGTCGAGGCACACGATGGTCTATGCCCCGGCAGACATCAAATCGCTCGAAACGATTGCCACCATTCTGGGAATGTCCATTGCCATCGACAACGCCGATACACTACTTGGTGAAGCGAACAATCTTTGGAATCAACTTTCTCAAGATGGACCCGTCGAATCGGAGGCTTTTCACCTCATCGCCGATTTCGGGCGAAATAAATTAGGCGCCGATGTAGTGATTTATTATCCCCTTTCGCCCACAGGTCATCCGTTTAAACCCCCAAGTGTAATTGGCGAGCTGTTCGAACCAGATCGCATGAACGATAGCGTTTCCAGCCTTTCTAGTCCCCTCGTTCGATTGATTGACGAGTGGATACCGCAGTTTGAACCCAACCTAAACCCGGAAAGCATTTTTTTCCATAGAGATCCGTTACCCCAGCCTTCGTTCACCGAACGGGAAAAGATCCAATCCGTATGTTTTATTCCTATTGGAACCCGAAAGGAAAAACTAGGAATAGTTTTTCTAAATTACCGTCGCCCACATGAATTCGACAGTATTTATCGACTCACGGTCATGGCGTTTGCGCAAGCGCTTGCCACATTGGCTTCAAAGGCGAGATATCGCCAGATTGTATTTGATGGTTTCGGTCGACCGGATTTAGGCATTCACAACATTCAAGCAAAATATGGTCTCAAAGAAGGTGTATTATGGGAGGGTAAGCGGGTATTCGCTACAACCTGCCGCACATTATTTCAAGTAAAAAACGAAGTCCAAGATTGTGGTATGTTCAATCTTCTTCGCAATGTAGATCATTTCTTGACCGAAGTTCGGGCGCAAACGACCGTTGAATTCGATATTTGGAATCGGACCCTCCGAGAAGCCTTTCAGGATTTTACGCGAAGGATGAAGGAACAACCCACGAATCGGCACCTCTGGTTTATCACGGATTTGGATTCGCGGATCGAACGAGAATCGATCTGGACGAAACTTGCGTTATACCGTGTGTTGACCGAAGCGGTGAATAACGCCATATTTCACGGGCATGCCAGAGAAATCGAAATTCTTGTGCAACGGCGGGAAAGAAGCATTTATTTGAAGGTGGTAAACGATGGGCTTCCTCTGCCGCCTCAAGCGCGGGAAAACAGAAGCCGGGGAGGCATTTTTACTCTGTTGGATGAGTTAAAATCCCAGTTTGGAGCCTTTTATTCGCTTTCTCCAGCGGAGAAAGGCGGTACGATTCTTGAGGCAGACATCCCGGCTTTGCCAGTTCAGACCGAGGTGAGTCTTGTCTAAACTCGTTCTTCTCGTTGAAGATATTCCATATCAAAGGCGTTCGCTTTCAGATGAACTCAAGGAATCTGGCTGGGATGTTATCCACGCAAACGACGAAAGGGACGCACTGTATCGCTTACAGGTTCTGCACAAGGAGGGTAAAAAACTTAATATCGCAGCCATAGACTTAGGGTTGCCTCCCGCAAAAGACGACCCACTTAAATATGGTCTGCAGCTGATCGAAAAATTAAGGTCTCAGAAGTCGTATGAAGATCTTCCGATTCTCGCTTATACCGCGCTTGTTTCCTTTGACTACGCAGCGGTCGTTCGCAGGCTTTTGAACTTTCGATCTTCCTTTATTTGCCTGAGGCCGATGGGTGAGGATGTTCAATTCGTTGAGATATTGGAATTTGTCAGTAAAGGATACCTTTTTCTGTCCCCGGCGCCTGCCTCCTATCTGCCTTCCGCAGTCCTTGCCCATGCCGATCCTCTCGACGACAAACAATGGGAAACTCTTGCTCAATTGAGCGCCGGAATTACTCAAAATGAAGCGGGAAAGAAAACGGGCGTCTCGGGCGATACGATTAAAACACGCGTGAAGGACGCGAAAACCATTCTCGTCGGTAGAAAAGAACTGCCCGAAGACGCGCGCACAGAAGAATTGATCGCTTGGTACCGAGAGAATCGCGTCCGCTATGGCAGAGATTAAATCGCTCGGTAGAAAAGTTTTATCATCCCCTGCTTGCGTGAAAAAATTCCCCATGATCAGGGGAATTTTTACTTAATGAACAACGAAAAAAATCAGGCTGCCGAGGGCGGCGCAGACGATTCTTTTACCTTGATATTCACCTCCTGTTGGGATGGCTTCTTCGGTCCCCATTTTATACACTCAACGCATAGAAAAGGAGGCTCATATGATCGAGGTTCTGCTTTTCATCGCTTTGGCTGGCGCAGCGTTAGTGTATGTGACCAAGTTGTTCTGGTCGGAATAAGAAAGGAGTCGACCCTATGAACACCATGACCGTCTATATGATCGTGTATCTCCTTGGTGTGGCAACGCCGATTCTGATCGTAAGAAATCTCATCAAAAACAACGACGACGGAGGTTCATGCCTGCTCAATATGATATTGTTCGGGGTGGCAAGTTTAATCGTGCTACTTGCATGGTTAGGCTTAACGAATTAAAGATAACGCGCCGCCTCCAGCATTGGATACCTTGCGGGACGGCGCGATTATATTCCATACCCGCCCACCGGCCGGGTCTCATAACGCTCGCCAAACCCGGCGATAAACGGTTTGCCGCGCGCAATGGCTTGTTGAACGGAGGACAGCGCCAGTGACGCGCGATGACTCTCCTTGCTGGCCCATACCTCCGTGATCCAAAGCGCATCTTCGTCGGTTGGGTCTTGCGCCACGACATAACTCAAACAGCCGGGCATATCAGTAACGCCCTGTAGCAAAATAGCAATCAAAACACCACGTTGTCCCTTTGTTGACTTCATCTTCCCGATCAAACCATACATCTTCTTTTTTGCTCCTTTATGGATTGTTTGTTTGTCAGAACATCGCCAACTGACTCTCTGCCCGCCTGCCATCCAGCAGCACGAACGGCGCGGCGCGCGCAACGACAATACCCAATTTGTGAAGTGTAGTCAAGTCTCGCACTTTTCCTGTACTCCGCGCTTGAAGGATTGCGTCGGCATGTTTCGGTCCGATCCCAGGGATACGAAGTAATTCACGCCGCTCTGCCTGGTTTATCTCAATTGGCTTTTCTTTCAAGTTCATCTGCGCCCAGGCAAGCTTTGGGTCGGCGTGGAGGGGAAGGTTTTCATTTTGATTGAACGGCATATCTTCGAGATCAAATCCATAATCGCGTAGCAGGAACGAGGCTTGGTATAAACGGTGTTCGCGCAACGGGTCTACCGCGGCTTTGTTCTCGAGCGGCGTATCTCGGATGGGATGAAACGCAGAGAAATACGCGCGCGCAAGCCGAGCATTTTTCATCAGCCAGCTTGTCGTAGTCAATA
>Ga0209172_10005586_pt1 | contig 15053 bp, 15 predicted proteins | sample LarsenN4metaG_FD_184113 | JGI IMG/M metagenome (GOLD analysis project Ga0209172, IMG submission 184113) | Hot spring sediment bacterial and archeal communities from British Columbia, Canada, to study Microbial Dark Matter (Phase II) - Larsen... ... | reverse complement strand
CCCGACCGACACCTTCAACGTGCTGCTGTTCTCCGGCAGCAGCCAGGTACTCGGCCCGACGCCGGTGCCGGCCACGCGCGCGAACATCGAGCGCGCCATCGACACCATCGACCGCTCGCGCGGCGGCGGCAGCACCGAGATCGTGCCGGCCCTCAGGCGCATCGCCGCGCTGCCGAAGGCGGCCGACGTGGCACGCAGCGTGATCGTCGTCACCGACGGCTACGTGACGGTGGAGAACGAGGTCTTCGCGCTGATCCGTCGAAACCTCGGCAACAGCAACGTCTTCGCCTTCGGCATCGGCAGTTCGGTGAACCGCCACCTGATCGAAGGCATCGCGCGCGCCGGCCAGGGCGAGCCCTTCATCGTGACGAAACCCGAGATGGCCGCCGCACAGGCCGAACGGCTGCGCCGGATGATCGATTCGCCGGTGCTGACCAGCCTGCGCGCGAGGTTCGAGGGCTTGGACGTGTACGACATCGAACCCGCATCGCTGGATTCGCTGCCCGACGTGCTCGGTGGCCGCCCGGTGGTGATCCAGGGCAAGTGGCGCGGCGAGCCGCGCGGCCAGCTGGTGCTCGAAGGCACGGCCGCCGTGGGTTCGCACGTCGAGGTGGTGCCGGTGGCCGCGCCCGATGCCCAGGCCACCGCGCTGCGGCACCTGTGGGCACGCAGCCGCATCCAGCAGCTGTCCGACCAGGAGGCGCTCGAAGGCGGCAGCGGCCAGCGCGAGGCGATCACCGCGCTCGGCCTGCGCTACAGCCTGCTCACGCAGTACACCAGCTTCATCGCGGTCGACGAGATCGTGCGTGCCACCGAAGCTGCGGTGCCGGTGGACCAGCCGCTGCCGCTGCCGCAGGGCGTGAGCAACCTGGCGGTGGGCGAAGTCGGCGCGGCGGTGCCGAGCACGCCGGAGCCGGGCGCGCTGCTCTCGCTGCTGGTGGTGGCCGGCCTGGTCGGTGTGGCGCTGGCCAAGCGGAGCAACTGGTGAGCGCCGCCGTTCTCGCGCCGGTGGCCTGCCGGCCGACCTACCTCGCGCCGCCGGCCTGGCTGGCGCTGCAGGCCGCGGCGCTGTGGCCGCACGGCGCCTGGATGCTGGCGCGCCTGCGTGACGGCTCCGACGATCCGCTCGGCCTGGTCGCACTGGCCGTGTTGCTGATGCTGCTGGCCACGCGGGCGCACACGCTGCGCATCGCCCCGCACACCGGCTGGCTGGCCGCGGGCGTGGCGTTCACGCTGCTCGCCAACGCGGCGCTGCTGATCGCGCCGCCGCTGGCCTGCGCGCTGATCGCCGCGCTGGCGCTGGCCGCCGCGCTGATGGCCTGGCTGCCGGCACACGCGCCGCGCGCGCCGCTGGCCGGCCTGGTGCTGCTGGCGCTGCCGTGGATCGCCTCGCTGCAGTACTACGGCGGCTATCCGCTGCGCGTGGTCACCGCGCAGGCCAGCGCGGGGCTGCTGCAGCTCGCCGGCGTCGCGGCCGATCGCAGCGGCACGGCGATGCTGGTGCAGGGTCGGCTGGTGATCGTCGACGCGCCCTGCTCGGGCGTGCAGATGGCCTGGATGGCCTGGTTCTGCGCCTGTGCGGTGGCGGCGCTGGTGCATCTGCGCGATGGCGACTTCGTGCGCCGCCTGCCGTGGATCGGCGTGATCGTGCTGGCCGGCAACGTGCTGCGCAACACCGTGCTGGTGGCGCTGGAAGCGCGTCCGCAGGGCCTGGCCGCGGCGCTGCACGAGGGCATTGGCCTGGTCGCACTGGCGCTCGTGTGCGCCGCGGTGGTCGGCGTGATCGCGAAAGGAGGCCGCCGTGACAAGAGGGTCTGAGCTCTGGCAGCGCCACTGGCCGGCGCTGGCGATGCTGGTGCTGGCGGCGTCGGCCACGCTGCCGCTGCTGTCGGCGCCGCGCGCCGAACCGACGGCGCGCCACGCCGAGTGGCCGCATGAATGGGAAGGCCGCGCGCTGCGGCCGCTGGCCACCAGCGCGGTGGAGCAGCGCTTCGCGGCGCGCTTTCCCGGCGCGATCGCCCGCTTCTCCGACGGCCGGCGCGTGCTGGTGCTGCGCCGCGTGAACGAGCCGACACGCATGCTGCATCCGGCCGCCGACTGCTTCCGCGGCCTGGGCTACCGCATCGAGCAGGCCCGGCTGGAGCACGACGCGCAGCAGCGCCTGTGGCGCTGCTTCGAGGCCGATTCGGGCGACGGCCCGCGGCTGCGTGTGTGCGAGCGCATCGAGCCGCTGGCCGGTGGCGACGGCGAGGCCTTCGTCGACCCGTCGTCGTGGTTCTGGGCGGCGCTGCTCGGGCACTCGAAGGGCCCGTGGCAAGCGGTCACCGTGGTGGAGGCGATGTGATGAAGCGATTGCTGATGTTCATGGCCGGCGTGCTGCTGGCCGCCGTGCTGGTGATCGCCGCGCTGGCGGCGCTGGCGTGGAACGCAATGGCGCCGCAGCCGGGCGAGTGGGCGGTCCCGCTCAAGCTGTGGCGATTCGAGCGTGAAGCCAGCGTGCCCACCCTGCTGCGCTGGGCCACGCACCCGCTGGTGATGCCGCAGCTGGCCGGCCGCCGCCTCGGTGGCTGGCAGGTGGAAGCCGCCGCCGGGCATCGCCTCGAAGCCCGCTGCGCGCCATGCCGCGTGCAGCTCGACGCGCTCGGCCCGCAGCCGGTGTCGATCGACGAGGCGCGGCTGATCGTCGACGTGCGCGGCGCCGATCGTTTCGACGGCACGCTCCGGCTGGGCGCGGCCGCGACGCCGGTGACGCTGCGCTGGCGTGGAGAACTGAAGCGTGACGGCCTCGCGCTGCAGGCCGAGATGGCGCCTACGCCGCTGGCGCGTGTGCTGGCGGTCTTCGGCGATGCGCTGCCCGAAGCCCGCCGCGCGCGCATCGACGGCACGGTCTCGCTGCGCGCCTCGGCCACCTGGGGCGCGCAGGGCCTGCGGTTCGCGAAGCTGGTGCACAGGCTGGCCGAGGTGTCGGTCGACGGCCTGGGCACCGAAACGCTGCGCGACGTCGACGTGGCGCAGCGCTGCCGGCCGCAGCCTTCGATCGGCCGCGTCGAGGGCTGGATCCAGAACGCGGTGATCGCCGCCGAAGACTCGCGCTTCTTCGAACACCCGGGCTACGAACTCGACGCCTGGCTGGCGGTGTTCATGGCCAACCAGCGCGACGGCGAGCAGCTGCAGGGCGCCAGCACCATCACCCAGCAGCTCGCCAAGCTGCTCTACACCGGCGACGCGCGCGACCCGGCACGCAAGCTGCGCGAGTGGCTGTATGCGGTGGAAATGGAACGCACGCTCGGCAAGGGCCGCATCCTGCAGCTCTACCTGGCGGTGCTGCCCTGGGGCGACGGCATCTGCGGCGCCGAGGCCGCGGCGCGCCACCACCTCGGCAAGAGCGCCCACCAGCTCAAGCCGCGCGAGGCGGCCTGGCTGGCCAGCCTGCTGGTCAACCCCGACCAGCAGCTGCAGCGCTGGGCGCGCGACGAGGAAGCGGCACGCGAGCGCGCCGCCGCCGTGCTCAAGGGCATCAAGCGGCTGCCGCGCGAGCGCCGCGAGGCCGAGCTCGATGCGCTGGTGAGCTGGCGGCCGCCCATTGGCCGTCAGGCGCGGTGATCACATGCGCTGGCGCGGCAGCGGCGTCGTCGGCAACGCCGCCCCGCCCAGCCACGCCTCCACCAGCGCATGCGCGTCGGCGCCCTGCGCCGCCTGCCACACCCACTCCGGCGCCATCACCCGCGTGCCCGGCGGGCTGGAGGGCAGGGCGCGCGCCAGCGCGGCCACCAGCGTCGCCACCTTGGCCGGTCGCACCGGCTGCTCGCGCTGCGGCACCATGATGCGCAGTTGTGCGAGCACCGCATCGGCCAGGCGCTGCAGGCCGGCGCTGGTCGCATCGCCCGGGCGCTGCGCGGTTCGCACCACCACCACGTGATCGAAGCCGAGCGCGGCCACCGCCTGTTCGTCCACGGAGGCCAGGCCGGCCTTCAGCGCCTGCGGCAGCGACGCGCTGGTGTGCGGCTGCACGACGATCAGGTGGCGCACGCCGAGCGCATGCAGCGTGCTGGCCAGCGGCAGCAGGTCAGCCGGCTGCGGCTGCCAGAAGGCGGCCTCGCGGCCGTTGACATGGCGCGACTTGTCGAACACCACCACCGCCAGCGGCAGCGTCACGCCCTGTGCCTGCGGCAGCGTGGCCACATCCTGCGTCTGCAGACCCTGGGCGGTGGCGTGGAAATCCTGCGTCACCAGCACGCGCAGCGGCGCGAGCGAACGCGAGCCCATCAGCGCCTCCAGCACCGCCGAGCCGAGCGCGCCGCCGCCGCCGGCCACCCAGGTGCCGTGGCGCCGGGCGGCGGGCGCAGGGGCGTCGCGGTGGCCGGCGCGCAAGGCCTGATGCAGCAGATCCATATTCGGATTCTGCAGGCCGGCGCGGCATAGACTCGCGCTCCCCGCGTCAGACCCAGGAGACCTGCATGACCCGCGACACCAGCCAGTGGCGCTTCGAGACCAAGTCCGTTCACGCCGGCTACGTGCCCGAGCCGACCACCCACGCCGTGGCCGTGCCGCTGTACCAGACGGTGGCCTATTCGTTCGACAGCGCGCAGCACGGCGCCGACCTGTTCGACCTCAAGGTGGCCGGCAACATCTACACGCGGATCATGAACCCCACGCAGGCGGTGCTGGAGGAGCGCATCGCCGCGCTCGAAGGCGGCATCGCGGCGCTGGCGCTGGCCTCCGGCCAGGCGGCGATCACCTACGCGATCCAGACCATCACCGAGGCCGGCGACAACATCGTCGCCAGCAGCGCGCTGTACGGCGGCACCTATAACCTGTTCGCCCACACGCTGCCGCAGTTCGGCGTGGCCACGCGCTTCGCCGACTACCGCGACCCGAAGAGCTTCGAGCCGCTGATCGATGCGCGCACCAAGGCGGTGTTCGTCGAGTCGCTCGGCAACCCGCAGGGCAACATCACCGACATCGCCGCGATCGCCGCGATCGCGCACCAGCACGGCGTGCCGCTGATCGTCGACAACACGGTGCCCAGCCCGTATCTCTGCCGCCCCTTCGAGCACGGCGCCGACATCGTCGTGCACTCGCTGACCAAGTACCTCGGCGGCCACGGCACCAGCATCGGCGGCGCGATCGTCGATTCCGGCAGGTTCCCCTGGGCCCAGCACAAGGAGCGCTTCAAGCGCCTGAACGAGCCCGACGTCAGCTACCACGGCGTGGTCTACACCGAGGCGCTGGGCCCGGCCGCCTACATCGGCCGGGCGCGCGTGGTGCCGCTGCGCAACATGGGCGCGGCGATCTCGCCGTTCAACGCCTGGCAGATCCTGCAGGGCGTGGAGACGCTGGCGCTGCGCATGGACCGCATCTGCGACAACACGCTGGCCGTGGCCCGGCACCTGAAGGCGCACCCCAAGGTGGCCTGGGTCAACTACGCCGGGCTGGAAGACCACCCCGACCATCACCTGGTGAAGCAGCAGATGGGCGGCCGCGCCTCCGGCCTGCTGACCTTCGGCGTGAAGACGGGCCGCGCCGGCGGCGAGCGCTTCCTCGACGCGCTGCAGCTGTTCACGCGCCTGGTGAACATCGGCGACTGCAAGTCGCTGGCCACGCACCCGGCCTCGACCACGCACCGCCAGCTCTCGCCGGAGGAACTGAAGCAGGCCGGCGTCAGCGAGGAGACGGTGCGGCTGTGCGTGGGCATCGAGCACATCGACGATCTCAAGGCCGATCTGGACGCCGCCCTGGCCCGGGCCTGATTGAAATCAGCCGGCGCGTGCCCATATGCCGGGGCGCGGGGGTACCATCCCCGCGCCTCAAGGGGAGAACCGCACATGACCTTCACGCTCTCGCGCCGTCTGCTCACTGCCATCGCCGCGCTGGCCTCGGCGCTGGCCCTCAGCGGCTGCGGCTACAACGACTTCCAGCGCCTGGACGAGCAGACCAAGTCGGCCTGGTCGGAGGTGCTGAACCAGTACCAGCGCCGCGCCGACCTGATCCCGAACATCGTCGCCACCGTCAAGGGCGAGGCCAACTTCGAGCAGGAGACGCTGACCAAGGTGGTGGAGGCACGCGCCAAGGCCACCTCGATCCAGGCCACGCCGGAGCTGATCAACGACCCGGCGGCGTTCCAGAAATTCCAGGCCGCGCAGGGCGAACTGTCGAGCGCGCTGTCGCGCCTGCTGGTGGTGACCGAGAACTACCCGAACCTGAAGGCCAACCAGGGCTTCCAGGACCTGCGCGTGCAGCTCGAGGGCACCGAGAACCGGATCACCGTGGCACGTGGCCGCTACGTGAAGGCGGTGCAGGACTACAACGTGCTCGCCCGCAGCTTCCCGACCAACCTCACCGCGATGGTGTTCGGCTACAAGACGAAGGAGAACTTCGCCGTGCAGAACGAGGCGCAGATCTCGCAGCCTCCGGCGGTGAGCTTCGACAAGCCGGCTTCGAAGTAGGCCCGCCGTGAAGGGGCTCGCGAGGCTCCTGTCGGCCGTCGCGCTGTGGGCGCTGTCCGGCCTGGCGCTGGCGCAAGCGGTGCTGCCGGTGCCGCCGCTGAGCGGCCGGGTGATCGACCAGACGGGCACGCTCAGCGCCGCGCAGCAGCAGGCCATGAGCGACAAGCTCGCCGCCGTCGAGGCGAGGCGCGGCTCGCAGGTCGTCGTGCTGATGGTGCCGAGTACGCAGCCCGAGGACATCGCCGCCTACGGCCAGCGCGTGGCCGACCAGTGGAAGATCGGCCGCCTCGCGGTGGGCGACGGCATCCTCGTCGTCGTCGCGAAGGACGACCGTCGCGTGCGCATCGAGGTGGCCAAGGCGCTCGAAGGCGCGGTGCCCGACCTGGCGGCGAAGCAGATCATCAGCGAGGTGATCACGCCGGCCTTTCGCAAGAACGACTTCGCCGGCGGCCTGAATGCGGCGATCGACCGGCTCGATGCGCGCATCGGCAACGAGGGTCTGCCGGAACCCTCGTCGGCGAGCAAAGGGCCGCTGCCGCCCTCCGGCCAGGGCTTCAACCTGCAGGACCTGGCCATCTTCCTGTTCGTCGCCGTGCCGGTGATCGGCGCGGTGCTCACCGGCATCTTCGGCCGCAAGCTCGGTTCGCTGGCCACCGCGGCCGCGGCCGGCGGCATGGGCTGGTGGCTCAGCGCCAGCGTGCTGGTGGCGGTGGGCGTCGGCGTGGTGGCGCTGTTCCTGATCCTGGTGATGGGCATCGGCGCGGCCCGGCGCGGGGTCTCGCGCAGCTCCGGCCACGGCGGGCCGATCATCTGGGGCGGCGGCGGTGGGGGCGGCTGGGGCGGTGGCGACGGCGGCGGCTTCAGTTCCGGCGGCGGGGGCGACTTCGGCGGCGGCGGCGCCTCGGGAGACTGGTAGTGAACAGGTTTGCTCGCATCCTCAGGCACCGCTGGCTCGACGAGCGCGACCTCGCACGCGCGCTCGACGACGCCACGCTCGCGCGCATCGAGGCCCGCGTGGCCGCCAGCGAGAGGCGCCACAGCGGCGAGATCCGCGTCTGCGCCGAGGCGGGGCTGCCGCTGAGCTACCTGTGGCGCGGTGCCACGGCGCGCGAGCGCGCGGTGACGATGTTCGGCAAGCTGCGCGTGTGGGACACCGAGCACAACAACGGCGTGCTCATCTACCTGCTGCTGGCCGAGCACCGCATCGAGATCGTCGCCGATCGTGGCCTCAACCAGCGTGTGTCGCCGTCACAGTGGCAAGAAGTGATGGGGCGCATGCGCGCCTCGTTCCGCCGGGGGCAGTTCGAGGCCGGGCTGAACGATGCGATCGACGCCGTCGATGCGCTGCTGGTGCATCACTTCCCGCTCGCCCCAGGCGAGGTCAACCCGAACGAACTGACGGACCGGCCGCACCTGCGCTGACGAAAACGCAGCGTCACGGCGGACAATCACGCCGCACAATCACGCGGCGATGGACCTCTCCGGCCTGGCCACCACCAAGATCCAGCCGCCGCGCGCGCGCAGTGCGCGCATCGCGCGGCTCGCGCTCGACGGCGCGCTGCGCGAGGCGATGCGCAGCAAGCGCCTGGTGCTGCTGGTGGCGCCGGCCGGCTTCGGCAAGACCTCGGCGCTGGCCGCGCAGATCGCTTCGCTGCCCGATGGCACTGCGCTGGCCTGGGTCTCGCTCGACGAGGACGACGACCCGGTGCGCCTGTTCGCTGCGCTGAGCGCCGCGCTCGAGCCACACGATCTGCCCTGGCGCCGTGCGCCCGCGGCGCTGGCCGGCCAGCTCGGCGACGACGAGGCCGGCGGCACGCGCGCCGCGGTGGCCGAGCTGGTCAACGCGCTCGCCGCCTGCGAGGCGCCGCATGGCGTGATCGTCTTGGACGACCTGCATCGCGTGCAGTCGCCCGAGGTGCATGCCTTGCTCGATGCATTGATCGAGCGCCTGCCGCCGCAGTGGACGGTGGTGATCTCCAGTCGCATCGCGCCGCGTCTGGCCCTGGCACGCTGGCGCGCCGCCGACGAACTGGCCGAGTTCTCGCAGGAGTCGCTGCGTTTCAACCTCGACGAGGCGCGCGCTCTGGCCGAGGCCGAGCGCCTGCCCGGGCTGGAGGACCGCCTGCCCGAGCTGATGGAGCGCACCCAGGGCTGGCCGGCCGGCTTGCGGCTGTGCTTCGCGGCACTGCGCGGCAAGGCCGGCAGCGCGCCGCTGGCCGCCGCGGCGCGGCCGGCCGCCGTGGACCGCAGCCTGTTCGACTATCTCGCCAGCGAGATCATCGACGAGATGCCGATCGGGCTGCACGACTTCATGGTGCGCTCGTCGGTGCTGCCGGTGCTCACCGCCGCCACCGCGCAGGCCGTGACCGGCGATGCGCGCGCCGCGCAGCGGCTGGACGAGATCGAGCGGCGCGGCCTGTTCGTCACCGCGCTCGATGCCGACGAACGCACGCTGGTGCTGCACGACCTGTTCCGCGACGCGCTGGAAGACCGGCTGCGCAAGCGCTTCCCCGACGAGCTGCCGCAGCTGCTGCGCCGCGCCGCCGCCATCGAGCGAGATCCGCTGCGCCGCGCTGCGCTGCAGTTGCGCGCCGGCGACTGGGTGGCGGCGGAGGCGACCCTGGCGGACGAGGGCGACGAACTGCTGCTGCAGGGCCTCGCGGTGGAGCTCGGCCGCGTGATCGCGCAGTTCCCCGCCGCGTGGCGCGAGCAGTCGCCGCGGCTGCTGCGCATCGATGCCGTGGCCGAGTGCATGCGCTGGCACTGGAACCGCATGGCGGCGCTGCTCGAAGCCTCGGTGGCGGCCGCGGAACTGCGCGGCGACGACGCCGAGCGGCAGCTGTCGCAGGCCATGCTGCTGGCCGCCTGGAACGCCATCGGGCAGGGCGAGCGCAGCGCAGCGCTGCTGGCCGAACTGCGCGGCCAGGCCCTGCCGCCGCTGGCCGAGACGCTGGTGATGGACGCGCAGTGCTCGCTGCACTTCGAGCGCGGCGAGTTCGCCGAACTGCGCGCGCTGTTCGGGCAGGTGATGCAGCGGCTCGAGGCACAGGCCTCGCTGCTGGCCTGGTGGATGGTGTCGCCGTCGACCGCCTGGGCGGCGATCCCCGGCGTGGGGGCGCTGGTCGAGCGCTTCAGCGACGAGGCACTGCGCCGCTGCGGCGAGCGCGAGCTGCCGATGCGCGCGACGCTGCACGCGCTGCAGGCCGCCACGCTGCTGTGGGCCGGCCGCATCGACGAGGCCGCGAGCCGCGCCGAGGAGGCGCAGGCCGACGCGCGCTGGCTGGCGCGCGCGCCGGAGATCGAGGTGTCGCTGGACAGCGTGCGCATGTTCGTCGATGCGCTGCATGGCGATGCGCCCGGCGTGCAGCGTCGCCTCGAGCGGCTCTTCCATCACGAGGACGCCACCGCCGCGCCGGACCGGCTGCGCTTCTGGCGGGCCCACGTGGCGCGGCTGGCGGTGCGCGCGCTCGACCTGCTCGGCGCGGAGGCCGCCGCGCTGCGCCACTGGCAGGCCTGGCATCCCCCGTCGTCGACGCCGGGCGAGCCCGATCCGCTGGCTGCTCGGCTGCTCGCTGCCGAGGGTCGCTGGGCCGAAGCCGCTGAAGCCTTCGCGGCGCTGCTGCCGCACGTGCCGTCGGTGGGCCTGATGGGGCAAGGCATCGAGCTGCACCTGCGCGCCAGCCACGCGCTGCTGAAGGCAGGGCGCGCCGCCGAGGCCGCCGCGCCGCTGGCGCGCGCGCTGGCTCGCGTGCTCGAGTGGCGCGCGCAGGGGCATGCGCTGATGGCCGGCCCGGCGGTGCTGGGCACGCTCGCCGCGCAAGCCTGGGGCGATGCGCTCGAACCTGCGTTGAAGGCGAGCCTGGCGGCGCTGGCCGCGCAGGCGGTCGCGCTGCGCGGCAGCACGTCCGCGCCCGAAGCGGCCCTTGTCCCGGCGCCGGTGTCGGCCACGCCGGCCGCGGCAGAATCGGCGGGTGGTTTGAGCAGCCGCGAACGCGAGGTGCTCGAGCGCATCGCCGCGGGCGACAGCAACAAGCTGATCGCCCGTGCGCTGGACATCAGCCCGCACACCGTGAAGCGCCACGTCGCCAACATCCTCGACAAGCTCGCGCTGCAATCGCGCGGCCAGGCTGCGGCCTGGCTGCGCGCCAACCCCTGAACCACCGACCATGACGACCCGCCGCACCCTCACCCTTGCCCTCGGCGCCTTCGCGCTCGCTCCCCTGGCCGCCTGCTCGCAGAAGGAAGAAGCCGCAGGCGCCTCGGCCGCCGCGCCGTCGGGGCGCAAACCCAACGGCGTCGAGGCCTATGGCATCGCCTCGCGCGGCACCGGCTTCACGGTCGGCGCCATGATGGCCGCCAACACCGTCTACGTGTTCTTCGACTCCACCTGCCCGCACTGCGCCGAGCTGTGGCAGTCCTCGCAGCCGCTGCTGGGCAAGCTGAAGATGGTGTGGATGCCGATCGGCCTGCTGCGCCCGCAGTCGGGCCCGCAGGGCGCGGCCATCCTCTCGGCGCCGGATCCCGTCAAGGCGATGAACGAGCACGAGGCCAGCGTGCTGCAGCGCGGCGGCGGCATCAGCGTGCCGGCCAGCCTGCCCGACGACGTGGTGCAGAAGGTCAAGGACAACACCGAGCTGTTCCGCCAGTTGCAGGCCGAGAGCGTGCCGCTGATCGTCTACCGCAATGCGCAAAGCGGCCAGCACGGCATGCATGCCGGCGCGGTGGACACCGCCACGCTGGCGGCGCTGGCAGGCGTCTGAGCAGGCGAGAATCGGCGCCATGACCGACACCGCCGCCACCCCCGAGCCCACCCCGGCGTCCTTGCCCGACCGCCTCTCGATCGACCCGCGCAGCCCGTACTACGTGGCCGCGGTGTTCGAGCACGAGGTCGGCATCCGCTTCAACGGCGTCGAGCGCAACGATGTCGAGGAGTACTGCATCAGCGAAGGCTGGGTGAAGGTGCCGCACGGCCGCACCGTCGACCGCAAGGGCAACCCGGTGATGCTCAAGCTCAAGGGCCGGGTCGAGGCCTTCTACCGCTGAGGCAGCGCCTCAGCGCGGCGACACGATCGCCTGGCGGAAGCCGCTCAGCCAGCCCTTGAGCCGGCGCTCGTGGTTCACGCCGACGCGCACCATGATCTTCTGCCCGGCCGACAGCGACTCGAGCTTGTCGTCGGCGAACTCGTAGCGCACCCAGGGGCGCGTGGACGGCACCTCGCCCTTGACCTCGACGAGCTTCACGGCCGGTGGCACCGCCGGCTCGGGGGCCGCCAGCAGGTGGTCGACCACCTCGACGAGGCGGTCGTTGAAGTGGCCCTTGGGGTAGCCCAGCTCGGCGTAGGCCTGCTGGAACAGCGGGTACAGGCGCCGGTAGACGGCCGCCGCACGCGCCGGCTCCACCGAGGCGACGAAGGCCACGAAGGGCTCGTAGCGCTTGGCGTTGTCGGGCGCGATCAGCTCGGCATCGCCGGCCACGATGCGCTGCAGCTTGCCCGGCGTGGGCTGCACCGGCCACAGCCGCGAGGCCGCCATCGGCCGCGCCAGGTTGTCGACGGTGACCACCACGCGGCGCACGAAGCCGTCGGCCTGCAGGAAGGTCATCACCGCGGTGCGGCCGGCCAGGCTGGCCAGCGCCTCGCGGACCACGGCCTCGGCGTCGTCCAGCCCGGGCAGCGGCTGCGGTTCCGACGCCGCCGCCATCGGCTCGATCGGGTGCTTCGGCCCGGCATCGGCCGGCGGCGCGGCCGCTGGCGCCGGCGCGGGCTCGACGGGCGCCGGCGCCGGGGCCTGGGCCACCGGCGGGGGCGGCACCACCTTGCCGCGAACCATCCACCACAGCGTGGCGCCGGCTCCGGCGATCGCGACGAGCAGCCCCGCGATCAGGGCGATGTGGCGTCGTTGCATGTGGCGGCCTCCGCGTGTTCCCTCGACGAGGGTGCGACTGCCAAGACTACGCCGCGTTCGGCCGGATTTGTATCAATGTTTCATTCAGTGCGGAGGAGCCTCGGCGGCCGCCGGCTCGGGCCGGGCGCGCAGCGCCCACATCACGCCAGCCACCAGCAGCACGATGCCGGCCACCGTCTCGGCGCCCGGCCAGCGGCCGCGCAGCACGAAGGCATAGGCGAGTGCCGACAGCGTCTCGAACACGATCAGCTGCCCGGCGATGGTCGGCGGCAGCCGCTGGCTGGCTTCGTTCCAGCACAGCGTGCCCAGCCACGAGGCCAGCAGGCCGATGGCGAACATCAGGGCGACGAAGTCGAGGGCGCGCGGGCCGAAGGGCATCGCGAAGGGCGAGCCGCTCAGCGCGAACCCCGCCCAGGTCAGCGCGTAGCCGGTCAGGGCCAGCGGGAGCGTCGCCAGGCCCTGCGCCGTGGCCCAGCCGCGCGGGCTGCGGTCGGGGTGGGCGCGCAGCCACTCGGCGTTGCGGATCGGGTACCAGGTCCAGCAGGCCACCGCGCCGACGGCCAGCAGCGCGCCGAGCCCGTAGCGGCCCAGGTCGGCCTCGGGCTCGGCACGCTGCTGGCCGAGCTCGGCATGGTTGACCAGCGCGATGCCGCCGGCGATCAGCCCGAGCGACGGCGCCAGCCGCGACCAGCGCAGCGGCTCCTCGCGCCGCGTGCCGGCGCGGTGGCCGCGCAGGTTGGCGGTGATCGCGATCACCACCGGCAGCGTGCCGATGATCATGGTCGGCAGCGGTCCGCCGGCACGCTGGATCGCGCTGGCCAGGAACAGGTAGTAGACGATGTTGCCGACCAGCGCCAGGCGCAGCGCCTCGCGCCAGTCGGCACGGGTGAGGTCGCGCAGCGTGGCGCGGTCCAGCCAGGCCAGCGGCAATGCGATGAGGCCGAAGGCGAGGTAGCGGCCGAAGGACTGCAGCGCCGCCGGGTACTCCGGCAGCAGCAGCGGGCCGACGAAGACCAGGCCCCACATCAGGCCGGCGGCCAGGGCGAACAGGGTTCCGGTGAACAAGGGGGCGGCGAACATCTCGGGGCCTGGCAAAGCCGCGAGTGTCACCCGCCGCTAGCGCCGCGGTCTTGTACCGACTTGCTGCTGGTAGCGTGCCGGCGTCACGCCGTAGCGGCGGGCGAAGGCGCGGGTCAGGTGGGCCTGGTCGGCCAGGCCGGTGGCCGCCGCGACGTCGGCCGGCGCCTCGCCGGCGGCCAGGCGCCGCTTGGCCTCGAACAGGCGCAGCGCCATCAGCATCTGCTGCGGCGTGGCATGGTGCGCGCGCTTGAACTGGCGCTGGAAGTGGAATGGGCTGAGCCCGGCGGCTGCGGCCAGTTCGTCGAGCGTGAGGCGTTCGGCCAGCCGCTCGCGCAGCAGCTCGATCACCGGCGCGAAGCGGGGCAGCGCCCCGTCGCGCGCCGGCGTGGCGCGGCGAGCGGCCGGGCGAAGCTCGTCGACCAAGTCCTGCAGCAGGCCATCGAAGGCCAGCGGCTCGTGCGCCTGCCAGAGCTGGCGCAGCAGCCGGCTGACGCGCCGCGCCCGCGGTGCGTCGCGGCCCACCGCGTCGGCGAACCACCAGCCGCGCTCGCCGCTGAGCGCTTCCAGCACCGGCGCATCGAGGTAGGCCATGCGGTAGCGCCAGCCTGCATTCGTCTCGGCGCGGCCGGTGTGCAGCTCGTCGGGGTTCATCAGCACCAGCGTGTCGGCCGGCGCGAGGTGGTCTTCGCCGCGGTAGCGGAAGCGCTCCACGCCGGATTCGATCGCGCCGACGCCGAAGGCCTCGTGCGTGTGCGGCTCGAAGGCGTGGCGCACGATGTGGGCGCGGTAGAGCTCCACGCCCGCGCGGTGCGCGGGGCGCTTGAACTCGGCGGCGTCGAGTGGGTGCTCGAAGGTGTCGGGAACGGCGTGCATGGCGAGTCGTGCATTGTCCGCCGGTGCGCTACCCTTGCCGCATGAAGACCCATTCGATCGAAGTGCAGCGCATCAAGGCGATGACCCAGAGCCACGGCATGCTGCGCGCCCGCGTCGATGCGCTGGTGCAGCCGCAGCCCGCGCGCGACGAGGGCGAGCAGAGCAGCGTGCTGGCGCTGAGCGTCGAGAACGCCCGAGTGCTCTACCTGCTGCTCAAGCAGCAGCTGGCCGAAGTCGACGCGAAGAAGGCGCGCAGCCAGCGCTGAGCGGCCGCGCGTCGCTTCAGGCGGCCAGCCGGAAAGCCGAGACCGCGCGCACCAGCTGCTCGGCCTGCTGCTTCAGGCTCTCGGCGGCGGCGGCGCTCTGCTCGACCAGCGCGGCGTTCTGCTGCGTGGCCTGGTCCATCTGCGTGACCGCCTGGCCGACCTGGCCGACACCGCTGCTCTGCTCCTGGCTGGCGGCACTGATCTCGGCCACGATGTCGCTGACGCGGCGGATCGAGGCGACGATGTCCTCCATCGTCTGGCCTGCCTGGCCGACCAGCGCCGTGCCCTGTTCGACCTGCTCGACGCTGCTGCCGATCAGCGCCTTGATCTCGCGCGCGGCTTCGGCGCTGCGCTGCGCCAGCGTGCGCACCTCGCCGGCCACCACGGCGAAGCCGCGGCCCTGCTCGCCGGCGCGCGCCGCTTCCACCGCGGCATTCAGCGCCAGGATGTTGGTCTGGAAGGCGATGCCGTCGATCACGCCGAT
>Ga0209172_10005580_pt1 | contig 15090 bp, 15 predicted proteins | sample LarsenN4metaG_FD_184113 | JGI IMG/M metagenome (GOLD analysis project Ga0209172, IMG submission 184113) | Hot spring sediment bacterial and archeal communities from British Columbia, Canada, to study Microbial Dark Matter (Phase II) - Larsen... ... | reverse complement strand
CCCGCGCTCCTGCTCGGCCAGCACGGCGATGATCTGTTCCTCGGTGAAACGGGATTTCCGCATCTGAGAGCCTTCCTTCCATGAAGGACTCTCCTTTCAAACGAGGGACCAAATGGGGGGCGCCTCAAGGACAGTACCGGGCGCCCAGTCGCAGCGGCCGCCGCGCAGCCGCCGCATGACCCGCCAGACTGGTCCTTATGCGCCCTCCCGCGGGACTGTTGCGCTTGATCGCACAACCACTTCTTCGTGCGGTTGTTCGTCGCAAAACTGCAGCCGCCCCTCGCACGGGCGCCGTCCGACCTTGCGGTGCGGGAAACAAAGCGGCCAAAATCGCCGCAAGCCACGCCGCCCCGTTCGGGGCGATCTTCTTTTCGGGGGTCTTATGAAAAAGCATCTTGTCGCCGTGCTGCTCGCCACGGCCGCCCTTCCGCTCGCCGGCTGCGCCACAACGGGCGCGCCATCGGAATCGGCTGCCGCCTACAATACCGCGCAGGCCGACGTCGCCCGGCTCACGGCGCAAGCCAATCAGGATCCGCTGCTGAAGCCGTGGACTGGCCCGCATGGGGGCGTTCCGCCGTGGGACCAGGCGCGCCCTGAAAACATTCCGGCCGCCTTCGAGCTCGGCATCCAGCTCCAGGAAGCAGAAGTGCAGGCGATCGCCAACAATCCGGCGGCGCCCACTTTCGACAACACGATCGGCGCGCTGCAGAACGCCGGCCGCCATCTCGATCGCGCTTCGCTGGTGTTCGCGGTGATGACTGACAACATCAGCAACGAGGCGATCCAGACGCTCGACGCAGAATGGTCGCCGCGCCTGACGGCTGCCGGCAACCGCATCGTCTTCAACCGGCCGCTGTTCCAGCGCATCGACACGCTCTTCCAGCAGCGCGCGAGCCTCGGCCTCAGCGCCGAGCACTTGCGCCTTCTGGAGCGCACCCATGCGCAATTCGTGCGCGCGGGCGCCGCCGCGACGCCGGAGCAGCAAGCCCGCCTGGGCGCCATCAACGAAGAACTCGCCGCCAAGTTCGCCGAGTTCAACCGCCGCCTGCTGGCGGACGAGAACAGCGCCATCTTCATCAATCGCGAAGCCGATCTCGCCGGCCTGCCGCAAAACATCCGCGACGCACTGCGCGCCGCCGCGGTGGAGCGCGGTCAGCCCAATGCCTGGGCCGTCGTCAACACGCGCTCGAGCGTCGACCCCTTCCTTACCTTCTCGCAGAACAGGCGCCTCCGGCAGCAGGTCTGGACCGCGTTCAAAAATCGCGGCGACAACGGCGACGCCAACGACACCAACGCCATCATCGCCGACATCATGCGCCTCCGGGCCGAGCGCGCTCAGATCCTCGGTTATCCCACGCACGCTCATCTCCGCATGGACGACACCATGGCGCGCGATCCCGCGCGTGCGCAGGAGCTGATGATGCGCGTCTGGCGCCCTGCGGTCGCGCGCGTGCAGGAAGAGGTGCGCGACATGCAGGCGATCGCCAATCGCCGCGGCGAGCGCATCACCATCGAGCCGTGGGACTATCTCTATTACGCCGAGCTGGTGCGCCGCGAGCGCTACAATTTGGACCAGAACGAGCTGCGCCCCTATTTCGAACTCAACAATATGGTGAGCGCGGCCTTCTACATGGCCAACCAGCTTTACGGTCTCTCGTTCAACGAAATCACCGGCCAGGTGCCCGTCTTCCACCCCGACGTGCGCGTGTTCGAAGTGACGGACCGCGACGGCAGCTATCAGGGCCTCTTCTACCTCGACAACTTCGCCCGCACCGGCAAGCGCTCGGGCGCCTGGGCGCAAGGCTATCAGGGCCACGAGACGTTCACCGGCACGACCATCACGCCGATCACGTCCAACAACAACAATTTCGTCCGCGGCGCCGAAGGCCAGCCCGTGCTCATCTCGCTCGACGATGCGCGCACGCTGTTCCACGAGTTCGGCCACGCGCTGCACGGTCTTGTCTCCGAGGTGAACTATCCCGGCCTTGCTGTCACCCCGCGCGACTATGTCGAGTATCCAAGCCAGGTGCATGAGCACTGGGTGCTGACGCGCCCGATCCTCGACCGGTTCGCCCGCCACTACCAAACGGGCCAGCCCATGCCGCAGGCGCTGGTCGAGCGCGTGCACAACGCCGCCACCTTCAACCAGGGCTACGAGACGGTGGAGTATCTCTCCTCCGCGCTGGTCGACATGGCGCTGCACAATCGCGCCGAACCGATCGCCGATCCCGACGCGTTCGAGCGCGACACGCTCACTGCGCTCGGCATGCCGCGCGAGATTGCGATGCGCCACCGCCTGCCGCAGTTCAGCCACCTGTTCTCGAGCGACAGCTACTCGGCTGGCTATTATTCCTATCTGTGGTCTGAAGTGATGGACGCTGACACGTGGGAGTATTTCGAGCAGAGCGGCAACGTGTTCGATCCCACCATCGCCGCCGGCATGCGCAACATCATCCTGGCCGAAGGCAACTCGTCCGACCGCGCCGAAGCCTATCGCCGCTTCCGCGGCCGCGATCCGGACGTCAACGCGCTCTTGCGCGTGCGCGGATTCCCGACGGATGGGGCGGGCGGGAGCGCGACGGACGCGAGCGACGGCGGGACGAGGCAGTAAGCGCGGAGGCGCTCGTGTCCTGCGAGCGCCTCAACGTCGCCAACGTTCTGGAGTGCGCATCGGGTTCAGGCGTTGTTAGCCTCTCGCGGAGTAAATCGCTGGCGGGGGAGCCCATTGACCGCCGCACCGCCCGCCGACGCACGCCTTAAGGAAGCGTTGCTGGAATCGCTCGCTGTCTCGCGCGGCGCCTCGCGCCTGCGCACCGCGGCGATTCTGGTCAGCGCAGTTCCCATTATCTTCCTCCTGAACATGCCGCTGCTGCTCGTGTGGCTCGCGGCGCTCGTTCTGTGGAATGCCGTGCTCGTGCCCCGTCTGGAACGCGGCTGGATAGCGCCAATGATCGACCGCGACCTGCAGCTCGCGCGGCTTCGGCGCGCGGGGATGGTGCTGTTCGGCCTTGCCCTGACGCAGACATTGGCCATGGCCGCCTGGGTCGATCGCTCGGCGTTCGGCGCAGTCGTGGCCACAGCCTGGAGCCTATCCTCCGCGACGCAGGTGTTCGTCTATTATTCCCGGGACCGCATGCTTATGGCCGCCGGGGTCATTCCCATTGTGATTTGCGCCCTGGCGGGACCGGCGTTGTCGTTTGGTTTCGCTTGGGAATCTCTCGCAACGTCGTTTTTTGTCCTAATCGCCCTCGCAGCGGGAGGCGCCTTTGTCGCGCGTTCTGACAAGCTGATCGCGCAAGCCGCGGAAGAAGCAGCAGCCCGACGCGTAGCGGAGACAGCCAACTCGGCCAAATCGCGGTTCATCGCCAATATGCATCACGAACTGCGCACCCCGCTGAACGCCATCATCGGCTATAGTGAGATGCTGCGCGAGACCGCGCTCGAGGAGCAACGCGATGCGGACGCCGCGGACCTCGACCGCGTTCTCGCGGCGGCCCGCCTGCAATTGATGATGATCGCCGATCTGCTGGCCTTCTCCGAATTGCAGGATGGCCGGCTTGAGCTTGAACTGCACGAGTTCGATCCAGCCGCGCTGGCGCGAGAAACGGCCGCGGCGCTGCGCGCCGGCGTGGAGGCCAATGGCAATGAATTGAAGGTCGACATTGCCTGCCTCGACATTGCCCGCAGCGATCCGGCCAAGCTGCGGCACTGTCTTGAGCATCTGCTTTCCAATGCCGGAAAGTTCACGCGCGGCGGGGAAATCAGGCTGACTGCGCGTCGCGATAACGACGAACTCGTATTTATCGTGACGGACACCGGCGTCGGCATCGCCCCCGAACGCCAGCTTGCGATTTTTGAGCCGTTCGCCAGCGGCGCATGTGTCGGCCTTGCCATTACCGCGCGCATCGCTCGGCTGCTTGGCGGCGCGGTTTCCGTCCAAAGCGTCCCCGGCAAGGGCTCCGCATTCACGCTCCGCGTGGCGTCCGATCTGAGCCCGAAAGCGGTCGTCGCCCAGCCGGGCGCTGGCGTTCTCGCGCGCGCTTCGTAGCGGCCGTTCATCGCCGATTCAGCTTGCGTTCAGGCGGGCGGGCGCAACGGTGTCGCGGGAGCACTGCCAATGATCCGCACTTTTTCCGCCTGGTTGGCGGCGGTCGTGTTTGCGCTGACGACACTCGCCCCGGTTTCCGAAGCCTCCGCCCAGCGGCGCCATTACGACGGCTATTACGATCGCGACTATCATCGCGACTACGACCATCGCCGTCGCTGGCGCGACCACGACGATGACGATGGAGAAGCGCTCGCCGCAGGCGTGGTGGGTCTTGTCCTGGGACTGGCCATCGGCTCGATGGCCAGCCAGCCGCGCGAGCCCCGCAATAGCTGTTACGACAATTATCAGCGATGCGCGCCCCCGCCGTGCCGTGATCCATGCGGTTATGGCCGCGAGGGTTATTACGACCCCCGTTACGACCGGCGCTACGACGGCCCCTCCGCCTATGAGCGGGACTATGGCTATGAAGGGACCTACGATCCCTATCTCGACGATCGCGACCGGCGCCAGTGCACCCGCCGCGAACGTCAGTGGGACCGCTACGCCAACCGCTATGTGACCGTCGACGTGCCCTGCTGAGGGCAACTGCTCAAAGTAACCGCTTCTCCATAATTTGTTCGAACCTGCGCGTTAGAGTGCAGGCATGCGGTACGTGTGCGACGCCCCGGGCGGAGCGACCTGGTTCAGAATTGAGACGGAAGCGGAGGCCGAGGCCGAGGCGGCGCTCATGCGGCACGCCGTCGACAAGTACTTCCGCCGTTACGAGGCGGCCGCGCGGGAAAGCTATCGGGCACCGGCCGGCGCGCCCACCTTCGAACAGGCCATAGGCCTCAAGGACCACATCGCTCGGACCATGCCGGTGTTTGTGACTTTGCGCTCGGACGCCGGCGACGGTCTCGCCACGGCCATGCTGCCGCCGCAAGGTCGCAACCAGGCGAACTTCAAGATCGTAATTGTCGGCCCTGACAATGAGGATCCATATCCTACGTACGAGAAAGCGATCGAGGCATTGGGCAAACACTTTGGTCTAGCGCTGCCTCGGGCGGAGTGCTTCCCCTACGCCTAGGGCTGGGGCGCGCGCCTCACCGCCTACTTTCCTCCAGCGCCTGACTCGCTGGCTCGGCTCAGCACGCGTGCGCCGGCGAAGCAGGGCGCGACGCTGCAGGACTGCATCAGCAAGCGCACCACGTAGCGGCCGCTGTTCTGTGGCGTGAATTCCACGACCGGGAAATCGGCGCGGCGCGGCGGCGCATGTGTGGCCAGCATGTCGCTGGCCACAACGCCGCCGGTGACAGCATCGATCAATTCAATGTCGAGATTCTCGCAGTCATCGTCGCACGCCCCGACTATGCGATAGCTCGTCCCGCCAACCAGATCGACTTGCCAACGATGATCCGTGCCAGGCTGCATGGCCACGTTTTCATCGACGAAGCCCTGTGCGGCCGTGGCGCCACCGCCCAGTTCGCGCGTGGCCAGGTCGAGATATTGAGTGACGCGGGCCAGGAATTGCGCGCGCTGTTCGGCGGTGATGTTGGCCTGCTGCACCTGGCCATCAGGCCGCGTCTGCGTCGAGGGCGCCTGCGCGCCCTCCTGCACTGGCGGCAGAGGCGGACCGGAGCCCTGCTGTCCGCATGCCATCAACATCAACGCGGCGCACGCCGTTAAAGCCAGACGCATTGTTTCCTCCACCAAAAAGCTAGAGGCGTAGCCCCCGGGCGGGGGCCTGTCGATGTGCGCCCTATTGAGGCGCGATTCTCCGCTCCGGCGCCCAGCGCTTCATTGGCGCAAAGCGTCTGGCCGCATGCGCCTCACTCGGTCGGCGCACGCGCGACACGCGCCCCTGCTCCGCCATTCGCGCATAGATTGCCTCCCAATCGGTCTGCGGCTCGCCTTGCCAGTGCACGACTGACGCTTCATCACACCAATTCAGCAGCTTCGGCATGGCGGCGAGATGCGCGTCGCTATCGCGGAACGCTTTCATCGCGTCAATGTCGCTCCAGATCGAGCGCGTCCAGAATACGAGCCGTCCCTCCAGCAACAGTGCGCCGCCTAGAAAACCCGGCGCGCGCACAAGTTGCGCGTTAATCTCGTTTACGTCGCGCAGGAACGCGGGAATCGTGAAGATGGACCGCAGGCGCAGGCGTGTGACGGAGTTGTGCACCATTGCTTCCACTCTGCCATCCGAACACGCGCGACGGCGATACCGCTTCTAGGCCAAGCTGGTGCGCGTCACCCCAGGCTATGGCGCCTAATCCTATTGGCCGCCATCATGTCGGTCGCTGCGGCGTCCCCAAAAATCTGTTGTTTCATACCGCGTGCACGGCGCGGACGTGGCCGTCGGTGTAGCCGAGGATGCGGCGCTCGCCGCCGGGCCAGGATGTGAGGTCGACGACCATGCGGTGGCTGTCGCGAACGCCGTCGGTCAGCGCTTCGGGCTCCAGGCGCACCCAAGCGAGCGGGGCGTCCGGCGTGGCGCGTTCCCCAGCTTCGCGGATGGCGGCGACGATGGCGGCGCGCGCTTCGCGCGGCGGATATTGCAGGAAGATCGAGTGATAAACGATTGTGGCTGCATCCGCAGCGCGCTCTCTGAGCTTCTGGCGAAGCCAAGTTGAAGCGTCGGCGCGCTCCACGCGCACTTGCGATTGGCGCGCCAGTTCAACGGCGCCGTCGAAGCGCGCGAGGCGCTCGGGTTGATCCGAGCCAGATATAGGCGCGCAGGCGCAAACGCTGGGCGGGATCGCCGATATCGAGCGGATTGAGGTCGCAGGCGGCGCGATGTCGGATGGCTAGCCGCGCATCGAACGGCGGCGGCGGGCCGCTCCAATCGGTGTCAATCTTGACGGGACTGTCCGCGCCCCAGGACCAACTTTGCGTGCGATACCAGAAGCGGTCCCAGTTAAGATTTAGGCCGGCGCTGGCGCCGATTTCGAGCATGTCGATGGGGCGACCCCAGCTCTTGGCGAACGTCAGAAAGCCCGCCAGCAGCGCGATGGAGCGGCGCACTTCGTTGGTCTGCGGCGCGGACTGGATGAAGGCGGCGACCCAATCGCGCTCGCGCGCGAGGAAAGCGCGCGCTACAGGCCAGACATCCTCCATGCGCCAATGTGCATTCGCGGGCGGATAAAGCCGGTCGAGCGCCTCATCGCGCTTTTCCAGCGCAGCCGCGTGCAGCGCGCCCGCAAGCCTCAGCGCCAGCGCATCGGCGCGCGGATTGGTAGGCCAGTCGCCGACCAGCGCTGCAACGGGACCGCCCCCGGCAAGATCATCCGCAAAGCGGCGAATAAGCTGGCCGGTGAACGGCGAGCCGTACGACTCGCAGAAGCCCGCTTGCTCATTGAAATGTGAGAGAACGTCCTCGGTGCTCACGGCGAGCGTTCCTGGACAAACCTGATTCTAGCGCCATTGACTTCCCAAACGCCGCTTTCAGTCCCGACGTAGAGTGGAAGATTCTGCGTAAGACTGATGAAGACATGGGTTTCGGTCGGCAGCGGCGATTGGATGTGCGTGAAGAATAGCGCGGTCGGCTGGACGCCGGCCATGTTCGGGTCGTCGCGGCGCAGAGTGAGGCACGAGCGCGCAAACGACTGCGTCTCAACGATGCTTCCGTCTGCATCGATAGCGACGCGGTGATAGCCGCCGACGATGACCTCGTTGGCGTCGGTCGTCCCCGGCATCAAGTAAACGTCGATAATGTCGGAGTCCGGTCGCGGCAGCGTCGCGGAATTGTAGGCCTGGGAGCAGAAACCCACCTGCGCCTGAAGCGCAGCTTGCCGCGCATTGTAAAGGCGTTGCTGGCGCCCCGTCAGTGGTTGACGCGAAAACCCCTGTTCCTGTAACGCGCCGCCTCGATAAACCGCACGATACAGGCTCTCGTCGCGGCCTTCGGCGATGAAGGTCACGATGACTGTTTCACCTTCGCGCTCCGTGACCCAGCCGCGCAATTGGCCTTGCGCGTTCTGCGGCCCGCCAAGCTCCTCGAACATCGCATCCGTCGCCAGCCAGGCGGCGCGGTCATGGTCGTAAAGCTCGCGGCCGACCGTTTCGGCCCGCGCTAGGTCGGCTCGCTGCTGCGGTGTCTGTGCGAACGCCGGCGCCGCGCACATCAGCGCAGCGATGAAGAGCGCCGCGCTGAAGCGCATCCTAGCGCTCCACGGCGAGTGCGATGCCTTCGCCGCCGCCGATGCAGAGCGAGGCGACGCCGCGCTTGGCGCCCTGCGCTTCCATCGCCGCGAGCAGCGTCACCAGCACGCGCGCGCCCGAAGCGCCGATGGGGTGGCCGAGCGCACAGGCCCCGCCATTGACGTTGAGCTGGTCGAGCCCGATGCCCAGCTCCTTCATCGCGATGAGCGGCACGACCGCGAAGGCTTCGTTGATTTCCCAGAGGTCGACGTCTGAGACTTTCCAGCCGGCGCGCGCGAGCGCCTTCTGTATCGCAGGCACGGGCGCGGAAGTGAACTTCGACGGCTCCTGGGCGTGCGAGGATTGCGCGACGATGCGGGCGATGATCTGCTTGCCCTGCTTTTCCGCATCGGCGCGGCGCATCAGCACGAGCGCGGCGGCGCCGTCGGAAATAGCGGATGCGTTGGCGGCGGTGACGGTGCCGCCTTCGGTGAAGGCCGGCTTCAGGGATGGAATCTTCTCCGGCTTGGCCTTGCGCGGCAGTTCGTCGGTGTCGATCGCGCCCGCTTTGGTTTCCACAGCGGCGATCTCGCGTTTGAAGCGGCCTTCTTTTGTAGCGTTTTGCGCGCGGGTCAGCGTTTCCAGCGCGTAAGCGTCCTGCTGCGTGCGCGTGAGCTGGTATTCCTTCGCGGCTTGGTCGGCATAGACGCCCATGGCGAGGCCTTCGTACGCGTCCTCCAGGCCGTCGAAGGCCATGTGGTCGAGCATCTTGTCGTGGCCATACTTGCGGCCGCCGCGATGCGAGGTGAGTAGGAACGGTGCGCGCGACATCGACTCCATGCCGCCGGCGACGACTGTATCCGCTTCGCCGGCAAGCAGCGCCTGGCGCGCCATGGCGACCGCTTGCAGTCCCGAGCCGCACATCTTGTTCAGCGTTACCGCTTCGGTGGATTTTGGCAGACCCGCGTGCAGCGCAGCCTGGCGCGCCGGAGCTTGGCCCTGGCCCGCGCTCAGCACGTTGCCCATGATGATCTGATCCGGATCGCGCACGCCGGCTTCCTGAACTGCGGCCTTGACCGCGATGGCACCGAGTTCGGGCGCGGCGTAGCCGCTGAGCTCGCCCTGCAGGCCGCCCATCGGCGTTCTGGCCATGCCGACGATGACAATGTCTTGCGCGTTCATTGCAATTTCTCCGGTCGTATGATCATGCAGGTGGACGTGCCGTGGGCATAAAGCCTGCCGGCAGCGTCGACGATCTTGGCTTCGGCGGTGAGGATGGTGCGGCCCTGCGCCAGCACACGGCCTTCGGCCCGCAGCGTTCCGGTTGTCGGCGCGATCGGGCGTACGAAATTGGCCTTGGTTTCAAGCGTGCCGTAGCCGACGCCCGCCGGCAGCGTGGTGTGCCCGGCCGCGCCGCAGGCGCTGTCGATCAAAGTGAGCGCCCAACCGCCGTGCACCGCGCCCAGCGGATTGAGGATTCGTTCGCTTGGCTCGCCCTCGAACGCGACAAAGCCATGCTCAGCCGCCACAAGGCGAAAGCCCAGCGTTGTCGAAATCGACGGCTGGGGAAGCTTGCCCGCGATCAGCGCGCGCATGGCTTCCAGGCCGCTCATGCCCATCAGCTCTCGCGCGATTTCTTGGGGGGTCACGTGCACCTCGTTACGACCCGCGCCGTAGCAGATTACGATTGCGCAAACCAGCCTCGCTGCTAGTGTAAGGGTCGGTGGGAGGTTACTCGATGAGACTAGCTTTTACCGCGCTTGTCCTGGCTTTGCTGTGGGCGACGCCCTCGTTTGCGCAGAAGGGGGACACCCTCTCAACCGCGTCAGGACAGCTGACCATCAGGGTCTGCAATGAAAGCGGCCGCCATGTCTTTTCGGCCTTCATCTACCGCAGCAATGGCGTATGGCGCAGCGAAGGCTGGTTTCGCGTGAACAACGGCCAATGCGAGGACATTGTCACGAGCGACAATCTTCGTTTCTACGCGTTCGCCGAGGAAGTCGGCAATATCGACTATTATTGGGGCGGCAATTTTGAGCACTGCATTTGGCGGCCCGGACCCTACGACGACGTGGTCGATCCCAATGCGACCGTGTGCCAACCGGGTCAGGATTCGGTGATGTTCACCGAATGGGTGGCCGATCACTTTGGCACGTTCACCTGGACGCTCGATCCCTAGCGCGCGGTCGCGCCGATCCAGCCTCCGCCCAGAACGCGCGTTGAGCTGGGATCGTAGAATACAGCGGCTTGACCCGGAGCCACGCCTTCTTCGGGCGCATCGAGCACCACTGACCAGCCGGCGCCGATGCACAGCCTCGCTGGGACGGGCGGGCGCGTCGAGCGCACGCGCACCAGGATGGGGCGACCATCGAGATCGTCTTCCTGCGCGACACGCTCACCGATCCAATTCACGTCCTTGAGCGCGATGCGCAAGACGCCCAGCGCTTCGCGCGGGCCGACAATGACGCGCTTGTTCGCCGCATCGAGCTTGACGACGAACAGCGGCTCGCCGGTCGCCAACCCAAGGCCGCGGCGCTGGCCGACGGTGAAATTGATGACGCCGTCGTGCCGACCCATGATGCGGCCGTCGACATGCACGATGTCACCCGGCTCGATCGCGCCGGGACGGAGGTTTTCCACCACCGCTTGGTACTTGCCTTGCGGCACGAAGCAGATGTCCTGGCTGTCGGGTTTTTCCGCAACGCGCAGCCCGAGTTCGGCGGCGAGCTCGCGCACGCGGCTTTTCGGCAGGCCGCCGAGCGGAAAGCGCAGGAAGGCGAGCTGCTCGCGCGTCGTGGCGAACAGGAAATAAGTCTGGTCGCGGCTGGCGTCCGCGGCGCGATGAAGTTCTGGCCCGTCTGGGCCGTCGATGCGTTGCACGTAATGACCGGTGGCGAGGCAGTCGGCGCCGAGGTCTTCCGCGACGCGCTTTAGATCCTTGAACTTCACGGATTGATTGCAGCGCACGCAGGGAATGGGCGTTGCGCCCGCGAGGTAGGTATCCGCAAAATCCTCCATCACGGCCTGACGGAAACGGCTTTCATAATCGAGCACGTAATGCGGAAACCCGATCGCGTCGGCGACGCGTCGCGCGTCGTGAATGTCTTGCCCGGCGCAACAGGCGCCCGGCTTGTTCACGGCCGCGCCATGATCGTAGAGCTGCAGCGTGACGCCCACGACGTCGTAGCCCTCGCGCGCCAGCATGGCCGCGACGACGGAAGAATCGACGCCGCCCGACATCGCCGCGACGACGCGGGTTTCGCCGGGCGGCTTGGGCAAGCCGAGAGAATTGAGGGTGCCGGCGCCCGCCTTCGGCGGCGCCATAGCGGCGTCGGTCATGATCTCCTCCCCCTGGGGTCAAGGCCCAGGGCGAAGTGTCATAGATACTTCAGCAAGCTCAGTTGTGAAAGGTCCGAGAAGGTTTTCGCCGCAGCTTCGTATTGCACCAGGAGCGCGCTGAGCTGAACCGACACCATGGCGATGTCGGCGTCCGCCTGGTCGCCGATTTCCTTGAACAGGAGATTCGAGCGCTCCTGCAGCCTCACGCGCTCGGCTTCGAAGCGCTTCTGGAGCTGGCCGGCGCGCCCCTCCTCGTTTGTGAACTTGTTGGATTCGGCGTCGAGCTTGTCGGCAATGAGCTGCAGCGAAGCGATGTTGGCGGCGCCGATGGGTTGGCCGATCTGGCCGCCCGAAGCGTCGATGAGATCGGCGAGCTCAGCGAGAGCGTCGAACAGACCCTGCGATAGTTCGGACGCTTTCGCGGACAGCACGATCGGTTCACCTACCCCAAGATCGAGCACTTGATGCCGCGCCGCTTCGTCGAAGATGTCATCCGGCGAGTTGGCCAATTGAAGTTGATCCAGCGTGGTGATCTTGATGGGCCCCTGCCCCTGACGTTCCCCGGCAAAGAGAGGCTGGCCATTCCAGGTCTCGTTGAGCGCGGACACAACGCTGGCGAAAGAAAGATCGAGTTCGGTGGCGATGCCGCGCCCGTCGTTGGAGCTGATGGCCTCGCGGATGGATTGGGCGAGCAGGCCGGCGGCTTCGGCGACCTGACCCAAGGCAGCGCCCTGCACGCCAAAGCGCGCCTGCAGCTGATTGATGACGGAAGCGCGCGCGTCGGAAGTTGCGCGCAGGCTCTGGGCGTTGAGCAGACGACTCGACGCGCCGCCGAACCCCTGCAGGTCTTTTGCTTCGCGGCCGGAGGCGACTTTCGCCTGCAGCTCGGAAAGCTCGCGCGTGATGCGGCGGATGTCGAGCTGGGCCTGGGTGGTGAAGCGAAGCGTCAGCGGGCCGCTCACGGCGTTCTCCTATCAGCGGTAGCCAATGGCCATGAGAATATCGAGCATGTCGGTGGCCGCCTGAATGACGCGCGCCGCAGCGGCATAGGCATTCTGATACGTCGTCATCTTCAGCAATTCGTCGTCCAGACTGACGCCCTCGATTTGAGCGCGTCGATCGGTTGCGGCGGTTGCGACCGCCTCGGCGCCCTTGGAAGCGCGCTGCGCATCGGCGGCAAGACGGCCGGCCTCGCCGCCCAAGCGCGCAGCATAAGTGGCCAGCGAAGCGGATTGCGCGGTCAGCACGCCGGCGGCGGGAAAGCTCCGAATAGAATCGCGCGCAGCAACCAGTGCGGAGGCGCCGCGATTGTCCCCGGCCTCGATGACGCGCGCGCCCAGCGTCGCCGTGAGATCGGGTCGCCCGACGGCCAGCAGACCAGGATCACCCGCAATGGCGGCGTCAACGTCAAGCTCCAGCGCCCGCGCTGCGGTCGAGGCGTCGGAAAGCCCGTGCAGTGCAGAAAAAGACACGCCCGTGGCGCCGCGTTGCGTGCTGTCGGCCACGAGCGTGACTTGAAAGGCCGGATTGTTCGCAAAGCCGATGCGGCCGGTGCCGGGATCGCGCGAAAAAGCGCCGAACTCTCCCAGGCCCGTCACATTGGCGTTGAGCGCTGCAATGAGGTCATCCCAATCCGACGCCCCGCCCGCGAGCGCGCCGGAGATCGCGATCGTGCGCGTAGCGATGAAACGGCCGAACGAGTCGCGCACCTGATACGTGATCTCGCCGCCCGCTTGCAGGCCATGCGGGTCGCCGCCCTGAACGCCGCTTTCGAAAAACATTGGCGTGGGCCGCGCGACGAGATCGTTGAGGCCGAAAAAGTGGGAAAAGCCGCGGCCGGCGCGCGCGCTGGGGGCGGCGGGGTCTTGCTGGACAACGAGGCCGCCGCCATTGCCCACACTCAGAGTGAGCACGCCGCCGTTGAAGCTGGCGCCGCCCGCTGGCGTCGCTGCGCCGAGCGCCGCGTTGAGGGCGTTCGCGAAAGCGCCGATCGTACCGCCTGCGAAGCTGAACACGCCAGCGGGCGCCTCCGCCGTGATGGTCTGGGCGTCGAAGTCGATCGAGAGCCGCTCGCGCAAATTCCCCTGCGCATCGGTGACGGCCACGATCGCATTGCCGGTAAAACCGAGCGCATCGCTGCCGAGCAGGCCCGTCTGCCTGCCGTTCAACTGGCTTACCGCTGGCGACGACGCATTCTCGTTGTGCACGGCGTTGAGCGCATCGCCCAGCGCAGCGGCAAAACCGCCAAGCGCTTCGGACATGCCGACCAGATCGTGGTCTCGCACCTGCAGCAGACCCTTGATTTCGCCCCCGAGCAGAAACGGTTCAAGATTCGCCTGCGTGCCGAGATCTGCGTTGATCGAGATCACGCCATGCGCAGCGAAAGGCGAGGAATTCGGCGTGTAGCTGAGTTGCGCAGCGGTCAGGCCCACGAGCAACGCGCCGCCGCTGGTGCGAACGTGCACGCCCCCCTCCGGCACCGGGGAGACACGCACGTCCAGCAAAACCGAAAGTTCGTCGATCAGCGCCGATTGCGCGTTCTCGGCGGCGCTGAAATCGGCGTTGGTGCGCTTATTGAGCCTGATTTCCTCGTTCAGCTTGGCGATGCGATCGATCAGGCTTTGCGCTTCGGCGATGGAATCGGCAATGCGCTGATCGGCTTCGGCAATCAGATCCTGCAAGGACTGGCCGATCCGGTGGATCTCGGAGAAGGTCGATTGCAAGGTCGCCACCGCATCGACGCGCCGAAGCGTCGACGATGGATCGACGCCCAGTTCGGTGAGCGCGGACCAAAATTCATCGAGCGTCCCGAACATCGAGGTGGAGCTTGCCGGATCGCCGAAATTCGACTGCGCGCGCGCCAGGATGTCGGCACGCACGCTCGCCGAGCCGCGCGCGGCGCTGGCGATGTAGCTGGCCGTGGCCAGAAAACGATCTGCGGCGCGCCGGATGGCTGTAACGTCCACGCCGGCGCCGGCGCCAAGCTGTGTGCGCGGCGCGAGCGTCACCTCCGTGCGCACATAGCCGGGCGTGTTGGCATTGGCGATGTTGTTCGAGGCGACGCCCATCGACGTCTGCGCCGCACGCAAACCTGAAAGACCGGAGAGAAGAACGCTGGTCAGGCCCACCATCGCGCGTCTCCCGGCAGAAAACGCCCGGCGCCCGGCTGATTTTGCCGAGCGGAAGCGTCCGCGACTGCGGACGCGCGTGAGCGTGCAAGTGCCTGTACGAGCACCAAATTTCTCCAACATGCGCGCGCGCGACGACGTTTGATCGGCGCGCGCGTCGTTTCCTTCTCGCAAAGCCGAGGCCATCGTGCGTGAGTCGGCAGAAGCTGCCGGGCGTGCGGCGCAATTTGCCGAGAGGCGCTCAGACGCCGGCGCGGCCACTTCTGTTTTTGTTGGGTTTTCTTTCGTTCGCGCAGTGGCGCGCGCTTTGCTCGCGTGTCGATGCCGCCTTCGAGGACAAGCGAGCGCGGCGCGGGGGACGCAATGCAGTCGGCCGAGGCCGTGTTCGATCTCATGGCGCCGCCAGCGCGGCAAGCGCCAACGCGCGCAACCGAGGTTGCGCGCACGGACGCGCCG
>Ga0209172_10005575_pt1 | contig 15096 bp, 13 predicted proteins | sample LarsenN4metaG_FD_184113 | JGI IMG/M metagenome (GOLD analysis project Ga0209172, IMG submission 184113) | Hot spring sediment bacterial and archeal communities from British Columbia, Canada, to study Microbial Dark Matter (Phase II) - Larsen... ... | reverse complement strand
GTCGCCCACGCCCATGCGGCGCGTCCTTCCGCCCCCTGTCCGGGGCGCGGTCCCGCCGAACATCTCCAATTGCCCCGAGGCGCACGCCTGCTGACCTTCAGGCGGAGGAGTTCTCCGGCCCCGGCCCTCCGCCAAGCCCGTCCGTGATCTGCCCGGCGGCGCGTTCCCGCCTTGTCCTTCCGGCGCGCGCCCCGCTCGGCTCGTCCGGCGGCGGGGCGGGTGATCCCGTCCGTGCCCATCCGTTCGCACGCCCCCTGTCCGGTCCCGGTCGCCCCCCCGCCTGTCTTTCTCCCCGGACCCGCGTTTCCGGCCGGACCGAGTCCGGCGCCGGCCGCCCCCCGCCTGTCCTGCTCCGCGGACCCGCGCCACCCGCCGGCCAATTGCCCCGCGGTCGCCCGCCATCGCCCTTGCGGCGCGCCCCTCTTGTGAGAACGGCGCGAGGTTCCCCGGCCATCGGCCATCGCCCCAGAAGAACACGTGTCTCCCTTTCCCATAGGGGAGACTCCGCCCGCCCCGGCCCACCGCCGCGCTCCTCCGGTGATCTGCCCGGCGGCGCGTTCCCGCCTTGTCCTTCCGGCGCGCCCCGCTCGGCTCGTCGGGCGGCGAGGGCTGATGGCGCCACCGTCGCGGGCTGATGGCGCCACCGTCGCGCCCATCCTCTCAGACGCCGCGGTCCGGCGCCGGACCTGCGCCACGGGCCCGCACCCCCGGCCGGACCGCCCCGGGGCCGGTCGCCTCCGCCCTTGCGGCGCGTCCTACCGCCCCCTGTCCGGGGCGCGGTCCCGGCGATGCCCGTCTGCCGGCACCGCCCCCGCGGGCGCCCGCGGGGCCCGACCTTTCGCCGCACCCCTCGGCCCAGCGCCGCGCCCCGTTCGCCCGGCCCTCGGCCCGTCCCTCCTCCCGCCCTTGCGGGCAGCGGCGGGCGGGAGCCCGGGGGCCGCTCCCCGCCCCCGCCCGCGCTCAGGCGCGCCGTTCCACCGCGCCGGATCGGGCGGCGAGCGTGCCGCTCCGGCCCTGGCCGTCATAGGTGACGAGCCCGGCCGCGGCGCTGCGGATCGCCGCGACCGTCGCCCTCGCCGCGCGCAGGCCCTCGCGCGCGCAGGCCGCCTCGTGCAGGACCTGCCGCGCCCGCCGGCCGATGTCGCGCAGCGCCGCTTCCGGCAAGGGCGGGCCCAGGGCGAGGCGATCGGCGAGCGCCCCGGCCTCGGCGGCGAGTGCCGCAAGCTCGCCGAAGCGGGCCGCGCGGATCGCGCCCCGCTGCCGTTCCAGCAGCCGCGCCAGCGCCGCGCCGGGGCCGTCAGGTGCCCGGTCCATAGCGTTTCTCCATCGCCCGGTAGAGCTGGTCGGCAAGGCCGAAGCCGCCCCGCGCGGCGAGCGCGCGCGCCAGCTCGTCGCGCAGGAAGGAGGCGAACTGTTCCTCGCCGGCGCCGCCGCCGAAGGCCTCGCGCGCCTCGCCGAGCCCGCCTGCCTTGAGCATCTCGGCGATGAAGCCGGCCTCGAGCTGGCGCGCGGCCTCGCGCAGGCCGGCCGGACGGCCCGCCCAGGCCGGGTCCGCCGCGCCGGGCGGAGAGGCGCCCGGCGGCGCGGCGGCGGGGAAGGGACCCGCCGGCGAATGGGGGAAAGCGCCGGCCCGCCGCACTGCACCGCCTGCCGCCGGAAACTCCATCGCCTGCCTCCCCATGACTGCCGGGGGCAGGAAAACCGATCGCGGTAAAGATGCCGTAACCGCGCCCGGGCCATGGTCGGCGCGACGAATCGCCAGGACCGGACCATGTTCACCCAGATCGGCGCCGAAGCCTGCCCGGCCCCCGCCATGGCCCGCGGCGCCGCCGCCACGGCCGGCGCCCCCGCTGCGTCCGACGCCGCGGGTGCGGACTTCGCCCGCGCGCTCGCGGGGGAGGAGGCCGCCCGCCCCGCCCCGTCGCCGCCCTCCCTGCCGCCGGCCGGCCTGCCTCATGCCGCGCCGCCCCCGCCCCCTCCGTCGCCGGCGCTGCCCGCGGCGGCCGCGGCGGCGCAGCCCGTCGCGGCGGGCGTGATCGCGGCGGGGGCCGCCGGCGGCGAGGGCGGCGCGGACCCCGGCGCCGGGGCGGGTGACGGACCGGCCGCGGAAGGGGATGCCACGGCGGAGGAACCTGCCCCCGCGGCCGCGGCGCCCCCCGCGGTCCCCGCCCTGCCCCTTCCCGGCGCGGCCCCCGCCGCGCCCGCCGTCATGCCCGCCGTCGTTCCCGCCGCCGCGCCGCCCGCCGCCGCATCGGCAGGGGCGGACCGCGAGGCGGGCGGCCCGCGCCCCCCCGCGCCGGCGCCCGTCGCGGAGACGCCGCCGAACGGGGACGGCGCCAGCGCCGCCCCGGCGGGAGGGGACGGGCCGGACCGCGCCGCGGCACGGGCCGGCGCGGCGCCCCGGCTGCCGGAGGCCGGGACGGCACCGGCCGGGATGGCGGCGGCAGGGACGGCACCGGCAGGAACGGCACCGGACCCGATGAGTCCCGCGGGCGCGCGGCCCGCGCCCGCCGCCGGCGCCGCGCCGCCTGCACCTCTGGCACCGCCCGCGCCGCCTGACGCCGCCGCTGACCCCGCTCCGGCCACCGCCGCACCGTCCCCCGCAGCACCCGCCGCCGCCGCCGCTGCGCCCTCCGCAGCACCCGCCGCCACCGCCACGCCGTCCCCCGCAGGGCCGGCCGCCACCGCTCCCGCCACCGCCCCGCCACCCCCCGCCATGGCCCCGGCTGCCGCCGCTCCCGCCATGGCGCAGGTTGCGCCGCCCGCCGCCGCGGCTCCGGCCGCCGCAGCGGGCCGCGATGCGCCCCTTCCCCCGGTCCGCGGCGCCGCGCCACGATCTGCGCAACACCCGGCGCCGCAGCCCGCGCGCTCATCTCCGCCGCAGCCCGCGCCTCCGTCCCCCGCCCTGCCCGTCTCCGCGAGCCTGACCGCGGATGCCCTGCGGGACGCGCCGCTTCCCTCCGCCCCCGCCGCCGCGCCCTTGCCGTCCGCGCCAACCGCGCCTGTCCCGCCGGCCGCGCCGATGCCCCCGCCGCCTCTCCCGGCGGGCGCTCCCCCGGTACCGCCGACCGCGACGCCGGCCGCGGCCCCGGCCATGACCGCGGCGGTCGCCCCGGCCGCGCCGCCGCCCGAGGCCCCGCGGGGAAGCACACCGGAGGCCCGGCGCACCGCCGCCGCAGACAGCCCCGCCGCGCCCCCATCCCCCGCCACGGCCGCACCCCCCGCGCCCGGCCCGGCGGTCGCCCCGGCCGCCGCCGCCCCGGACGCCGCCGCCCTGTCGGCGGCCGCCCCGGCCGCGTCCGCGCCGCCCTCCGCGCCGCCCTCCGCGCCGCCCTCCGGCCCGCCGGCTCCGCCCGCCCTGCCGGTCGCGGTGCAGATCGTGGCCGCCCTCGCCGCCGGAAAGCCGGGCGTGATCCTCCTCCGGCTCGAGCCGGCCGAACTCGGCAGCGTCCACCTGCGCCTGCGCCACGAGGCCGAGGGCGCCGCCGCGCTCGCCATCACCGCCGACCGGCCCGAGACGCTCGACCTCCTGCGCCGCCATGCCGGCGATCTGGCGCGCGAATTCCGCGACGCGGGCTATGGCGCGCTCGACCTCAGCTTCGGCGACGCCCCCGCCCGCCAGGGCAATCCGCGCCACGGCACGGACGCCCCGGCCCCGCCCGCCGCTCCCGAACCCGCGGCCGCGCCCGCCCCGCGCCCGGCCCCGCCGCCGCCCGAACCGCCGGGCCACGCCGCCCGGACGCCGGTCCCCGCGGGGCCGGCGATGGACCTCCGCCTCTAGGACCCCGTGCCATGATCGTGACCCCCGCCACCCGCGGCGACGCCCCGACGACCGCCTCCGCCACCGGCACCGCCACCGGCGCCGGTGCCGGCGACCTCCAGGTGTTCCTGCGGCTCCTCACCGCCCAGATCCGCAACCAGGATCCGCTGAAGCCGATCGAATCGACCGACTTCGCCGTCCAGCTCGCCACCTTCTCGGGCGTCGAGCAGCAGGTGCGCACCAACCAGCTTCTCGAACAGCTCGCCGGCGGCGGCGGCATCGGCGGCATGGCCGGCTGGATCGGGCGCGAGGCGCGGGTGGAGGCCCCCGCCGCCTATTCCGGCCTGCCGGTCCCGGTCTGGACCGAGACCGCCCCGGGGGCGGACCGCGCCGTGCTGGTCGCGCTCGACGCCGGCGGGCGGCCCGTCCTGCGCCAGGAGATCGCGCCCGGCCCCGGCCTCGTGGAATGGACCGGCACCGACCAGTCGGGCACCGGCCTGCCGCCGGGCCTCTACCGCTTCCAGATCGAGAGCTATGCCGGCGAGGAGCGCATCGCGATCGCCCCGGCCGAGATCTATGCCCGCATCACCGAGGTGCGGGGCGGCCCCGACGGGCCGGAGATCGTGCTCGACAGCGGCGCGGTGGTGAAGGCGGGCGACGTCTCGGCCCTGCGCTAGAGCGCCGCCGCCGCCAGCGCCGCCAGCGCGCCGAGCGCGAAGCCGCCCGCCAGCCAGGCCGCCGGCCGCCGCCAGCCCGCCGGGGCCGCCGCCGGCACCGGCGGCGCCGCCTGCCGCGACAGCAGCTCCTCGGCGATCAGCGGCAGCTTCGGCCCGAAGCGCCCCAGCACCTGCGCCGTGCGCGCGAGGTCGCGCAGCAGCGCGCGCGGCCCGACGTTCTCGCGGATGTAGCGCTCCACCACAGGCTTCGCGGTCTGCCAGATGTTGATGTGCGGGTTGAGCGAACGCGCCACCCCCTCGACCACCACCATCGTGCGCTGGAGAAGGATCAGCTCGGTCCGCGTCTGCATCCCGAAGCGCTCGGTCACCTCGAACAGGTAGGCCAGCAGCCGCCCCATCGAGATGTGGCTCGCATCCATGCCGAAGATCGGCTCGCCCACCGCCCTCAGCGCGCGGGCGAAATCGTCGATGTCGCGGTCGCGCGGCACGTAGCCGGCCTCGAAATGCACCTCCGCCACGCGCCGGTAGTCGCGCCGGATGAAGCCGATCAGGATCTCCGCATAGACCCGCCGCGTGTATTCGTCGATCTGGCCCATGATGCCGAAGTCATAGGCCACGATGTCGCCGTTGGCGGCCACCTTCAGGTTGCCCTGGTGCATGTCGGCGTGGAAGAAGCCGTCGCGCAGCGCGTGGCTGAGGAACAGCGACAGAACCCGCTCGCCGAGCGCCGGCAGGTCGTGCCCGGCCGCGGCCAGCGCCCCGACATCGCCGAGCGGGATCCCCTCCACCCAGTCGAGCGTCATCACCCGCCGCGCCGACAGCGTCCAGACCGGCGCCGGCACCCGGAACCCGGCATCGCCGGCGGTGTTGGCCGCGAACTCGGACGCCGCCGCGCTTTCCAGCCGCAGGTCCAGCTCGCCCAGGACCACGCCCTCGAAATGCCGCACGACATCGCTCGGGCGCAGCCGCCGCGTCGCCGGCAGCAGCGCCTCGATGAAGGCGGCGGCGAAGTGGAAGGCGTCGATGTCGCGGCGGAAGGCGCGCTCGATCCCCGGCCGCAGCACCTTGACCGCCAGGTCGCGCCCGTCGGCGGCCGACCGCGCGCGGTGCACCTGCGCGATCGAGGCCGCCGCGACCGGCTCGGAGAAGTCCGAGAACAGCGTCTCCAGCGGCGCGCCCAGCTCGGCCTCGACGGTCGCCCTGGCGACCTCGGTCGGGAAGGGCGGCAGCTTGTCCTGAAGGATGCGCAGCTGCCCGGCCAGCTCCTCGCCGGCGACGTCGGGCCGGGTGGACAGGAGCTGGCCGAACTTGATGTAGGCCGGGCCCAGCGCCGTCAGCGCCCGCGTCACCGGCGGCAGCGCCGGGTCGCCGCGATAGCCGAGCCAGGTGAAGGGCCAGCCCAGCACCCGCGCCGCGAACCGGATCGCCGGCGGCGCGTCCAGCGCCTCCAGCGCCACCTTCATCGCCCCGGTGCGCTCGAAGGTCGCGCCGGTGCGGATCAGCCGCCAGATGTTGTGCGGTCCCCGCACCTAGATCTTCCAGCCCGAATGCAGCGCCGCGACCCCGAAGGTCAGGTTGCGCCAGGCGACCTGGGCAAAGCCCGCTTCGCGGATCATGCCGGCGAAGGTCTCCTGGTCGGGGAAGCGCCGGATCGATTCCACCAGGTAGCGGTAGCTGTCGCGGTCGCCCGTCACCGCCTGCCCGAGCGCCGGGATCACCGCGAAGGACCAGGCGTCATAGGCCGCCTGCAGTGCCGCGTTCGGGATCCGGCTGAACTCCAGCACCATCAGCCGCCCGCCGGGGCGCAGCACCCGGAACGCCTCGGCCAGGGCGTCCGCCGGCCGCGTCACGTTGCGGATGCCGAAGCTGATCGTGTAGGCGTCGAAGGCGGCGTCGGGGAAGGGCAGCGCCATCGCGTCGCCGGCCACCCAGTCGATCCGCCCGGCAAGCTCCGGCCCGGCGCGCCGCCGCCCCTCCTCCAGCATCGCCGGGGTCATGTCCAGCACCACCGCCGCGCTCCCCGGCGCCCGCCGCAGGAAGCGGAAGGCGATGTCGCCCGTGCCCCCCGCCACGTCGAGCAGCCGCTGGCCCGGCCGCGGCGCCAGCCAGTCCATCATCGCGTCCTTCCACAGCCGGTGCACGCCCGCCGACATCAGGTCGTTCATCAGGTCGTAGCGGGCCGCGACCGAGGAAAAGACGCCGCGCACCAGCCCGGCCTTCTCGGCCTCGGGCACCTCGCGATAGCCGAAATGGGTCGTCGGTCCGGTCTCGGTCATGGCCTTCCGGCGTTGCGCGCCGCTCCGCCCCCCTTATAAGGGCGGGCAGCGAAAGAACAATCCGGCGAAGGCCCGCCCCCTTGCCCGAACTGCCAGAGGTCGAAACCGTCCGCCTGGGCCTCGTCCCGGTGATGGAGGGCCGGCGCATCGCCGCCGTCCGGGTCAACCGCCCCGACCTGCGCCGGCCGCTGCCCGCCGGCATGGCGGACCGCCTGACCGGGGCGCGGGTGCTGCGGCTGAACCGCCGCTCGAAATACCTCCTCGCCGATCTCGACAGCGGCGAGACGCTGATCGTCCATCTCGGCATGTCGGGCCGCATCCTCGTCGCGGGGGCGCCGCGCCCCGGCCTCTTCCACCACCCGCAGCCGGCGGCAGGGCGCCACGACCACGTCGTGATCGATATCGAGGGCGGCGCCCGCGTCACCTTTAACGACGCCCGCCGCTTCGGCCTGATGGACCTCGTCGCCAGCGACCGGGCAGAGGCGCATCCGCTGCTGGCCGGCCTCGGCCCCGAGCCGCTCGGCAACGGCTTCGACGAGGACTACCTCGTCGCCCGCCTCGCCGGCCGCCGCAGCCCGGTCAAGGCGGCGCTGCTCGACCAGACCGTCGTCGCCGGCCTCGGCAACATCTATGTCAGCGAGGTGCTGCACCGCACCGGCATCAGCCCGCTGCGCCAGGCCGGAAGGATCGCCGCGCCGCGCGTCCGCCGCCTCGTCCCGGCGATCCGCGAGGTCCTCGCCGAGGCGATCGCCGCCGGCGGCTCGTCGCTGCGCGACTACCGCCAGACCGACGGCGAGCTCGGCTATTTCCAGCACCGCTTCCGCGTCTATGACCGCGCCGGCGCGCCCTGCCCCCGCCCCGGCTGCTCCGGCACCATCCGCCGCACCGTGCAGGCGGGGCGGTCGTCCTTCTACTGCCCCGCCTGCCAGAGGTAGACCCCAGAAGGCGCTTGCGCCCGGCCCGCCCGCCGCTATCACGGGCGGCGCGCGAAGGGAGACCGCAGCATGCCCTTTCAGACCCTGATCGCCGAGGTCGAGGACCGCGTCGGCACCATCCGCCTCAACCGGCCCGAGGCGCTCAACGCGCTGAGCCGCGCGCTGCTCGCCGAACTCGCCGCCTGCCTCTCCGCCTGGGAGGCGGACGAGGCCGTGCGCGCCGTGGTCCTCACCGGGTCGGAACGCGCCTTCGCCGCCGGCGCCGACGTGCGCGAGATGGCCGGCCAGAGCTTCGTCTCGATGTTCCGCGCCGACACCTATGCCGCCGAGACCGAGGCCATCCGCCGCTTCCGCAAGCCGCTGATCGCCGCCGTCGCCGGCCACGTGCTGGGCGGCGGGCTGGAACTGGCGCTGATGTGCGACTTCATCATCGCCGCCGATACCGCGCGCTTCGGCCAGCCCGAGATCAACCTCGGCATCATCGCCGGGATGGGCGGCACGCAGCGCCTGACGCGGCTGATCGGCAAGTCGAAGGCGATGGACATGCACCTGACCGGGCGGCTGATGGACGCGGCCGAGGCCGAACGCGCCCAGCTCGTCAGCCGCGTCGTCCCGGCCGACCGGCTCGTCGCCGAGGCGCAGGCCGCCGCGCGCGTCATCGCCGGCAAGTCGCTTCTCGCCGTGATGGCGGTCAAGGAGGCGGTGAACATGAGCCAGGACACCGGCCTGACCGCCGGGCTCGCCTTCGAGCGCCGCCTCTTCCACGCCCTCTTCGCCACCGCCGACCAGAAGGAGGGGATGGCCGCCTTCATCGCCCGCCGCCCGCCGGAATTCGGCGACGGCTAGGGCCGGGCCGGGCCCGAATCGCGCCGCCCTCCCGCCCGCCGCAGGCCCCGCCCGCGCCCTGTTGACTTGCCCGCGACTCGCCCCTAGAAGCGCGGCTTCAGATCAACCGACCCTCCGGACCAAGAGCTCATGGCCAATACGCCCCAGTCCAAGAAGCGCGCGCGCCAGACCGAGCGTGTGACCGCCGTCAACAAGGCGCGCCGCTCGCGCATCCGCACCTTCCTGCGCAAGGTCGAGGAGGCGATCGCCGCGGGCGATCCCGCCGCCGCCAGGGCGGCGCTCACGGCGGCCCAGCCCGAGCTTGCGCGCGGCGTGACGAAGGGCGTCCTGCACAAGAACACGGTGGCGCGGAAAATGTCGCGCCTGTCCGCGCGGGTCAAGGCGCTGGCCACCTGAATTCCGGCCTAAGCCTTTGATTTAAAAGGGCGCGGGAACCCCCCGCGCCCTTTGTCTTTGGCCCCTTTGTCACATATCTGTGCCCTTTTTGCAAAGGCGCGGGGATTCGCGCCGGCAAAGCCCGAGTCAAGCTTGAAGTTCTGTTGCCGGCCTCGCGGCGGGGGCGCTAGCCTGACCGTCGCGATTCACGTCGTCTTGGGGGACAGAGGGTTTCCCCGGCCATCCGCTCACCGCGAACGGACCACGGCCGGAGCCGCGCCAGGCTGCATGGCGCCGGAAACCTGACCGGGGACGCCGCCTTTCTTGGGGACGGCAGACCCTGTTCAGCGCGCCGGCACCCGGATTCGTCCGGGTGGCAGCGCCGTGTCTTGTCCGTCCGGACTCCGCCTGGCGGAACCGGGATCGCGGATGAAACACGCGGCGCATACCGGGGACGAACCCCTGCGCCGGGGCATTTGGGCAGGGACGAATGACCGAAGAGATTTGGGGACAGGCGAGGACGGAGCTTCTCAAGGCCGTCGGCAGGAACAACTACGTCACCTGGATCGAGCCTCTCGCCTTCCGCGGCGTCGCTGACGGAATCGCCCGCTTCGAGGTGCCGACGAGCTTCATGCGCGACTGGATCTCGCGCAACTTCGCCGAAACGATCCGCATCAAGCTGATCTCGGCCGGCGCGCGGGTGGACCGCATCGACATCGCCGTCCAGACCCGCCGCCGCGCCGCCGCCACCGCGGCCGCCGCCGCTGCTGCCGCCGCCGGGGGCGCGGGCACGGACGCAGGCGCGGAGCAAGCCGGCGCCGCCGCGCCCGCGCCCGCGCCCGCCGCACGCTCCGGCCGGGCCCGCGCCGCGCGCCTGCCGTCCGAGCCCGCCTTCGCCGGCGCCGCGCTCGACCGCCGCTTCACCTTCGAGACCTTCGTCGTCGGCAAGCCCAACGAGCTTGCCCATGCCGCCGCCCGCCGCGTCGCCGAGGGCGGCAACGTCACCTTCAACCCGCTCTTCCTCTATGGCGGGGTCGGGCTGGGCAAGACGCACCTGATGCAGGCGATCGCGCACGAACTCGGCGCCCGCCGGCCGGACCTCTACGTGCTCTACCTCTCGGCCGAACAGTTCATGTACCGCTTCGTGCACGCCCTGCGCGAACGCCAGATCATGGATTTCAAGGAGCTGTTCCGCTCGGTGGACGTGCTGATGGTGGACGATGTCCAGTTCATCGCCGGCAAGGACAGCACGCAGGAGGAATTCTTCCACACCTTCAACGCGCTGGTGGACCAGAACAAGCAGATCGTCATCTCCGCCGACCGCGCCCCCGGCGAGATCCGGGACATGGAGGAACGCATCCGCAGCCGCCTTCAGTGCGGCCTCGTGGTGGACCTCCATCCCACCGACTACGAGCTGCGCCTGTCGATCCTCCAGCAGAAGGCGGACTACTACCGCAAGGAATATCCCGGCCTCGTGATCGCGCCCGGCGTGCTGGAATTCATCGCCCACCGCATCACGACCAATGTCCGCGTCCTCGAGGGGGCGCTGACCCGGCTCTTCGCCTTCGCCAGCCTCGTCGGCCGCGAGATCACGCTGGAACTGACCCAGGACTGCCTCGCCGACGTGCTGCGCGCCTCCGACCGCAAGATCTCGATCGAGGACATCCAGCGCAAGGTCGCCGAACACTTCAACGTGCGCCTGAGCGACCTGATCGGGCCGAAGCGGGTGCGCACCATCGCGCGGCCGCGCCAGGTGGCGATGTATCTGGCCAAGCACCTGACGACGCGCTCGCTGCCCGAGATCGGCCGCCGCTTCGGCGGGCGCGACCACACCACGATCATGCACGGCATCCGCAAGGTGGACGAGCTGCGCCAGTCCGACAGCCAGCTTGCCGAGGACATCGACCTCCTGCGCCGCCTTCTCGAAGGCTGACCGCGGAAGGCGGCGGGCGCGCCGGCCCGTCCGGCCGCGCGGAGCGCGCCGAAAGGGCTTGCCCGGCTTGGCAGAACGGCTAGGTTTGCCGTCCCGGCAACGTGGGGTGAGAAGATGAAGGTCAGCATCGAGCGGGCGGCGCTGCTGAAGGCGGTCGGTCAGGCACAGTCGGTCGTGGAGCGGCGCAACACCATCCCGATCCTCGCCAATGTCCTGATCGAGGCCGAGGGTTCGGGCGTGTCGCTGCGCGCCACCGATCTCGACATCGAGGTGGTGGACCGCGCCCCCGCCACGGTCGAACGTCCCGGCGCCACCACCGTCTCGGCCGTCACCCTGCACGAGATCGTCCGCAAGCTGCCGGACGGGGCGCTGGTGCAGCTTTCCGACGACGGCGCCTCGGGGCGGCTGACGGTGCAGGCCGGGCGCTCCACCTTCCATCTCGCGACGCTGCCGAAGGAGGATTTCCCGGTGATGGCGGCGTCGGAATACGCCTCGAACTTCTCGGTGCCGGCGCCGGTCCTGCGGCGGCTCTTCGACAAGTCGAAGTTCGCCATCTCGACCGAGGAGACGCGCTACTACCTCAACGGCGTCTACATGCATGTCGCCAGGGGCGACAGCGGCCCGGTCCTGCGCTGCGTGGCCACCGACGGCCACCGCCTGGCGCGGATCGACGCCGACCTGCCGGCGGGCGCCGAGGGGATGCCCGGCGTGATCGTGCCGCGCAAGACGGTGGGCGAGCTGCGCAAGCTGCTCGAGGACGACGACGCCACCATCGCCGTCTCGGTCAGCGAGACCAAGGTGCGCTTCGCCACCCCGACGATCACCCTGACCTCGAAGGTCATCGACGGCACCTTCCCCGACTACAGCCGCGTCATCCCGGCCTCGAACCCGCGCCGGCTCGAGGTGGACGCCGCCGAATTCGCCCGCGCCGTGGACCGCGTCGCCACCGTCTCCTCCGAACGCTCGCGGGCGGTGAAGCTGCGGCTCGACGAGGACCGCCTCGTGCTGTCGGTGAACGCGCCCGACACCGGCGCCGCCGAGGAGGAACTCGCCGTCGCCTATTCCGACGAGGTGCTGGAGATCGGCTTCAACGCCAAGTACCTGCTCGAGATCGCAAGCCAGGTGGACCGCGAGAACGCGGTGTTCCTGTTCAACTCCTCGGGCGACCCGACGCTGATGCGCGAGGGCAACGACACCAGCGCCGTCTACGTCGTGATGCCGATGCGGGTCTAGAAAAAATTTACCCCGCAGACCGTGGCCTGCGGGGGGGCTGTTGGGCATACCATCCAGCGTTGCGTCCTCATTATGAGAGTCCTGGATTAAGATGTCAACAACGCAGCGTCTACGCGGGGGCGTGTACGTGGATGGATTCAATCTATACCACGCGATCCATGACCTTGGGAAACCCTACCTGAAATGGCTCGGATTGCGGCGTCTGGCCGAAGGGTTCGCGCGCGGACACGCGCACACAATAGAGGAGATTGTCTTCTGCACTGCCTTCTTCCCTAACGATTTCGCCAAGCGGAAACGCCACGAGACCTATATCAGCGCTCTAAAGGCGACAGGTGTCAGGGTCCTTCATGGCCATACAATAACGGAACCGATGCAGTGCAAGAACTGCGAGCGACGCTGGTACCAGCCGCGGGAGAAGGAAACCGACATCAACGTTGCGCTGTCGATGTTCGACGACGTGCGGCGCGGACGCGTCGATGTCGTCTTTCTGCTCTCTGCGGACACTGATCAGGCATCCTCGCTCCGATTCCTGAAGGAAGCCTTCCCGCAAATCAAAAGGATCGTGGTGACGCCTCCGGGGAGGGAAAAATCGAAACACCTTCGCGATCTTTCGGATAGCAACGTGTTGCTGAGGGAAGACGATATCGACGCCGCTGTGCTCCCAAAGATGCTTTGGGACGACGCGAACCGGGCGGTCGTGCGTCCCCAAGAATATGCGCCTCCGCCAGAATGGGTGCATCCTGATGACCGTCCTGGTCGCCGGCGGTGATCGCCGCCCTCGCCCTGTCGCATTTCCGCTCGCACCGGCGGCTCGAGCTGGCGCTCGACGGCCGGCCGGTCGCCATCTACGGGCCGAACGGCGCCGGCAAGACCAACATCCTCGAGGCGGTGTCGCTGCTCTCGCCCGGCCGCGGGCTGCGCGGCGCGGCGCCGGGCGAGATCGCCCGGCGGCCCGAGGCGCTGGGCTGGAAGGTCGCCGCCACGATCCTGACCGGCGGCCTCCGCCACGAGGTCGAGACCCGCGCCGAGCCGGGCGCGCCGCGCAGCGTGACCATCGACGGCAAGCCCGCGACGCAGACCGCGCTCTCCGGCCTGCTGCGGCTCCTGTGGCTGGTGCCGGCGATGGACCGGCTCTGGACCGAGGGCGCCGAGGGCCGCCGCCGCTTCCTCGACCGGCTGACGCTCGGCTTCGAGCCCGCCCATGCCGAGGCCGCGCTCGCCTACGAAAGGGCGATGCGCGAACGCAACCGGCTCCTGCGCGAGGAGGTGCGCGACCCGCGCTGGTTCGACGCGCTCGAGGCGCAGATGGCCGAAAGCGGCGCGGCGATCGCCGCCAGCCGGGCGCGGGCGCTGGCGCGCATCGCGGCGGCGCAGGAGGGGGCCGAAACCGCCTTTCCCGCCGCCGACCTCGCCATCCTGCCGGCGGCGGACGCGCCCGCCGCCCGCGACGCGGCGGGCCTGCGCGCGGCGCTGGCCGAGGGGCGGGCGCGCGACGGCGCCGCGGGGCGGACGCTGACCGGGCCGCACCGCGACGATCTCGGCGCCGTCTGGCGGGAAAAGGGGATGGAGGCCGCGCAGTGCTCGACGGGCGAGCAGAAGGCGCTGCTGATCTCGCTGATCCTGGCGACGGCGCGGGCGCTGGCGGCCGAGGGGGCGAGGCCGGTGCTCCTGCTCGACGAGGTGGCGGCCCATCTCGACGCGGCGCGAAGGGCGGCGCTCTACGACGAGGTGGTGGCGCTCGGCGCCCAGGCGCTGATGACCGGCACCGGGCCGGAGCTCTTCGCCGCGCTGGGCGAGCGCGGCGACCGGCTCGAGGTGACCGAGGCGGGGGGATTGTCCGCCGTCCGGCGCCCGTGACGCCGGCCGCGGCGGGCGGGGCGGGCGCTGCCGTCACGCTCGCGCGGGACGGGGGATCACCATGGAACGTCAGGCACGAAGGGGGCCATGCCTTCCTGAATGCCGCGGATGATCGTCCCCTACCCAGCGCCGCCCCTCTTCCCCCGCAGGCAGCGCCCGACCCGGGGCGGGTGCGCAGCGCCCGCCCATGGGGGCGGGGCGGGCGCTGCCGTCACGCTTGCGCGTGACGGGGGATCACCACCGAACGTCAGGCGCGTAGGGACGGCCATTCTTTCCCGAGCGCGGAGAAGGAGTGACCAGTCCCCGTCCTGCGCCTGATAGCCAGAGGCAGCGCCCGACCCGGGGCGGGCGTGCAGCGCCCGCCCTGGGGGGCGGGGCGGGCGCTGCCGTCACGCTCACCCGTGACGGGGGACCATCGTGGACCGTGCGGCAGCACGGGGGACCTGATCGGCACTGCGGCGCAGCGAAAGCCTGCCCCTCCGCCGCGTGGCTCCTCTTCCCCCGAAGGCAGCGCCCGCCCAAGGGGGCGGGGCGGGCGCTGCCGTCACGCTCGCGCGTGACGGGGGGACCACCACCGAATGTAAGGCACGAAGGGGAGCCATGACTTCCTGAGTGCGGAGAATGAGTGACCGGTCCCCGTCCTGCGCCTGATAGCCACAGGCAGCGCCCGACCCGGGGCGGGCGTACAGCGCCCGCCCTGGGGGGCGGGGCGGGCGCTGCCGTCACACTCGCGCGTGACGGGGGATCACCGCCGAAGGTCAGGGACGAAGAGGGCCATGCCTTCCGGAATGCCGCGGATGACTGCCCTGTCCCAGCGCCGTGCCTCTTTTCCAGATGGCAGCGCCCGACCCGGGGCGGGCGTGCAGCGCCCGCCCATGGGGGCGGGGCGGGCGCTGCCGTCACGCTTGCGCGTGACGGGGGACCACCACCGAACGTCAGGCACGTAGGCGTGGCCATGCCTTCCTGAATGCCGCGGATGATCGTCCCCTCCCCTGCGCCGCGCCTCTTCCCGCACAGGCAGCGCCCGACCCGGGGCGGGCGTACAGCGCCCGCCCTGTGGGGCGGGGCGGGCGCTGCCGTCACGCTCACGCGTGACGGGGGACCACCATGGAACGTCAGGCACGAAGGGGGCCATGCCTTCCTGAATGCCGCGGATGACTGTCCTGTCCCAGCGCCTTGCCTCTTTTCCAGGTGGCAGCGCCCG
>Ga0209172_10005572_pt1 | contig 15105 bp, 11 predicted proteins | sample LarsenN4metaG_FD_184113 | JGI IMG/M metagenome (GOLD analysis project Ga0209172, IMG submission 184113) | Hot spring sediment bacterial and archeal communities from British Columbia, Canada, to study Microbial Dark Matter (Phase II) - Larsen... ... | reverse complement strand
TGTGAATGATCTCTTCCGGGCTGTGACGTTTTCTTTTCATCGAGAGTCACCTCCCCCGGCCGCGGCTACGCCGCGGCCGGGCAATGGACTCTCATAACGCCTGGATCAGCTTTTGGGGAGCAGGTCATGGCCACGAAGAACGGAGCAGCGCGCACATGCAATCTGGTGCTGGGAACGATGGTTCCAATGCCGACGTTTCCGATGCCGCTCACGAAGACCGCGTCGACCGGGTCGCCGTCCACGGCGTCCAGCGAATGCCCGTCTCCGCCCGGGCTGTTGAGCGCGAACAGCGCGTAGGGCGCGCCGGCCACGCGCTGCCGCGGCGAAAGGACGGAGAAGGTGACAAATCCGGCTGGCTTAACGCTCACCTCCAGCCAGCGCTCGTTGCCGTCGAAAACGCCCGCCCCGAAGTCCAGCTCGACGATGAACAGGCCGTTGTCGTCGGGCTGAACTCCCGTGGGCGACAGCGTCGGACCGACTTGCGTCCCGGCGGTCGGCGCGTCAAAAAGGCGGAACTCGAAGTCATAGCTGTCGGCGGCGGGCACGCCACCCTCGCGAAGCTGCCCCTGGTACACGATGGTCTGACCCAGCGGGCCCTGGGCCTGAGCCGCCACGGCGGCCACGACCAACCAAACACCGGAAACCGCGCTGCGGGTCAGCAACTGATGCATTGCAAAACCTCCTGAGCAAGAGTGCGGCCTCGGTCGACGTGGCGGTGTTAACCGTGATCGAACGAACCGCCCACAGGGCGATCGACCAAAGCTTCCGACCTATAAGCCGGGTTACCGGCCCTCGCCCATCATCGAACTCTGTTTTTTCGCCAGCCTTGCTCAACCTGGCGGCGCGCCAGCCCATCCAGTCCCGTATACTGGACGGCGTGCCGCGCCCAGCTTCGGGGATACATGCCGATTCGAGCGTGCGGGTCCATCAGCGGCGGGCGGCGTTTTTCCCTGCGTGTTCCCCCTGGGGAGAGGACATGTCCGAGAAGCCGGACGAGGCCCAATCGCGTGGACGATGATGGACCAGCACGCCGAAACGGGCCTCTTTAGCAGGTGACTTGCCAGCATGATCGGCCGACCGCCGGTGTCTGACCCGACCACGCGACTGCGCCGCGCCGAAGCACTGTTTCATGAGGCGCTCCAGCGCCCCTCGACGGAGCGCGCGGAGTTTCTTCGACAGCGGTGCGGCGATGACGTCCAACTGATACACGACGTCGAGCGGTTGCTGGCCGCGGACGCCGGCGAGGACGGCTTTCTGACCTCTCCGGCGCTTGGCCCGGACTTCGAGATGCCGGCGCCTGACACGTTGGGCGACGCGGCACGCACACGGCGAATCGGGCCGTACCAGCTCGTCCGTCTGCTCGCCAGCGGCGGCATCGGGCACGTGTGGCTGGCGCGGCGGATCGACGAGCACTTCGAGAAGGATGTTGCCCTCAAGCTCATCAAACGCGGCATGGACACGGACGCGATCCTGGAGCGCTTCCGCCAGGAGCGCCAGGTGCTCGCCCGGCTGGAGCATCCGAACATCGCCCGGCTGATCGACGGCGGCGCCACCGACGACGGCCTGCCCTACCTGGTGATGGAGTACGTCGATGGCCTGCCGATCGATGAGGACTGCCGCCGCCGCGGACTGTCCGTCCGCCAGCGGCTGGTGCTGTTCCGCGAGGTGTGCGCGGCGGTGGCGTACGCGCACCGCAACCTGGTGGTGCACCGCGACCTGAAGCCCGGGAACATCCTGGTCACAGACGATGGGCGACCGAAGCTGCTGGACTTCGGCATCGCCAAGGTGCTGGCGGCGGAAGCGGATGGAGCGCCACGGACCACGACTCGCTTCGGCCCGCTGATGACGCCCGAATATGCCAGCCCGGAGCAAATCCGCGGCGAGCCCGTCACGACCGCCAGCGACGTGTACTCCCTGGGCGTCATGCTGTACGAGCTGCTGACGACGCTCAAGCCATACGAAGCAACGCCGACACGGCGCGACTTCGAGCGCGTGGTGTGCGAAACCGAACCACAGCGCCCGAGCACGCGCGTGCTGCGCGCGGCGGCGGGGGCCGATGCTGAACTCCGAACCCCGAGGGCTGAACCCGCCGGCTGGCCCGAGGGCGACCCGGCGCGGCTGGCGCGCGTCCTGGCCGGCGACCTGGACACGATCCTGCTCAAGACGCTTCGCAAGGAGCCCATCCAGCGCTACACCTCGGTCGAGCAGCTCTCCGAGGATCTCCGCCGATATCTCGAACGCCTGCCCATCGCGGCCCGCCCGCCGACGTGGGCCTATCGCAGCCGCCGCTTCGTCCAGCGGCACACGGCGGGGGTGGTCGCGTCGACGGTGGCGCTGACGGCGGTCGTGACCGGCCTGGTGGTGAGCTCGGTCGCGTATGTGCAGGCCGAGGCCGCCCGGCGTCGCGAGGTCGAGCAGCGGGGCATCGCGGACACGCGGCGGGCGGAGGCGGAGGCGGCACAATTGGCCGCGACGGCCGAAGCGGGCAAAGTTCGTGCGACCAACGCGTTTCTTCAGGAGCTGCTTTCAACGAACGACCCGCTGCTGAAGCTGCGACCGGACATCCGCCTGCGCGACCTGCTCGACGAAGCCGGCCGTTCGCTCGCTGCCGGCGTCCTTACGGATCAGCCCGAGGTCGAGGCCGCGGTGCGTTTGATGATCGGCCGCACTTACACGGATATGAAGATGCCGGCGCTTGGTGAGCCGCACTTGCGGCGGGCGCTGGAGCTCCAGCCGGCCTTATCCGGCAGTGAGAGCCTCGGCACTGCGGACGCCTGGGCCGAGCTCGCCCGGTGTTTGTGCGAACAACGCCAGTTCGATGAGGGGATCGCGCTTCACCGCCGCGCGCTCGCGTTGCTTCGCGCGCTCGACCCCGGCGATGAAGCGACCCTCATGCGGCGTCTCTGGAGCCTCTCGACCGCGCTGCGCGATCACAATGAGCTCGCCGAAGCGGAGGATCTCGCACGCGAAGCGCTCGAGCTTGCTCTGCGGGTCTACGGAATGCGTCACGAAGCAACGGCGGAGAGCCGCTTCCGGTTGGGTTGGATACTTTCCTCACGCCGCGCGCTGGACGACGCGGAGCCAAAGCTTCGCACAGCCCTGGCGGTCCAACAGGAGCTGCTGGGACCCGCACATCCCGCGTGCGGCGAGACCCTGCTGCGGCTGGGGAACACGCTGGCCTTGAAGCGACAGTATGACCAGGCCGAGGGATTGCTGCGCGAGGCGATCCAGGTCCTGGAACGTTCGCTCGGGCCGGAGCACCCGCGGACCTCGCGTGCTGCCAGCAACTTCGCCCGCTTTCTCACGCGGCGCGGCAGGTTCGATGAGGCCGAGACCCTGTTCCAGCAGATCGCAGAGAACGCACGTCAGTACTACGGGTACGAGAATGGCCAGGTGGCGAGCGCACTTTCCAGCCGCGCCAGGGTGCGCGTTCAGCGCGGCGACCTGGCCGGCGCCGAGTCGCTGATGCGGGAGGCGCTGGCGCTCTTCGCGGCCGACCTCGGCCCGGACGATTCCTACACGCAGATTCAGCGGCTCGATCTGGCCGACTTGCTCACCAGGCAGGGCTGCTTCGCCGCGGCCGAGCCGTTGCTGCTCGAAGCCCACGCCAGCGCCGCGCGCCGCATGCAGGACGATCCGCACGCCTTGCAGACCGTTCTGGAGCGCATGGTCCGCTTCTACGACGCCTGGTGCGACGCGGAACCTGATCCGCAGCGCTGCGCGCAAGCCGAGCACTGGCGCGGCGGACGAGAGCCGACGCCAGGATCGGCCCCTTGACATGCTGGACGGGAAAAAGGGGACATTCTGGTTTTCGCTTGTAGGCGACGAACGGCCGGCGGAAGGGCCCTATTTCAGCGCCGACAGGTCGGCACCGTGATTGATGTGAAACACCTGTCCGTCCAGCACGAGCGCCGGAACGGATTTCACACCCTGGTGTTCGGCATCTGCGATTCGCCTCTTATCCTGGCCGAGGTGGACGATTTCGACCGTATACCGATTTCGATCGAGCGCGCCGACGAGCGCGTTTTCGGCGCTGACGCACACCGGACAACCCGCGTGATAGAAAACCGCCTTTGACTTCATCCTCTGGCTCCTGCGTACGCATGATCCGCCGTGGACAACGCATCCACGGTGTCGCTAAGATGAAAGCGGCCGTCGGCGAGCTTTCAAGTACGCACCAGACGGTTCGGTACGAACAAAGTGGTGAGAATTGGGCGCGCCACAAGACGGGGAGGGATAAAGCGTGCTGCGGCTACTCGCGAAAAGCGGGTGTGCGTCGCCGAGGCCGTCGAAAGCATCGTGCGCTGCAAGTGGTCGCTCCAGTTGCTCGGTCAGATCCGCCGCGGGATCACCCGTCCCGGAGCGCTGGTTCGCGCCTGCCCCGGGCTTTCAACGAAGGTCCTGAACGAGCGACTGGCCAAGATGATGCGCTTCGGCATCCTCGAGCGTGTGGCGTTCCCGGAGGTTCCCCCGCGTGTGGAATACCGGTTGACCGACCTGGGCGGCCGGTTCGTAAGTATTCTTGACGCGATAGATGAACTCCAATCGGACGTGGATGGATCGGGCCGATCGGACTTGCCGGCCGAGACGCAGCGCCCATCTGCGTAGCCCGGGCGCGCGAAATGCCTCTCGACCCGCCAGTCAGGAGGAAAAGGGGACATTTCTAGTTTTCGCTTGTAAAAGACGAACGGGCGGCGGACGGGCCACAAAGTGGTCGATGACAAGCGAAAACTAGAATGTCCCCTTTTCCCCCCGCCCCGAGCGGCTCAGCGGCGACGCGGGCGTGCTGGCCCTGCGGCAGATCGATCAGCGGCTGGGCCTGAGCGACTGGCTGGCCGCGCAGTTGACGGATCCCCGCAACCCCAACCTCACCACGCATCGGCAGGTCGAACCCCAATCCGCCGCGTAGACCCCCGCCGATCCCCCGCCCGGGAAAAAAGGGGGAAAAAAGGGGGGAAAAAAGGGGGAAAAAAGGGGACATTCTGGTTTTTGCTTGTAGGCGACGAACGGGCGGCGGAAGGGCCACAAAGTGGGGTCGATGACAAGCGAAAACCAGAATGTCCCCTTCGAGGTCGATGACAAGCGAAAACTAGAATGTCCCCTTTTCCCCCCCGGCACACTGGCACACTGCGGGTGCGCGTTCCGGTTTGACGCTCGGGGCGGCGCGGTGTAGGATGCCTCACAACCCCGAGTCCGGCGCGAAACGGCGTGTTCACCGCGCCGGCTGATCGAAAGGAGCACGTCCAATGAGCAAACATGTCGTTCTGTGGAAGTGGACCGACAAGGGCGTCGCCGGCCTTCAGCAGTCACCGGACCGCGCCGAGGCGTTCATCGCAGCGGCGCGTAAGCTCGGCGCCAAGGTCGAGACGTTGCTGTGGACCACCGGGCCATACGACGGCATTGCGATCGTCGAGGCGCCCGACGACGAGACCGTCTCGGCCCTGGCCCTGAGCACCGCCAGGCTGGGCAACATCACGACGTGCACGCTGCGGGCCTTCGACCTGGCCGAGTTTCGCAAGATCCTCGGCAAGGTCACCTGAGACGCGATCCAGGCGCAGGCAACGGGTCGACCCGCCGCGGCTGTAATGACCACACAGGGGCTGCCCGCTGGCGCGGGAAACTCTGGGACGCCTGCGTCGGCCACCGAGGGCGACGCTACCGGTCACGCGTGTAGCGCTATTCGTCCTCTTCCGGCTCGAAATCGTCCCCGGACTTGGCCGGCTCGGGCGCTTCGGGCGTGGTGTAGTAGTCCAGCCCGCGCATCAGCTTCTCCACGTCGCCCGGCCGCAGCAGGAACGAGCGCCGCTGCTCCAGCCAGGCCGCCATGCGCGGCAGCTCCCCGCGCTGCATCTGGTCCACCTTGAGCGTGACGGCCGAGGAATCGGCCAGCCGCAGCGTCACCGTAACCGGCGCGTTGCGAATCCACTCCGCGGACGTGTCGGCGTCGCGATAGCTGACGTAGCGCTCGATGCGCAGCCCGGCCAGCTCGTTGATGAAGTCGCCCACCTTCTTCTGCACCAGCTTCACGAACGGGTCGATCGCGTATTTCCACTCGCTGCCTTCCCTGACGAACTCGATCGTTCCGCCGGGGGCCTCGATCCGCAGCCCGGCGATCTCCTCCGCCTGCAGGTCCAGCAGCTTGCGATCGATCAGCTCGTCCGTGAACGCCCGCCAGATGCTCTCGTCCAGCTCGAAGATGTACGGCTGGTCGTCCCGGCGGCAATAGGTCAGGGCGCCCACGCGGCCGACGCGCAGCGTGTGCTCCAGGCGGGGCGGCTGGGCCGACGCAGCACTCGGCGCGGCTGCGGCCGTCTCGCCGGCCGGCATCCCGTCCACCGTCTTGCTCGGTTCGCCTTCCGCAACCGCGGGCTGCGTTGCAAGTGCAGGTTGCGTGGTCGCGGGTTGGGGTGGTACGGGCGTCGCGCCCGTTGTCGGCGATTGCTCGACCGCGAAGCGGATGGTCAGCTCCGGATCGGCCAGCCCGTACTTGTCGTCCGCGTCGCTGTGCGACCCGCTCTCAGCCGGTCGATGCGTGGTCTTGGCCCGCAGCCTGGCCAGGTCGTTGCTGAGCACGCGGATGCCGGCGGCGTCGACGGGCGCGTCGGGCGGATCAACCAGGCGCCAGTCGCCGTCGCGGCGCTCGAGCGCGTAGCGGCCGTGTTTGCGGAGGACCTCGATGCTCCGCAGCTGCGCCGGATCGTAATCGGTAATCACCCGCGAGCGCAGCGACATCGGGTGGATCGCCAGCCGCTCGGTGTTCTTTTCGCTGATCACGAACACCGTCGGGCGCCCTTCGACCAGCACGTAGCTGTTGCGGCCGCTGGCTGTGTCCGCGCCGATCTTCAACGCGACCGGCTCCACCGCCCCGCGCGTGGTGACCTTCACCGTCGCCCGCGGCGAATCCAGACCGTACTTGCTCAGGTCCGGCGCGTCATCAACGTAGTCGATCGCACTCACATCCTCGAACGCCTCGAGCACATTCTTGACCGCCTCGACGTCCAGCTCCGCCAGGTCGCCGCTGCCCTTCCACACGCCGTCCTCCTTCGTCAGCGCGGCCGTCACGCCGGCGGCCGTCAACTCCAGTTGCGTGGCGTCGTCGGCCTTGACGCGCGTGACACGCGCGTCGCGCCACTCGGAGAGCTTGGGCAGCAGGTTGTCCACGGCGGTCTTCTCGACCGTCGCGATCCAGGGCTGGTCCGGCAGCTTGACGAAGCGGCGTTTGGACTCCAGGTCGGCAAAGCCGCCAACCAGCAACGTGTAGGTCGTCGTGACGGTCTCCGTCTGCGGTTCGGCCGGCTGCGACTCGGCGGGCGCGCTGCTCGTCGCCGGCTTCTGCTTCTTCTCCTCGGTCGTCACGGCCAGCGACAGATAGGGCGGATCGAGGCCGAAGCTGGCCAACGACGCGGGCGCGTCCTCGACAAAATCCGCTACGCGCAGGTTGGCGAAGTTGTTGACCAGCGTGGTGAGCTTGTCGGCGTTGGCGTAGGCCTTCACGGGCTCGTTGACGACCCAGGTGTCCTCGGAGCGCGTGAGATCGTACGTCTTGCCTTCGTGCGTGACGCGGATGTGCTTCGCGTCCTTGCGGGCCAGCTTGCGGTACAGGTTCTTGCTGCGGTACTCGTCCGGCTTTTTCTTGAGATCCGCCGACAGATCGCGGCTGGTGACGAGGATTTCGTTCGCCCCGCCCACGCGGACGTAGCTGGAGTTGCTCAGCGCGACCTTCTTGCCCAGCTCGACCCGGTGCTCCTTACCGTTCTTGTCGGTCAGCGTGATCTTCCCAAGCGGTTGCTCCAGGCCGGCGTCAGCCAGGCTGACCCCGCCCTCGCCCGGCTTGAACTTGCGCTCATACTGCAGCCCCAGCACCGTGCTGACGATGCCGTTGACCGTCCAGCTTTCGGTCGCACTCGCGACCGGCTCGCGCATCTGCCAGTCTTCCATTGCGCCGCTGGCGTCCTTTGTGCCGGAGCGCTCAAACACCAGCCGCGGCTTGTCGGGCCGCTCGATCTGGACGCGGACGACCTCGTCCGCCTCCGGCCGCGGGTCCAGCGCGTAGCGCACCTGCAAGGCGGAGGATTTGTCCGCCTCCGACTCGGACGCCGGCCTTTCACCCACAAGCAGCCACGCCGCCAGTCCGACGATCACCAGCGCCGCCAGGATGCCGGTCGTCTTGAAGTTCATCGTTACCTCCGCCGCGCCAGCGCCACGCCGACGCCCGCCAGCAAGGCCAGCCCGGGCCAGATGCCCACCAGGAACACCTTGCAGAACCGATCTGCGAAGCTGCCCTCCTTCAACCCCTCCAGTCGCGGCACGTCCCCACGCCGCGGCCCCACCGCGATGCGGTCCACCCCGCCCGTCAGCCAGTTCAGCGCGTTGAGGAACAGGTCCGCATTGCCCGGGTAGAGCTGCACCAGCGCCAGCCCGCCGCTGACCGCCATGAGCTGCCGCGCGTCCAGCATGTCGTCCGAGAAGAACCCGTCGCTGCCGAAGACCACCAGCTTCTGGCCCTGCTCGTTGCTGGCGGCCAGCCCCAGCGCGAACGGGGCCGCTATGTCTTCGGCGTAGCGGTGCGTACCGAATTTCTTTCGCAGATCCTCCTGGACGCGGTTGATGTCGCTGAAGGCCCAGACGTCCTCGTTGGCGCCCACCTCGATGATCGGCTCGATCTGCACGCCGGCCGGCCGGCTCTCCCCCGCGAGCGGCCGCAGCGGCACGGCGTTCACCAGCCCGGCCGGCATCGCCTGCAGCGGCTGCCCGATCGCATGGCGGGTGAAGCGGAAAGCCGCGGTGGTGACGACGGTGGGCGGGCGGTTGGCCGGCACCCACAGCTCCGGGTGATCGCGGCTGGGCCCGAACTGCACGGTCAGGTGCGTCGCGAGCGCCTCGATGCCCCAGGTCTGCTTCAGGTAGTCGCCGTACTCGTACGGCTGCGGCATGAACATGAACTGCGAGCGCGGCAGACGGTAGCCCAGGACGAACAGAGCCATGCCGGAGTCGCGCACGGCGTCGAAGATGCGCTGCTTCTGCTCGGGCGACATGGGCGGCGTGCGCGCCGGCTGCATGGGGTTGGGTTGCGGCGGCGGCTCGGGCGGGAAGACCACGTAGACGCGGCGGGCGGCGTTCTCGACCTCCGGCGGCTTCTCCTGCGCCTGCACATCCCACTCGGCGGTGACGAAGTTCTCCTTCTCCAGCAACTCGTTGATGCGGCCGTAGGGCGCCTCGGGCGGCTGCTGCATCATCATGGGGTTCATCTGCGAGAAGTCCGGCTTCAGCAGCGCCCGGCCGCCGAAGCGGGTGAACAGGACGGCTGTTTTCTCCTTCTGGGTGAGTTTCAGGATGGCCGAGGAGACGGCCTGCTCGCCGGCGAACTGGCGCTCGTCGCCGTCGGGTGCGGGCGGGGCGTTGCGGTCGGCGAAGGGCCAGACGTCCTCATAGGCGAGGACTTCCGCCTCGGTAGGCGTCTCGACCACGACGGTGCCGCTGCCTTTCAGCTCGTCGTAGAGCTGCTCGAGCTTGACCTGCTTGAGGTCCTGGGTCTTGGCGAGCTGCTGGTCGATCTCGGTCAGCAGCTTCAGGTAGCGGTCGCGGGCGCCGGCCAGGAACTGCCGGGCGGCGTCCGTGAGGTCCTCCAGCCGCGCGCCGTTGCCGCTCATCCACTCCTGGTCGCGCTGCAGCTCGGCCCGCACGTTGGTGAGGAACTCGCGCAGCACCTCGACGGCACGTCCGTAGCGCGGCACCTCGGCCGTCTGAAGCTCGGTCAGGTCCTGTTGCGTGGCCTGGGCCTGATCCAGGAAGGAGCGCAGGTTGCGGCCGATGATCCCCACCTCGCGCTGGCGATTGAACCGTTCATCCTCCTGCGCGAGCTCCCGGACGCGGTTGAATTCGCTCTGCAGCAGCTCGATGATCGCCTGGAGCATTTCCGCGGACGCTTCCAGGGCCGCCTTGTGCGGGGCGGCCTCGTCCTTGTAGACCGGCTTGTCGGCCAGCCGCTTGAGCAGCTCGGTCACTTGGGCCGGTTTCTGAGCCGGATCGAACAGCGCCGCCGTCACCTTGCCGCGCGCATGCGACTCGTACAGGTCCAGCAGGTCGGCCACGTAGGCCTTGTGCTTCTCCGCATGCGGGCGGATCTCCTTGAGCGCCGTCGTGTACAGCCCGGTGATCGTGATTGGCTGCTCCAGCTTGCGCAGCAACTGGATCGTCCGCGAGCTGAGACTGTTCTCGCCGCGGCTGGAGAGATCGACGCGGCCGCCGACCCGGCCGGCGGCCCAGGTGGCCACTGTCAGCAGGATCGCCGCCAGCACGACCGCCACGGCCACGTTGACGCCGTAGAGGATGCGCCGCTGCGAGATTGAGATGGGCTGGGCTACCGCCATCGTCGCGACTCCACTACTTTGATTGCCAGGAAGACGAACAGGGCTGCCAGGCCGAGCAGCAGCACGACGCTCTCGCTGGTGACCAGCCCGCGGTTGAACTGGTCCAGGTGCCGCATGACGTTGATGCGCTGCAAGGCCTCGCGCAGCACGCCCTGGACCTGGCCGACGATGTAGGCCGCGAACCAGACGAAGAGCATCAGCGGCACGGCGCCCACCATCCAGGCGATGATCTGGTTGCTGGTCAGACTGCTGGTGAACAGACCGAAGCCCAGAAAGGCCCCCCCCAGCAGCAGCAGCCCCAGATAGCTCGAGAGCGAGGCGCCCAGGTCCGGCCGCCCGAAAAGCTGCATCAGGATCAGATAGATGAGCGTCGCCGCCAGCATCAGGGCGTAGAAAACCACCGCCGCCAGGAACTTGCCCACCACCATCTGCGCGTCGGAGACCGGCGCCGTCATGAGCGTCTCGATCGTGCCGTTGCGGTACTCCTCGCTGATGGCCCGCATGGTGATCGCCGGCGCGATGATCGCCAGCACGTAGGGCGTGAAGTCGAACACCTCGCGCAGCGTGGCCGGCTTGCCGGGACCGAAGCTGTCCGTCACCAGCACGATGATGCCCGTCAGCAGCAGGAAGCCGGCGATGACGATATACCCGATCGGCGAGAAGAACAGCGCGAGCAGCTCGCGCTGCATGATGGCCACGGTGTTTCGCATAGGCTCACGTCTCCGGCTGAAGGACTGACACGTGACACGCGACAGGTGGCAGAGCTGGCGGACGGTTCTGCCGCTTCTTGTCACCTGTCACTTGTCACCTGTCACGCCCCTGTTTCCTCCGCCCCCGCCACGATCTTCACGAAGAAGTCCTCCAGGCTGGCCACGTCGCGCCGCAGCTCGCGGATCGACCAGCCGCGCGCCGCCGACAGCTTGTAGATCTCCTCCCGCAAATCGTTGGGCGTCGCGACCGTCAGCCGCGCCCAGCCGTTGTTCATCACGCACTGCACGTCCGTCACGCTCGCCAGCCCGCGGATGCCCCTGGTGATCTCCGCCTCGGGGCCCTTCACCTCCGCAATCAGCTTCGAGCTGCGCGTGATCCGCTGCCGCAGCTCCTCCGGCGTGCCGGAGGCGACGATGCGGCCCTTGTGGATGATGATGATCCGCTGGCAGGTGGCCTCGACCTCCGGCAGGATGTGGCTGGACAGCATCACCGTGTGCTCCCGCGCCAGGTCGCGGATCAGCGAGCGCGTCTCGCGGATTTGGGCCGGGTCCAAGCCGATGGTCGGCTCGTCCAGGATCAGCACCGGCGGGTTGTGCAGCAGCGCGTCCGCCAACCCCACGCGCTGGCGGTAGCCCTTGGAAAGCTGCCCGATCGGGCGGTGGATCACGTCCGCAATCCAGCAGCGCTCCGCCACGCGGTCGATGGCGGGGGCCCGCCGGCTCTTCTCGATGCCGCGCAGCTTGGCGCGGAAGTTCAGATACTCGCGGACGCGCATTTCGGGGTAGAGCGGCACCGACTCCGGCAGGTAGCCCACGCTCCGCCGCACGGTCATCGACTCGCTGAACACGTCGTGGCCCCCGACGCGGGCAGCGCCCGACGTGGCCGGCTGATAGCACGTCAGGATGCGGATGGTGGTAGTCTTGCCGGCGCCGTTGGGGCCGAGGAAGCCGACGATTTCACCCTCCTCGACGCGGAACGAGACCCCGTCCACCGCCCGCACGCTGCCGTAGTGCTTCGTCAGGTTCTGGACTTCGATCACACGCAACCTCCCACGCCCTGAGGGTTGGACCACCTGCCGCCGCGACGCCGGTCGGATTCCGGGGAGAGCACGCCGGTTTCTGGAATGCGTGGGCGGCAGCCTGCGCGGCCGGCCGGCCTGCGCCGCCTTAACCCCCACTCCGGGCAACGGCGGGGATTGTATTTTCGCAGCCGGAGCCGTCAAGGCCGTGCACCCGCACACGGTGCCTTGCACCGGTGAGCGTCAAGATCGTGGGTGTGGCCCAGCCGCCCACGGCTGGGAGGCCGGGACCGCACAGCCGAGGGCGGCTGTGCCACACGACAGCCGGGTCACGCGGCGTCTTACCCACGATCTTGACGCTCACCCCTTGCACCAGCAACCGGCCTGACACGCACCGCCTGCGTTCATATCATGTGTGCCATGAGCGAGGCGGAACTCATTGCCGCCTGCCGACGCGGAGACCGTGAGGCGCAGCGCGCCCTGTACAAGCAGCACGTCCAGCGCACCTACCGACTGATGCTTCGGCTCACAGGCAACGCCGAAGACGCGCTGGACCTGACGCAGGACGTCTTCGTCCGCGCGTTGCAGGCCATCGCCACGTTCAACGGCCGCTCCACGCTCGGCACCTGGCTGTACCGCATCGCCCTCAACCAGGCCTTGCAGCTCCTGCGCCGCCGCCGGACCGAGCAGCGGCACCTGCGGCAGGTGGCGGCGGTGGCGGACCCGCCTGGGGGCGAGGCCGGATCGCACACGCCCGATATCGACGGGGCGCTGGCTCGGCTTTCCGACGAGCACCGGGCCATTCTGCTGCTGCGCTATCAGGAGGGTTTGCGGTACGACGAGATCGCCCAGGCGCTGGACTGCCCGCCTGGGACGGTCGCCTCGCGCTTGAACCGCGCCCGCGCCGAGCTGCGCCTGCTGCTGGCGGGCGCCTTGGCCACTGAAGGAAGAAAATAGCCGGCCCGACGCATCCAACAGGCGCTAGTGCGTAGTGCAAAGCTCCAGCTTTGCCCTGACGCCGGTGTGTAGCGCAAAGCTCCAGCTTTGCCGTGTTTGGGTGGGGTGGCGCGGTCAAGCCGAGCTCGGCCGTGGTTGTGGCCCCAGACACGACCTGGCTGCGCCAGACCGTGCCACCCGAAGGCCAACAAGGCGGCCATGATCACCTGCAACCAGGCGCGCGATCGACTCGGCGAGCTGCTCGACGGCGAGCTGCCCCCGCCGCTGCGCGACGAGGTCGAGCGGCACGTCGAAGGCTGCCCCGCGTGCCGGCGCGAGCTGCAGGCGCTGCGCGCGCTGGCCGCTGCCCTGCGCCCGGCGCCGAAGGCCAGCCTGCCGCCGGGGCTGTGGGCCGCGATCGAGCGGCGGCTGGAGGCGCCGCCGCAGGCCGGCGGCGCCTCGCGCGCGGCGCGGATGACGCCTACCCCGCGCGCGGCACGGCTGCGCCTGGTGCGCTGGCGGCCGCTGGCGGCTGCCGCCGTGCTGGTGCTGGCCGTTGGTGCGGCTTGGCTCTGGAACAAGCCGCTGGAGCCGGCGGCGGTGGCGGCCCAGATCGATTTCCGCCCGCTGCTGGAGCAGGCCGAGGGCAACATCGAGGCCGGCGTCCAGGCCCTGCTGCGGGCGCACGGCGGCGAGCCGATCACGCCGCAAGAGGCGGCGCGGCAGATGACGATGCGGGTGCACGTGCCGGCAAAGCTGCCGGGAGAGCTGCGGTGGAAGTCGATGCACGTGTTGAACATGGGCGAGCACCATCGTTCGCTGGCGTTTTATCTCGACGGCCCGCGGGGGCAGTTGCTGTTGCTGCAGTGTCCGGCGGGCACCAGGAAGGAGTATGGCAACCGCGAGTGCATCGCCTGCCAGGTCGGCGGCCAGGAGGGGCACGTGGTGCGGGCCGGCCCGCTGCGGCTGATGCACTTCGAAAGTCCCAACGTGTGTGTGTGCGTCGTCAGCACGCTGGAGGAGACGGTGCTGACGCGCGCCCTGGATGCGATCCGCATCGACTACTGAGCGGCCATGGCGTATCGCAGTCTGCACGGACTCCGCAGATAGATACCTATTTGACCGTGCGCGATTGGCCGCCACGGGTCCGAGCCCGAAGCGCAAGCGAGGGAACCGGTGCGGGCTCGGATTGGCCCTCGCTGGCGCTTCGGGCTCGGATTGGCGGCGCAGGCCGTCAAGGTTGGCTGTGCCACCTGCATGTTCCACATGAAGGACGTGGCCGGCTGCAAGCTCGCAGTGGAGATCGACGGCCGGCACTACCTGATCGACGGCAGTGACATCGACGACCACGGCGACGCCCACGCTGCGGACGGGCTGTGCAATGCGGTCCGCGATGCGAAGGTCGAGGGCCGCATCGAAGGTGAGCGCTTCGTGGCCCGGCGGGTCGAGCTGCTGCCGTGAGCGCGCTGGCTCACCTCTTTCAGTCGTCGTCGCCGATGTAGCCGAGCGCCTTGAGTTGCTCCATCCGCTCGCGCTCGCCAGCGCCCGCCTGCGGCGGCTTCGGGCGCTCGGCCCGGAACTCGGGCGTGTCGTGCGTGTCGACCGGCGGCGGCTGGCGGGCGATGTCGAACTCGGGCGTGAACAGGCGCTCCAGCACGCGGCCTTCCATGTCGCGGCCGAGCGGGATGCGCATCGCCGCGAGGATCGTCGGCGCGATGTCCATCACCGTACCAACCGTCGTCAGGCCTTCGCGCCGCAGCGCGCCGACCGACCGCGGCAGCCCCATCCGGCGAACGAACGGCCCCATCGCGAGCAGCGCTCCCGGCGGTGCATCGCGATGGTGCCCCGACAGCTCCGCCCCGCCGCCCCGGCTCGCGGCGCTGTTGTCGTATGTCCCCTGGCGGTTGACGCCGTGCATGCCGTGGTCGGAGAGCAGCAGGAGCGAGACGTTCGGCGGGGCTGCGGCCAGCAGCTCGCCGACGACGCGGTCGACATACGCGTAGTAGCTCGGGAGTACGCCGCCGAGGTCCTCCAGTTGCTCCGCGCTCGGTGGGTGGCGGTAAAGTTCCG